>LNFM01008518.1_pt1 | contig 15436 bp, 14 predicted proteins | sample 596031 | NCBI WGS metagenome assembly LNFM01 (sample SAMN04254537, study PRJNA301005) | activated carbon metagenome | isolation source: dual media filters at the Ann Arbor, Michigan drinking water treatment plant | place: USA: Ann Arbor | reverse complement strand
CGCACGGCACTTTTCAAGGAGACGCAGCAAATGGTCCAGGTGAGTTATCCGGGTGTTTACATCGTCGAGAAGCCCAGTGGCGTGCGCACGATCACCGGGGTTGCAACGTCGATCGCGGCGTTCGTCGGCTTCACGCGCAAGGGCATCCCCGACAAGGCGGTGAAGCTCACGAGCTTCGCCGATTTCGAGCGCAGCCACGGCGGGCTGGATCGGGAGAGTCCGGTTTCCTATGCGGTACGGCAGTTCTTCTTGAACGGCGGGACGCAGGCCATCGTCGTTCGCGTGGCGGTCGGGCATGCGACGGCGGCATGGACCTTGCAGGATTCGGGGCCCGCCGACGTGATCGATGTGTCCGCCTCGAGTCCCGGCACCTGGGGCAACGACCTGCGTCTGACCGTGCAGACCACGGGCGTGCGCAATCCGGATGCCGACTTCAATCTGGTCGTCTCGCAGTTGCAGGCCGATGGCGCCACCCTGGTGCCGATCGAAGTCCATCGCAATCTGAGCCTGGATGCGAACTCGGCGCAGTACGTCGAATCGGTGGTCAACAATGCCTCGGCGGCGGTGCGCGTCACCCGTCGCGGCGGACTCGCGTTCGGCGGCACCGGCTACGCCGTCAGTACCAACATCGCGTTTCCGCTGGCACCGGGCAACACGACCATAGGCGGCACGGCGGACGGCAACACCCCCTTCCTGCTGACGCTGGCGGGCGCGCCGTGGAACAACATCGGCGATCTCGTGACGTCGGTCAACGATGCGATCACCGCGGCGGGGCTCGCGGGGCGGCTGCAGGCCACGGAAAGCGGCGCCGACGGCGGCGCGGGTGCCGGTCACCTGCGCATCGCATCGACCACGCCGGGTGAATCGTCCGCCGTGGTGATCGCGGGCGGGGCTTTCGGCGGGCTCTCGGCGTCCGCGCAACTGGGTCTGGCCAACGGTGGGCGCGAGTTCACCGGTGCAACGGCCCATCGGCCCACGGCGGTGAGCAATGTCGCGCCTTCGACCTCGGGCGCGGACGGATCGCGCGGCGGCCCCAACGATCTGGTCGGCGTCGAGTCCGCGAAAACCGGCATGTACGCCTTGCTCGACGTGGATCTCTTCAACATCCTGTGCATTCCCGAGACGTTCGAGATGACCGCTGGCCAAGAGGCCGGCGTCATTCCGCCGGCGGTCGCCCTGTGCGAGCAGCGACGTGCCTTCTACATCGTCGATGCGCCTTCCGACCGGACGCTCTCCGACATCGGCACCTGGGCGAATGCCGCGAGCCAGTCGCGTAACGCCGCCACGTACTTCCCCGCCGTGCGCATCGTCGATCCGCTCGATGGGTTGCGGCCGCGCGTCATGGCGCCCTCCGGCACGCTCGCAGGCGTGTATGCGCGCACCGATGCGTCGCGCGGGGTGTGGAAGGCGCCTGCCGGCACCGACGCGACGCTGAACAACGTGCTCGATCTGGCGCTGCCGGTGAACGATCTGGAGAACGGTCAGATCAATCCCCTCGGTGTAAACGTGTTGCGCACGTTCCCGGCCTACGGTCGTGTGGCTTGGGGAGCGCGCACCATGAAGGGCGCTGATGCGCAGGCCGACGAATACAAATACATACCGATCCGGCGCCTCGCGCTCTTCCTCGAAGAAAGTCTGTATCGCGGTACGCAGTGGGTGGTGTTCGAGCCCAACGACGAGCCGCTGTGGGCGCAGATCCGATTGAACCTCGGCGCCTTCATGCATGGACTCTTCCGCCAGGGCGCTTTCCAGGGCACGACGCCACAGGAAGCCTACTTCGTGAAGTGCGACAAGGAGACCACGACCCAGGCAGACCGCAATCTGGGCATCGTCAACATCCTGGTCGGCTTCGCGCCGCTCAAGCCCGCGGAATTCGTCGTCATCACCATTCAGCAGATCGCAGGCGATCTCTAATAGCGGAGTCGGACCATGGCCCAGTTCTCAGTCAATACGCATCGCTTCGATCCTTACAAGAACTTCAAGTTTCGCATCAAGTGGGATGGCCGCTACGTCGCCGGCGTGAGCAAGGTCAGCGCGCTCAAGCGCATCACCGAGGTGGTCGAGCATCGCGAGGGCGGCGATCCCTCGATGACGCGCAAGTCGCCCGGGCGCAGCAAGTACGAGGCGATCACGCTCGAGCGCGGCGTCACGCACGATCTGGAATTCGAGGCCTGGGCCAACAAGGTCTGGAATGTCAGCGCGGGGCTCGGCGCCGAGGTGAGCCTGAAGGATTTCCGCAAGGACGTGATCCTGGAGGTCTACAACGAGACCGGTCAGGTGGTGTTGGCCTACAAGATCTATCGCTGCTGGGTGTCGGAGTTCCAGTCCTTGCCGGAACTCGATGCCAATGCCAACGCCATTGCGATCCAGACCCTGAAGCTCGAGAACGAGGGCTGGGAGCGCGATACCGCCGTGACCGAACCGGCCGAACCGGCGCTGGGCGCCTGATCGTCGGCCACCGTCACCCGAAACGCCCATGCAAACCCGCCTCGGAACGCATGCCATGCGACCGCTGGGACAGGTCGGCGACCTCGACATCGACTTCGCCGGCACCGATCGTCCCCGTTTGGTCACCACGCTGCTCGCCCGCTGCGGCGAGCGGGGCGAGCCTTCGTACTGGTGGTCCCGGCCGGTCGGCGAGCGCATCGCAGCGCTGCTGCGTCTGGTGGCGCTCACCGAGGCGCGTGACGAACTGCCCCTGAGCGCGCGCTGCACGGTGCCCGAGTGCGCCGAGTTGTTCGAATTCATGCTGCCGCTGCACCGGTTGGCCGAGCCCGACGGCGACGACGGTCCGGTCACGGCGACTCTCGAGAGCGGCGCGCTCGTGAGCCTGCGCCGCCCGACGGGCGAGGATCTGCAGCGCTGGCGGGATGCCCGACCTGCTTCACGGGCGCAGGCGATCGAGTGGATGCTCGATACCCTGGTGGTCGCGGGCGAATGCACGGCCGAAGACGAACCCGTGCTGACCGCCGCGCTGACCGAAGGCGATCCTCTGGTCGACTTTACGGTTGCTTGCCAGTGCCCGGCGTGCGGCATCGCCATCGATGTAGCCATCGATCTCGAGCAGTTGGCCCTGCGACGACTCGCCGCGCAACAACGCGCGTTGCTGCAGCAGGTGCATGGGCTGGCCTCTCGCTACGGATGGACGGAAGCCGAAGTTCTTGCTGTGCCGCCATCGCGCCGAGCGCGGTATCTTGCGCTCATCGAGGACGAGCAATGATGGGCTACTTCGACGCATTGCTGCGCTCCGGCGGCTTGTTCGAGCACCCGCGCTCGGTTGCCGGTGCACCGGGGCGCACCGAGGCGGGTCCGCCCGCCTCCGAATCGGAGCGGGTCGATCACGCACCGGTGGCCACCGACCCGCCGGGGCCGTCGAGAGCGCCGCGATCCATCGAGACAAGCCCGGCAGCGTCCGAGCCGGCCGGCGGTCGCGCCGATGACTCGCATCCGGCCGAGCTTCCGGAGCGGCTGAGGGATGCGGCGGCGATCCCTGGTGTCGATGTGCAGGATCGGCCGTCCGAGCAAGGCGCGCAAGCGAGCGGCCACGCGCGGGTCGAGGCGGCGTTGCGCTGGGTCGCCGCCGCACCGACGAAGGGACAAACGGAGGGCGGGCTACCCGGGGAACATGCGCAGGCGCCGTCCGGCCCTGCGCAAGGCGTCGACAGCGCAGCCTTCGCAATGGACGCCCGCTTGACTGGGCGACGGACGGTCGTGGAAGAGGCCGTTGAAGCCTCATCCCCACCGCAGCCGCACGCGCCGAGCCTTGCCCCTGATCGAGGGGAGCGTTCCGAGCCTGTGCGTTCTGTCCGGGCCGAGCGGACTGTCGGCCAGGCCGCCGAACCGACCGCACCTGCGCATCGTTCCGCGGCATCGAAGGCGCGCGAGGAAACGGTCGAGGTGTCGATCGGCGCCATTCACGTTCGGGTTGACGCGCCTCAAACGCGGGTGGGCACCGGGACTGCGGCGCCCAAAACGGCGTCGCGGCTTGCCAGCGCCGATCGTGCCGGTCCGCAGAGCGCTTCGCACAATAGCCGCCTCGCACGGCGCGGCTTGCGCAGGATCTGAACATGGCGCTGCAGGATTCCGCCAGGGCGATCGGAGCGGTGACCCGGCTTCTGCAGGATCACCTGATCCGGCGCGGCTTCGAGGTCTCCATCGGCAAGCCCGAGGACGCTGCCAGAAGCAACACGAACGCCAAGCTCAACCTCTTTCTGTACGAAGCCGGGTTCGACGCCCATTTGCGCAACCTGACGCTGCACGATGGCGCGCCGCCGCCCTTGTGGCTGGTGCTCAAGTTCCTGCTGACCGCCTTCGATGCCGCGGAGAACAGCGATACGGCCGCCGCGCACGACCTCCTCGGACGCGGCATCGCTGCCCTGCACGAGATCAACATCCTGCGCCTCGATGCGCTGGTCGCGCTCGACGTGCGCCTCGCGCTGGAGAGCAACCCGGAGCCGCTCAAGATCACGTTCGACGAGTCGAGCGCGGATCTGCTCTCCAAGATCATGCAAGGCACCGATGAGCGCTATCGTTTGTCCGCCGCGTTCCAGGTGCGGCCGGTGATGATCGTCCCCGGCGTGTTGCCGCGCGCATCGCTGCTCGTGGGTGTCGATTACACGACCGCGCCCGAAACCGTGATCGGCGAGGAAGGGATACAGATCGATGTGCTTCCTTCGCTGGGCGCCCGGCTGACGCGGCTGGAGCCGGCGCGTTTCGAAGTCGGCGCGCAGTTGATCGTGTTCGGCGACGACATCGCCGGCCCCGATATGGAAGTGGTCCTGGGTGACGTGATGCTGGCCGTGGTCGAACGTCATGTCGACCGGCTGATCGTGAGCGCCGAAGGCAGCCCCGGCGCGCCGATCGCCTCGGGCACGACGCTTTCGGCCGGGGAACTGCCTCTGCTGGTGCGCCGACGGCTCTCGCCGACCCGCACGCGCGCGAGCAACCTGCTGGCGGCCCGGCTGCTGCCCACGCTCGACAGCGCCGCGTTCGTCGCCGGCGACCTGCAACTGCAAGGCCGCCTGCTCGGCACCGACCGCGACGACATCCTCGTGCTCTTTTATCGCGAAGCCGACGGCGCAACGGTGCACAGGTTCGATGCCGTGACGACGGCCGCCGATCAGCAGGCGCTCACGGTCGCGGGCGCCCAGGCAGCCGCTCCCGCGGGCACTTATCGAGTCATCCTGCAGGTCAACAACCAGCAGGCGAAGTCCAGTCCGCGCGTGGTGATCGCATGAGCGCGCGCACGCTGCAGAAGAAGGCGAACGACCCCGTGGTCTTCATGCCGAACGTGCGCGGCGAGGATCCGAGCGCGCAGTACTGGCTGCGCCAAGCCACCCTGCGCCTGCGCAGGGAGATCTGCTGGCTGTGGCGCGAACGCGAACTGCAAGGCGCCAGGTTCGACCAGGGTGCACCGCTTCCGCCACCGGTGGACCGAGCGATCGAGGCCCTCGACCTCGTTCGCTACGACGGTGATCGACGCAGCTTCTTCGCCGACGACATCACCGCGCGACATCTCACCGAAAGCATGCTGGCGAGCCGAGAACCCAGCGTGGAGAATGCGCTTGGGGGCTCCTTCGGATGGGTCGTTCGCCGTTTGCGGCTTGTGCCGGTCGAATGCTTCGCACTCGCCGTCGCGCTGCTGCCGATCGTGGACAGCGCGGCGGGACAGGTGCTCTCGACCTGCCTGAACGATCCGAACCGACAAGCGCCTACGCTGGGCCTGGTGCAGCGATTGTGGGATCGTCCCGACGAGGTGATGCGGTGCTTCGATCCCGCCCATCCGCTGTTGCGGCACGGTCTGATCACGTTCGGGGCCGGTGCGCCGGCGAGCGGCGATTGGCAAGCGCCGCTTGCGGTCCCCGCCTTGGTCGCGCGTCAGCTGCTGTTTCCCGACGACGAGCTGCCTTCGTCTCTGGTACGGGTATCCGCGGGTGCGCTGCCCCAAGCCATGGAAGCCAGCGCGCTGGCGCGAGTCGATACGGCATTGCGTGCCGACGATGCCGAAGGCATGCGCATCGTTCCGCTGATCGGATCCCGAGGCGCCTCGCTCGACGCCGTGGCGGCCGCCTGCGCGCGACGCGCCGGCATCGAGGTCGTTCGGCCCGGCAGCGCCTTGCCTCGAGAGCACCTCGCTCAAGCGCTCAGTACAGCGTGGCTGCGCGGTCTCGCGGTGTACCTGCCCGCTGCGGCCTTGCACGAAGCCGGTGCGCATCATGAGGCCCCGGCGAGTTCGCCGCCGCTGCCCGGATTGCCGCTCACGGTGTTCGTGGGTGCGCACGAGCGCAGCGAACTGCGGGGCCTCGACGATGCGCTTCCAGCCTTGCAGGTGCCGCCGCTCGATTACGCGCAACGGCTCGAGTGCTGGCGGCGAACGCTCGATGGCGACGACATGGCTGCGGTCCTGCCCGAGCTCGCGCGGCGCTACCGCTACGAGGAAGCGACCATCGAGCGCATCGGCGCTCAACTCCAGTCACTGCAAAGGCGCCCCAGTGCGGGCGAGGTTCTCGCCGCCGCGCGTGCGGATCTCGAACTCGGTACCCTGGCGCAGGCGGTCGAGCCGCGATTTTCGCTGGCCGAGCTGATGCTGCCGAACGCGCAAGAAGCGCAGATGCGCGAGATCGTCGCCGCGATGAGCAACCTCACTCGGGTGCATTACGAGTGGGGCACGGCGAGAGCTTGGAACGAGAGCGGGCTCGCGGTGCTGTTCCATGGTCCGCCCGGCACCGGCAAGACGATGGCGGCCGAGGCGCTCGCGAGCGAACTGGCGATGCCTTTGTACCGCATCGATCTGTCGCAGGTCGTCAACAAGTACATCGGCGAGACCGAGAAGAATCTGCGCCGCTTGTTCGATGCGGCCGACAGTGCCGATGTCATCTTGTTCTTCGATGAAGCCGACGCCCTGTTCGGCAAGCGGACCGAGGTCAAGGACGCGCACGACCGCTACGCCAACCTCGAAATCAGCTACCTGCTCGAGCGCATGGAGCGTTTCAAGGGGTTGGCCGTTCTTGCCACCAATCGCAAGAAGGATCTGGACGAAGCCTTCCTGCGGCGCCTGCGCTTCGTCGTGGAATTTCCGCTGCCCGGCCCGGCCGAGCGGTTGCGCATCTGGCGCAGCGTCATCCCTGCCGGGGTCGATGCCAGCGGCGTGGACTTCGAATTTCTATCGCAACGATTCGCGCTCGCCGGCGGCCACATCCGTGCCATCGTGTTTCACGCATGTTTGCAAAGTGCGTCCGACGGCGCGCCGCGCGCCCTCGCCATGTCCGCGATCGTGCGAGCCGTTCAGCGTGAGTTCGACAAGCTCGACCGAGCCAGCAGCCTCGATCAGTTCGGCCCCTACGCCGATCTGGTCGCCTCGCAAAGGAGTGTCCGATGAACGGATCTGCACCGAAGCGGCGCGTTCACATCGATCGCATCGACCTCGATCTGCGCGGTTTGTCGCCGGCGAAGGCGCGTGAAGCAGCCCGCGCGCTCGGGCCCGCACTTGCGCAGGCGCTTGCGGGCGCGGCGAATCGCATTTCGCCCGCCGAGCGCCTCGATGCCGGCACGGTCCGCATCTCGTCCACGGCCGAGGCTCACACGCTGACCACGGCGATCGCGAATCGGATCGCGCGCAAGGTCGGCGGGGAGGGGCGCTGATGTTGTTGCGCGGCGCATTGGTGGAGTACAGCGGCGGCCCCATCGGTCCGATTCCGAACGTGGTGATCTTCCAGTTCAACCCCGAGTCGCTGGCACGCACGCTGCAGATACCGGAACGGCCGACAGGCGCCACCCGACGCGAGTCGTCGCAGGCAGGCGAGCAGACCTTCGAGCGCATCACGTTCACCGCGCATTTCAATGCGGCCGACATGCTCGACGAGGGCAAGGCGCTGGCGCAGATGTTCGGCATCGGTCCGCAGCTGGCCGCGCTGGAGAAGATGGTCTTGCCCAGCAGCAAGCTCGCCGGTTTGGTCGGTGCGGCGATCGATGCGATCGGCGACGCCCTGGGCGGAGGCGGCAACGACAACGACGCTCCGGCACAGCCGATCCCGCGCGAGACCTATCCGCGCATTCTGTTCGTCTGGGGCCTCACGCGGGTCCTGCCCGTGACGATCGATTCCATGAGCATCACGGAGCTGGAGTACGACTCGTTGCTGAACCCCTTGCGCGCCGAGGTTGCGATCACGCTGAGCGTGATCGCAACCGATGCCTGTTCGGACGACGTGCTGGCCAAGGGCGCGCTCGAGTTCTCCACGATCGCGAAGGAAGCCCAGGCCATCGCCAATCTCGCGAACACGGCCGAACAGGTCGTCGAGCTGATTCCGCTTTAGGGAGGCCGCATGTTCTTGCCAAACTCGCGCTACGCCAAGGTTGCCACGGCCGAGACCACCACGTCGACCGGCGAGCAGGTGGTCGCGCTGAAGCTGCGCCGATTGACTCCCGTGATCGGCGAGCCGCGCAGGGTCGAAGCAGGCGATCGTCTGGACCTGCTCGCGCACGAGGTGGTCAACGATGCCACGCAGTTCTGGCATGTCGCCGACGCCAATACCGCGCTCGACGGCCGGGAACTGACGCGCGCGCCCGGCGACAGCCTGGACGTGCCGAGGCCCTAGATGAGTACGCCACGCTTCCGCATCTGGTTCGGCGACCGCGCGGCGAGCGAGGACGAACTGCGCCGCGTCGAGGAGATCGAGGTGACGCAGGAGATGGACGCGTTCTGGGAGGCGCGCGTGCGCATGGCGCTGTGTCTCGACGAGCGGGGCAACTGGCTGCATTGGCCGGCGGCCACGGCAAGCCCGTTTTCCCGGATACGGATCGAGATCGACGTCGGCAACGGGCGCTTCGCGCCGCTGATCGACGGCCCACTCGCGAGTATCGACGCCGACCTCGATTCGCAGCCCGGGCGCAGCACCGCCACGATGGTGGTTCGCGACGACAGCGCCTTTCTCAATCGGGTCGAGGAAGTCGAGCCGCCATTCGAGAACCGCACCGACAGCGACATCGCCGAGGAGATCTTTAGCCGCTTCGAGCAGATCCGGTCCACGCGCATCGAGGGCACGCAGGCTACGACCGAGACGGTGTCGCGGCGCGGCACGGCACTGCAGTTTCTGCGCGAACTCGCGCGCGCCAATGATCGTCATGCCTATGTCCTGCCGGGGGAATCGCCGGGAGCGAGCATCGGCTGCTTCCTGCCCGATCCCGAGAATGCGGGCGATCTGCCGCCCCTGGTGCTGATCGGCGCCGGACGCAATTTGTCGAACGCGCGGGTCGAGCAAGACCCCGAGGGTGGGGAGCGCACCCAGGCCCAGGTGCTCCGAGTGGACGATCAGGGCGTCACTACGTTTCAGACGAGCGCGGAGGATCTGGGGCTCATGCGCAACTTGCCGGCGCTGCCTGCGGATCTCACGCCGGTGCGTCTGCTCGACCCGGCCGAGAATACGCGCGCCGATCCTGCCGCCGCGGCGCAGGCGCGGGCGCGCCGCAGCGGCTATCTGTATCGGCTGACGAGCGACGTCGTCCCGAGCTGTTATGCCGGGGTGCTCGAGCCCTACCAGAAGGTGCGCATCGATGCGGGCGCCACCCCCTACAGCGGGGATTACCTCATCACCAAGGTGACCCACCGGATCACCCCGTCGGTCTACTCGCAGGCGCTGGAAGCGAAGACCGATTCCATCTCCGAGGTGTCGGGGGCCGCGGTGGCCGAGGCCTTGGGCGGCGGCCTGCAGTTGTCGGTATCTGCCAGTGTGGGAGTGTTCTGATGTCGGAATTCATGGAGCAGTCCGTCGAACGCCTGGTCGAGCGCGCGGGGAGCACTTACTACGGCAAGTACCGTGGCATCGTGACCGACGTCGATGACCCGAACAATCAATTGCGCATCCGCGCCACCGTGCCTGCGGTGCTCGGCGAGCATCAATGCGGCTGGGCGATGCCGGCGGCGCCGTTCGCGGGCGATGGCCACGGCTTCGTCATGCTGCCCAAGGTGGGGTCCGGCGTCTGGATCGAGTTCGAGGCCGGCCGGCTCGACAATCCGATCTGGTCCGGTGCCTGGTGGGCCAGCGGTCAGCGCCCCGATCCGCAAGGCGCCGGTGTGCGGGTGCTGGTCTCGGAGCAAGGCCACAAGGTCATACTCGACGACGATGCCGGGGAACTGCAGTTGGTTCACGGCAGCGGTCCGTCGATCAAGCTGACCGGCGACGAGATCCTGCTCAGCTGCGGCAGCTGCGAGATCAAGATCAGCAGCGACAGCATCTCGCTCAACAACGGCCAGATCAAGATCGGCCTGGCGGGGGTGAGCCTCGTCAACGGCGCGATGACCTTCGGCACGCCGCCATGATGCCCATCCTGACCACCGCCAGCACGGTGATGTGCCCGCACGGCGGCACGGCTCAACTCGTCACGAGCAACACCGATGCCTTGATCGACGGTGCGCCAGCGTTGCTGCAGACCGACCTCCACCCGATCGTGGGCTGTACCTTCACGCCGGTGGCCTATTCGCCTTGCGTGTCGATTCGATGGGTGAGCGGTGCGACGCAGACTACCGTGCGTCAGGTGCCGGTGCTGCTGCAGAACAGCGTGGGCCTGTGCCTGAATGCCGCCCAGGCGCCGCAGGGCACGGCGGTCGTGGTGCAAGTCCAACAACGCGCAAAGGGACTCTGAGCATGGCAGCGCGCTCCCACGGCCGACATCTGGCCTTCCCGTTCCGGATCGGCGCCGATGGCCGCACGGCCGCGCCGGTCAACGACGACGCGCATGTGCGCGACGAGCTGCTGCAACTGTTGCTGACGAGCCCCGCCGAGCGCCTGTTCCTGCCGGAGTTCGGCGGCGGCGTGCGCAAGCTGGTGTTCGAGCCTGCGTCGGAGGCATTGCGCGGCGTGGTCAAGGCCCGCATCACCAATGCGCTGTCGCGTTGGCTCGGACACCGTTTGACGGTGGAGCTGATCGATGTCGTGTGGGACGACGCGCTCGCGACGCTGGAGGTGACGGTCAAGTACCGCCCCGCCGGCAGCGCGGATTCACGCATCGTCAAGTTTCAACGCGGTTCGAGTTAGCGCGGGACGGCCGCCATGACAGCCATTCCTTTCCCCGATCTGGTCGAAGACCGTGCCGATGTGCTGGCGAGCCGCAATCTCGACGGTCTCAAGCTCGCTCTGATTGCCCTGCCTGCCGGCGCGGCCCCCGATCACGCCGACATCGAGCTGCACTTCTTCAACGGACTGCATCTGGCAGCGATCCTGGCCGACGTCGGGGCAGATCCCGTGCGCGCGCGCCAGGTGTTCCGCATACGCGGCGGCAGCCGCATCCCCGCGGGTAACGCCACGGGGCAGGTTCGTGTCGTTTCGGTTTCGGGCATCGATGCGACGCGATTGTCGTTGCGCGTGGAGCCGGTGGGCGATTACTCGACTTACACCCTGGCGCTGGTCTGGGACGCGAGCCTGATCGATCCTTTCTTCAGTTCGATCGGCTTCAAGTTCCGCCCGGGCTGCTTCAGCAACGACTGCGCGCCGCCTTTGCCCGGCAGGCCGCCGGCACCGAATCCTGCCATCGACTATCTGGCCAAGGACTACGATTCCTTCCGCCATACCCTGATGACCGCGATGGCCGCGCGCGTGCCCGGCTGGCGCAGCACCAGCGAGGCGGATCACGACCAAGTACTGATCGACCTGTTCGCCGCGGCCGCCGATGAACTGAGCGACTATCAGGACCGCGTCATGGCCGAGGCGTATCTGCCGACCGTGCGCAAGCGCGTGTCGCTCGCTCGCCACGCCCGGCTGGTCGACTACCATGTGCACGAAGGCAATCAGGCCAGCACCTGGATCGCGGTGGATGTCGTGGCAGGGCAGGCGCCGTTCACCCTCGACGATCAGGAGCTGGTGGTCTGGACCGGCACGAATCCGCCCGCCGACGATGCGGTGTACTTCGCCAGCCGACAGCGCAGGCTTCCCGCCGCGCAGCGCCAGCGCATGGATCCTCTGCTCAACCGCCTGCGGCTGCATACCTGGCGCAACGCGCAGCCGGCTCTGGCTGCCGGCAGCACGTCGGCGGACATCGTGCCTGTCGACGGGCTCGCTGCCGCGGCCGATGCCGATGCTTTGCGCGATCTCGTGCGCACCGGCGCGTGGCGCGAACTGCTCGTCGTCGAAGTGCTCAACCCACTCACTGGCGCCGTCGCCGGCCGCAATCGCGCCAAGCGCCAGTTGTTGCGCCTGCTGCCGGGGGACGATCCGGAGGCGGGCGGCGCGCAGTCGGTGCTCGATCCCGTGACGGGCACGTGGCTGGTGCGCGTGCACTGGCGCGAAGAAGACGCACTGCGCTTCGATTACAGCTTCACGACGTTCTGCCCGGGACCGCCGCCGACGACGGTCGAGGACGTTTCCATCTTCTACGGCAATCTGGTGACCGTGCATGCGGGCCGTCCGCTGGCAGTGCAGTTCCGCGAGCCCGACAGCCTGCTGCCGACCGACACCGACGATCTCAAGCATCGCCATCTGCAGCGCATCGATCGCTACGGCGACGGTCGCGATTGGACGCTGGCGCCGTTGCCGGATGAAGGCCCGCTCGCCTACCTGCCGCCGCCGACCGTCGGCGCGATCGGCGAGGAGCCTGCCCGCTCGACGCTCTGGCTCGAAGTCGAGGCGCCCGGCTCGGCCCGCGAAGCGTGGGACGAAGTCGCGAGCCTCGTCCACAGCGACGATACGGCCGAGAACGGCGACCACTACGCGGTGGAAACCGACGAACATCGCCGCAGCATTCTGCGCTTCGGCAACGGGACGAACGGGCGGGCGCTTCCTGCGGGTGCGATCGTGCATGCGCAGTATCAGGTGGGCGTGGGGACCGAGGGCAACATCGGCGCCGACCAGCTCGTCAACGTCGGTGCGTTGAGCGGTCTGCTCGACGGCGCCGTGATCGCCGCCACCCATCCCTTCGACGTCACCAATGGCCGCGATCCCGAGACGGCCGAGCGCGTGCGTCGCAACGCGCCCGAGGCATTCCGCGCGCGCCAGCTGCGCGCAGTCACGCTGGCCGATTACGAGCAGCGCGCCGAGGAAGTGCAAGGGGTAGCGCAAGCCGTGGCCCGCTATGCCTGGACAGGCAGCTGGCGCACGGTGCGGATCACCCTCGACCCGGCCGGATTCACCGCCTTGGGCGATGCGCGCTCCCGGGCGCTTTGGGACGAGTTGCGCCCGCGAGTGGCGGATCATCTCGAAGCCGTGCGTCTGCTCGGCGAGGACCTGGAGCTGAGGCCGCCGCGCTACGTGCCCCTCGAGGTTCGCATTACCGTGTGCGCCGCGCCGACTTACTGGCGCGAAGACATCCGCTTCGTGCTGGAACAGGAGTTCTCCGACAGCTGGACCTCCGACGGTCGACGCGGTTTCTTCCACCCCGACGAATGGAAGTTCGGCCAAGCCTTGCATCGAAGCGCGATCGAGGGCCGCATCCATCGCGTCGCGGGTGTCGAGCACATCGTCGGCATCGAGATGAAGCGCTTCTCCGCGCCCTTGCCCGGCATCGGCTCGGGCGATGTGCTGGAGATGGGCTTCGACGAAGTGGTGTTGCTTGCCAACGATCCCAGCCATCTGGAGCGCGGTCTGATCCGCTTCGAGGTGCTGGGCGGACGACAGTAGGAACACGACATGGCCTGCAATCCTCTGATCACAGATCCGTTCGACTTCCCGCGCCGGGCGAACAATCGCCCGGGCTTGCCCCGGATCGCCTACCGCATCGGCCGCTACGCCGATTTCGTCGAAGCGATGAAGCGCGGCATCGACGCGGCGCCCGAATTGGCGGCCTGGACACACCGCGAAGCCGACGATCCGGGCATCGCGCTCCTCGAAGGCGCTGCGATACTCGGCGACATCCTGAGCTTCTATCAGGAGCACTACGCCAACGAAGCCTACCTGCGCACGGCGGCATGGCGGGAGAGCATCGCGGATCTGGTGAGACTCACGGGGTATCGTCTTGCGCCAGGCCTCGGCGGTCGAGCGACCCTGTCGTTCGAGGTGCGCGGCGACGCACCCGTCACGATCCGCGAGGGCTTCGGCGTCAAGGCGGAGCTCGCCGCCCAGTCCACGCCGGCGGATTTCCAGACCGATGCCGAGCTGCAGGCGTGGCCGCATCTGGGGCGTTTCCACCTCTATCGCAAACGCGACTACCCCTGGGCCATCGCCGGCGGACAGAATCGCCTGGAGGTGGCGACGGTCGACGGTGCCGGCGACGCGGCTTCGCTCGCGGCCCTGGAGCTCAAGAAGGGCGACCGCCTGCTCTTGCTGCAGGAGGAGAACGTGTTCGCGTTCTATCTGCAGCTCCTGCTCGGCTGGACGCTGGAACAGCCGGCCGAAGAGATCGTGATCGTCGAAGCGGTCGAACGACTGCACGATCGTGTCATCGTCACGCTCGCGGGCGAGTTGACGCATCCGTGGCTGATCGGGTGCCGTGCATTCAAGATCGGCCGCACGTTCAAGCACTACGGTGCCAACGCGCCGGTGAACTACGTGAGCGTGGATACCAGCAAGTCGCCGCCCGAGACGAGTTCCGCGTCGACGAATTTCGCGCGCGAACTGCTGATCGACACGAACTACGGCGGTGCCTATTCGTTCATTGCGCCCGACACCTTTCCGCTCGATCAAGAGGTCAACGATCTGGCCTCGGGCGGCCCGGTCATCGTCACCGGCACGACGCCGTATGCCTTGTTCATGATTCCGTTCGCCGTTTCGCGCCGCATGACAGCCTTGCGCAACGGCGCGCCGCAGTGGGGAAATCTCTCCTCGCCGGCGAGTTACGCTCGGTTGGACGATCTGCTGGCGCCCGCATGGCTGCGAAGCTATCCCCCGCAGGCCGATGTCCGCACCTTGCGCCTGCACGAAACCAAGGGGCCGGCGCTGACCTTGCGCCCGGTGGCCACCGGTTCGAGCGCCGCATTCGCCGACGGGTCCAATGCCCTGCGCTTCTGGGGCAGCGCGGTGCAGGCGCAAGCCCTTGCCGGCCGCAAGCTGCACTTGTCGCATGCCGACGGACGCGAGGCGGAACTCGTTTGCACCAACACCGCTGCCGACTTTGCTTCTTCCACCCCGGACATGCCGAAGATGTGGCTGCTCGATTTCGACCGGCCGCCGACGCCCTTCACCCGGGCGGATTTCGACGAGCGCGCGCCTAGCGTCGTCGTGCGCGGCAACCTGGTCGATGCTTCCCAGGGCAAGGCCGAGCGCGAAGCCGTGCTGGGCAATGGCGACAGCCGGCAAAGCTGGCAGACCTTCCCCTTGCCCAAGGCGCCCTTGACCTACTACCTGTCGGCCGGGGCAACGCCGCCGCATACGCCCGAGCTCGAGGTCTGGGTCGGCGGCCGTCTTTGGACGCGCGTGGACGCCTTCTTCGGTCGCGGTGGCGAGGAGCCGATCTACATCGTGCGCGAGGATGCCGAAGGACGCAGCTTCGTGCAGTTCGGCGACGGCGAGACGGG
>LNFM01008517.1_pt1 | contig 15440 bp, 15 predicted proteins | sample 596031 | NCBI WGS metagenome assembly LNFM01 (sample SAMN04254537, study PRJNA301005) | activated carbon metagenome | isolation source: dual media filters at the Ann Arbor, Michigan drinking water treatment plant | place: USA: Ann Arbor | reverse complement strand
TGCGGTGGATGTGGATGATCTGGTTGGCTGGCGGCGGCGGGCTGTGGATGCAGGCGCCGAAGTAGGGCACGAGCAGGAATTCCTTCAGGCCGGCCTTGCTTTCCTCGAGCGGCACGACGTAGCCGGGGATGCGCACCTTGACCCCGTCCATTGCGTTGCTGACGGGGGCGTTGTCCCAGACCTCGCGCATCTTCTTGAGCAGCGCCGCGGCGCGCGGGTCGGCGTCGGAGAACATGCCGAAGTTCGCGTCCTTGAAATCCTTCATCGGGTCCCAGTCGGCCGGGACCAGCTCGTCCCAGGTGATGACGCGAAATCCGTTGCGCATCACCGGCTTGGGTGGAGCCGGCTTGGCTGCTGCCGGCTTGGCCGTGGTCTGGGCCTCGGCACGGGGCTGGGGCGCGAGGGACAGGGCCAGGCCGAGGGCGAAGATCGGCAGGCAGGCGATAGGGCGGTTCAGGCGCATGCTCAAGTCTTGGGTGTTAGTCCGTCGGCGAGCGACAGCCGGTAGGCACGCCAGGCGGGTACGAGGCTGGCCAGGACGCCGGCCGCCATCACCCCACCCAGGTAGGCCCATTGGGCCGCGGTCGGCGCGGAAAGTTGCAGTGTGACGCCGAATTGCGATTGGATCCAGGGCCCGGCCAGCGCCACCATCAGGAAGGCCAGCGCGCTGCCGATCACCGCCCCGAGCGCCGTCACCAGCGCGCCCTCGCCGACCAGCAGCCACAACACATGGCGCGGACCGGCCCCCACGGCGCGCAGCACCGCCAGCTCGCGCCGCCGTTCGTTCAGCCCGGCCAGCACCACCGCCACCAGGCCCGCCAGGCTGACCAGGCCCACCATCATCGACATGCCGAGCAGGGCCCGCTCGCCCACGCCAATGACCTCCCAGAGCTCGTCCAGCGCCACGCCGGGCAGCACCGCCAGCAGCGCCTCGTCCTCGTAGGCGGCCACGTGGCGCTGCACCACGAACACCGCGGCCCGGCTCTTCAGCCCGACCAGGGCCGCGGTGACCTCCTTCGGGTTCAGGTCGAACTTGCGCGCCTGCTCGGCCGGGATGGCCATGCCCGGCAGCGGCGCACCGCCCTGCCAGTCCAGGTGGATGGCCTCGATGGCCTGCAGGCTGACATGCACGCTGCGGTCCACCGGGGTCCCGGTCGGGGCCAGGATGCCGACCACCTCGAAGGGCTTGTCGGCATGTTCTGCGCCCGGGATGCTGCCGGTGCCGTGGCTGAGCACGATGCGTTGCCCCAGCCGGTAGCCGAGCGAGGCCGCCACCTCGGCGCCGATGACCGCCTCGTACAGCCCGTCCAGGGTGCCGCTGAAGGCGCGCCCCTCGGCGAAGACCAGGGGCTCCCGGTCGCCGTACAGGAAGTGCTGGAAATAGGCCGTGGTGGTCCCGAGCACCGGGCGCCCGCGGTGCGAATCGCCGAGCGAGATCGGCACCACCCAGGCCACCGCGCGGTGGCTGGCCACCGCCTCCAGGCTGCTCATCCGGATGTTGTTGGTGGCGCCGCCGATGCGGAACACCGCATAGAGCATCAGCTGCACCGGCCCGGTGCGGGCGCCGATGACCAGGTCGGTACCGCTGACCGCCTGCGAAAAGCTGTCGCGCAGGTCCTGGCGCATGCGTTCCAGGCTGAGCAGCAGCAGCGTGGCCAGCGCGATCGACACCACGACCAGGCCGAGCGTGCCGCGCCGGCTCCAGGCGCTGCGCCAGGCCAGACCCAGCAGGCCGCTCACCGGACCACCTCCGGGCTCGGCTGCAGGGCCCCCGCCCGGTTCAGCGTGGGCAGCGACAACTGCTCGTCGAAGCGCCCGGCCAGCCGCTCGTCGTGGCTGACGAAGACCAGCGTGCTGCCCGCGCGCTGGCATTCGCTGGTCAGCAGGTCCATGAAGCTGTCGCGCAGCGCGCTGTCCAGGGCCGAGGTCGGCTCGTCGGCGATCACCAGTTCAGGCTCGCCGATCAGGGCGCGTGCCGCCGCCACCCGCTGCTGCTGGCCGACCGAGAGCCGCGATGCGGGCTGCGGCCACAGTGCGCGGGGCAGGCCGACCTGCTCCAGCAGGGCATCGACGGCGCGCTCGGGCGAGCCGCTGCGCTGGCTGGCCCGTTGGCGGCGGCGCAGCGAGAAGCGGCAGGGCAGCAGCACGTTCTCGCGCAGGCTCAGGTAGGGCAGCAGGTTGAACTGCTGGAACAGGTAGCCGACATGGTCGGCCCGGAAGGCATCGCGCCGTGCCGCGCTGAACTGCGCCCAGTCGGTTCCGAGCACCTCCACCCGGCCGCTGCGTGCGAGCAGTACGCCCGCGAGGAGGCCGAGCAGCGTGCTCTTGCCGCAGCCGCTCGGGCCGTGCAGGAAGAGGCTGCGACCGGCCGCCAGCGCCAGGTGATCGATGACCAGGGTGTCCTGGCGCGCACCGGGCCAGGCAAAGTGCAAGCCCTCGACCCGCAGCATGCGTGTTCAGCGCCCGCTGAGGTTGAGGCGGGTGGCCGGCCGCTTCAGGCTGCGCTTGAACTGCCCGCTCGGCGTGACGCCCTCGGCATCGAGCTGGCGCATCCGCGGAAAGGCCTTGAACAGGCCGATGTCGACGTGAGCGAGCCGGGCCGTGTCCTGGCAATCGAAAACCACCTCGGCCTCGAGCTCTGCGTGGCCGGCTTCCATCGGCTTGCCCGGTTGGGCATCACCGAGCTTCAGCACGTCCGAGTGCAGCGCCACCTGGCGCAGCGTGCAGCCGGCGGCTGGATCGGGCGTGAAGACCCCATCGGCGGCGCGCAGCGTGGCCACGGCCTCGTCCACGCGCTTGCGTTCCGCCGGCGTGCGCGGCGCCCGCTCGAAGCCCACGAGGTTGTCCAGCGGGGCCTCCAGCCGCAGGTTCAGCTGCCTGGCCTCGATGACCAGCTCGAGTTTGGCCACGCCGTGCACATGGGCGTGGCCGGCGCCATGGCCGCCGGGGGCCGCGAGGGTCGGCAGCGTCAGGCAGGCGGTGGCGAGGCCCAGGCCCGCCAGGACGGTGGCGCGAGGAAGCAGACAGATCGGCATCGTGTTCCTTTCGGTGGGAAGTGCTCCGAGGGTCAGGGCCTGGCCGGTGCAGGGACCGCGGCCGCCGGGCCCAGCGCGGCGAGCAGGGTGTCGACGTTGTGGCTGAACAGCTTCAGGAAAGTGTCGGCTTCCCCGCCCGGCGGGGTCAGTGCATCGGCATACAGGTGGCCACCGACCCGGACGCCCGCCTCGCGCGCGATGCGTTCGATCAGCCGCGGGTCGGTCAGGTTCTCCACCAGCAAGGCGCTGGCCTGTTGCTCGCGCGCCTGGCGGATCAGGCGTGCCACGCTGTCGGCCGAGGGCTCGCTGCCGGTCGACCATCCGCGCGGCGAAAAGAAGCGCAGGCCATAGGCATCGGCAAAGTAGCCGAAGGCATCGTGCCCGGTGATCACGCGACGTCGGTCCGGCGGCAGCGCGGCCAGCCGCGAGCGGGTGCGGCGCTCCAGCGCATCCAGGCGCTCGAGGTAGTCGGCGGCGCGGCGCTGGATCGCTTCGGCCTCGCCGGGACGGGCCTGCACCAGGGCATTGCGGATGTTCTCCACGTAGATGCGGGCATTCGCCAGGCTCTGCCAGGCGTGCGGATCGGCGCCCCGCACGGCCTTGCGCGGCTCGATGCCCTGGGTTGCCACCAGCACCGGGCCGCGGTAGGCGGCGGCCTTGACGAGGCGGTCGAGCCAGCCCTCGTAGCGCAGGCCGTTCACCACCACGAGATCCGCCTTGGCGATGCGCTGTGCGTCGGACGGCGAAGGCGCGAACACATGGGCATCGGCGCCGGCGGGCACGAGGCTGTGCACCTCGACCGCCGGTCCGCCGACCTCGCGCACCCAGTCGGCCAGGATCGAGAAGCTCGCCACCACGCGCAGCGGGGGGGAGTCGGGCTGGGCGGCAGCAGGTGCAGACAGGCCCAGGCTCAGGCCCAGGGCCAGCAAGGCGCCGGTGATGCGGCGCCGTCGGAACGGCAGGGTCAGGGGGGGCGGCATCTCACAGTTCCCGGTGAGCCCGCCGGCCGAGCAGGCGGGCGAGCAGGCTGTCACGGCGTCCGAACAGCAGTGACAGCACATAGCAGCCGCCGGCCAGCAGCACGATGGCCGGCCCGGAGGGCCAGTTGGCGTGGTAGGACAGCAGCAGGCCGCCCCAGCCACAGAAGATCGCCAGGCCGCTGGCCACCGCGGCCAGGCTCCAGACCTCGGAGGCCCAGAAGCGCGCGGCCGTGGCCGGCAGCATCATCAGCCCGACCGCCATCAGCGTGCCCAGGGCCTGGAAGCCCCCGACGAGGTTGAGCACCAGCAGCACCAGGAAGAGCCCGTGCACCCAGGCCCCGGCGCTGCCCAGCACGCGCAGGAAGCCCGGGTCGAAGCACTCGACGACCAGCGGCCGGTAGACCACGGCCAGCACCACCAGGCTCAGGCTGCTGATGCCGGCGATCAGGTAGAGCGAGGCGTCGTCCACCGCGAGCACGCTGCCGAACAGCACGTGCATCAGGTCGACGCTGCTGCCGCGGGTCGAGATGATCATCACCCCCGCCGCCAGCGCGATCAGGTAGAAGGCCGCGAAGCTCGCATCCTCGCGCTGCGGCGTCAGGCGCGAGACCAGCCCGGCCAGGCCGGCCACCAGCATCGCCGCGATGAAGCCCCCGAGGCTCATCGCCCACAGCGAGTAGCCGACCAGCACGAAGGCCAGCGCCGCGCCGGGCAGCAGCGCATGGGCGATCGCATCGCCGACCAGGCTCATGCGCCGCAGCACCAGCAAGGTGCCCATCGGCCCGCAGCTCAGGCCGAGCGCCAGGCAGGCCACCAGCGCCCGCCGCATGAAGCCGAATTCGACGAAGGGCTGGATCAGCAGCGCATGCAGCGTCATGGCCGACCGCCTGGCTGCCCGGGGTGCTCATGCGGGTGGCCGTGCCCATGCCCATGCGGGTGCTCGTGCGCATGGTGCGCATGCCCGTGAGGGTGATGATGGCCCGGGTCGGGCGCGGTCATGCCGCCCGGGTACAGCGGCTCCGGCCCGGGTCGGCGGCACCAGGCGGCTGCCTCGTCCCATTGATCGGCCATCGCGCGGGCGCGCTGCAGGTTGGCTGGTGTCAGCACCTCGGCACTCGGGCCGAAGGCCAGGGCTTCGCGGGCCAGCAGCAGGGCCTGCGGGAAGTGCTGGCGCACCTGGTCGAGGTCGTGCAGCACCGCCACCACGGTGCGGCCTTCCCCGTGCCAGCGGTGCACCAGCGCCAGCAGCTCGGCGGTGGTGCGGGTGTCGATCGCGTTGAAGGGTTCGTCGAGCAGGATCAGCGGGGCGTCCTGCACCAGCACCCGGGCGAACAGCACCCGCTGGAACTGACCCACCGAGAGCTCGCCCACCAGGCGCCGCCCGAAACCGCTGAGCCCCACCTCGGACAATGCCTGCTCGGCACGGCGGCGCACCGAGGCACCCGCCCCGCCGAACAGGCCCATCATCGACCAGGCGCCGAGCATCACCACGTCGGCCACCCGCAGCGGGAAGCTGCGGTCGATGTGGCTCTGCTGAGGCAGGTAGGCCACCTGGCTGCGGTGCGCCACCGCCAGGCGGACCGAACCCGTCGTGGGCGGCAACTTGCCGACCAGCGCGTCGAGCAGCGAACTCTTGCCCGCGCCGTTCGGGCCGACGATCGCGGTGAGCGAGCCGGCGTTGAAGCAGCAGCTCAGGTGGTGCACGGCCGGGTGCTGGCGGTGGCTGATGGTCAGGTTGTCGATCGTCACCGCCGGAGGCGCTGCGGCCGGGGCGGCCGCGCGGGCCGGCGCGGGGGCATCGACGAGGGCGTCGACGACGGCGTGAGGGGGCGGGGCCATGTCAGCCCGTCCCGGCCAGGGCCCAGGCCACTGCCAGCCAGAGCAGCGCGACCAGGCAAAGGGCCCCGAGCAGGCGCTGCAGCGCCGAGCTCATCAGCAGGCTGCGCAGGCTCGAGCCGGTCCTTGCCGTCATGCCCGTGCTCCTTCGGCGCAGCTCGCGCAGCGGCCGTGCAGGACCAGGTCGTGTCGCTCGACCTCGCAGCCCGCCGGGGCCAGTTCGTGCATCGGTCCGGGGCAGCCGTGGATCGGCATCACCTGGCCGCAGGCGAGGCAGTGGAAGTGGTGGTGGTGATGGTGCTGGGCCTGGGCCTGGGCGCTGCCGCCGTGCGGGTGCTCGGCGCAGCGCGCCTCGAAGCGCGCGGGCAGGCCGGGCAGCTGCACCCGCAGCACCACGCCTTCTTCTTCGAGCACCTTGATCTGCCGGTAGACGGTCGACAGGTTCAGGCGCGGCGCCTGGCGCTGGGCCAGCGTCAGGATGTCCGGCGGGCTGAGGGTGCGGCCGCTGCCCGCGAGTGCGTCGAGCACGGCCTGGCGCTGGCGGGTGTGGCGTTCCATGCCGGCATCTTAATTCAAATGCAAATGCATTTGCGTTAAGCCTTGCGCGTCTCACTGCTGTCCGACGTGGGTGCCGCATCGGTTTCCTGCGGCTGCCCGCCGTCCGTCGGGTCAGACGCCCTGGCGGCACGGCGCTCTTCGGCGAACAGCGCCTCGAGCTGCTGCCTGCCTTCCTTGGCCCGGGCGATCAGCCGGGACTCGTCTTTCCAGTCGGGCAGCGCGGCCTCGAGCTGCTCGACGTTGTGCCGCCGGAAGCGCTGTGCCAGGTCGTGCGCGAGCAGCGGCTCCCAGCCCATCAGCTCGAGCACGCTGCGCCCGCTGGCGAGCGCCGAGTCGAGCGTCTCGCGCTCGACCAGTTGCACACCCAGGTCACGCAGTGCGAAGTAGTGCCGCACATTGCGTGCCCGCGCCACGATCTGCAGCTTCGGGAAGTGCTGCCGCACCATCTGCGCCACCTGGATGCTCTGATCCACGCCATCGACGGCGAGCACCAGCACGCGGGCCTGGTCCGCGCCCGCGGTGCGCATCAGGTCGAGGCGGGTGGCGTCGCCGTAGAACACGCGCCAGCCGAAGCGCCGCATGGCCTCGATCTGCTCGGCGTCGTGGTCCAGCACCGTCGGGCGGATGCCGTTGGCGTACAGCAGGCGCCCGACGATCTGCCCGTAGCGTCCGAAGCCGGCGATGATCACCGGGCCGTCCTGCGGTTCGTCGAGCTCGGGCGGCGCCGGGCGCGACTGGCGATTCAGGCGCGGCAGCAGGTAACGGTCGGCCAGTGCCAGCAGCAGCGGGGTCAGCAGCATCGACAGGGCCACCACCGCGACCAGCAGCGAGCCGGTGGCGCCGTCGATCAGCGTGGCCTGGGTCGCCGTCTGGAAGACGACGAAGCCGAACTCGCCGCCCTGCGCGAGCAGGATGATGAAGACGGGTCGTTCCGCGATCGGGATCGGCATCGCCCGGGCCATCGCCCACAACACCGCGGCCTTCAGCGCGAGGAAGCCGAACACCAGCGCGGCCACCAGCAGCGGCTGCGCGAACACCACCGCGAAGTCGATGCCCATGCCCACCGCGATGAAGAAGAGCCCCAGCAGCAGGCCCTTGAAGGGCTCGATGTCGGTCTCGAGCTCGCGCCGGTATTCGCTGTCGGCCAGCAGCACGCCCGCGAGGAAGGCCCCGAGCGCCATCGACAGCCCGACCGACTGCATCAGCGCTGCCGTGGCCACCACCAGCAGCAGCGAGGCGGCGGTGAAGACCTCCGGCGTGTCGCTGCGCGCGATCCAGCGCAAGGCCGGGCGCAGCAGCAGCCGGCCGCCGAGCACGATGGCCGCGATCACCCCCAGCGCGGTGGCCGCGCCCCACCAGCCTTCGCCAGAGGCGCTTCCGGCGGTGCCGATCGCCAGCAGCGGGAACAGGGCCAGGATCGGGATCGTCGCGACGTCCTGCAGCAGCGACACACTGAGCACGCTCTGGCCGGCAGTGGTGCCCATCAGGTTGCGCTCGGCCAGCACGCCCAGGCCGATCGCGGTGGACGACATCGCAAAACCCAGCGCCGCCACGAAGGCCAGCCGCCAGCCGGGCGACAGGTCCAGCAAGGCCGCCACGCCCAGGCCCACGGCGGCCATCAGCGCGGTCGACACGAAGAGCTGGGTGCTGCCCCAGCCGAAGATCGGCCGCCGCAGGGCCCAGAGGCGCCGCGGTTCGAGCTCCAGGCCCACGAGGAAGAGCATCAGCACCACGCCGAACTCGGCAAACCCGATGATCTGCCCCGGGTCGGTGACGAGCCGGAGCCCCCAGGGCCCGATCGCGATCCCGGCGGCCAGGTAACCGATGATCGAGCCCAGGCCCAGGGCCTTGGCCAGCGGCACCGCCAGCACCGCCGCGGCCAGGTAGATGAGGCTGCCGGTGAGCCAGTGGTGGGCGTCCATGCCAGTCCGATCTCGATGCGGCCCGGGGCGTGGGCTGCGAAAGGCGTTGCCCGCAACGGGCGCTAAGATTATCGGCAGCCGCCGGGCGCGAACCGGCCATGCCAGGCGCGTCGAACTCCCCTGCTGCGGGTGTCGGTGCTGGGGTGTTGCGAGGGGCTCAGGAGGGTCGAGGATGCCGGTGATCGTGGTGGCGAATCCGAAGGGCGGGGTGGGCAAGAGCACCTTGTCGACCCAGCTCGCCGGCTGGCTGGCCCACCGTGGGCACGCGGTGATGCTCGGCGACGTGGACCGCCAGCAATCCTCGCGCCAATGGCTGGCGCTGCGCCCGCCCGAGCTCGCGCCCATCCGCGGCTGGGAGATCAGCCACGACGCGATCGTGCGCCCGCCCAAGGGGACCAGCCACATGGTGCTCGACACCCCGGCCGGGCTGCACGGCAAGCGCCTCGACGAGGTGATGAAGCTGGCCGACACCCTGCTGGTGCCGCTGCAACCCAGCCTCTTCGACATCCAGGCCACCCATGCCTTCGTGCAGCAGCTGCGCGCCCACAAGCGCGCCGATCGGGTGCGGCTCGGGCTGGTGGCGATGCGCGTGCGCGAGCACACGCTGGCCGCCGAGCAGCTGCAGCAGTTTCTCGCGACGCTGGACATCCCCGTCGTCGGCCAGCTGCGCGACACCCAGAACTACGTGCAGCTCGCCGCCCGCGGCCTGACGCTGTGGGACCTGAGCCCCAGCCGGGTGGCGCGCGACCTGGCCCAGTGGGAGCCCATCACCACCTGGCTGGCCGACCGCCAGGCGGCCTAGACTCCCGCGGTTTTCCGCCCACTGAAAGCGCCCCTGATGAAGACCTTCGCACACCTTGCCGACCTGCAGCCCCTGGTGGGCCAGCACCTGGGGGACAGCGACTGGATCACCGTCGACCAGCACCGCATCGACCTCTTTGCCGAGGCCACCGGCGACCACCAGTGGATCCACGTCGACCCGGTGCGTGCGGCGAGCGGGCCCTTCGGCACGACGATCGCACACGGCTTCTTGACCCTGAGCCTGCTGCCGGAGATGTCGGCCAGCGCCTTCGAGGTCGCCGACGTGCGCATGGGGGTCAACTACGGCCTGAACCGGGTGCGCTTCACCTCGCCGGTGCCGGTCAACAGCCGGGTGCGCGGCAGCTTCAGGCTGCTCGACTACACGCCGATCGACGGCGGTGCCCAGCTGTGCGTGGAGGTCAGCATGCAGCGCGAGGGTGTCGACAAGCCGGTGTGCGTCGCCGAGTCGCTGAGCCGGCGCTTCACGTGAACCGGGCCCCGTCGCCGGACAGGCCCCCGTCGGAGGGGAGCGCCAGCATCCCGGAGGAGGTCTACGATGCCGACGCGGCCCTGCGGGCCGACCGGAGGAGTACGGCGATGAAGGTGCTGCTGATCGATGACCATCCCCTGATCCTGACCGCGCTGCAAAACGTGATCCAGGGCCTGGGGGACAACGTCAACGTGGTGGGTGTCAGCAGCGCCCGCGCGGCCCGCGAGACGCTGCAGCAGGACCCTGACTTCGACCTCGTGCTGCTCGACCTGATGCTCGGCGATGCCGACGGCTTCGACGTCCTGACCGAGTTCCGTGGCAACTACCCCGCGATACCGGTGGTCGTGGTGTCGGCCTCCGACCGCAGCAGCGACGTCATCCGCTCCATCGACCTCGGGGCCATGGGCTTCGTGCCCAAGCGCTCCAGCAACGAAACCCTGTTCGAGGCCCTGCACATGGTGATGTCGGGCGGCATCTATGTGCCCGCCATGAGCATGGGCGGCAGCCCCGCCAACCCGGGCAGCCAGGCGCCGCCGTCGGCGCAGGCCGGCCTGTATGCGGTGCGGGATGCTGCGATGGGCAGCGGTTTCCAGCGCCCGCCTGCCGGTCTCGAATCCCTCGGCCTGACGCCGCGCCAGACCGAGGTGCTGGGCCTGCTGCTGCAGGCCAAGCCCAACAAGCTGATCGCACGCGAGCTCAACCTCTCGGTCGAGACCGTCAAGGACCATGTCGCCGCGGTGCTGCGCGCGCTCAATGTCAGCTCGCGCACCCAGGCGGTGCTGGCCGTGGCCCAGATGTCGCAGGCCCCCGGGGGCGGCTGGCGATGAGGCAGGGCTGAGGTGAGCCCCACGGTGGCGGCGCCTGCGCCTGTGCCATCTCCTGCAGGCGACACCGGTCCATCACCGCGGCCGGGCGGGGCCGTGCCTGCGGCCTTGTCCTCGCTGCCCGAGGAGGTGCGCAGCGCCTTCGATTACATGCCGGCCACGTTGGCGGGCAATGTGGCGGGCATCGGTGTCCTGCTGCTGCTGTTCTGGCCGACGGCGCCGCGCGCGGTGCTGCTCGGCTGGCTGCTGGCCCTGGTGCTGCTGTGGGTCTTTCGCCTGGCCTGGTACCGCGGCTTCACGCGTGCCACGCCCGAGACCCTGGCCGACTGGACACGCTGGCGCCGCGGCTGGAACCTCGGCACGCTGGGCTCGGGCGCGCTCTGGGGCCTGAGCGCCTGGCTGTTCTACCCCGGTGGCGAGAACATCCAGCAAACCGGCCTGATCATCATCGTCTACACCTTCTGCATCGCGGCCGTGCCGGTGCTCGCGAGCCAGCCCAGGGTCTACCTGCTGTTCGCGGCGTTCTGCTTCGTGCCGATGGTGCTGCGCATCGCGCTGGTCGGCGATGTCTACAGCCTGCAACTCGCCGGCATCCTGCTGCTGATCTTCAGCCTGACCACGCTGCTCGCGCGCAACTACCGCCAGGCCTTGCAGCGGGCCATCGAGCTCAAGCTGCAGGCCGACGGGCTGTTGCAGCAGCTGCGCGTCGAGAAGCAGGCGGCCGAGGAGGCGCGCCGCGAGGCCGAGGTCGCCAACCGCGCCAAGACCCAGTTCTTCACGGCCGCGAGCCATGACCTGCGCCAGCCCCTGCATGCCATGGGCCTGTTCGCCGAGGCCTTGCGCAACAAGAGCCACGACGACGAGGTGGTGCAGCTCGTCAACAGCATCAACGCCTCGGTCGATGCCCTTGAATCCCTCTTTTCCGAGCTGCTCGACATCACCCGCATCGACACCGGCGGGGTCGAGGTGCGCCCGCAAGCCTTCGAGGTCGGCGACATCCTGCGCAAGCTGCGCCTGCACTTCGAGCCCACCGCCTTCGAGAAGGGCCTGTCGCTGCGCCTGCGCGGCGGCAGCCAGGTCGTGCTGGCCGATCCGCTGCTGGTCGAGCGCATCCTGCGCAACCTGGTGTCCAACGCGATCCGCTACACCGTCGACGGCACCGTGCTGGTCGGCGCCCGGCGGCGCGGTGACCGCGTGCTGCTGCAGGTCTGGGACACCGGCCTGGGCATTCCCGAGGCCGAGCAGGCGCGCATCTTCGAAGAGTTCTACCAGGTGGCCGCCCACACCCTGCCCGATGGGAGCAGCACGGCGCAGGTGCAGCAGCGCAAGGGCCTGGGCCTGGGTCTGGCGATCGTGAAGCGCCTGGCGGCATTGATGCAGGCACCGCTGACGATGCGCTCCGAGCCGGGCCGCGGCACCGTGTTCAGCCTCAGCCTGCCGGTGGGGCGTCTGAGCCGTGCTCCGGCGGTGCTGCCCTCCTCGGGCGCGGCGCTGAAGATCACGCTCGAGGGCCGCCGCGTCGTGGTGGTCGAAGACGAGCCGGCGGTGCGTGCGGGGCTCGAGGTGCTGCTCAGGGGCTGGGGCGCCACGATCACCGGCTTCGACACCCTGGTGGCCCTGCACGCCTGGCTGGTGTCCCGGCCGGCCGACGAGCCCCCGCCGGACCTGCTGATCGTCGACTACCGGCTCGACGACGGCCGCAACGGCGTCGAGGCGATCCGCATGCTGCGCACGCATTTTGCGGCTGCCCTGCCGGCGATCGTCGTCACCGGGAGCACGATGAGCGGCCATGAGCGCGAGGCCCAGGACGACAACTTCCACGTGCTGATCAAGCCCGTGGTGCCCAACAAGCTGCGCGCGATGATCGCGTTCAAGCTCGGCGTCAAGCCGGGCTAGTGTCCACCGTCCTACAGTTGCGGGCGCCACGGCCGATAGCCTCGGCAACGCCTCGACGGCAGCTTCTCGCACACCCCATCATGCCGTTTTCTCCTTCCATTGCCCTGCGCCTGTGGGCACCTGCCATCGGGCTGGCCCTCATGCTCAGCGTGGCGGGATCGATCACCGTGGTGAGGACGCAGGCCCTGATCCAGGATGCCTCCGCCGCACAAGCCAGGCTGCTCGACAAGCTGGAGCTGGCCCAGCAATGGCGCAACGGCCTCTCGCAGGGCGAGGTGGTCGATGGCTTGGCCGCCCAGTTGCGGCAGCAGGCGCAGGACGATGCCGAGCGCAGCACCCTGCAGCGCGCTGCCGACGCCACCGATCTGAAGGCCAAGCTGGCTGCAGCCGACGACCACCTGGCCCACCAGCGCCAGCAGGTGCGTGACATGCAGGCAGCGGCCGGCGCGGAGCGCATGCGCACCGTGTGGGGCGTGCTGGCGCTGATGGTGCTGATCGTGGGTGTCTCGGCGATCGGCGCGGTCTTCCTCGTGCGCACGGTGTGCCGTCCTCTGCTCGCGCTGCGCACGCTTGCCGAACGCATCGGTCAGGGAGACCTCACGGTGCCGGTGGACACCGATCGCCGCGACGAGATCGGCGACCTGCAGCGCTCGATCGCCGAGATGCGCGATGCCCTGCGCCGCCTCGTCGGCGACGTGCAGGCAGCCGCCGGGCAGATCCACCAGGCGAGTGCCGAGGTCGCCGCCGGCAACAACGACCTGTCCGCGCGCACCGAGCAGACCGGCAACCGCCTGCAGCAGACGGCTGGCGCGATGGCGCACATCACGCAGAACGTGCAGCAGTCCAGCGAATCCGCTGCCCAGGCCAACCACATGGCCGTGGCCGCCAGCACCAGCGCCCAGCGCGGCGGCGAGGTCGTCTCGCAGGTGGTGTCGACGATGGAGACCATCCATGCCGGCAGCCGGCGCATCGCCGACATCATCGGAACGGTCGACGGCATCGCCTTTCAGACCAACATCCTGGCACTCAACGCCGCGGTCGAGGCGGCCCGTGCGGGTGAACAGGGCCGCGGATTTGCCGTGGTGGCCGGCGAGGTGCGCACGCTGGCCCAGCGCAGCGCCTCGGCAGCGCGCGAGATCAAGACCCTGATCGGCAGCAATGTCGACAGCGTCGAGGCCGGCGCCCGCCTGGTTGCCGACGCCGGCACGACGATGCAGAACATCGTGTCGAGCGTCCGGCGCGTGAGCGACATCGTCGGCGAGATCACGGCCAGCAGCGGCACCCAGAGCGGCGACATCGGCGCGATCAACCTCGCCGTCGCGGAGCTCGACGGCATGACCCAGCAGAATGCGGCGATGGTCGAGCAGAGCGCCGCGGCGGCAGAGAGCCTGAGCAACCAGGCCGCGCGCCTGACGCAGATCGTGTCGGCGTTCAAGGTCGCGACGGCCTGAACACCGGGCGCCGGAGGTGAGGGCACTGGCCTGCCAGCCGCTGGTCGCCACCGGCTGCGCACGGTGATCGCCCGCTGGCCCGGCGTCGAGCCGGGCTAGAACTCCAGGTTGTCGATCAGCCGCGTCTGCCCCAGGCGCGCGGCACCGAGCGCGACCAGCGGCCCGGCCCGGTCCGCCGGCGTGGCGGGTGGCTGCAGGTCGAGGCGTCGGCGGATGCAGAGGTAGTCGGGCTGCCAGCCGCGTTCGCGCAGCTGCGCCAGCGCGCGGGCTTCGATGTCGCCGAGCTCACCCTGGCCCGAGCGCAACTCGGCCGCCAGGCGCTTCAGGGCGGCGGGCAATGCCACGGCCTCGACCCGCTCGCCCGGGCCGAGGTAGGCATTGCGCGAGGACAGGGCCAGGCCGTCGTCGGCGCGCCCGGTCTCGCAGGCCTCGATGCGGATCGGCAGGGCGAACTGCTCCACCATGCGGCGCACCACCATCAGCTGCTGGTAGTCCTTCTTGCCGAACACCGCCACCGCCGGCTGCACGCAGCCGAAGAGCTTCATCACGACGGTGCAGACGCCGGTGAAGAAGCCGGGCCGGAAGTGGCCCTCGAGGATGTCGGCCAGGGCCGGATCGGGTGTCACCTTGAACTGCTGCGGGCTGGGGTAGAGCTCGGCCTCGTCGGGCGCGAACAGCAGGCTGCAGCCTGCGGCGGCCAGCATCTCGGCATCCAGGGCCAGCGTGCGGGGATAGCGGTCGAAGTCTTCGTGCGGCGCAAACTGCAGCCGGTTCACGAAGATGCTGGCCACCACCGGCAGGCCCTCGCGGCGCGCCTGCGCGACCAGCGCCAGGTGGCCGGCGTGCAGGTTGCCCATGGTCGGCACGAAGCCGCAGGGGCCGAGCCGGGCGAGCGCTTCGCGCAGCGCGGCGATCGTGTGGACGGTCTGCATCGGTGGGTGGTCCGGGGCTCAGTAGCCGTGCAGGCTGTCGTCGGGAAAGCGCCGGGCCTTGACCTCGGCCACGTAGCGCCGCACCGCGGCCTCGACCGAGGCCTCGCCCTCCATGAAGTTGCGCACGAAGCGCGGCAGCTTGCCGCGGCTGATGCCCAGCATGTCGTGCAGCACCAGCACCTGGCCGGAGCAGTCGCGCCCGGCGCCGATGCCGATCACCGGGATGCCCAGCGACTCGGTGATCTCGCGGCCCAGGCTCGCTGGCAGCAGCTCGAGCACCAGCATCGCGGCACCGGCCTCGGCCAGCTCGCGGGCATGCTGCTTCAGCGTCGCCGCGGCGGCTTCGTTGCGGCCCTGGATGCGGTAGCCGCCCAGCGCATGCACCGACTGCGGCGTCAGCCCGAGGTGGGCACACACCGGGATGCCGCGCTGCGTCAGGGTGTAGACCGTCTCGGTGGTCCAGCCGCCGCCTTCGAGCTTGACCATCTGTGCGCCGGCCTGCATCAGGGCGGTTGCGCTGTGCAGCGCCTGCGCGGGCGAGGCCTGGTAGCTGCCGAAGGGCAGGTCGCCGATCAGCCAGGCGCCCTGGTTGCCGCGCGCCACGCAGCGTGTGTGGTAGACCATCTCGTCCAGGCTCACCGGCACCGTGCTGGCCTGGCCCTGGAGCACCATGCCGAGCGAATCGCCGACCAGCAGGCAGTCGACGCCGGCCTCG
>LNFM01008516.1_pt1 | contig 15440 bp, 14 predicted proteins | sample 596031 | NCBI WGS metagenome assembly LNFM01 (sample SAMN04254537, study PRJNA301005) | activated carbon metagenome | isolation source: dual media filters at the Ann Arbor, Michigan drinking water treatment plant | place: USA: Ann Arbor | reverse complement strand
GGGTCAACATCGGCGGCCTCCTTGCCGCCATGCTTGCCCAGGTGGGTCAGTTTTACTTCGGCGATGTGGGTCAGTATTACTTCGGCGCTAACAAGGAGAAGTAGTCCCTCGACCTTGCTAATGTCCTCGATCGTTCCGCCCAGCTCGCTGTTCACCGTCGCTGCGGTCTGCTTCTTCACCTCAAGCGCGGCTTCCTTCTCGTAGTGCTGAGCGACGATTGCAGCATTGAATCCGAGAATATGAGCGAGGTATGGCTTCCAGTCCGCGTGTGCTGCAGCGAACTTACCCAGCTTAAACACGTCGCCATAGTCGTCCTGACTGCGAAGCTGGTAGCCAAGGCCTTTCCGGTAGTGCCACGGAGACACGCCGCGCCAGTCAAGGAGACTGTCCAGCATGTCCTTCGCACGCTCGAACGGCATGTCGGCGTGATCCCATTCCGACACCGGGAGCGCGGAGAAGTCCTGTCCGTGGGCTTCGTGCTTCTTAAAGCTGATCTTGGTCGCCTCGTCAACACCGCGACGGATCGTCAGGAACGAGCCATCGGCGAGGGCGACTTCAAGAAAAAACACGAACTCCTGGTACAAGTCGAAGTGCTTGAAGAGGAAGAACTTCGTGTCTCGACCGGCGAGAAGACAGAAGTCGATCAGGCGACCGAACGTCGTCTTACCGAGATTGTGTGTGTCTTTCGCCCTGTTCTCCGGCAGGCGTATCTCAGCCATGACAACATTGAGGCCAGCATTGAAGCTCACGGGCGTGAACAGGTTGGGCCTATTGGTGTAAAGCCGTGTTAGTTTCATTACGGCCCCACGTACTCAAGTGCATCCGTCTTGGCGCGATATTCCACCAAGCCCAGCAGATAGAGAAGGTTCAGAGCCGGAAGGAACAAGACATCGCCCCCAGTAATCCCCTTCTTCACGTGACTCCGCAGGCTGTCATAGTCTTCCAGCCGCCGTTTCTTCAGGCGCGACAGCAGCAACGTAGAGACGTAGATGACTGTCCGGTCGGGGTGCGAGTGCTTAGTTGGCCGCAGCATCGCCGTCCTCCCCGATATCGCAATTCCAGTACATGTAAAACAGCACCATCCGCGTCAGGCGCTTATTCGCCCGCTGACGCAAGATCGGGTCACGTCCAAAGAGCAGATCGACCAGGTACTCCATGACCTGATCGAAGGTCTGGTAGTTCTGGCGCTTGGCGACAATCTTCAATTGGAACTCATCGACGACTGATTCGTAGGCTTGAAGCAGCTCCGCGTTCTCGGGCGCAGAGAGAAACTTTTGAATCTGGGCGGTCTCCTTGAGATAGCGCCGCTGCTGCTCCTTAGCGTACGCAGCAGTCATGTTGTTCAACACATTCTTCGTTTGGTAGGCGACGCGCGGGGACGGCGGATCGTCAAGCACCGCACCGATGTCCGCACGATGCCGTGCGAGCGCCTGCACGATCTCTGCGAGATCGTCAGGGCTGACATTCAGCGGCGAGTCCACGGGGTCGAGCTTGGCAAGCGCCGGGACTTCGGGGAAGTTCTTCAGCAACAACTCAAGCTGTTCAACACCACATAGGTGGATCGACCCTTCTGGAATCTTGCATTGGGTGGCGATGTACGCCCTAATCTCGCTTTCCGCGTTTCCTGCCAGTCGGCGGTTCGAGAAGAGCATGTAATGGTCGAGCTGCTTGGCCTTGCGCAGTTTCTGGATGCGCGGTATCTCCTCACCCAGCACAGAAGTCTTCGCAGTGGGGTTGTAGAAGTCCGATTCTGAGAAGTTCCTGTTGATGCCGTTCGTGTGCTTTGCCTGAATGATCGTCGTGCCGTCCCACGGAGCCGCCTTGCTGGGGTGCAGCTCTGCCTTGCCGACAAACTTCGCATCCCGACCGCCATCTGGCCCTTTGGCAAAGGGTTGCACGGAGATGCCGAGCAACCGCTGGCAAACAAGAACGACGAGCGTCTCGAACTGATCATCGCCAAGGTCTTCGTACGCGTACTTCATGCGACGGCGGCCTCCTCCGCCACAAGCGGTGTCGTTCCCAGGTCGTCGCTGAACGCACGGGACAACAGAGCCCGAAAGGTTGCCTCGGCGTTCTTGAAGGCTTCAGCCTGCTGGGCGACGATGCCAAGGACTGACCGGCATCGTTCCTCGAAGTGCGCCTGTAAGTTCAACGGAGGCACAGGGACAAGGATGCTGGACAGTCCCTCCGTGTTGATGTTGTATTGCCCCGCTGATGTGCGAGCTTGCTCCCGAAGTCGCTTCCTCCCCTCATGAGAGGACAGGAACGATTGTAGGAATCCGGGACGAACCGGCTTGGCCTTGAGCCGCGCACGAATGAGGTACGACGCATAGATGCAGTTGAGCCCGTCGTACCCTGCGGCAGAAATGACTTCGGGCTCGAAAACGGCGCTCCGGCCAACATAATCCGGGTTGCCGTTGGTACGGACGAAAAGCAAGTCACCTGTGCGTAGTCGAAGGCGATTTGCCTCTGCCTCCGTCACGCTTACCAGTTTGATCTCGGACGGATCAAGCCTGTCGCCGATGACGTTCGGGATGCGCAGGGTCGCAAGACCCGCGACACCAGACTTCTGCGACGTTCCGTATCGGAACTCCTCGACAAGCTCGCCCAAACTTGCCTCCGGCCACCCCTTCGGGTTAGTCGCGGGGTCTCCGAACATGTCGAGGAAGAGCGCCGGGATGATTTCGGCGGCTTTGGCTTGCGCCTCGCGCCGCAGCCGGACAATTCCCTCGGCGCGGGACAACACATCAACGATCCGTCTTTGCTCTGAAAGCGGTGGAACCGGAACTTCCCACGCCTCCACTACGGTCTTTCGGATGGAAGGCGGATTCGAATCAGACGCAAAATGACTGATGTCAGTCGCCAAGAGCAGATAAAAGAGGTACTCGGGCTCCAAGCTGCCTCGTTCAGGAGTGACGGCCATCACGTTGTTGTCAACGCAGCACGGGCGAGTCAACAGACGCTTCTTGTTCGTACCAATCGCCGCACCAATCTTCGGGAAAATGACTGATCCTGTAGGGAAGGCAGTAGCTCGCAGCCGAGCCCTGACTTCGTCAGTAACTGTGTTGTTCCAGCTTTCAATCGTTCTTGCGTTCCCTGGCAGATTCATGTCGCTGACTTTGAGGAATGGGTACTCGCCGTCGCTTTTGCCCTGATCCGCGATAGGAAATCCAGCACCCGAGCCAATGGTGGCGACTTCTGCCAGGGGTTTGCGCGGCCACCTTGTCATGCCGCCTCACCGAGCACCGCTCGCAGCGCTTCCACTTCTTCCATGATCTCGGTCTCAATGGCAGCCAGTTCGTCAAGCAAGACACGCGGATCACGATGCTGCACCTGCTGCTGACTCATGGGGCGATACCGCCCCGCCGAGAGATTGAAGTCGTTCGCCCGAAGCGTTGCGGCATCGGCGAACCACCACTGTTCTGTCCACTCCGCTTTCGGATCGCGCTTGTCCCACGTCTTCAGCCCCTTGTCGCGGTCGCGATAGGCGGCGATCAGGCCGGGGAGGTCGTCCGCCTCGATGGGCTGGTCGTGATTGGCGTCGATCTTGTAGCCATCGTTGTCGGCATGCAGAAAGAGGACGTTCTCCGTCCTGCCGCCCTTCCGGAAGAAGAGCACCGAGGTCTTCACGCCGGAGTAAGGCTGGAACACGCCACCCGGCAGGCTCATCACGGCCTCGACGCGGTTGTTCTCGATGAGCTGTCGGCGCAGCTCCTTGTGCGCGCCGGTCGAGCCGAACAACACGCCCTCGGGAACGATGACGCCGCAGCGTCCACCGAGGCGGTGGCTGTCCATCATGTACTTCAAGAACAGAAGCTCGGTTGCTGTGGTCGTGCCAACCTTCACATCATCGACGATGCGATCCTTGTCCACGCGGCCCGAGAAAGGCGGGTTCGCGAGGACGACGTGGTAGCCCTCTTGCGGAAGGCCAAGCTCGGCCTTGCGCTCGGCATCGAGCGTCGTTGTGAGCACATTGCGAAGCAAGATGCGCACGTTCGGCAGGCCGCGCAGCGTGAGGTTCATCGTCGCGAGCCGGATCATCTTCGGATCAACGTCGTTGCCGTAGAAAGTCTGGTTCTGCAAGGCCGAGACATGCGCGGCGGAGAGCTTGTCGCCGAGGCCGCGCGTTTGCGTCTTGCCGTCGATTTCGACGCTCTGGATGCCGCCCGGCGAGGAGTTCGCGAGGCGAATATGGTTGTAGGCGGCGACGAGAAAGCCCGCCGTGCCTGCCGCCGGGTCGTAGATGGTTTCGCCGATCTTCGGATCAATGACCTCGACGATGGCGCGAATGATGTGGCGCGGGGTGCGGAACTGGCCGAGTTCACCCGCCTGCTTGATCTGCTTGAGGACGTGCTCGAAGAGATCGCCCTTGGTGTCGGCATCCGAGCGATCCAGGTGCAGCCCATCGACGAGGGTCACGACCTGCGTGAGCACGGTTGGCTCGTCGATCACTAGACGCGCACCGTGCATAAAGTTGACCGCCGAGCGGTCGGCGACATCGGAGAAGAACGGAAACACCTCATCACGCACGAAGCGCACAAGCGGCTCGCCCGAGAGGCCTTTGGCCCACACCGACCAGCGGAAGCGATCTTTCGGGATCGTCGTCTCGCCCTTGGTCGGCGCGTTGAGCGGGTTCTTCAGCGTCCACGCCCCGCTGAAGATGCTTTCGTGTTTCTGCTTCAAGACCTTGGCGCGCGCCGCGTTTTCGGCGTCTATGCCTTCGATCAGGTAGAAGAAGAACAGGAACGCGAGCTGCTCGGCGTTGCTGACGGGGTCGGGATAGCCGCCGCCGAACAGATAGTCGCGTATCTGCTCGATGGAGCGGCGCATCTCGGGTGTGAGCGGCATGACTTCTGTGTCCTTCCTTATGACGGGCGCACGACGGGGCTGGGTCCGGAGACCGCACTTCCACCGTCCGCGCCGAAGACTTCACCATTGAGGGACTCCAGCATGGAGTCAAGGCTCTCGTCGCCGCCGAAGACCCGGAGCGCCTCGGGCAGTCCGCCCATCAGCGTGAACGGGTGGAAGGCGAAGTGCCCGGCGGTGAACTCATCCGCGGTGTCGGCGTTGGCGCGAAGCTGGCTGCCCACCACCCGGAGCCAGCGCTCCTGATCGGGCGTGAGCGCGTCCTCCATCCCGAGCAGCCATGCCTCGAAGCGCGCACCGAGTGTGGCGGCCTTGGCCTCGGAGGCTTCCGGGAAGACCATGTTTCCGTTCTCATCGACCGTGATCCACTCGCGGGTGGTCGGGTCGATGTGATCGTTGATGTCGAGCGACAAAAGCCGCCTTACCTCGTATTTCTTCTTGGGCTGCTTGACGACGACAACGCCGCCTTCACCGCCCTCGTCTTCGTCACCGTGGTAGTCGGTGACGCCGACGAAATCGAACATCGTGAAGCACGGCTTGCCTTTGAGCTTGCGCGTACCGCGACCGCGCATCTGCTGATAGAGGATGGCGGAGCGCGTGAACCGGGCGAACACCAGGTTCACGACTTCCGGGCAGTCGAAGCCGGTGTCGAGCATGTTCACGGACACAAGAATCTGCGGGAACTGCTCCTTCTTGAAGCGCCTGATCTTGGTCATGCCGTCCACGGTGTCGTCCGCTCCCATGCCGGACACGACGTAATCGGCGTAGCGAATGTCCGGTGATGGTTTCTTGTCGGCGTAGGCGGCATCAAGCATCTGCGCGAGCGTCTCGGCGTGGCGCTTCGTCACGGCGAAGACAATCGTCTTGCCAAGAAGGGGCTTGCGCAGTGCTCCCTTCGCATCCGTGTAGCCGCGCTCCAGCACGTCACGGAACTCGCGAACGATGGCGCGGTTACGCTCGGGGATCGTGAACCTGCGCTCCAGCGCCGCCGGATCAATCACGACGCTTTGCTCGGTGCCGAAGAGCTTCTCGAACTCGGCGCGGGTGACCTCGTCCATCGCGCTCCAGTCGAGTTCGTCGCGCTTCACTTCGAAGCCGCCCTCGGCGGCGGTCTTGACAGTCTTGGCCTTGTAAATCTGGTACGGGACGAGGAAGCCGTCGCGGATGGCGTCTTTCAGCTTGTAGCTGAACGTCGGCTTATCGACCTCGAAGAAGCGCAGCGTGTCGCGGATGGTGAGCTTGTCCTCATCATCCCCAAAGTCCTCGGGGTTGGCGATACAGGGTGTGGCGGTGAGGCCCACCTGCACGCCATCGAAGTGCTTGAGCACACCGCTCCACTTGCCGTAGATCGAGCGGTGGCATTCGTCGGAAATTACGAGATCGAAATAGCCTGACGAGTACTCGTGATAGATGTTCACCATACTTTGCAGCGTGGTGATGGTGATGCGCTTCTCGTCCTGAAAGCGCCGTCCGGCGCGCAGCACATAGGCCGGAAAGTCCGGGAGGTGCTCGGCGAAGGCGTCTTCCGTTTGCTTTGCAAGCGGGATGCGGTCAACGAGAAAGAGAACGCGGGTGATCGCATTCGCTTCGAAGAGGCGCTTGATGAAGGCGGCGGCAGTGCGGGTCTTGCCGGTGCCGGTTGCCATTTCGACGAGGAGCTTGCGACGCCCGGTGCCGATTTCACGGCAAAGTGCGTCGATGCACTCGGTCTGGTAGTCGCGCTCGACGATGTGCTTGTCGATCTCGACCGTGAGCGGATCGCGGCGCACCTGCCCGGTTGCGGCGCGCCGTTCGAGGTCGCCTTGCGAAAAGAACGTCTTGATGGCGCGCGGGAACGCTTCGCGCTGCCATTCCCAGAAACGGATTTCTTCGCCGTTGGCAAGGAAGATGTACGGAACCTTGAGCTGCGCCGCGTAGGCCTTTGCCTGCGCCTCGGCCTCGGCGGGATTGATCGCGGCTTTCTTGGCCTCGACAACGGCAAGCGCCCGCCCGTGGCGGTCGCAAAGAACGTAATCGGCCTTGGTCTTGTCGGGAAGGACGTATTCGAAGCGAACGGCGTTCGTGTTCAGAACGTCCCAGCCCCTGTCTTTGAGCTGGGCGTCGATCTTGACGCGCGAAAAGGCTTCGTTTGTTCCCGGCATGAGCGTCCTGCCTTACACCGGACGCGGATGGTCGGTCTTGGATTTCGCCGGCTTGGTCGGAAGCGTTTTGATCTCCGTTCCAGCCTCCTGCTCGGCCAGGCGCACGTCAAAGAGCGCCTGCAAGTTCATCCAGAACTGCGGGCTCGTGCCGAACCAGTGTGCGAGGCGAAGAGCTGTGTCGCCCGTGACGGCGCGCTTGCCGTTGATGATCTGGCTGATGCGGTTCGCAGGCACGCGAATTTGCCGCGACAGCTCGGTCGGGCTGACGCCAAGTTCATCAAGCTCTTCGGCGAGGATTTCGCCGGGGTGAATGGGTGTGCGGGCCATGGTCAAACTCCTTTCAGTGGTAGTCCACGATTTCGACGTTCGAGGGACCGCTTTGTCCGTCGGGCCACTCGAAGCAAATCCGCCACTGCATGTTGATGCGGATGCTGTACTGGCCTTTTCGGTCTCCCCGTAGACCTTCGAGCGCATTCGAGGGCAGCGCCTGAAGGTCTGTGAGGCTGGTTGCGGCGTCCAGAATGTCGAGGCGCTTCTCTGCCTGTCGGCGGAAGCCCTCGAACTCCCGGACGCGTTTGCCTTCGGCAAAATCTCTCGTCCGCTTGTCGCGGTAGCTCTGAATCATCTTCGACTCACCATAGCGTTTCTGACGATGGACGTCAAGCGTAAATTCACCGGCTTGGCACAGAACCTGCGCCGAGTACCCGCTCGATCCCTGAGAGCGCCTTGCGCGCGGCCGCCCGCCGCGCCTGCGGATCGGGGACGGCAAGGGCCGCCCGAAACTGCCGGAAAGCACCGCGCCTCGTGGCGCGGGCTTCGAGCGCGGCGAGCGCCTCTAAGACCTCCGGTGTGCGCATGTCCTGCTCGTCGCAGACCTCGGCGGCACGATGCAGGATCGCGAGAGCGGCTGCGCGGTCTTCGTGGGCGTGAGCGTCTTCGGCCCACAGGCCGAAGTGCGGCACCCTTCTTGAGAACGACGAGAACATAACGGGAACGAGTAGCACGGCGCACAGCGTCGGCCAAGCCGAAAGTCGTTGCGGCTCTGGCCGTCGTGGTTCTGGAAATGGCCGGTTCGCCAAGGGCCGCGCCCTTGGCTCGATGGGGCTCCGGGGCGAGCGGAAATCGCCCCGGTCGCGATCCAGCCGCGACGAGGCTGGCGGCATCCAATCCGCGCAGGGTTGGGCGATGGGGGTGCAGGGGGAGAGCGAAGTCGCCGCCCTGCTCGATGGGGACGGGGGAGCGCCGAAGGCTCCCCGGCATGCCCGCCGAAGCCTTGGCGAAGGCGGGTCGCAGTCCAGCCGCGATGAGGCTGGCGCGCGTCCAACCTGCGGAAGGTTGGTCAGGGTGTCGGGGCACGAAGGCCCTGACTGGCGATGCAACGGCCACACGTTGCATGGCGCGCACTCCGGCTCGATGCCGGGAAGCGCCACACAGCGGGGGTATCCAACAGGGGGGCGGCGTTTGAGCCCCCCTTTGGCAAGATGGTGTTGTAGTACAACACACATCTTGCATAGCTCACGAAGACGGGTTCCGGCTATGTACTACGTTTGTACTACAAGGCACCCGGCGTTAACGACTCATTAACTTCCGTGAGCCTGGATCGAGCTTTCGGCAACGTGCAGGCTATTTGCCGAAAAGTGCGATGGAAAGCGAGGACTCCTGCCTTCCATCGCGGCTTCAAGTTTACGCATACGCCTCTAGCCATAGCAAAGCTCCGAGGCAAGCTCAAGCCGGACAAGCGCGACAAGATCGTTCCGTAAATCCCCGCAGATTTTCGGCACGTTCCGCCCGAGAAATCAAACTTATTGATTGAATCTTAAGACCGCCTTGGTAGGCTGAACCGAGGGGGTCTTGATGACCAGAAGAACAAGAACAGCGGTCCTTGCGGCCTTCATGCTCTTTGCCCTGACGCTGCTCGGGCAACCGTCAGCGGTACATGCCTGTACCTCACCGGCGGGCGTCACCGCCGAGATCGTTTACAACACGACGGCCAAGACATTCCAGTACTGCGACGGCACGAACTGGATTGCGATGCACAAGCCCGGTAGTGGTTCCGGGGGCTGTACAGACCCGGCGCGCCCCGAAGGCACGATTGTCTACAACTCAACCCATCGCGTGATGGCCGCTTGCGCTGGAAACCAGTGGATCGCGATGGGCCCGCTTGGGGGGAAGTTCGACTGGAAACAGGTCGCAGCGGGCCAGAACCACACCTGCGCGGTCCGCTCTGACGACACGCTGCATTGCTGGGGGAACAACTTTAACGGCCAGCTCGGCGACAACACGACGGAGCAGCGCCTTGTGCCGACCGCCATCTCCGGCGGCGGGACATGGAAGCAGGTCTCGGCGGGACAAAGCCACACCTGCGCCATTAAATCCGACGACACGCTGCATTGCTGGGGGACTAACTGGGGCGGCCAGCTCGGCGACAACACGAGGACGGAACGGTGGGTGCCCACGGCTATCTCCGGCGGTGGTTCATGGAAGCAGGTCGCGGTGGGCGACAACCACACCTGCGCCATCAAATCCGATGACACGCTGCAGTGCTGGGGGGCCAACAGCAGCGGTATGCTCGGCGACAACTCAACGACGCAGCGCCTCGTGCCCACGGCGATTTCCGGCGGCGGGAGCTGGAAGCAGGTCGCGGTGGGCAGCACCCACACATGCGCCATTAAATCCGACGACACACTGCATTGCTGGGGGGCCAACACCAGCGGGCGGACTGGTCTCAACACTTCGACGGGCAACACGCTCGTTCCCACCGCTGTATCCGGCGGCGGGACCTGGAAACAGGTCGCAGCGGGCAGCAGCAACAGCAGCCACACCTGCGCGATCAAATCCGACGACACGCTGCACTGCTGGGGGTTCAACTCCAGCGGCCAGCTCGGCGACAACTCGACGACGCAGCGCTTGGTGCCCACCGCCATCTCCGGCGGCGGGACCTGGAAACAGGTCGCAGCGGGAATTGGCCACACCTGCGCGGTCAGCTCTGGCGATTCTTTGCATTGCTGGGGGAACAACGGCAGCGGCCAGCTTACGGAGACAGAAGTCTCCGCCCCCTTCCGCATGACCGGCGTTCAAACCGTGTGCGGTGATCCGGGTCGGAAAGCCGGTGTGGTTGTCTTCAATTCGACCGTCAACAAGCTCCAGTACTGCGACGGCGTGGGCTGGGCGCGCATGGGGCGCTAGCAACTCATGCGCGTGAAAATCCAAGGCACCAACGATCTCAAGAAACTCCGCGAAGCCCTGATTCAGATGGTCGCGGACATCGACGCACTCGGCGTCAACAACGTCGCGCGCGCCGCCTTCTACTTCACGCCGGTCGATGAGAACGGGGACGAAGTAAGGCCGCGCCGGTATGGCAAAGCCGTCCAAGGATGGACGGTCAAGCCCTACGACGCGGCAGCGGACAAGTACGACAAGTCGTGATCAGAAAGGCAAGTCGTCGTCGCTCTCTTCGATCGCTTTCCGGCGTGCTTCGATCTGTTTCTTTGATAGCGGCTCATCTTCCATTTCGCCCAGCATCGCCGTATTGAAGACGCCGTTCAGGTAGTCCGCCGGGCCGACATATCCGCCCGCCCGCGCCTGCTTCATGGCGAAGCGAATCACGTCGGCGGTCACCTGAAGGCTCACCGCATAAGCGCCGTTGTCGAGTTTTCTCACACGTTTTGCCATCTTGGTCTCCCGATTTCTGAAGGCCCGCGCCTATCGGTCGCCGTCTCGTCCACTGCCCCGATCACCGCGAAAGAACCGCTGCCACAGCATCGGTTCGCTGTAGGGCAGCGCTCGACGCTTGGACGGCTCCGCGCGTGCCTTTTCCTTCACCTTTTTCTCCAATGGGGCAGGCAATCGAGCGGGCGCAGGCTGCGGTGCATTCGCGCCGGACATGCGATCCCAACGCGAAGGCTTGTCGCGGTGATCCGGGTCGGGATTGAAGGCCGTCTTGGGGAACACCTGGTCGTAGTTCAAGCGCTTCAGGACGAACGGGTCTTCGCCTTCGCGGAACACGATCTGACGACCTCCCGCGCGGCTTACCTCGCGCGCGACTTCCTGCGGGGTGCGCAGCATCGCGCGGCCAACCGGGACGGTATTGCCTTCCTGATCGCGATCCCACAGGACGCTCATGCCGAGCACTTGCGCGACGTGTTCCTGCGTCTCCTTGTCGTTGGACGCGAAGATTTGCACCTGTCCGGTGTTCGCCCAGAAGCTCGTCCAGTTGCGCCCGTAAAGCTCTTCGAGCTGGGCGAGGTTTTGCAGGATCGGCCACAGGCGCACCCCGTAGGAGCGGATATTCGCTATCGCGGCCATGAGCGTGTCCATGCGCCCGAGCGAATAGAACTCATCGAGGATGAAGAGGATCGGCACGTTCGAGGCACCGCCCTTGGTGGCTGCGCCGATGCCCGCGTTGACGATCACGCGCAAGGCGCGTGCGTGAACCTTCAGGTAATGCGGCGGCAGGACGGCATAGAGCGTCGTCGGCTGCTCTTTGAGCATCGAGAATCGGAACTCGGCAGCCGAGAGCGCATCGCGCATAGCTTCGCTCGCAAGCCAATCCGTGTGCACGATGGCGGTCGAGACGATGCTTGCCGCCTCGCGATCCGATGCCGCCAGAAGCTGCGCTGCGACTTCGCGCGCGAGCGTCCCGGCCCGCGTGTTGTTCAGCATGGCCTGAAGCGGCGGGCCGCCGGGCTGGGTCAGCATTTCGCGGACGTGGCCGAGGTTGCCGAAGGCGGCATCGTTCGCCACGACATGCGCTATCAGGCCGCGAATAAGGGCGCGGGCGCTGTTGTCCCAATGGGAGTCGCCTCCCTTGCCGGGGATCACGAGCGACTCCGCCAGGCGGTCGCAGTCCTCATAGAAAGTGAGGCTGCCGGGCGTGATGTCGGCGAGAGGATTGATGCGCACGCTTTTCGGCACGCCGGGCAGGTTTGCGACCACGCCGAAGGGATCGAAAACATGCACGGCCTGACCCATGCCGGATGCCACGCGGCCACCGCCAAAGCCGCGCGCGGCGGCGGTGACTGCCGCGTTCGTGCCCTTGGGGTCGATCACGACCGCGCTGCCGGGGAACGTCAGCAGGTTGGGGATGATCGCGGAGCGGCCCTTGCCGGACGCGCTCGCCGCTATGGTGAGAATGTGGCGGTCGTCCTCGACGCCAACATGGTGCTTCGGATCGTAGAGAGAAGCGCCGAGAAGAACACGGCCAGGCTTCCACGCTTGCGCCCATTCGGCAAGAAGGCCCGCGAAGCGCGCCGAGCCGCCGCGACCGGCGGCACCTATGAGAAGCGCGTGCCCGAGGGCCGAAAGGCTGCGCCCGATTGCGACCTTGAGCGCACGTTGCAGGCGCGCGCCGACGACTTTCCAGAGAATGAAGAGAACCGCGCACGACAGCCAGTAGATCGTCAGCTTGTACTCGTGGACGACGTGGTGAGGCAGCACGGCCTTCGTGATGACGCGACCGCCGACGATCACCACATAGAACATGGTGAAGGCGACCGGAACGAAGACGGCAGCGTTGGCAACCATGCCGACAGCACGACGATAGAGCGTCGTCGTCGGCGTCACGCGCTTGGCAACCCGTCCGGTGATCCCGTCATCACCGACATTGACGCCGAGGTCAGGAGCGGCGACACCCTCTACGAGGGCGTGCTCGCTTTCTCGTACTCGCCGGATGTCTACCTCGTCGTGCTCCGAGGCGACAGTGGCTTCGCTGGGGGCGCGCTCTACCCGCGCATGTACATGCTCCATGGCTCAAAGTCGGAGCAACACGCGCTCGCGGCGCTGGATGGTTCGTGCATGACGATTTCAGAAGACCCAGCGACCAGAACAGTCTGCCCAAGCTTCGAAGTGCGTTGGCTTGTTGCGCGCTGATCTGCGCGGCAGAGGCGTCGTGACCAGTTTGTGATCACGACAGCGGCGATGCCACGCCTCACCATGCTCATCAAGGGGCGCGAGGTCGCGCTCCTGCGGCGGGGTGAGTTCCGCCCTTCGCATCTGCACAGCGGGCGGCCTGCCGTCCGGTGAGCTGGTCAAGAACCTAGGATTTCTGCGGCCTCCAGAGGACTTGTTAACGAATTACTAACCACTTTGGCGTAACGTTAACTTGAGGAGAAAGCGCTTCACGGATCGCAAGGGCGACAGGCCCGCCGGAAGCGCAAGGTTCAGCCAGGCAGCCCGGCCATACCGGGTGCCAGCGTGAAGGTCGGAGCGGATTTCCGCCGTCTTGATGGTCAAGACAGGAGATGCCATGAGTGCCGACTTCGAAGCGAAAGATGACGCAGCACTGAAAGACCTGATCCGCGACGCGCAAGCGCTGCTTGAGCGCCGCGAGCAAGAGCGCCGCAAGACGGCGCTCGCCGAAATCCGGCGCATCGCGTCGGGTGTTGGCGTCGTGGTCGAGGTGCGCGAACAGAAGCGGCGTGGCCGTCCCCCGAAACAATCTGCCGAAGAAGGTCGCGTGTAAGCCATGCGCGACCGGAGGGTATTCAAATGACAGACAGAGAGCCGAACGATACGGCCCTCGTTCCGGTGGAGACACCGACAAGGCCGTTGCCGCTCGATGCGGCGAAGTACCGGGAGCATGTGGACGATCTTGATCTCACCGAGGAGCAGAAGGCTGAACTTCTGAAAACTCTCTGGTGGATCATGACGACGTTCGTCGATCTCGGCTTCCGGGTAGATTCAGTGCAGTACCTGCTCCCGGCGTTTGCGGAAGCCGCTTCCAATCCCGAATCGGGTGCGCTAAGAGTGGAGGAAGACGACTGCCGCCCCAGCTTCACCGGAGCGGCGAAGCAGAGAGAGCCGAAACATGAGCTATAGAACCGAGAAGAACGAAGGGGGCCGCAAGGCCGTCATCTACTGCCGCGTGTCGAGCGTCACGCAGACGCGGCTGGGCGACGGCCTTGATTCGCAGAAGACACGTTGCCGCGAGTATGCGAATGCACGCGGCTACACCGTGGTCGAGACGTTTCAGGACGACATGTCCGGCAGTCTCATCGACCGTCCGGGCATGAAGTCCTTGCTTAGCTTCCTGAAGAAGCATCAGGCTGAGTCGCCGGTCGTCATCATCGACGACATCTCACGCCTCGCACGGGGCGTGAAGGCGCACATCGAGCTGCGCGCCGCAATTGCGCTCGCTGGCGGCGTACTGGAATCGCCGACGGTTGAGTTCGGCGACGACGCGGACAGCGAGCTTCAGGAGTTCATCCTCGCAACGGTGGCGCAGCACCAGCGGCGCAAGAATGCGGAGCAGACGAAGAACCGCATGCGTTCACGGGTGTTGAACGGCTACTGGCCGTTCGCGAGCCCCGTCGGCTACAAGCACGAGCGCATGCGCGGGCACAACAGCAAAATCCTCGTGCGAGACGAACCGCTCGCCTCCATCGTGCAAGAGGCGCTAGAAGGCTTCGCCTCCGGGCGCTTCCAGACGCAGGGCGAAGTGAAGCGCTTCTTAGAGACGCATCCCGAGTACCCGAGGGATCGGAACGGTGACGTGCGCTTCCAGCGCGTGACCGAGCTTCTGACGCGCCCGGTCTATGCCGGGTACGTCGAAGCGCCCGCATGGGGCGTCTCGCTGCGGCAAGGCCAGCACGAGCCGCTCATCAGCTTCGAGACCTACACGAAGATTCAGGAGCGCTTGAACGGCAAGGCGCGCGCTCCGGCCCGCAAGGACTTGAACGCGGACTTCCCGCTACGCGGTGCGGTCGCCTGCGGCTGCTGCGGTACGCCGCTCACGGCCTGCTGGTCGAAGGGTCGCAACGCCCGCTACGCGTACTACCTGTGCCCGAAGCACGGCTGCGCGAACTACCGGAAGTCGATCGCGCGCGAGACGATCGAAGGCGAGTTCGAGGAGCTGCTGAGAACTCTTCAGCCGACGGAAAAGCTCGGACGCCTCGCGCGCGCGATGTTCGAGGACTTGTGGAACCATCGCCTCGCATCTGCCGAAGGTCATGGGCGGGCGCTGCGCGCCGAACTTGCGAAGATCGACCGGCAGGTCGAGCAGTTCCTCGACCGCATCGCGGATGCGAGTGTGCCGTCGGTGATCTCGGCCTATGAAACGCGGATTCGCAAGCTCGAAGAACAGAAGATCGTCGTGGCCGAGCGGATCAAGAACTGCGGGCGTCCGCTCAAGAGCTTCGACGAAACACTTCGAACCGCCCTCGACTTCCTCGCAAGTCCTTGGAATCTCTGGGCTTCCGATCGGCTTGAGGACAAGAGAGCCGTCCTCAAGCTGACCTTCGCAGACCGACTCGCATACGTTCGAAATGAGGGATTTCGAACCGCGAATCTGTCCTTGCCGTTCAAGGCTTTAGCAGACTTCAGTGGCAAGGAAAACAAAATGGCGCGCCCGGCGGGATTCGAACCCACGACCCCAGGCTTCGGAGGCCTGTACTCTATCCAGCTGAGCTACGGGCGCCAAGCTGCGCGAAGGATAGC
>LNFM01008515.1_pt1 | contig 15444 bp, 8 predicted proteins | sample 596031 | NCBI WGS metagenome assembly LNFM01 (sample SAMN04254537, study PRJNA301005) | activated carbon metagenome | isolation source: dual media filters at the Ann Arbor, Michigan drinking water treatment plant | place: USA: Ann Arbor | reverse complement strand
CTTCTCTCCCTCGTCTCGAAGAGATCACGCTCGACCCCGCCGTCCTCCTCTTCACAGCCGCGCTTTCTCTCCTCGCCAGTCTTCTCTTCGGTCTCATTCCGGTGCTCAAGTGCGCCGGACCGAAGCTCGAAAACGGCCTGCAGGCTGGTGGCCGCACGATGAGCGAAGGCCGCGAGCGCCATCGCGCCCGCGGCGCCCTCGTTGTCGTCCAGGTCGCGCTTGCCCTAGTCCTGCTTATTGGAGCGGGGCTCATGATCCGCACCACGCAGGCCCTCCAACGCGTTGAACCCGGCTTCACGCAACCCGAGCAACTGATGACGCTGCGCATCTCCGTTCCGGAGACGTTCGTAAAAGAGCGCGCGCAAGTCCCGCACATCGAGCAGCAGCTGATTGACCGCTTGGCAGGGATTCCCGGCGTCGAGTCGGTTGGCGTCGCCAACTCCCTGCCCACTGACGGCAACATGAGCAACGACCCGATCTTCGCCGAGACCAAGTCTTACCGCGACGGCGAAATCCCTCCCATGCGCCGCTACAAGTTTGTCGGCCCCAACTATTTCAAGACCATGGGCAACACCCTGAAAGCCGGCCGGGACATCACCTGGGAGGACATTCACAATACCCGTCCCGTGGTGCAGGTCTCTGAGAATCTGGCGATCGAGCTCTGGGGTTCCGCCGAAGCCGCCATCGGCAAGCGAATCCGCGAAAACCCGAAGGGCGTCTGGCGGGAAGTCGTCGGCGTCGCCGGCAATGAGCGCGATAACGGCGCCGACCGCCCGGCCGCCACCAGTGTCTTCTTTCCCCTCGCCGTGAAGGATCTTTGGATCGAAGGTCTCCGGGTCACCTCCAGCCTCTCTTACGTCCTCCGCACCCCCCGGGCCGGCACCGCCGCCCTGCTCAACGATATTCGCCAGCAGGTTCAGGCCGTCAACCCGGACCTCCCGCTCGCCAGCCCGCGAACCATGCGCGCGCTGTATGACCGTTCGCTCGCCCGTACCGCCTTCACACTCACGATGCTGACCATCGCCGCCGGCATGGCCTTGCTCCTGGGCTTGATCGGCATCTACGGCGTTCTCTCCTATGCCGTTACCCAGCGCACGCGCGAGATTGGCATCCGCCTCGCCCTCGGCGCGCCGCGCTCGAGCGTCCAGAGCTTGTTCCTCCGCTACGGCCTCACGCTCACGGCCATCGGCGTGCTTTGCGGCATCGCCGCGGCCTTTCCCCTCAGCCGCCTGCTCAGCAGTCTGCTGTTCGAAGTCAGCCCCGCCGACCCGGTGACCTACGCCGCCGTCGCCGCCCTGCTGCTGGCCGCCGCCGCACTCGCCGCTTACCTGCCGGCCCGCCGCGCGACGGCGATCGATCCCATGACGTCACTCCGCGCCGACTAGCTACTTCTTCAGCGTAGGATACGTGATACCCAACTGCTCCAGATAGGTTCCGTACTTCGCCGGGTCGTAGTAGAACTTCCGCATCTGCTCGCGATACTTGGCCATCTTCTCGAGGTTCAGCTCCACCGCCGGCTGGTCCGTCTCCGCCATCAGCGGCTGATACTTCAACTCCTTCGTCTGCACCTCGTTGAAGTACTTCCACGCCTCGGCAATCAACTCCGGCCGCAGCAGATAATCCAGCGCCGTCGTCGCCTGCACCTTTGCCCCCACCGCCGAGCCCTTGTGCGCAATCGGCGTCGCCTCGGCAATCGCGTTGGCCCAGTGGTGCCCCGGCAGGTTCGGGATGTTCGCCGGATAGCGCAGATAGGTCATCGGCACCACCCACGAGATATCCCCCACATCGTCCGTCCCGCCGCCCTTCCACGGCTCGGGCGCTTTCAGCTCCTGCACCTTGTCCTTCAACGGCTCCACCTTCGGCGCCCGGATCTCCCGCTGCAGCTCCTTAGCCAACAGCTGGTCCGCCTCGCTCCACGTGGGCATGCCCACCATCAGGATGTTCTTGTACTGCGTCTCCGCCACCGGCTTGCTGAAGTGCGTCGGCCACGCCTGGCCCACCACCCGCTGCGACACCGTCGTGCTCGTCGCCATCGCCGCCGCCTTCGCCATCGTTGAGCCGAACTCCTGCATTTCCTTGATGCGCGGATAATCCTCCTCGCGGAAGTAGTACCAAACGGTCGCCTCCTGCGGCACGACGTTCGGCTGGTCGCCGCCGTTGGTGATCACGTAGTGCGAGCGCTGTTCCGGCCGCAGATGCTCCCGTTTGAAGTTCCACATCGTGTTCATCAGTTCGACAGCGTCCAGCGCGCTCCGCCCCCGCCAAGGCGCGCCCGCCGCATGTGCCGATTCGCCCTTGAAGGTGAACTGAATCGAAACGAGGCCGCTGTTGTTGTGCGCGTGGCCGTAGTCGGTCGCCAGCTCATGTCCCACGTGGCAACCCAGCATGATGTCGAGATCCTTCATCAGCCCCGCGCGGATGTAGTAAGCCTTCGTCGCCACCAGCTCCTCGGCCACGCCCGGATAGAGCTTCAGCGTGCCTTTGATCTTGTACTTGATCATCAGCTCCTTCAACACAATCGCCGCCACCACGTTCACGGCGTTGCCCGTGTTGTGCCCTTCGCCATGCCCCGGCGCGCCTTCAATCAGCGGATCGTGATACGCCACGCCCGGCTTCTGCGACGCCCGCGGAATGCCGTCGAGGTCCGTAATGAACCCGATCACCGGCTTGCCCTGCCCATAGGTCGCAATCCACGCCGTCGGCATCCCCGCCACGCCGCGCTGCACCATGAATCCGTTCTTTTCGAGGATCCCCGTCAAATACTTCGACGTCTCGACTTCCTGAAAGCCGAGCTCGCCGAAGCTGAACACCGAATCCACAATCTCCTGCACCATCTTCTGCCGGGCTTCTACCCCGGCGATGGCTTCTTTCTTCAATTGCTCAAGGTTGGGGGCCTGCGCGAACAGAGCGCTCGAAATCAAGAACAGAGCAGGGAGCTTCATAGCTCCCTAGCTTACCGCCGGGCGTGCTGGCTTTGCGCCGGGGCGTTGTAGCGGACGCTCAACTGCGGCGTCATCAGCTTTTCGCCGCCCTTCTGCTTCGACTGCAGGCAGCTTTCAAGCATCCCCGATACGATCAACGTCCGCGCCGCCGGGTACGGCGCCCGGCCCGTCACCATCATCTCTTCGATCTTGCCCACGAGACACGCCGAGTACGTGACGTTCGGCACCGGCGTCAGCAGGAACTGCGTCGACATCGTCCCGCGCCCGCGCACCTTCGCCGCAAACGTGAAGTCCTTCACGGCCCCGTTCAACATCAGTAGCGTCGTCTTCAGCCCGTCGTTATGCTCGATCAGATAAGCCGCCGGCTTCGCCACCAGCCGCTTCAGTTCGCCCGTCCGCACCAAGTCCTGCGTCCGTCCGTCGGTCTCCGTCAGCCCCAGCGGCGTATCGCTCCGCGATAGCGCGGAAATCAACAAATCCTTCGAATACGGCGCGTTCCACGCCGCCTCGCCTTCGAGCAACTGCACCGACTTCACGCCCGTCTCGCCGCCCTTCCGCCGCTCAATCATGCACTGCATCGCTTCGAGCGCGTGGTAGTCCATCGGGTCCGACCCGCCAACGCCCACCATCAGCGCCTCGTCAATCACGCTGCCGAGCGGAATCTCAATATCCGGCAGCCGCCACGTCACCGGCAGCGACGAACCCGCCAGCACCGGAAACTTTAGCCGCCTGGCTTCGTCCATCATCCACTTGGCTTTTTCAAAGCTGAACGACAGGTGCTTGTCGTTATACACCGGCACGGCGCGACCATCTTTCTCGAACACCTCGGTACAGGCTTTGAAGAACTCGTGGCGCGGATAGAGCACTTGCCCCAACTCGTTCTTCGAGTACTCGCCGTGCTCGCAGATGATCACGACGCCGTCCACCGCCAACTTGTCCGTGCCGCAGCGCAGCGTCTCGGCAATCGTCGGATACACCTTGAAGCCGAACTCCTTGGCCCGTTCTTCGCTCTGGTCGCCCTTCGGCTTCTGGTCCACGTACAGCGACACCACCTGCACGTCCGGCTTGTGCCATTTGCCTTCGTGCGGATAGCCGATCAGGAAGCGATCGCCCATGTGCTGGGCGTGCGAAAGATAGCGATAAATGCTCGATACGATAGCGATGCGCTTCATTAGCTTCTCCAGAACGTGGACTCTTTCGTCGCCTGGTAACGGATGCCCAGGTGCGGGGTCTTCAACTGCTTCTCGCTTTGGAACAGGCTCTCAACGCCGGCCGCCGTCAGCCCCGTCGTCAGCAGCGTCCGCTCCAGCGGATAGGTCTCCTTCCCCGTCAGATACATGAGCTCAGCGTTGTAGACGAGCGGGCTGAAGAAGTTCGCGAGCGTGGTCCGGCCGTCCGGCATCGGCAGGTACATCTGGGTGGAGAAGAGGTCTTTCTGCCCCGTAATTTTGGCCGAGAAGTTGAAGTCGCGCAGCAGGCCGCTCATCAGAATCATCGTCGACATCAAGCCGTCGGCGTGCTTGTAGCGATAAGCCACCGGGTTCTTCACGATGCGCTTCATGTCAGCGAGCGTCGGGAAGATATTGTTGAAGCCCTCCCGCGCCGGCACCAGCGTATGGCTGCGGCACAGCGCGGCTTCGACGAGCTCCGTCGGCCAGACTTTCTCCTGATACGCCTTCCAGAAATTCTCCCCGCGATAGGCCTGCACCCACTCGACGCCCGTCTCGCCGCCGCGCCTCCGCTCCACCATGCCCTGCAGCGTTTCGAGGCCATGGAAGTCGTAGCTATCGACGCCCCCGTAGCAGACGCACATCGCCTCTTCCACACGCGCGCCAGTGGGGAACTCAAGCGACGGCGTCCGCCACGTCACCGGCAGGCTGGACCCGGCCATCAGCGGGAACTTCATCCGCCGGGCGGTGTCGTACATCTCCTTGGCCCACTCCCAGTTCCACGACAGGTGCTTATCGTTGAACACCGGAACCACGCGCCCACTGGCTTCAAACACCTTAACGATCTCTTTGAAGAACTCGTAGCGCGGATATTTCGTCTGGCCTTTCTCGTTGCGCTCGTATTTGCCGTGCTCGCCAACGAGCATCACCCCATCGACGGCGAGCTTCCCCGTGCCGCTCGTCAGCGCCTCGGCGATGGTCTTGTAGACCTTCATGCCAGGGAAGCGTTTGGCCCGGTCCTCGGTCAGGTCGCCGTTGGGATGCTGGTCGACGTAGAGCGAGACCAGGTCCATAGCCGGATGGTGATGTTCGCCGTCCCAGCCGTAGCCTTCGAGGAACCGGTCGACGATGTGCTGGCCGTGGGAGAACTTGCGGTACTCGGTGATGATGGCGGCGATCTTGGGCCGATTCGGAGCCCAAGGCAACGCCGCCGAGGTGAGGATTTGCCGGCGCGTAAGCTGCATACAGATACGTTACCGAAGATTCAGAATCCACGACTTCCGAATCTTCGCGGCAGGCGATCTAAGCGCCAGGTCATGGCGTCAAGGAACTCCGCAACCACTCCGGACGGCGCGACCTTTTTCGATTCTGCCAGCCGGCGCCGGTGGCCGCAGTGCTTGCTCCCGCAGGAAAGCGAATTCCGGGCGTTCGAGAACTGCTTGGATCTCCGCCCCGATCTGGTCCACCGAGTCGGACGCCAGCGGAGTGACGGGCCCGATCGTCAAGCCACAAACCTGCCGCCGATCTCGCCCCTCCAACGAAAGCAGCCGGTTCTGCACCCAGGGCGAAGCGCGCTTAAGAAATTCCGCCTCCGGACGAGAACCGCCGGGCACTTTCACCGGAACCGAAGCGGGATAGAACGTGACCTCAATCCAACCCGGTCCCCGATCGGCGGCGCGTTCGGCTCTACCATCCGAAAAGATTTCCACGGATCGGGGCTGACGGTTTCAACCGGCGAGGGAATCGTCAGGGTAAAGGAACCGATGGAATAAACGCGCGAGGCTCCTTGGAGCGTTGATAGCTGTACACCTCTTTGCCGTTCGATAGGGAGTACGTGTGAGGGAGCGATCGGGAGGCGGCAACGATGGACCCATCCTGGCGGACATAGACGTCATCGCCAGTCTCTTTCACCACCGAAGCCGGCCCTGCGACAAGGGGCCCACGTCTCATCTCGAGCTAGCCCGAAGGCGATGCCAAGCCAGTGCGCTCGGTCTCCCGTTCCGCCACGCCAATCGTGTCCTCGCACCCAGCCTGCCCCACCCCTACGACAACAACAACTCCAGATCCTCCGGCTTGAGGTTCGACACCAGCGCGTTGTCCTCGCTTAGAATGGCCGTCGCCAACTCCCGTTTCGTACTCTGCAACTCCAGCACCCGCTCCTCCACCGTATCCTTGGCAATCAACCGGTACGCAAACACCGGCTTATCCTGCCCAATCCGGTGCGTCCGGTCAATCGCCTGCGCCTCAACGGCCGGGTTCCACCACGGATCCAGCAGAAACACATAGTCCGCCGCCGTCAAATTCAACCCCACGCCACCGGCCTTCAAACTGATCAGGAACAGCTTGCACTCCGGGTCGGTCTGGAAGCGTTCCACGGGTGCCTGCCGGTCCTTCGTCTTGCCGTCGAGATACTCGTAAGTCAGGCCCTGCGCGTCCAACTGCGCCCGCACCAGCGCCAATAGCGAAGTGAACTGCGAGAAGATCAGCGCCTTGTGCCCTTCCTGCAGCACCTCGTCCAACTGACTCAACAGCGTATCGAGCTTCGTGCTCGATCCCGACGCCAACTTCTTGTCCACCAAGCCCGGATGGCACGACGCTTGCCGCAGTCGCAGCAACGCCTCCAACACCTGCAACTTCCGTTTGTTCCAAGTCCGCGACGTCCCCGCCAACAGCGACGCCCGGTAGTGATCGCGCAGCTCGTTGTATAGCTTCCGCTCGTCGGGTTCCAGTTCGCAGAACAACGTCTGCTCCACCTTCGCTGGCAACTCCTTGGCCACCTGCTCCTTCGTCCGCCGCAACAAGAACGGCCGCAAGCCGGCCGAGAGCAACTCCCGCGTCTCCGGCGCCACTGTTCGCGATCCCGCCCCCGACAGTCGCAACACCGACGCCTTTCCCAACATTCCCGGGTTCAGAAACTCAAACAGGCTCCACAATTCGCCCAGGTGGTTCTCCACGGGCGTACCGGTCATCGTCAGCCTATTGTTGGCCTTCAACAACCGCGCCGCCTTCGCCGACGCCGACCCGAAGTTCTTGATCGCCTGCGCCTCATCGAGAATGGCGTAGTCGAACACATGGTTCTGCAGCGTCACAATGTCCCGGCGCAGCGTCCCGTAGGTCGTCAGGATCAGGTCGTAATCCTGAATGTTGTCGAGCGAACGCGCCAGCCCAGTGAAGTCCAACGTTCGAAGCTCCGGCGTGAACCGCGCCGCTTCCCGCTGCCAGTTGAAGATCAGCGATCGGGGCGCCACGACTAAGGACGGCGGAATCACTTCGCCCGCCGCGCGCGCCGCCCGCCGCATCTCGAGCAACGCCAACACCTGGGCCGTCTTGCCGACGCCCATGTCGTCCGCTAAACAGCCACCGAACCGGAACCGGTTCAGGAACAGCAGCCAACCCAAGCCTTCCCGCTGGTAATCGCGGAGCGAACCCTGGAATCCGGGCGGCTGCTCCGCCATCCCGATTCCCTTGAAGTTCTGCAGTTCGGTCCGGGCATGCTCCAGGGTCTCATCGGCCTTGATCTCCGGTTGGGCGGCCAGCAAGGCGTCCAGCAGCGCCACCTGGTTCCGCTGAAACCGGACCTGCCCCTTCTCAATCTCGGCAATCTGCAGCAAGGACCGCAGCCGGCCCAGTTGCCCTTCATCGAGAATGGCGATGCTGCCGTCCGCGAGCTTGAACATCGTCTCGCCCTGCTGCATCGCCTTCAGCAGCTGGGGCAACGGCACCGAAAGATCGTCGAAGTGGATGTCGCCGGTCAGCTCAAACCAGTCGATCCCGGTGCTAACGCTCGCGTTCATCTTCGTCGCCGAGCGCATCGGCAAGCCTTGCAGCTCGATGTACCAGCCCGCCTGAAACAGCTTCCGCAACCCGGGCAACAACTTCCCCGGGGTGATATCCCAACTCTGCCCTTCCACCCCGACGTATTGGACCGGCCGGAAGCCCGCTTCGGGCAGCAACTCCAACGCGGCTCGCTCCGCCACCAGGTCCCGCGCAATCAGCTTCCGCTCCGAAGGATGGAACAGCGCCTCGGCGATCGTTTCCGGGTAGGCCACCATCCCGTCGCCATAAATGAGCTCGGGCCGCCCCGTGAACGGATCCTGATCCGCCCTCCGCTGGGCCTGCCGCAGCTTCAGGCTCGGATGCGGCACGCCCGGCACCCGTTCATAGCGCAGCGCCATCGGCAGATGCAGCACCTCTTCGGGCAGCCGCTTCATCGCCTCGCGCAGGAACTCGTCCGTCTCGGTCGCGTTAATGGAGATCTGCCCCTGCGCACGGAAGAACTGAATCCAAGGCAAAGCCTTGGCCGCGTTCAATGGTCCGATGGCCCGCTTCCGTAGCAGAAACGATCCCGCGATGATCAGCGTCGAGGCATCGAGCGCCAGCATCTCATCCTCGCGATAGAACTCGGAGGAAACCTGCCAACTGCCGTCGCCCCCCTGCTGCCACAGCAGCCGGAACTGAAAAGGCTCGGCATCCCAAACCAGCGGCTGCGCCAGCGAGCGTTCCTCGGAGTTGGGACTCTTGAGGAAGCATCGGCCGGTGCCGCAGATTGCCGGCATTAGCCGGTGGCCCAGGGCGGCCGAAAGTTCGTAGGCGTTGTGGATGTCCTCGGGCGCGATGGTCGAGTACGTCGCCACCACCCCGCGCGAACCCGCAAGACTCAGCAGAATCTCCCGGTCGTCGCACGGCGGCATCGCCTGCAATTGTTCCTGCGACAGCCGGAGCGGGTACGTCCGGTTCCACCCTCCGGCCTTCTTGTTCGGCGTCCGCGCCAGCACCAGCAGCGAAATCGCGCGTCCGTTCCGTAGCGTGTCCAACGGATCGATGAAGTACAGAATCTGCTCATCTTCCGGGCGTGGCTCGGTGCGGCGGATCGGTAGGGTCGAGGCCTTGTTATCGATCTCGCGCAGGTACATCCGCCAATTCGGCAGCGTCGCCTCGCCGGGAATGGAGTCCGGACTATCGTCTTCGGCGATGTTCAGTTCGAGACTCGTCCAGCGAATCTCGGAGAGATAGCCCAGCCGCTCGGCCTCAATCGCGGCCGCCCACAGGTGCTTGCAAGGCCCGTTCTTCCGGTACGCCTCGCAGGCACAATACAAGTGGACATCCGCCCCGTCCAACCGAATCGTGACGCGATACTCCTGCATGCCCCGCGCCACGCCCTTGATGGCGTACTTGCTGCCCTGCCGGATACTGACCCGGTTGGCGCGCACATAGTCCCAGCCCCGGTTGCGGGTTTCGCGGTCAAAAAACGGAGCTAACTTCTCGGCGATGGTCCGCGCAGCCATAGCGTCTACCGGCCCGCCAGAAACTCCCGAATCAGGCTCAGAGCCGATTCGAGAATCGGACGCTCCACCGCGTAGCAGAGACGGACCGAGCCCTCCCCACCATTTCCAAACGCCACGCCGGGCGCCAGCCCGACCTTTGTCTCGAGGAGCAGACGTTTGCAGAAATCGAACGAGTCCGTGAGGCCGGCAATCTGCGGGAACAGATAGAACGCCCCATCCGGCTCCGGCACGGTAACGCCCGGCATCGACCGTAATTCCTGCGCGCAATAATCCCGATTGCCCCGCAGCATGGTCAGCAACTCCGCGATAAAGGGCTCTCCGTCGCGCAAGGCCACTTCGCCGGTCTTCTGGACGAAGGCTGGCGCGCAGGACACGATGAACTCGTTCATCTGCGTCGCCTTCGCCATCAGATCCGCCCGGCCCACCAGCCAGCCCAGCCGCCAGCCCGTCATGCAATACGACTTTGAAAAAGACTGCGCCACTAGGACCGCGTCCTCGCGCGTGGCCAGCCGCAGAATCGAGGGCTCCGGGTTGGCCGAGCCATACGTCAGGCGCTCATAGACCTCATCGGCGAGCAGCCACAGCCCATGCTTCCGCGTGAACTCCAAAAGCCGCTGCTGGTCTTCGAGCGTCGCCACCCAGCCTAACGGGTTCGACGGAGAGGTGTACATCAAGAACCGCGTCCGCGGCGTCAGCGCCGCCTCCAACGCATCGAAGTCGATGGCATAGCGGTCGCCAACCAGCGGTTGGGCCATCTCGATCGCCCGTGCTTGGTTCATGGTAACGATCGAGCAGGCGTTCGGCCAAGCCGGCGTGAGAATCAAAGCCTCGTCACCCGGATCGAGCAGACAGCCGATCGAAAGATTGAGCGCCTGCACCCCGGAACTGGTGACGATGATTTCGCGCGCTGGATCGAGCGTAACGCCGTGATGCTTCGCATAGTATGCAGCGAGCGCCTCCCGGGTTGAGAGCAGGCCGGCGTTCGATGTATAGGTCGTGAAGCCCTCCGCCATCGCCTGCGCCGCCGCCTGTTTCAAAAACTCCGGGGTGGGCAGGTTAGACTCGCCGAAGTAGAGCTTATGGACGCCCTCCATCGTCATTGCGATTTCTGCCAACTCCCGAATCCGGGACGGGGCAACGGCTTGAGCAGAGGAGGAGACAGTGGCTGGCATCAACACTAACCCAGCGGCGGGTTGTCCTGCGACATCTCATCGATATGGATCAGCGTCGGATAGTTCCCGCTGTAGCAGGCGTAACAGAAGTCGCGATTGTGATCTTCGACGGCTTCGGTCAACTTGCCGATGGAGAGATATCCCAGCGAATCGGCTTCGACGAACTTCCGGATCTCCTCATTCGACGAGTTCGCGGCGATTAACTGCTGCTTGTTCGGCGTATCGACGCCATAAAAGCAGGGGCTGATGGTCGGCGGACACGAGATGCGGAGATGAACTTCCCGGGCTCCGGCTTGCCGCACCATGCGAACAATCTTCCGCGAGGTGGTGCCGCGGACGATGGAATCGTCCACCAGCACGACGCGCTTGCCTTCGAGCAGATGACGCACGGGGTTGAGCTTCAGCTTCACGCCGAAGTCGCGGATCGCCTGCGACGGTTCGATAAACGTACGGCCGACGTAATGATTGCGAATCAGCGCCTGGCCATACGGGATCCCGGTTTGGCTTGCATAGCCGAGCGCCGCGGCGACGCCCGAGTCGGGCACGGGCACGACCACGTCGGCATCGGCGGGATGCTCAATGGCGAGCAGCCGGCCCATGCGCTCCCGCGACTTCTGCACGGGGCGGCCAAAAACCATCGAGTCAGGGCGAGCGAAATACACGTGTTCGAAAACGCAGTGGGCCTTGTTCCGTCGCGGCGCCCATTGCTCGCGGGTCACGCCCTCGGGCCCTACGATCACCATCTCGCCGGGCTCCACTTCGCTCTGGTACACCGCATCGACCAAGTCGAAGGCGCAGGTCTCGGAGGCAAACACGTAGCCGATTTTGTGTTGCGACAGCTCCATCTTGCCCATGGCGAGCGGACGGAAGCCGTGCGGGTCGCGAGCGACGATGATCCGGTCCTTGGCCAAAAACACGAGGGAGAAAGCGCCTTCGAGTTGGAGCAGCGCCTCGCGCAGCGCCCCGGCCAGCGTCCGTTCGCGCGACTTCGCCACCAGGTGGAGGATCACCTCGGTGTCGCTCGAAGCTTGGAAAATGGACCCTTCGGCCTCTAACTCGCGGCGGAGTTCGGCGGCGTTCGTGATGTTCCCGTTGTGGGCCACCGCGATCAGGCCTTTATTGCAGGCCACGCTGAACGGCTGCGCGTTGAGCATCTTCGAATCGCCGGTGGTGGAGTACCGGGTGTGGCCAATCGCCATATACCCAGGCAGCCCGGCCAACTTCTCCGGAGTGAAGATGTCAGCGACATGGCCCATCGCCTTGTGGCAGATCAGTTGGCGGCCATCGCTCGAAGCGATGCCGGCCGACTCCTGGCCGCGATGCTGCAGCGCGTACAGGCCCAGATAGGCTAAGTTCGCGGCCTCTTCGTGGCCATAGATCGCAAATACACCACACTCTTCATGGAGTTTGTCGTCGTCGAAAGGGGTCTCATGCATGGAGCGCACTCTCCAGGGCGGTAGCCCAAGGCTGATGAAGTTCTTCCACGGTCGCGCTGAGGTGGCCCTCAATGACGACCTGACCGGTCACGGTTGTTCCAATAGTTATGGCGGGTACGCCGTGCTTATCGGCTAACTTCGATACTTCTTCGGGGGAGTTGGTGGAAATCAGAATGCGAGACGGCCCTTCGTGGAAGAGCAGGAGCTCCGGGCGAAGGGTGGAATCGGGCAGGGAAACTGTCGCGCCGATGCCGTCAAAACTGGCCTCGGCGAGGGCGACGGCGAAGCCGCCATCGGAGAGGTCATGTGCGGACTCAACGACGCCCGCCGCCACGATCTCGCGGATCGCCGCATGGACATTCTTTTCGAGCTCCATGTCGAGGGCCGGCGGCAAGCCCCACATCTGCTGCAGCAGAACGTGGGCGTACTGGGTGCCGCCAAAATGAACCTCATCACTTATACCGATGCCGCCGAGGAGCATCACGGTGCGGCCTTCATTCTGAAACCGGCTGGGCACCGGCGCCTGCGTCGGCAGCAGACCGACAATCCCGATCACCGGCGTCGGCAGGATACCTTCGCCGAGCGTTTCATTGTAGAGACTGACGTTCCCGCCGGTGATGGGCGTTTCAAAGTGGAGGCAGGCGTCCGCCATGCCTTCGATGGCTTCGACGAGTTGCGCCATAATCTCGGGCCGCTGCGGGTTGCCAAAGTTGAGATTGTTGGTGGCAGCAACGGGCAGGGCCCCGACGGTGGAGACGTTGCGGCAGGCTTCCGCGACGACGAGCTTGGCGCCTTCGCGCGGATCGAGATAGCAGTAGCGCCCATTGCCGTCGAGCGAGATGGCGACCGAGGTGCCGGTCTCCTTCACGCGGACGATGGCAGCGTCTCCACCCGGCCCGGCGAGGGTGTTCGTGCGGACCATGTAATCGTACTGCTCGTAGATCCACTTCTTGCTGCAGAGGTCGCCGCTCGAGAGAAGCTTGACCAGGTCAGCTTTGAGATCGGAGGAAGCAAACGCCGGCGCTTCCATCGGCACGTTGCGGTGAGGCTTGGTGTGCGGCCGGTTGTAGATGGGAGCTTCGTCGGCGAGGTCGCGGTTGTTGATTTCCGCAACTAACACGCCGTGATCGCGCACGCGCAACATGCCGTCGTCGGTGACGAAACCCACGGTGGCGGAGTCGAGGCCCCACTTGTTGAAGACGTCGAAAATCTCTTGTTCGCGGCCCTTTTCGGCGACCAAGAGCATCCGCTCCTGCGATTCGCTGAGCATGATCTCGTAGGGCGACATGCCGGTTTCGCGCTGGGGGACGTACTGAAGATCGATTTCGATACCGGTGCCGGCGCGACTGCCCATTTCGCAGGTGGAACAGGTGAGCCCGGCGGCGCCCATGTCCTGAATGCCGACGACGGCGCCGGTGTACATGGCTTCGAGACAGGCTTCGAGGAGGAGTTTTTCAAGGAACGGATCGCCCATCTGGACGTTCGGTCGCTTCTGCTTCGACTCTTCGGTGAACTCGTCAGAGGCCATGGTCGCGCCGTGGATGCCGTCGCGGCCCGTCTTGGCGCCGACGTAGATGACCGGGTTACCGATGCCTTCAGCGCGGCCGAAGAAGATTTTGTCCTTCGGGATGACCCCGAGGGCAAAGACGTTGACGAGCGGATTGCCGTCATAGGACTTGTGGAACACGCACTCGCCGCCGACGGTGGGGACGCCGAAGCAGTTACCGTAGTGGGCGATGCCGCTGACGACGCCCTCGAGAATGCGCCGGTTGCGTGCGCCGGTTTTGGGATCGTCGAGCGGGCCGAAGCGAATGGAATCGAGCACGGCGATGGGACGGGCACCCATCGTGAAGATGTCGCGAAGGATGCCACCGACGCCGGTGGCCGCACCTTGGAACGGCTCGATGAAACTCGGGTGGTTGTGCGACTCGATCTTGAAGGCGATACCGTAGCCGTGGCCAATATCGATGATGCCGGCGTTTTCGCCGGGGCCGAGCAACACCAGTTGACTGCGGGTCGGCAGCTTCTTCAGGTGGACCTTCGACGACTTATAGGAGCAGTGTTCGCTCCACATCACGCTGAAGATGCCGAGCTCGGTGAGCGAGGGTTCGCGCCCCAGAAGCGAGAGAATCTTCTGGTATTCGTCCGGCGTGAGAGAGTGCGCGGCGACGACTTCCGGAGTGATGGTGCTCATTGATTATTTGGCTACGAGGGCAGACAGGAGGGAGCGGAAAACGACCAAGCCGTCGGTGGAACCCATGAGCGGGTCGGTGGCGCGTTCCGGATGCGGCATCATGCCCAGGACATTGCGGCCGGCGTTGCAGATACCGGCGATGTCGCGCAGGGAGCCGTTGGGATTCTGGACATACCGGAAGACCACACGGTCTTCGGCTTCGAGTTGGTCGAGGACGTGCGGCTCGGCGGTGTAGCAGCCTTCGCCGTGAGCGATGGGAATGGTGAGAATCTGCCCTTTTTCGGCGGCGTTGGTGAACGGGGTGTTCGTGGTTTCAACGCGGAGGCCGACCTGATGGCAGCGGAATTTCAAACTATTATTCCGGATGAGCGCGCCGGGGAGAAGGCCGCTTTCGGTAAGAATTTGGAAGCCGTTGCAGAAGCCCATGACGAGGCCGCCCGCATCGGCAAACTTCTTGACGGCGCCGATGATGGGCGAGAATTTGGCGATGGCGCCGCAGCGCAGATAGTCCCCGTAGCTGAAGCCGCCGGGGAGAATAATCGCGTCGATATCGCTGGGAATCGTGGATTCCTGATGCCAGAGGAGCGCCGCCTGCGCGCCTACATTCTGCGTCACGGCGTAGTATGCATCGTGATCGCAATTGCTCCCAGGAAAGACAACAACACCGGCTTTCATCGAAATTTTATTGTAGCAGGGCGGTGGCTAGCGGATGGTAAAGTCGATGGTCCGGACGGCGAACTGGCGTTGTTTGGGTGCCGTGGGGTCCTGGACGGCGAATTCGAGGATGTACTCGCCGGCGGGCGCCTTTGCGGCGAGGGTCATGGCGGCTTCGACGGCGCGGGTGCCGGTCTCCGGATCGGGTTTGGCGGCGATGGGTTCCTTTTTGCCCCGGTGGATGAGCTTGCCGTCGCGGTAGAGGCTGACTTGCAGAATGGGTTCAGGGCCGGAGTTATAGAGGTAGGCGCCGTAGGAGAAGCGTTCCCCGCCGCGCAACTGCCGGGTTCCGGGCGAGCTTTGGTTGGATTTGCCTTGCGTGAAGTCGTCGCCGTAGAGAGCGAGATCGGACAGGATCAGCCGCTTCGACTTGATGTTTGGGACATCGACGAACTGGCTGGCGGAGCCGGCCTTCTGCGTAGCCGGATCCAGAATGGCGGTGCGGAGTTGGTAAGCACCCGGTTTGGCGATGGGCAGTTCGAGAGTCTGGGTAACCCCGTCGGCCAGGAACTTTTCAAAGTCCGACTTGCGC
>LNFM01008513.1_pt1 | contig 15446 bp, 10 predicted proteins | sample 596031 | NCBI WGS metagenome assembly LNFM01 (sample SAMN04254537, study PRJNA301005) | activated carbon metagenome | isolation source: dual media filters at the Ann Arbor, Michigan drinking water treatment plant | place: USA: Ann Arbor | reverse complement strand
GTGCTGGTGCTCGCCCTCGCGTGTGCTGGCTCGCCCAGCGAAACGGTCACGCCGCCCACCCAGCTGCCGGTCGGGACGTGGGGCGCGGACGGGGCCGGCGTCGTCGTCGCCGACACGCTCGCGCACGTGCACATCGGCTGCACCAAGGGCGACTTCCCGCTCCCGGCGTCGCTCGATGCGGACGGTCGGTTCAACGTGCCGGGCTCCTACATCCTGCGAGCGTATCCCGTGCAGCGGGGTCCGTCGCTTCCCGCCCGTTTCGCCGGGGTGGTGCGCGGTTCGTCGCTCACCCTGTCGGTCGCCATCGACGACACGGTCGAGAAGAAGCTCGTGGCACTCGGGCCCGTCACCATCGTCCTGGGACGCGTGCCGAATCTCGGCCCCTGTCCCATCTGCACGAGCGCGCCACGCTGACGAGCGCGAGGCCCACCGCTCCATGCGATGGGCCCCGCCTTTCCTTACCTCGCGTGCACCGCACGCCCGACGAATGTCGGCCGAGGGCGGCTACCCGTGCCGGTCGTGGCTCTCCTCGTACTGCGCTTGGGCGTGCGAGCGCTCGTTCGCCTGGGCCTGGTCGCGCTTCTTCGCACTACGCATGGCGAGGTCCGTCGTCGTGGACGAGCGCACCGCCGGCAGCGACAGCAACCGTTCCAGCTCGGCGCTGCCGCACGCGACGCATGCCACCGGTTCCTTCCCCTTGAGCACCAGCGCCTCGAAAGTGGCGGCGCAGGCGTTGCACTTGTAGTCGAAGAGTGGCACGGCTCCGCCGGCTAGTTGGTCTTGGTGATCTCGGAGAGCTTGAGCTCGAGGTTATGGCTCACGCGGATACCGTAGACGCCGTCGAGCGACTTGAGCTTGTCGGCGGCGACCACTTCGCTCTTGTCGAGCGTCTTGACGGTCTTCCCGTTGATGACGCACGACGCCTTGCCACCCTTCACGCTCCAACCGATCTCGTTCTTCGCTTCGCCCTCGGCGTTGGCCTTATTGAGCGCCGGCGACTCTTCCATGTTCACCAGCGTCGTCACCTTCTCGCCGTGGAAGGTCTTGATCGAGTACTTCCCGGTGCCGTAGGCGATGCAGTACATCAGCGTCTCGGTGTTGCTCTCGAGATCCTGGCCGCCAATGAAGATCCCGTACGAATGCGGGTGCGACGCCGCCATCTTGAGCTCGTCGAAGGTCGCCTTCACGGTGTAGTCGCCGCTGGCGGTGTTGGCCGGGTTCCAGAAGTTCCCGGCGGGGCCGACGGACAGGCGGTAGCCCTTGCCGTCGGAAACCATCTTGGAATCGTTGACGGTCTTGCCCTGCGACATGGGACGACGATCCACGCGCCCCTTCCAGCCGGCAACCTGAATCCCCCCCTTCACGGAGCGGTCGGCGTCCTGCGCCTGGACGGCAGAGGCGGTGACGAGGACGGCGAGAGCAAGGTACGAATAGCGCATGTGAACTCCGGGTTTTGGTCGAGCCATCATTGTCGCGTGCCGAGCGGTTCGGCACAAGCGACCTGGGGGCGAAAGCTGCCCGTGCGTGACGGGGCGATGCTGGGGCCGCTGCGCTGCATCGCCCGTTGCCGGCGCGGGGGTAAGCATTGATTGTACACCGCTCGTCCGAATGGTGCGGGGTCGCGGCTGGTCGCGGAGCGACGACAGGGATCGAACGCGCCCACACGCTACAGGTAAAGCCGGTCAGCCGCCCGTCACATCCGTCAATCCGTTGCCAGACAACTAGTTACGCAACGCCACGACCACCTCACGTCAGCTCTCCTCTCCCGTCGGGCCGAGCGCGCGCAGGAACGCGGCGACGTCCGCCCGCTGTCCGTGCTCAGCCCAGCCAAGCGGGGTGCCATGCCAGATCGTGTCCTCGATGTCCGTGCGTGCCCCGTGTGAGACGAGCAGCTCGACGAGCGGGAGGTTCCCCGCCAGCGCCGCCTGATGCAGCGGGGTCGCATGCGAGTGCATGTTGGCAGGGTTGAGGCGGTTGGGATCCTCGCCTGCCGCCAGCAGCAACCGCACCGCCTCCACCCGTCCCCCGATCGCCGCCATGGCCAGTGCGCGGTGCCGTTCCTCTCCGGTCGCGTCGGGAAGAAAGGCGGTCATTTCCTCGGTCCGGCCGAGTCCCGCGGCCTTCACCAGGTCGTCTACCTTGGCTCCGCGAGCCACGAGCGCCTCGGCGGCATCGGAAAAGCCGAAGACCAGCGCGGTGAGCAGCGGCGCGCGCCACGCCCCGCTCCCCGCCCCCTCCACGTTGGCGCCGTAGTCGAGCAGGACGTGGATCAGCGGTACCTGTACCCCCGCCTCGGCCGGGGGAGTGCTGGAGGCGAGCATGCTCAGCGTCGTGCACTCGCCACCGTACATCCCGGCGAATGCGTCGGGCTCGGCCCCGGCCTCGAGCAGGAGGCGCGCGATCTGGACCGCGTTAGGCGGCGAGAGCTGGCGATACGTCTCGACCCCGTTCGCCCCCAGGTAATGCAGGAGCGTGGCGCCGTGCACCGGCGGGTCATGACAGGTCACGCGTGTCGATCGCTGCCGTACCAGGTCGGGGTGGGCGCGCAGCAGCGCCTGCAGCGTCTCGGCGTCGCCGGTGATCGCGGCGTTCACCGCACCCTCGAAGCGGCGCACCGGCGAACCGTCCACTCCGACCTCGGCCGTGAGCGCGGCCAGCGACTCCCAGTCTCGATAGCTATAGCGCCGTGCAATGGCGAGTCGCGCGTCGTCGAGCGTGAGCGGCGCGTCGCGAATCTGCTCTGGCGTCAGCTGGCGCGGCAGCCAGGGAATGGTCTCATCGAGAAAGCGCGGCAGCGTCTCGTGCAGGAGCTGCAGCGCCTGCGGGACACCGGCGGCGTGCGCGGCGAGCAGCATCTCGGCCTGCGCCTCGTAGGCAGCGAGCGGCGCGTCCCAAGCCGGAGGGGCGGTGTGCGGGGGAGCGGTCATGGGCGTGTCCTTCGGGTCATCGACAATACTTCACGGCAAGGAGCGATTGCGCGAGGAGCGCGTCCGGGAGCGCGTCCGGGAGCGCGTCCGGGAGCGCTGGTCCACGGTACCGCGTGGCCTTCGCGCGGCGAGCAACCGTCCGCTCGTGCCCGGCACGGGGGAGCGCCCTTGCGGCTGTCGCTCGCTCCCGCTCAACGTTACCACAGGGGAGGAACGGCGGCGGCGACGGCGCTACTTGGTGGCGTTTGTGTCCGCGTCGTGCATCGTGCGCAGGAAGGAGGCGTCGAAATTGGGGAGTAGCTGCCGGACCGCGAGTGCGACTGTCACGCCGACGTTCAGGGCGTGGTTGGCGCCGGTGCTTTCAGCTTTGCTCGGCGCCCTCGGCGCTGTACCGCTCGCTGCACAGGACACGCTCGCCGCTGCATCACGCACCAGGGTTTCGGGGGTCGTGTTCGACAGCGTGCGCAGTCGCCCGCTGGGCAATGCGCGCGTTCGGTTGGTCCCATACCGGGACCCGGCGGCAGCGACCGTCGCCACCAGCGATGGTGCCGGCCGCTTCACCTTCGACAGCGTCGCCGCGGGGACGTGGCTGGTCACGGCGCTGCACCCGGTCTTCGACTCGCTCGTGCTGGAGCCCCCGCTGGCGCGTATCGATGTGCGCGACTCGACGCCGATCAGTCTCGTCCTCGCCACACCGTCGGCGCCCGCACTCATCGTCGCGCGCTGCGGAACAGCGACCGGCGCCGACCTAGGTCTCCTGTACGGCGTGATTCGCTCGGCGATCGACGACGCGCCGGTCGCGGGCGCGTCGCTCTCCGCCGAATGGCCCGAGTGGGTCATCCTGCGCGGGCAGCGCGGGCTCAAGCTCGAGCCACGCCGCATCACGGCAACCGCCGACTCGATCGGGCGATTCGTGCTGTGCGGCGTACCGGCAACGTCCACCGTGCGCGTGGTGGCGTGGGGAGGGAGGGATAGCACGGGAATGATCGCCGTGGAGATCCCCGAAACGGGAATTGTGCGTCACGACTTGTCCGTGGGGCGCGCCGAGCGCATCGGGACCACGGTCGCCTCAGACAGCCTGACGGCGGGCGCTATGGACAGCGTCACGGTGCGCCGCGGTCGCGCCGTGGTGCGGGGGGTCGCCATGGGGTCGAACGGACGCCCGGTCGCTGGGGCCACCGTGCGAGTGCTTGGCAGCGGCAACGCCGGTCGCGCCGGCGACGACGGGAGCTTCGTGGTGACCGGTGTGGTGGCCGGCACGCAGACGGTCGAGGCGCGCGCCATCGGCTTCCAGCCGCAACGGGCCACGCTCGAGCTGCGCGACGATGCCACGACGACGGTCACCCTCACGTTGTCGCCGCAGACCGTGCTGCTCGATACGGTGCGCGTGACCGCGGGGCGCAGCGTCGATCCCGCCGTTCTCGACTTCGAGCGTCGCTGGCGCAGGGGGACGGGGGTGTTCATGGATCACCGCAGCGTACGCGAACGCGCCCCCATCTTCGTGACCGATGCGCTGCGCGCCCTCAACGGCGTGCGCATCGTGCCAGTCGGGGGATACGGGCAGCGGGTGATCCTGCGCGGTTCGTTCGGCGAGTGCAGCGCCAACGTCTTCGTGGACGGCGTACCGGTGAACCAGCCGAGTACGACCAGCATGGGTGAGATGCTGCTCGATGACCTCGTGTCACCATCGGATGTGGCGGCCATCGAGGTCTACGCACGGTCGGCCACCATGCCGGCGCAGTACCAGAACATGAACGGGTGCGGCGCTGTGGCCGTCTGGACCTTTCGTCGATTCGCCGGCGTCGCGCCGAAGGATCCGCAACGCCGGTAACGAGCGCCGGCGGCGCACGGAGGCATCCGCTCGCGCCCGCGCCGGTTCCCCGGCGCCCTAACGACTGTTTCCCGCGCCTGTCAGTGCCGGCGGCACGTCTCGGCCCACGAACACAGCGGTGTCGAGCGCGTCGAAGTGTGCCCCGCGCAAGATTCGGCGCCCGTCGGCCGAGAGCAGGAACGACACGAAGCGCGCCGCCAGTTCGGGGTGCGGTGCCGCACGCGGAATGGAGAGGGCAAATAGGATTGGGCGCCCGGTGAAGGTGATGGAATCGCGCACCGTCTTTCCGGGGACGCGCACCGAGGCCGCTGCGTAGCGCGCCGAGTCTGCGGGATTGCCGAGGTCGATCGCGTCGGGGAGCTTCACGTACCGGAAGCCCGCCGCATCGGCCAGGTTCTGGTAGGTCCACGTATAGTCGTACTCCCCCACCTCGAGCAGCGCGACCTGATCGGCCTCGCGCGAGCGCACGTTGCGCGGAGGCGCCGCCCGCAGCATGCGCTCGGCCAGCCCGGGCTGCCGGTAGTACTGCTCGGCGAGCTGCCAAACCAGCAGGGCTCGATACCCCGAGGGATCGGCCGACGGGTCGCTGCGCCCCACCTCCATGCCGGGGCGCTCGAGGATGCGGAACCAGTTGGTCGAGTCGATCTCGGCGGCGCCGCTGGAGCGCGCGGTGTAGGCGAGCACCATCCGGTTGCGGGCAAAGAGGGCGTGCCACGTCGCGACCGATGGCTCGAGCAGCTTGGGAAAGATGTCCGGATCGGACAAGACGAGCACGTCGGGCTGGCCGCCGAGTTCGAGCACGCGGCGCGCGAGTTCCAGGCTGGAGGCGGTCTGCTGGTTGAAGCGCGTGCCAGTGCGCGCGGCGAAGGAGTCGAGCACCGCGCGCATGGGGCGCGCGATGGAAGCGGCGTTGTACAGCTCCAGCGGCATCGCGTCGGGCGTTGCGCCTGCCGATGCCGGCGCGCCGTCGGCGCCGGCGCCCCTGCCGTCGCCTCCTCCGCACGCTGTGGTAGCGATGACGGCGCAGGCCAGCAGTGTCCGGGAGAGTGCCATCATGCGAGCAGCCCTGACGACCGCATCGTGTGCGTCTCGTGAGTCATCCTGTCTCCAGTCGTCGTGACGAGTGCCCGCGCCGTGCAATGCGCGCGGGTCACCCGGTATTCTCACCTGTCCTGCGGTCAGGAACCTTTACCGATTGCGCGTCATCGGCGCGACCGGTCGAGGGCCAGCAGCCGGACGACCTCGCGCGCGATGATGACTTCCTCGTCGGTACGCATCACGCGCACCGCGACGCGACCTCCGTCCGCGGAGATCACCTCGCCGTTCCCGGCATTCCGCCCTGCGTCGAGGGTGATGCCGAGAAAGCCGAGTCCCTCGCAGATGCGCGACCGCACCACGGGGGCATTCTCGCCAATCCCCCCGGCGAAGACCAGTGTCTCCACTCCCCCGAGCGCTGCCGCATAGCTACCGATGCACTTCTTTACCGCGTAGCAGTACATCGCGACCGCCTCGGCCGCCCGCACGTCGCTGGCCTCGCGCGCCAGCAGGTCGCGCATGTCGGCGCTCGTTTCCGAAACGCCGAGCAGCCCGGATTGGTGCGTGGCCATGTCGAAAAACTGCTCGCTCGAGACCTGCGCCGTGCGCTCCAGGTAGGGAGCGAGCCCTGGATCGAGGTCGCCGGCGCGCGTCGCCATAGGGAGGCCCGCGCTCGGCGTGAATCCCATGCTCGTGTCGATGCACGTGCCACCGCGCACCGCCGCGAGGCTCGTCCCGCTCCCGAGGTGCGCGAGAATCACGCGCCCGTGCGCGGCCTCGTCGCCGGCAACCCGGGCTAATGCCTCTATCAGGTAGGCGTAGGACAACCCATGGAAACCATACCGGCGCACCCCCATGGCATCGAAGCGGCGGGGGAGCGGGAGCAGTGTGGCGACGCGCGGCATGTCGCGATGAAAAGCGGTGTCGAAGCACGCCACCTGCGGGAGCTCGGGCGCGCGATGGGCGAAGGCCTCGATCAGGGCCAGCGCCGCCGGCAAGTGCTCCGGGACGCACGACGCAATGTTGCGCAGTTCCGATATCAGCGCCGGCGAGATGACCGACGGATCGGTGCGCGCCATGCCATGCACCACCCGGTGCCCGACGGCCGCCACGTGGCGAAACTGCGGCTGCGCCGTGAGCCAGTCGATGAGGCATCGCGCCGCCGACGCTTGGTCTACGGCGTCCACCGCCCGACGGTCGCTGCGCTGCGGCTCGAAGAGCCGTGTTCGCAGCGTCGAGCCACCACGACCAATGCGGTCGATCTCGCCATCGAGCGCCCGAGTCGGCTGCGGTCCCATGCGGTAGAGCGCGAACTTGATGCTGGAGGAGCCAGCATTGATGGTCAGGACATAGCGCGCGTCTCCGTGCATCGCCTTCTCCGTGCCGGTTCCGTGCAAGCTACAGCATCCAGCACGGCTGGCGACTCACGGGCGGGCCGCGAGAAAGTCGTGGGCCTCGTCGAGCGGCGCCTGCCGTGTCCCCCTGGCGGCGATCTGCAACAGCTCCTGGTAGTATTGGCTCGCCGTCGCCGATTCGCCGACCGCCTTGGATGCGCGGGCCGCTCCCAGCACGCTGTTGAACCGCCGGGGATAGAGGGCCAGCGACTCCCGATAGGCGGCCAGTGCATCGGCGCTGCGCCCTTGTTGCATGAGCAAATCGCCCAGCTGCTCCGGCGCGGGGAGGGTCGGCGCCGGGGTCACCGCATGCTTGGGCGTCGCCCGTTCGAGCACAACCGCCAGCTGCATGAGAGTCAACGCGGAGTCCGGACGTCCCAGGTCCTGCGCGATCCAGGCATCCAGTGCGAGCCGGAGCACGCGGATGTTGCTGCTGAAGAGCGCCTCGCCCTTGGCGCGCGTGGCGCGCTCGAGCGTGTCGAGTCGTGCCGCCATGGCCGATGCCTCGGCGCGCTGGCCGGTGTGCGTGGTGCCGAGCCCGCGGGCGAAGGATGTGATCGCCTCCGGCCAGGTGAAGCTGCCCCAGGTGATACCGTCACCCTCGCGCGGCACGACGCGCGCCGCCGCCGCCCAGTCGCGTCGCTCGAGCGCGTACCGGGCCTGCGTGGATGCGAGATGGAAGGCAGTCTTGAACGAAGGCTCCAGATTCCGCGTCTCCCGCAACCGTGCCACCTCCGCGGCGGCGGAGTCATCCGCCCCCTGCTGCAGGTAGGCGTAGACGAGGTACTCGATGGCGTGCGGAAACTCGTCCCACACGTACTGCCCCTTGTCGCCCGCCGGGCTTTTCAGCGCTGCAGCGGCCGCCCGCAGGTTTCCGCTGACGACGGCATCCCAGTCGCCGAGCCGCGTGTAGATGTGCGTCGGCATGTGCAGCGCGTGGGGATTCTCCGGCGCGGAGGCGTCGTACTTCTCCGTGATCTCCAGCGACTCGTGTTCCCGCCCGTTGACGTCGTTGGCATGCACGAGATAGTGCATCGCGCCCGGGTGCTCGGGATGGTTCGCGTAGACCGTGAGGAGGATCGCCGAGGCGCTGTCGGCATGAACACGCGCGCCGGAATCGGAGGGCGGGGCCGTGGCGAGCAGCGCCAGCGCATGGAAGGCGCTCGCTTCCACGTCGTCGGGATAGGTGCGGTAGACGCGTTCGGCGGCCTGTGCCCAGCGCTGGATGCGTCGCCAGTAGTCGGTGGAGTCCGGATCGAGGAAGAAGGCTTCGCCCGTGGCGACGAACAGCCGCTCGCGCTCGGTCAGCGGTTGCAGCGCCTTTGCTCGCTCGATGGCGGCCCAGCCTTCACGCAGTGCCGCCGGCGACGGCCGCGTTGGCCAGAGCGGTTGGAAGAGCGTCATCGCGACCCCCCACGGCGCCATCGCGCACTGGGGGTCGAGCGTGGCCGTCTCCTCGAACGCCGCGCGCGCCTTGGGATACGTCATGTGGTGCAGGAGGGCGACCCCGCGGTTGAACGAGGCCTGCGCCTCGGGGGAGCAGGAGACGGGGAAGTCGACCGTGCCTAACGCTTCCCCGTCACTCGACGACGGACGCGAGGCCGTGCCGGAGCACGCGATGAGCGCGAGGAGGCACGCCGCCGCGATCAGGCGATCATGGCGCTGCCGGGACCGGCGGCGACTGGGCGCGAGCGGACGACGTCGCATGTCGGTCATGGTGCACCTCCCATTGGAGTGCCGCAGGCGGCAGCGCGAGGGAACGTGAGAAGCTCTGCATATCCCGAGCCGGCACGCGATCGCAACCCCGTGTGGACGCGGGCATAGTCAAGCTCGGCTGCGGGCCCACGTAGCTGTGGCCGCGACGCACGGCGACTGTGACGACGTCAACAAGTGCGCTTCGCCCGGTAGCCACTGCGGCAGTCGCGTCGATGGTGCAGATCGCGCCCCCCTCAATACCGTACCGCATACTGCAGCTTTACCAGCAGCTGGTTCGACCCGAACCCCCAGCGCCGCTCGCGCCGCTGCGTCGGGTCCGTCTGCAGCCCCATCGCCACCGGGCGCCCGGTCGCTGGATCGATGTCGTGCCGCAGGTTGTGGTTGTAGATCACGAACAGGTCGCCAAGCGGCGAAAAGGTCCACCGCAATCGGGTGTTTGCGCCGAACGTGTCGCTCTCGTTGTCGTACTGCAGGTAGCTGTTGACCTGCAGGTCGGGCGACACGTTGAGGCGCACGCGCGCCCCGATCAGGTCCTGCGTGAACTGCCCTTCCGCCAAGTGCCCGATGTTGCGCGTGCCATCGAGTTCGACGATGAACAGCGCCGATGGCTTCCACGCGGCCGTGAGCTGCAGCTCGTCGAGCCGTCCGGTGTAGAATCGGCCGAACCACCACGTCGCCTGCCCGCTCAGCCTGCGCTTGGGCGCGAATCCTGCCTCCAGCCGATAGCGCGCCCAATGATACGACCCGACGGGGATCACCACCCCCTCGGCGATCTCGAACGGCCCGGGCAGGCGTTCACCGGTCGGGACAACATTCAACTCGAAACGGTCGCCGCTCTCCAGGCGCCAGTTCACCGGCGCGGTGAAGACGCGATAGCTCTCCCAGCGGTTCGCCAGGTTCCCCACCAGCGACGCCCGCAGCTCGTGAAACATCTGCCGCACATCCAGCCCGGCGACGTCCCCTTCAGGCCGCGGCTTGTACGTGACGCCCAGGTAGGCCGACTGCACGCCCGGACGCGGGATGAAGCCTAACGACGGATCGAACGAATCACCCACGCTACGGTAGTTCAGGGCGATGTCCCAGAGGTCGTTCGGAAAGTCGATGCGTCCGCCAAACGCCGTGCGCCGGCCGTCGAGTCCATCCTCGCGCATCCCGTCGCGCCCCATCGCCAGCCCCCACACGCCGACCAGCAGGTTCCGGCCACCGAGCAGGCGCGAGGTCTGGTATGTCGCATCGGCTCCCGCCGTCCAGCTTCCGCCGCGCCCGATCGGGTCGCCGAACGAGCCGAGGACCCCGACGCTCGACTCCTTCAGCACGTTTTGTCGCAACCGCACGACCCCCATCGTGCTCGCGGTCACCGGCAAGTCGCGCGCGGCCTGATCGTCGATATTTCCGGTCCGCACCACCAGCCCGCCAAAGTTCGTCCCGCCCGCGCGCCCGCTCACCTTCAGCCCGGTGCGAATCGGAATCTCTTCGCCGGCGAGCAGTCCGATGCGCCGGCTGAAGAACGGGCGCACATCGCTCCCCGTGCCGAGCCCGAAGTCGAAGATGTCGGCCCCCTGCAGGAAGAAGGTCCGCTTTTCCGGAAAGACGATGGGGAAGCGCGTCAGGTTGGTGCGCCGCGAGTCCACTTCGGTTTCGGCGAAGTCGGTGTTGACCGTAACGGCGGCCAGGGTATTCGCCCCCAGCACCTGCGTCACGTCCAGGCTCGCGTCTCGTGTGGTCGTGAACGACTCGCCCGGTGCTTCGATCCCGCCACGCGCCACGAGCGAGGGACGCACGCTCATCCCGACGCCGAGGGAAAACTCCGGCACCCCGGCCAGGCGCCCCGCCCGAAAGGTCTGCGTGACCTTGAAGTTGCGCTCCGGGCTGGCCCAGCGGTCGGTCTCCTGCAGGCGCTGGATGCGGCGCTGCACGTTGAACCCCCACTCGCCCAAACCCTGCTGGAACTGGATGCTGCGCACCGGGATGCGGAACTCGGCGGACCACCCCGTCGCCGTCCGCGCGGTCCGCACTTCCCACACGGCATCCCAGTTGGAGTTCTCGTCGTCCCCCTGCCCCGCCACGAGTGCGTCGTAGCGCGCCCCGTTCGGGTTGACGGCGAAGACGTACCCCGAGCGTCCGTCGCGATACGTGTCGAGCACAAGCTTGAGGTGATCCTCGTTGTTCAGGCTGGCGTCCCGCTCGCGGGCGAACGACACCAGTCGCATCGGCTCGGCATCATCGGCGCGAATGCCGACAATGAGCGCGCTGCGCGTGGCGAGGACCTTGATCACGGTGCGCGCCGAGGGCGTCGCCCCCTCCACCGGCTCGGTCTGCGTGAGGTCGCTGATCGAGTCGGCGCGGGCCCACATCGGCTCGGTCAGGCGTCCGTCGAGGCGCAGCACGCCGCGCACCTGGCCAATGCGCAGCACCGGCGGCGGGGCGACCTGCTGGGCCTGCAGCGTGCTGTGCGTTGCGACGGGGGCTCCCCCGAACAGGAGGGCGAGGGCGAGGGCGAGTCGGCGAACGTGCCGGCGGTGAGGCATGGGCGACGCGCGGGAGCCGCGCTATGCCCTCCGGAACGCGAGCACGCCGTTCTGTCCGCCGAACCCGAACGAGTTGGAAAGCGCCCCCTGCACGCGCGCCTCGCGCGCCTCGTTAGGCACCACGTCCAGCGGGCACTCCGAGTCCGGGGTCTCGTAATTGATGGTCGGCGGGATGACGCCGTACTTGACCGTCAACGCCGTGGCGGCCGCTTCGATCGCCCCCGCCGCCCCCAGCGTGTGCCCGAGCATCGACTTGATCGAGCTGACCGCGGGCGGGGCGCCGAATAACCGCAGGATCGCCTGCGACTCCGTGCGGTCGTTCGCCGGCGTCGAGGTCCCGTGCGCGTTGATGTACTGCACGTGGGCCGGCGAGAACCCGGCGTCGTCCATCGCCATCTGCATCGCGGCCGCCGCCCACGTGCCGTCGGGGTCCGGCTGCACGATGCCGTATGCATCGCTCGTCATCCCGAACCCCGCCAGCTCGGCAATGATGTCGGCGCCGCGCGCCCGCGCGTGCTCGAAGGTCTCCAGGACCAGCACCGCCGCCCCCTCCCCGATCACGAAGCCGTCGCGATCCCTGTCGAACGGGCGGCTGGCCGCCGTGGGCGCGTCGTTGCGCTTCGACAACGCCCCCATCGACTGATAGCCGCTGAGCACGAACGGGGTGATGGTCGATTCCACGCCGCCGGCCAGCATCACGTCCGCCTGCCCGGCGCGCAGCACCGCCATCGCCATGCCGATCGAGTGCGCCCCCGTGGCGCACGCCGACACCGCGGCGAAGTTCGGCCCGTTCACGCCGAGTGCGATGGCCACGTTGGCCGTCGGCATGTTGGGAATGACCTTCGGGACGCAGAACGGGCTCACCGCCCGCGGCCCGCGCTCGAGGAACCCCGCGTGCTGTTCCTCCAGCTCGTTGTAGTCTCCCGCGGCCGTCCCCACGCAGCAGCCGACGCGCAACGGCGACACGTACCCGAGGTCGAGCCCGGCGTCCCGCACCGCTTCAGTTGCCGCCACCACCGCCATCTGCGACGTGCGGGCCATGCGCTTCGCCACCTTGGGCGACAGGTAGGCCAGCGGATCGAAGTCGGGCACCTCGGACGCGATGCGCGTGTCGTACGACGACGCATCGAACGCCTGAATGGGTGCCACCCCAGACACGCCGCTCGTCAGGGCCTCCCAGAACGACGCGCGCGTCGATCCAATCGAAGTCACCACCCCGATCCCCGTCACCACCACGCGTGTCCGTGCCATCATCGCCTCGATACGTCTGCCCGGGTGCGCCCATCGCACCACCCCGTAGAAGTCATCTCACACAGGGTCGCCGGTCGCGCCGGCGCCCAGCGACAGTGTGTGAGATGACCTGTAGTATCGCGACTGCAGCGCATGCCGTGCAACGCGGCCGGCGAGCGGGCTGGACGGGGCGACGGCGGGCGCGCGCCGACGCGACAGGCGCGCCGCCTCAGCGATCGAAGCCTAACGCTGCACGAGGATCAGGAACTTGGACGGCGCCCAGAAGCGCTGCGGATCGGTGATGCGAAGCGTCCCCTTGAGCCGCGCCCCCTTGGCGCCGGCAGACTCGGTGAACGCCAGGTCGTGCCGCGACACGACCGCGTACTCCTTGTCCCCCCGCGGCAGCGCGATCGTCAGGTCGCCCTGCTTCGAGAGGAGCTTGAAGGCCGACATGTCAGGGGCGCGCCCCGGCACCATCGTCTTGCCACGCCCAAAGAACCACATCGTCCCCCCCTCGCGCCGCACGATCCCCTTGGCCGCCAGCTCGTCCTCCGTGCCGATGGCCACGAAAACCGAGTCCTCGCGCGCCGCCATCGCCAGGTTCGACGCCGCCAGCGAGTCGCCACGCGCGACCAGGATCGAGTTTGCAACGGCGATGCTGTCCACCCGCTGCGTCAACACGGCGATCTCCTGACGCTGCTGCTCCACGCTCGCCCGCAGCCCGGCGATGGCCTGTTCGTAGTCGCGCAGCTGCACCCCGGTCACTTCCGCGAGCGAGGTGCTGTCGCGCCGCATGCGCTGCACGCGCGACTCGCTGGCGTTGAGGCGCTTCAGCAGCGCATCGACCTTGGCCTGAATTGCCTGCAGTTCGACCGTCGCCGTGCCGACCGCCGATTCCCGGGCCTCGGCGTCCTTCGGCACCTGCAGGTTGCGCACCTTGGACAGCGTGGTGTTGATCTCGGTGGCCAGGCGCGCGCTGTTGGCCGCGTCGCCGAGCAGCGCGCTCTGCTCCGAGAGCTGCCGCTGCCTGGTGGCGAGCAGCGAGTCCTTGAGCAGGATCAGCGAATCCTTGGCCTTGGCCGAGGTGGCCAGCGCGAGCCCTGTGTCACCGGGCATGCTCGCCGCATTGTCGCGCTGGCAGGCGGACACCAGCACGAGGGAGCACAGCAGGACGGCGTATTTCATGGCATTCGAGTGGGGGAAGAAGACAAGCTCGTCGAGTCGATCGCGCCATGCCAGTGCGCGGCTCACAAATGCGCGAGCTACCGCGCGGACATCCGCGCCCCCGCGAGTCGCCCACCGCGATCCCCGCGCCTCAACTATTGCCGCGCGATCGGTGCCATTTTTGCGCTACCTCCGTCAACGCCCCCAGCGCGTGCGCCGACGCCTCCTGCTCCAGCCGCCGCCCCACCTCCGCGTTCGCCCCGAACAAGCCGTAGTTGCCGAGCGGCGGCGCCACCACGCACAAGTTGTCCTTCCCCGCGAGCTGCGCGAGGCGCTCCAACTGTTCAAAGCTTGGGATCGCCATGGCGTGGTACAGGATCTCCACCAGCCCGGGAGGGCGCGGAGGCTTGGCACCGCTCAGGCGCGCGCGCAGGCGCTGCGCCATCGAACGCCAGCCGTTCATGCTCGCCCCGTAGCGCAGCGACCGCTCGAACGCCGGCGCACCAGGGCTCCCAGCCATCTGCAGGTTGCTCCCGACGACGAGCCCGGACGCCGCTTCCCCACCGAATACCTCGACCGGGAGGTAGCTGAGGATCGCGCCATCCACGAGCAGGTCATCGTCGTGCCACACGGGGGGCCACAGCAAGGGGAGTGAGCCGCTGGCGCGCACCAGCTTCCAGATTGGGCCGCGCGTGAGCAGAACGAGCCGGTGACGGCGGATGTCCACGGCGGTGATGATCACCGGAATCAGCTGGTCCTCGAGCTGCCGGTCGCCGTACACGGCCTGCAGGACATCCCCGGCCTCCTTGCCGCTCGTAAGCGCCGTGATCGGCGGCTGGAACTGGCGCAGCGTCGGGATTCCCTTGGAGATGATCGTGAGCGCGTGCGACAGCGCCTCGTCGTACGACAGTCCCATGGCCAGCAGCGATGCGACGCCGGCGCCCGAACTGCTCCCGCTCATCATGTCGATCGGAAGCCCGAGCTGCTGCATAGCCCGCACGACGCCGAAGTGCGCCGGCGCCCGCGACGCCGCCCCGCTCAAGGCGAGCGCCACCGCGCGCCCCGAAACGCGCCGCGCCAGGCGGGCGAGATCCTCGCGCGAGTCATCCCGGACGTGATGGTGCTTGTGATCCGAGCGCTCCGCGAGCCAAGCCCCCGTCCCCGTGGCTTGCGTGATCCCTGCCTGCTGGAGCAGCACGATGTGCCGTTCGCCGGCGAACGGCCGCGGCGTGTCCCGGTCCTGCGTGGCATGCGACCAGGTCGCGCCCAGCGTCGCCCCGAGCAGCGCCATTTCCACCGGACGCACGAACGGGTCATCGTGCGGATCGGCCACGAAGAGCACCGCATCGCTCTGCCGGAAGGCGCGTCGCGTCCACGAGTCGACGTCCGCGCTGCACAGGAGGAGCACCATCTCGTGCTGCCGTTCCAGCCGGTCGAGCCATGCAATGACCTCCGAGTCGCCGACGTCACCGCGCCGGATGCGCGACGTCCCCGTTCCCATGGCGGCATCGATCCGCTCGGGATCCACGATCGTCGCGTGCGACCCTTCCCGCGCCAGCGCGTCCGTCAGCTGCACGACGAAGGCCCGCACGCGATCGGGCGACGCCAGCGGGATCACCGC
>LNFM01015410.1_pt1 | contig 15447 bp, 12 predicted proteins | sample 596031 | NCBI WGS metagenome assembly LNFM01 (sample SAMN04254537, study PRJNA301005) | activated carbon metagenome | isolation source: dual media filters at the Ann Arbor, Michigan drinking water treatment plant | place: USA: Ann Arbor | reverse complement strand
AATGATTTATCTGCCTTCTCTTTTAATGTTGCCAAGGCTCCATGTAATTGGTACAATTTTGTTGCAATAGCTGCTTGTTCTTTTACCAACTTATAATAATCCCTGTTGTTTTCGCTGATCTCACTCAGGTATCTTGTTCTGTTAGCTGGAATAACCGCCTGTGATACTTTTGCTGTTTCCGCAAAGCTGTAATTGCCAAAAGTGGTTTGTGTTTTCGTTTCAATTTTTTTCAGCAATAATTCAAACAAATGATTTACTCCATCATCATTGAACTTACTGGCCATGGTCCCAATAATTGGCAAGTCTTCATCTTTCGCTGTAAATAACTGATGATTTCTTTTGTATTGCTTCTTTACATCTGCCAGTGCATCTAACGCACCGGCCTTATCAAACTTATTAATGCAAACAAGGTCTGCATAATCAAGCATATTTATTTTTTCCAGTTGCGAAGCGGCTCCATACTCGGGTGTCATCACATACATACTTACATCACAATAGTCAAGTATAGATGCATCACTTTGTCCAACACCAGCAGATTCAAGAATGATAAAATCAAATCCCTTTGCTTTACAAATATCAATTGCATCCTGAACAGCACTGCTTAATGCTGTATTATCATCCCTGGTGGCAAGGCTTCTCATGTATGCTCTCGGATGATTGATCGAATTCATTCTTATCCTGTCTCCCAATAATGCACCGCCTGTTTTCTTTTTTGAGGGGTCAACAGAAATAACTGCAATTGTTTTATCAGTAAAATTGTTGAGAAAGCGACGAACGATCTCATCCGTAACCGATGATTTACCTGCGCCACCAGTTCCCGTAATACCTAAGACAGGTATACTGGCCGTGGACTGTTGACCGTTGATCGTGGTCTCCACACCGTTTTCAGCATTCGTAATCTCTCTTGCAATTTTCCTTACATCTTTTACTTCGCCGAGTTGCATGGGTGTTTTATAATCACCATTGCCATTCAATGAAAAGTCGCATTGCTTTATTACATCTTCAATCATTCCTTCCAATCCCATATGGCGTCCATCGTCAGGACTATAAATTCGGGTGATTCCATAATTATGTAGCTCCTCAATTTCGTCAGGCAGAATAGTACCGCCACCGCCGCCAAATATTTTTATATGGCCGCAACCATTTTCTGCCAGCAGATCTTTCATGTATTTAAAAAACTCTACATGGCCGCCCTGATAGCTGGTAATAGCAATTCCCTGTACATCTTCTTCAATAGCAGTTTCTACAATTTCTTTTACAGAACGGTTATGACCAAGGTGAATGATCTCGGCGCCTTTGCTTTGCATAATGCGGCGCATGATATTTATGGCAGCATCATGTCCATCGAAAAGGCTTGCTGCAGTTACAATTCTGACTTTGTTGGAAGGTGTATAGCTCATAAAATATAAGAATCTGCAAATTTAGCTTAAAAAACTAATGCCCGTTAGCCCATCCGCTATTGAGATTGCACCCGGTTAATTACATTTGCTGAATGCAACAACTTGTAGAATCAATATCCTCCTTATACAAACAGTGGAAAGGCGTCGAACCAACATCGGTTGATGTGCTGCCGCAAAGTGGTAGTGAACGCCGTTATTTCAGATTACATGGAAAAGACGAATCAGTAATTGGTGCGTATGGTGCCAATATTCCGGAGAACGAAACTTTCATATACTTCTCCCGCCAGTTCAAGAAAAAAAATCTTGCTACGCCTGAAATACTGGCCATTAGTGATGATAAAATGTTTTACCTGCAGGAAGATTTCGGCACTGTATCATTATTAAATCACCTGGAAACAAAAGGGTTTACAGATGAAGTGTATGAACTTTTCAGAAAAAGCCTCGGGGCTTTGGCCGAATTACAAGTAAAAGGTGATGAGAATCTTGATTACAAAAAATATTGTCTTACAAGTATAGAATTTGGAAAGCAGGCAATATTATCCGACCTGCTCTATTTTAAATATTATTTCTTAGATGCCTTACGCAAACCATACGATAAGCAAAAGCTGATCGAAGATTTTGACGCATTAAGCAATTATCTTACTCATACCGAGTATAAATATTTTATGTTCCGTGACTTTCAAAGCCGGAACATTATGGTAACCCCCGATAACCAAGTTCACTTTATCGATTACCAGGGCGGCATGAAGGGTGCACCACAATATGACGTGGCGTCGATACTTTGGCAGGCAAGAGCCAATCTTACAGATGAATGGAAAATTAATTTATTGGAAGATTACATGACGGCTTTTGAAAAAGTAGTCGGCCAATCAATTGATCGTCCAATTTTTCGGAGCCAATATTATGGCTATGTATTGATACGAATACTTCAAGTGCTAGGTGCTTATGGTTTCAGAGGTTTGTTCGAGAGAAAAGCACAATTTCTTACCAGTATTCCGCTGGCATTGAGAAACCTGAGAGACTTTTTTCAAAATCAAAGTCTTGGAATTTCTGTTCCCGAATTTAAAAAGGTGTTGGATATGTGTGTGAGCGATGAAGTGATCCAGCAATTCACACCAACACAAGCAAATGAAAAAACTCCGTTGGTAGTAAAAGTTTGCAGTTTTTCGTTTCGCAAACAATTACCACAGGATGATAGCGGCAATGGCGGTGGCTTTATTTTTGATTGCAGAGGTATTTTAAACCCTGGCCGTGTAGATAGTATGAAAACACAAACTGGCCGAGATAAAGAAGTAAAAGATTTTTTAGAACGGCAAACTAAAATGCCGGAGTTTTTAAACAGTGTATTTGATATTGTGGATGTAACAGTAGAAGAATATATTAAAAGAGGTTTTGAAAGTTTGATGGTTAGTTTTGGTTGTACCGGTGGTCAGCACCGCAGTGTGTATGCTGCCGATGCTATGGCTCGGCATTTAAAAAATAAATTCCAGGATGAAAAAAAATGGCAAAATCCGATAGAGAAAAGTTCATAGTTCATGGTTCTTAGTTCTTCAACCCGAAGATTCATTATTATTTCAAAAACTAAATTAGAACAGAGTGCAAGCAATGATTTTTTCGGCTGGTTTAGGAACAAGGTTCAAACCATGGACAGACAAACATCCTAAAGCATTGGCCATTGTAAATGGCAAACCATTGTTGCAACGCAATATTGAATATTTACAACAACACAATATAAAAGATGTAATTGTAAACGTTCATCATTTTGCAGAGCAGATAGAAGATGCTATTGTTGAAAATGATGGATGGGGCAGCGATTTATTAGTGAGTGATGAAAGAGATGAACTGTTGGATACAGGTGGCGGTTTGTTAAAAGCTGAAGAGCTATTCAATCCGGAAGAAAAATTTATCACCTGCAATGTTGATATTTTGACTGACCTCGACATTAACAAGCTGTTGAAATTCCACGAGCAAAGTAATGCAATGATCTCTTTCGCTGTTACTAATCGTAAAACATCCCGCAATCTTTTATTTGATGAAGAAAATCGCTTATGCGGCTGGAGAAATAATAGCACTGGGGAAGAAAAGATTTCTATTCCCGGTAAAAAATTTATTGAAAAAGCATACAGCTGCGTAGTAGTTTTTGAATACGATATTTTTCGGTTGATGAAAGAGGCTGGTTTCACTGGTAAATTTTCATTGATTGATGTGTATCTCAAACTCGCCGCCGATCACCGTATTATGGGCTACGACCATACCGGGGATAAACTGGTGGATGTTGGCAAACCGGAATCTGTAGCAGTTGCAGAATCACTTTTTCGATAAAGTATTGCAAATACCCTATCAGCGGTAGTCCCCTTGCATCCTTTTATGTTATCTTTCCCACTTTAAATAAATCGTTAGTATGATGAAGAAATCAGTTTTGAGTGTACTGGTTATTTTTTTGGTTGGCGGATTGTTTGCCCAATCAGTTTATAACCACAAAGAAGCTTTCAACCCTCAATTTTATCCGTACACCGGCAATGATTACCGCAGTGCCAGCGGCGAACCCGGTCCCAAATACTGGCAGAACAGAGCCGATTATAAGATCAGTGCTGCTTTAGATACCGGAACACATTTGGTAAGTGGTGATGTAGAAATTACCTACACCAACAACAGTCCCGATAATTTGAAATTTCTCTGGTTGCAATTAGACCAGAACATTTATAAAAAAGATTCGAGAGGGTCGGCTACTACTACCGAAACTGGCGGACGTTGGGCCAACTCAAAATTCACGGATGGCTATTCCATCAAGTCTGTTTCCATAGAATACAACGGAAAAACAATCACCCCAAAATATAATATCACTGATACAAGAATGCAGGTGTGGATGCAGGATGCATTAAAAAGTGCTGGTGGTAAAGTAAAAATTGCTGTGAAGTTTGCATTCACGGTTCCTGAATATGGAACCGACAGAATGGGAAGATTGAAAACCAAGAATGGCATTGTGTATGAAGTAGCGCAATGGTTCCCAAGAATGTGTGTGTACGATGATTTACAAGGATGGAATACGTTGCCTTATGTAGGAGCAGGAGAGTTTTATTGTGAGTATGGTGATTATGATTTTTCTATTACTGCTCCTTCAAACTTAATAATCGTTGGTTCGGGTGAATTACAAAATCCGCAGGATTGCTATACACCTGAACAAATGAACAGGTGGAATGCAGCAAAAGCAAGCGATAAAACAGTTATCATACGAAGCGACAGAGAAGTGAATGATCCTTCATCAAGACCGAAGCAAGCTAACTCTACCTGGAAATTTAAAATGACCAATGCAAGAGATGTAGCATGGGCAGCAAGCAAAGCATTTGTACAGGATGCAGCTAAAATAAATTTACCTAGTGGCAAAAAATCGTTAGCTATCAGTGTGTACCCTGTTGAAAGTATTGTAAAAAATGGATGGCAGCGTTCTACGGAAATGGTAAAAGGTTCTATCGAACATTATTCTAACAAATGGTTTGAATATCCTTATCCTGCTGCTACCAATGTAGCGGGTATTGTAGGCGGTATGGAATATCCCGGCATTGTTTTCTGTAGTCATAGCGATTCCGGTGGCAGTTTATGGGGAGTTACGGATCATGAATTTGGTCATACCTGGTTCCCGATGATCGTTGGCAGCAACGAACGGAAATATGCCTGGATGGATGAAGGCTTCAATACATTCATCAACGGACTTTCAACAGAAGCATTTAATAAAGGAGAATTTGCAGAAACCAGTTTCTTCGGCGATCCCAATTCTTCCTTCATGGTAAAATATGTTTTTGATGATAACATGGATGGATTGTACACGGTGCCGGAAGTAATACAACAAGATAACCTGGGTGTTGTTGCTTATTTAAAACCTGCACAAATGCTGGATGCATTACGCAATGTAGTGTTGGGACCCGATCGTTTTGATGCAGCCTTCCGGGAGTATATTAATCGTTGGGCATTTAAGCATCCAACACCGTGGGACTTTTTTCATACCATGGAAAATGTATCTGGCGAAGATCTGAGTTGGTTCTGGAGAGGATGGGTATTAAATACCTGGAAGTTGGACCAGACCATAAAATCAGTAGCCTATGTAAAAGATGCAGCTACCAATGGTGCAGAAATTACCATTGAGAATTTAGAAAAAATGGTAATGCCCGTAACGGTATTAGTAAAAGAAACCAATGGTAAAGAACATAAAATAAATTTACCGGTAGAAGTTTGGCAGCGTGGCGCACAGTGGACATTTGGTGTACCCACCACAAGCGAAATAAAAGAAGTGATACTCGACCCGGATAAAAAATTACCCGAATGGAACCGGGAAAATAATACCTGGAAGAAAAAAGGATTTTAATAATAAGCCCTTCGTGAAAGCGAGGGGTTTTGTTTTTCCAGCTGCATTGCTACTAGCATCGTCTGTTGCGTCGCACTATTCATCCTTCGGTAATTCTATTGAGCATTTGCGAATTTACTCTTGTCTATTTAGTTTTTTTCAAAATCTATAAATTTGGAATAACAAAATGTACATGTAAACGTTAGTGTTTATATTATGCGAGTGCAATTAATTATATTATACCTTTCATCTTTAACGATTTGTTGTTCGCCGAATTCAAAATCGACTGAATCAGACATATCGTTTCGCTTTAGAGATACAGATACTGGCCTTCCAATCAAACCAGATAAAAAGATTACTGAAACATGGAAAATATTTTCAAATGCTGTATATAATTCCGAGTTAAGTAAACTGAGAGAGCTTTCAACAACTTGCATTGATTGTCTTCTTTGCACAGTGGAAGACAATAGTGATTCCGTCAAAGCAATAATTACTAACGAAAATTTCTATAATAACTATTTCAATAAATTTTTGAATAAAAATTTCATTAGCAAGATTATGGATACATCGAGGATTAAGGCTCATTACTACGACGACGGAAATCGACTTGTGTATGCTGGAACATGTATAGCTAAAAATTCAGACTTACCCAACCCTAGAATTGTTGAAGTCTTTGTCAAAATTCAAGATCCCAGACCCGAAGATGGTTTCGAAGGTGGCGATGCAATTCTTTCATTTATTGAAACAAAAAAAGGATATAAATTTTGTGGCTATTCTACTATGCCATAAAATACAAACATTAACATGCGGCATGGCCTACAACTCCCCCACCAACCTCCCCAACTCCATTTCCTCCAACAACTGCCGCTCTGGTTTTCCTTCTATCAATGTCCATTTAATTAAACGGATGCAGCCATCGGCAATTTCAATACCGGTGATATCGCCATCACTAAAACAACAGCAGCCGCTATTAAAGTAAGATGGTTTCATACTCATATAATCCAATGCTACGGCGGTAAATTCTTTTTCTCTTTTTTTAATTTCATCCAGTAATAGTTTTAATTGTTGCTCATCATTTTCTTTCCCTGCCAATTGAAATTGTTTGTACAATCGTTCAATATGTGTTAATGAAGCAAACACCGGCTGGTGTGTATGCCCGGTTATCAGTAATAATTTCTCTTGTGCATGCGACCATTCATACATGATACTATTGTGCAGCGTTTTCTTTTCGGCATCATAGGCAGGAGTATTGGGATTAATGCGAAGCAATGCCTGCAGCGGTGCCCAAATCCATCCTACAAAAAATTTACTGAACCAGTTGCCATCACTTTGTGCATCTCCCTGGTGACCGTGGGTTAGGAAAATAGTGAGTTCCGAGTCCTTAGTTCGGAGTTCGGAGTCTGGCGGACTGACTCCTGACTCACGACTATTGACTAATGACTTTAACACCACTCCATCATACACTTCTACCTTCTCCCCATAAATCATTTTTAGATCTATCGCTGCCAACGGACTGGTATTCCAATACAGATCATGATTGCCTGAAATTTTTACATATTTGCCATTGGCTATAAATTTTTTCTCCGCTTCAAAAGTGGCTTTGTTTTTCTTCTTTACCTGCCAGAAGGTATTCTCCCATAGTTCTTCACTATCACCTAAGTTGATAAAGCAAAAATCTTTGGCGGCATAATGTTCCAATGCAGCGAGATAGTTTGGTTCGGCTTGTGTAAAATCATCCGCCCCATTTCTTCGTCCTTTATGCTGGTCAGAAAAGATGATGAATTTCTCTGCATGTTGTTCAAAAGGTATTACCAATCCTTTTTTGCCGGGATGCTCCTGTATGTTTTTAAGCAATGCAGTAAGGGCATCAAAAATGCGCAGCCGGTTGGGCCGGGAAGAAAATTTACTGGCTGCCCACAATACCGGCCTGAGTAATACTATTCGTAAAAGCTTCCTCATGAATGTTTTAGAAAAATCAATCAAAATGTTCCGTAAAATACCGTAAACCGTTGTTCTTTTTACTCTTTCAGCAGCAGTAAAAAAAACTATATTTACAACCAATTTAATCTTTTATGAAAAACCTCTCCGCCGTCATAGCAATATTGCTATGCACTTTCTACAGTTTACATGCTCAAAATGTAACCGATTTATTTCAGCAAAAAGCAACACTTTCCAGAGACTATCGTGATGTAGCCACCAAATACCAGGCACTCGAATTAAATACATCAAAATTAGCTATACTCAGCAGCCAATCGAGTAGTACATTAAAAATGGATTTACCATTTGAGAATAACATACTGAAACTTGATTTGAAAAAAGCAACCATTACAACAGCGAATTTTTCTGTTATTGAGGCATTACCCGGAGGTGGCCGTAGAACAGTATCGTATAATGGTGGCACCTTTTACCAGGGAAAAATTGAAGGCAAAGAAAATTCGTTTGCTACTATTGCTGTTTTTAAAGACCAGGTAATGGGAGTAATTGCTGATGAACAAAGCAACATCGTACTAGGAGCTATAGAAAGAAACGGAAAAGCTACTAATGAATATACTTTATATCGTGAAACTGATTTAACCGTTGACAACCCTTTTGTATGTTCCACTCCTGAAACACCTGCCGATGATAACAATAACATGAACCCTGTTGCTACCACCAACAATGTAACAGAAGCAGTTGGTGCACCCATAGAAATTTATTTTGAATGTGATTTTAAATTTTACCAGGACAAAGGAAGCAATACAACTACTGTAATTAATTATGTACTTAGCTTCTTTAATAATGTAGCACTGTTGTATGATAATGAAAATTTAAAAGTGCAGGTATCCCAAATATTAGTTTGGACTACCCAGGACCCTGAGGCGGCAGCAGGATTGAATACCACATCAGCAGTATTACCTGCTTTTCGAACCCGTATGCAATCCACCAGTTTTGTTGGCGATTATGCTCATTTTTTATCCACCCGTTCATTAGGTGGCGGTATCGCTTATTTGTTAAACAATCCATGTGGCAGTGCTAATAGCAGAGTAGCTGTAAGTGCAATTAATAATACGTATCAAAATTTTCCAACCTATTCTTGGACAGTGATGGTAGTTACACATGAGCTCGGCCACAATTTTGGTTCTAACCATACGCAATGGTGTGGCTGGACAGGTGGTGCTTTGGATAATTGCTTTGCAACAGAAGGCGGTTGCCCCCCGGGACCGGCACCAACTAATGGTGGTACCATTATGAGCTATTGTCATACCAATTCAACAGGCATTAATCTAAGTAATGGATTTGGTCAACAACCCGGCGATAAAATAAGACAGGTTATCGGTGCTGCTACCTGCTTTGGTTCTTGCAGCATGACGATCACTTCTTTATCAAAGATTGACGCCTCTTGTGGTGAAAATAATGGCTCTGCAACAGTAGCTACGGCTAATAGTACCGGAGCTGTAACCTATTTATGGAGCAACGGACAAACCGGTGCTACTTTATCTAATGTAGGTCCGGGCACCTATCATGTAACAGTAAGCGATGCAGCTGGTTGCAGGGTTATGGATGTTGTAACGATTATAAACTCCGGCCCAACATTAAATGCTGTACTTACACCGGGAACAGCAACCAGTTTTTGCACGGGCAGCAATGTACTTCTTTCAGTAACTAATAATGCTGCATACACTTATCAGTGGTATCGGAATAGTGTTATTATTTCCGGTGCTACAACCAATACATACAATGCAACAATTGGTGGTAATTATTCTGTTATAGTAACTTCCGGCTCATGCAATGTTACCAGATCTGTGCTGCTAACTGAAGTAGCAGTGCCATCAGCGGCTATTAATGCTGCGAGTACAACTACTTTTTGTGCAGGTGGCAGTGTGGTACTTAACGGAAGCCCCAGCGGCTCTTACACTTACCAATGGTACAATAATGCATCGCCTATTAGCGGTGCTACTAATCCATCTTATACTGCAACTACAAGTGGCAATTATACAGTAAAGGTATCAGCAGGTACTTGCGAATCTACTTCAACAAGTACTATTGTAACCGTAAACCCAGCACCCGTAGCAACGGCTACTGCCGGAGGAGCTACATCATTTTGTACTGGTGGAAGTGTTACTTTGAGTGCAAGTACAGGAAGTGGTTACACATATGAATGGTATAATGGTGCATCATTAATAGGAGGGGCTACAAATTCCACTTATACTGCTTCCACAAGCGGTAGCTATACGGTAAGAGTTACTGCAAATGGTTGCCAGACAATATCAACAGCTATTGTAGTTACAGTAGTGGCAACGCCAACGGCTAATATTTCTCCTACAGGAGCCACAACTTTTTGTGCAGGAGGTAATGTAGTATTAAATGCCAATGCCGGTGGTTCTTATTCCTACCAATGGTACATTAATGCATCGCCTGTCGGTGGAGCCACCAACCCTACTTATTCAGCTACGGCAAGCGGTAATTACACCGTAAGGGTTTTTGCAGGAAATTGTGAAGCAACTTCAACACCGGTTACCGTAACTGTAAATCCAATTCCACAAGCAGTAATATCTGCTAACAGTGCCACTACATTTTGTTCGGGAGCTAGTGTTGTATTAAATGCAAGTACCGGTAGCGGCTATACTTACCAATGGTATAATGGCGGTTCATTAATTAGCGGAGCTACCAATGCTTCCTATACTGCCAGTACCAGTGGAAATTATACAGTACGGGTAACGGCGAACGGCTGTGAATCCACTTCGACTGCAACAGTTGTGACGGTAAATCCAACACCTACTGCTGCAATAACAGCTGGCGGACCTGTTGCCTTTTGTTCTGGCGGCAATGTTGTTTTAAGTGCTACAACCGGTAATGGTTATACATATCAGTGGTATAATAATACAGTGGCAATTGGTGGTGCTACCAATGCTAGTTACACTGCTACAACCAGTGGAAACTATACTGTAAGAGTTACTGCCAGCAACTGCGAGGCTACATCCTCTGTTACTACTGTTACGGTAAGCCCTGCACCGCAAGCTGTAATTACTGCTAATGGGCCTACCAGTTTCTGTAATGGAGGAAATGTTACGATAAATGCAAACACCGGCACAGGCTACATTTATCAATGGTATAGGAATGGAGTTGCAATAAATGGGGCTACGAATGCTAATTACCAGGCTACCACCAGCGGTAATTATACAGCAACCATTACATTAGGAACTTGTGTCTCTACTTCTTCTTCAACAACAGTAGTTGTATTTTCTAACCCTGCAGTAACAGTAACACCTGCTTCAGCTACCATACAAAAATTCCAAACACAAACATTAACAGCGGCAGGTGCTGCTTCTTATAACTGGACAGCACAATCTGCATTGGTAAGTTCTACCACCACGGCGGGTATAGTGAGGCCGCTAACAACAACAACCTATACAATTGAAGGAACAGATAATAATGGTTGTAAAGGAACGGCTACCGCCACTGTAACCGTAATAGGATGTGGCGATGTTACCAACATTACAACAACGGCCTATAGCCCTTCGAGGGTGCTTGTAAAATGGACAAACCCACAAGGAGTTACAACAGATACTTTGCAATACCGAAAAACTGGTTCAGGCACCTGGACTAAAATTTTTGTAACCGGTCAGGAATATGAATTGAGCGGATTAGAACCCGGAACAAATTATGAATACAGTGTTATTGCTTTATGTAATACAACTACTGTATTTCTGCCTTCGGCTGTAAATACTTTCAGCACAGCGCAATTGAGTAACAATGTTTATATCAAACTTTTTCCTAACCCAGTAATTAATTCTGCAACGAGGTTGGAAGTAATAGTTGATGAGCCATTTACCATGCAGGCAGTTGTTTATGATAATAAAGGAAAAATGATGATGACAATCAGCCCGGCACAAAATTATCCGGCAGGACAAGTAATAAAGCAAGTAAACCCTGAACGGCTTGCCAATGGACTATATCATATTGCTATAACCATTAATGGCAAAATGCATACTATTAAAATGCTGGTGAATCATTAAAGAGAACAGTAAATTAAGCTACACCGCCATGCTTTAAACATGGCGGTTTTTTATTTTACAGCGATCATACTTATCTCCACATTTACAAACTTAGGTAAAGCCGAAACCTGTACAGTTTCCCTGGCCGGGAAATCACTGTCGAAATACTTTCCATAAACTTCATTTACCTGACCAAACTGGTGCATATCCGTAAGAAAAATTGCTTTTTGAAGAATAGCTTTTAAATTATGCATTACCTGGTGGGTTTCTTCCTGTATATCTTTATTGCGTAATTCGCCGGTTGGAGGGTCAATACATATTTGCCCGGAAATAAACAGCATATTACCGGATAATATTGCCTGGTTATAAGGGCCAATAGGGGCAGGAGCATTAGAAGCGGTGATAATTGTTTTACTCATTGGTAGTTTTTTATATTCAGATCAACGAATTTAGCTTTATACACTTTCTTTGCAAAAAATAGAATTATGAAGATTTTGGTGGTAGCCGATAATGATTTAAAACTAGAATTACTTGCACAAGGATTGCAGGACGATATCGATATTGACTGGAAAGCTACTATCCCCTCTTCAACATCAGCCGACTGTTGCATTGACCTATTATTCAATTGTACTAGTGAAAGAATTAAAGCCTTGCAAAAAACACAAGCCGATATTGTAATTATAAACGCTGTAACTATTACATCGGAAACATTGCCACAAAATTTTATTCGCATTAACGGATGGCCAGGATTTTTACAGCGGGCAATTGTAGAAGCGGCTGCTGCTAATGAATCAATAAAAAAAGAAGTTGAAAAAATATTTTCCTGTTTTAATAAATCTACCGAATGGGTGCCGGACAAAGTTGGCTTTGTTACTGCTACCATAATCAGCATGATTATAAATGAAGCATATTTTACGGTAGGCGAACAAGTAAGTAGCAAAGAAGATATTGATACCGCAATGAAACTCGGAACTAACTACCCTTTCGGACCATTTGAATGGGGCCAAAAAATTGGGCTTCAGAATGTACAGGAGTTGCTTGCAATGCTAAGTAAAAAAAATATTCGTTATCAACCGGCTGCGTTATTAACAAAGGAGGCGATTTTACAATGAGTCTTATATTAAATATAGAAACTTCTATCAGCACTGCTTCTATTTGCCTGAAGAATAATGAAGGATTAGAAGATATGCTGGTGAATGATAATCAAAAGGATCATGCCGGCTGGCTGCATGAAGCAATAGCTTCTTTTTTGAAAAAAAATAATTTCTCCCCTACAGACTTAAAGGCGGAGGTTTACGGGTTGGCCTTGCTTCCGCAAAGGGATTGTGCTATGCTTTAAATATTCCGCTTATTGCAATCGGCACTTTAAAGATGATGGCTTTTTCTGTAAAAGATGAGGTGCCGGATGCAGTTATTTGTCCTATGATTGATGCCCGCCGGATGGAAGTTTTCACGGCTGTTTACGACCAATTGTTAATTGAAAAAATACCACCTAAAGCTGTAATTGTTGATGAAAATTTTGGGCAGCTAATAGGTTCTAATGAAAAAATAATCTTTTGTGGAAATGGTAGCAAGAAACTGCAGAATTACTATGCTACCCCCTTTACAACTTACAGTAATACAGTGGCTAACGCCTCACACCTGGCTCATTTGGCTACTATTTCGTTCAATAAAAACGATTTTGCAGATTTAGCTTATTTAGAACCTCTCTATATAAAAGAATTTTATAATCCAGCCACAAGGTAATTCCAAAAAAATCGTCCTATACGGTGTTAAGGCTCTCGGTACTCGTAAATACCATATCTAATTTTTAAAACAGGTAAAGGCTTGGGTAATTTACCCTTGATTATTTTTATCACTAACTAGTCAATCGTATGAACAATTACTCGTTAACATTGAACAACCCCGCCGAAAGTAGCACGGCAGATTTGCAAGTAGACCTTTTGGGAGTAAAAAAAGCGGCTCTTATTTTACGGGCCCTCAATCACAAACTGCGGCAGCAAATTCTCCGCCTGATTGATGAAAACGGCAGAATGACCGTAACTGAACTTTATCTAAAACTACGATTGGAGCAATCTGTTGCTTCTCAGCACTTAGCCATTTTGCGGAAGGCTGGTTTTGTAAACACTGACCGGGACGGGAAATTTATTTATTACTCTGTAAACATTAACAGAATGGAGGAATTAAATAAGTTTTTAGCGGAGTTGTTAAACTAATTACATCGTTTTTTACCCTTAGCCTTTCTCCCAAAGATTGGCAGTAAATGATTTAATTTTGCGCCTGCCCTACAGGTGTAAGATTAAATCATTTTTTATGTTTATTAAACAACTCTATACCGGCTGTCTTAGCGAAGCCGCTTATTATATTGAAAGCAATGGCGAAGCAGCCGTTATTGACCCGCTGCGAGATATTGATGCATATCTTGAACTGGCCAAAGAAAGAAAGGCAAAAATCAAATACATTTTTGAAACTCATTTTCATGCTGATTTTGTGAGTGGCCATCTTGATTTGAGCAAAGCCACTGGTGCGCCAATCGTATATGGACCGGGAACCAACACAAAATTTCCTGTTCATGTGGCTACCGATGGAGAAATTTTTAAAGTAGGTGCTCTTACCATTGAAGTATTACACACTCCGGGACATACGTTAGAATCTTCTTGTTATTTATTGAAAGATGAGGAAGGGAAAAATCATTGCATTTTTACAGGTGATACGTTGTTTGTTGGAGATGTAGGTCGTCCTGACCTGGCACAAAAAGGTGCAGAAATAACAATGAATGATCTGGCAGGCATGTTATATGATAGTTTGCATGCAAAACTTTTTCCGCTAGCAGATGATGTAATTGTTTATCCTGCCCATGGCCCGGGTAGTTCTTGCGGAAAAAATCTTGGCCCAAATACACACAGCACCATTGGTGAAGAGAAACAAACGAACTATGCCATGAAAGCTGCAACCAAAGAAGAGTTTATTAAAGAAGTTACGGATGGCATTGCAGCGCCGCCTTCTTATTTCCCCATCAATGCTAAAATAAATAAAGAAGGATATGATAGTCTAGATGAGGTATTAACACAAGGCATGAATCCTTTATCTATAAATGAGTTTAAACAGTTGATCAGTGAAGATGTTCTTGTATTAGACACAAGAAGAGCGGATGAATTTACGAAAGGTTTTGTACCATCATCCATCAGCATTGGACTAGAAGGACGTTTTGCAGAATGGGCTGGCAGTCTTTTACCTTTTGATGCACCTATGATATTAGTAACAGAAGCAGGGCAAGAAAAAGAAACCATTGTACGATTAGCAAGAGTAGGTTTTGATAAAGTAAAAGGCTATCTGGAAGGCGGTTTTGAAGCCTGGAAAAGTGCCGGAGAAGAAATTGATATGATCATTGATGTGGAAGCAGATGAATTGATGATGGATATTCCACATGATGATAGATTAGTAGTGGTAGATGTACGCCGTACACCGGAGTTTGCCGATGGACATTTAAAAGATGCGGTAAATATTCCATTAAATGAGATGACAGATCCTGCATCAATGGCCAATCTGGAAGAAGATCAAAATTTATATGTGCATTGCGCCGGTGGTTATAGAAGTGTGATTGCTTCTTCTATGCTAAAACGCCAGGGCATTCACAACCTTAGAAATATAGTAGGAGGCTGGGGCAAAATAAAAGAACAAGAGAAAGCAGAAATAGTAAAAGAAACAAGTGTATTGAACTAAAAAAAATCCT
>LNFM01003594.1_pt1 | contig 15452 bp, 15 predicted proteins | sample 596031 | NCBI WGS metagenome assembly LNFM01 (sample SAMN04254537, study PRJNA301005) | activated carbon metagenome | isolation source: dual media filters at the Ann Arbor, Michigan drinking water treatment plant | place: USA: Ann Arbor | reverse complement strand
GGGGTGGCCGCGACCGGCGTGGTGCCGAGGGTGATGTCTACCGCAGTCGTACCGACAGCGCCGCCCGAGAAGGACAGGATGTCGGTGTTGTCCATGCCGGCGGAAAGCGTATAGGACTCGGTCTTGAACGACTTGTCCTGACGTGCCTGGCGAAGCGTGGACTGCATGGATTCAACGGTTTTCGTGATCGCCGAGAGGCCGTTGTCGGCCGCTTCGAGCGTCTTGATACCCGAGGTCATGTTGTCGAGCAGGCCCGACATGTCGGATGCGCGGCTCTGAAGTCCCTGCGAAGTGAAGAAGTTGGTCGGGTTGTCGAGAGCCGAGTTGACCTTCTTGCCGGTGGCAAGACGGTTCTGCGTCGCCGACATCAGCTCCGCCGTGTTCTGCAGCGAGAGCAGGTTCTGGCGGACGCCCGCCGAGAGAGTGATGTTGCTGGAAGCCATTGTTACTACCCCTTTCCTGGGAGTTCATACGAATTACGCTTCCTCCTGGAAGCTGCGGCTGATCTCACATGTGGCGAAATAACGGGCAGTTAATCGGATCGCCGAAACGCAGCGATATCTGCGTGGCGGCCTGTCCCTACGCGACTTCGGGAAAACATGGTTAGCAGATAGTAAATACAGAGCGCGGCACGCGATGGTCCGCATCCTGAGACAGATGATCGGGAAGTCCGGCTAAACTATTGAAACTCAAGCGTCGCGGGAGAGTATCGGTTCCGACGCCGGTATTCTGGACGCCTCGGCCTGCACATAGGCCCGCAGTTTCAGAATCTGCTCGGCCGGGAACTGGCTGATGACCTGGCCGGTGCGTGCGTTCAGCGTCCTCGAGATGAGGTCGTTCGTCTCGTCGTTGAATTCCACCTCACGCTCGATCTCGCGCAGGGTTTGGCTGGCGAGTTCGGCGCGGGCGCGCGGGCGGCCGTCGTTACCGTCGAAACGGGCGGCCTGATGTTCAACGGAAGCGGCGACGCTCTGGTGCGGCTGGGGCAGGAGGCTCGGCACCGCGGCGCGCACAGGCGTCACGTCCGCGCGCGGCGGAACCGGCGCGGGAGCATGATAGGCCCGAGGTGCAAGCGCGGCGTCCATGTCTTGTCGCCCTTCTTCTCCTGCCGTGCGCCGGAAACCTTCCGGCAGTCATGCAGGATTTTGGGGGACAAGTCTAAAAGAACCGCCAAGAAAGACGGTGAATCAACGCTTTCTTAAGATACGGAAAGTTCGTCGCACGGCGCGGGTTGCGATCAGGACCTTCGCGACAGGGAGAGCGGGGCAGGGCCTTTCGCCGTTTGTGCAATCTGTCCGCGCATACCGTACACCGACGGCATCTCGCGTTTTGATACTTCGTCGGCCACCGTACGCATCATGTCTTCCGCCACGGCACGCGCTGTACCGACCACCGCGAGATTGACCGACAGGGTCTCCTGGAGTCCCGCCAGGCGGTTGCGCAGAACTTCCGCGCGGTCGGGCACGAGACGGCCGATGACGGAGGCGGCGGCGCGCACTGCTTCCAGTTCGCGCTGATAAAGCCCGGCAAGCGTCGCCTTGTCGTCGACCAGTTGTCCGGCCTCTTTCAGCTTGGCGGCGCGAATGAGCTCCGTCTCGCGCTGCATGATGCTGTTCAACCGCTCCACGGTTTCGACAATGCGATCGACCATCTGTCCGGCTTCGTCACGAGACGGGGTTCGAAACGCTGCGCTCGTCGTCATGATGTCTGCTCCTGCAAGCTGATAATTTCACGCATGATCTGGTCTGAAAGGCCGACGCCGCCGGAGGCGGCGATCTCCTTCGCGTATTCGTCGGTGAGGAAGGAGCGCCAGGTCTCGCCGCCGGCGCCCTGCGCGCCTAGGGGTCCGGAGCCTTCCTCGAGTGTCGAAAACATCTGCGCCAGCACGGTCGAGAGAAACACACTCTCGAATTCGCGCGCCTGCTCCTTCGCCTTCTCCGCATTGCCGGTCTTGCCCGGCGCCTGCGCGCCGGTCAGGGCCGAAATCTGCGAGAGGATGGACGAGCCGGGCGATGTCATTACATGACCTCGATGTCGGCCTGCAGCGCGCCCGAGGCCTTGATCGCCTGGAGAATGCCGATCAGGTCGCGCGGGCCGATGCCCAGCGAGTTCAGGCCATCGACCAGCTCCTGCAAGGTCACGCCCTGTTTGACGACCGCGAGCTGATGGTGGTTCTCATCATCGACCTGCACGGTCGTGCGCGGCACGACGACCGTCGCGCCGTCGCTGAACGGTTCGGGCTGGCTGACGATCGGCTCCTCGCTGATCGTCACGGTCAGATTGCCTTGCGCGACGGCGACGGTCGAGACACGCACCTCGCGTCCCATGACGATGATGCCGGACGAATCGTCGATCACGACCTTCGCGATATTGTCGGGCTGCACGCGCAGCTGCTCGATCTCGGTCAGAAGACGCACGATGTTGCTGCGGTAGCTGTCGGGGATCGAGAGCTGCACGGTCGCCGGGTCGAGCGGCTCGGAAACCGCTTCGCCCATCAGCGTGTTGATGGCGCCGGCGATGCGCCGCGCCGTGGTGAGGTCGGGGTTGCGCAGCGCAAGCCGCACCGTGGACATGCCGGCCAGCGCGAATTCGATCTCGCGCTCGACGACGGCTCCGTTGGAGATGCGGCCCGTTGTCGGTACGCCGCGAACGACCTTCGCGGCCTCGCCCTGCGCCGAAAATCCGATCACCGCGACCGGCCCCTGGCCGACCGCATAGACCTCGCCGTCGGCACCGAGCAGGGGAGTGACCAGCAGGGTGCCGCCCTGAAGGCTGGTGGCGTCGCCCATTGCCGAAACCGTGACATCGATGCGCGTGCCCTGCGTGCCGAACGGCGGCAGGCTCGCCGTCACCATGACGGCGGCCACGTTCTTTGTACGAAGCGTCGCGCCGCGCGTATTGACGCCGAGGCGCTCCAGCATCGCGGTCAGCGACTGGCGGGTGAAGGGCGAGGCGTTCAGGCTGTCGCCGGTGCCGTTGAGGCCCACGACGAGGCCATAACCGATGAGCTGGTTTTCGCGCACGCCCTCGATGTCGATGAGGTCCTTGATGCGCGCGGCGGTCGGACCGATCTGGCCCGGGTCACCCCCGGAGGCGAATTCGTTGCCCTGCCAATAGGGAGCGGGAGGCGGCAGTACGGTTGCAGCCACAACCTCGCCCGTCGGCGCGATATAGGGCCGGGCCGGTCCGAGCTGCAGCGGGGGCTCCGCCGCACGCGCATGCGCCACGGCGAAGATCGTGCCGGCGGCGATGGCGGCAAGCGTGACGTTGCGGACCAGGATCGAGAGCGAGCGCTGCATAACAAATCTCCTGGCTTCAGCGATGCCAGAAGCGTGCCTCGCATGGTTAACGCCGTAAGTGATTGATTTCGATAGCCTAAGGCAGCGCCGAGCCGCTCCGGGGCGACCATTCCTGCAGGGTCGATTTTGCCTTGGGCGGCAAAAATTGCCGCCATTAACGACCGGTTAACAGGGACTCAGCGAGCGTGCGGGCGGGAAAGGGCTGGACCAATGCGAGTCGAAGGTACGAACCGGATCGGGCAGCAGGCTTCGGCTGTGCGTCGTGCGCAGGGCGGAACGGGATTCTCCCTTCCGGACGCCGAGACGTCGTCCCCCGCGCAAAAGACATTCGGCATTTCAACCGTGCCCGGGCTCGACACGCTGCTTGCCCTGCAATCGGTGGATATGGCGGGCGAGCGCCGCCGCAAGGGCACCGCGCGCGGCCGCCGTCTTCTCGATCTTCTGGACCAGGTAAAACTCGGTGTGCTGGACGGCACACTGTCATCCGCAGCCCTCCAGAGCCTCAATCAGGCCGTTGCCGAGGCCCGGGAGGAGACAGGCGATCCCGCGCTGGATGCGATTCTCGCCGAAATCGAGCTCCGTGCAGAGGTCGAACTCGCCAAGCTGGCGCGCCGGCCGGGCTGATCAATTGCGCGCCACAAACCTCTCCAGGGGCAAAAAGCCAAGCTGAATCAAGCATTTTGGTTTGGCCCGAAAGTCATTGTCCCGTGAACCGACCGTGGCTATATTCCGCCCGCATTTAAGAGGGCCTCGCGCGAGTTGCGGGATTCGCGAAGGCTACGGGAACGGGGTGCGGAATGGCGGTTGCGGACGAGTACCGGCCTACAGAGTCCGAGGCCTTTATGAACGAGCGCCAGCGTGAATATTTTCGCGCCAAGCTTCTGCGCTGGAAGGATGAGATCCTTCAGGAAAGCAAGGAGACGCTCGAGCATCTTCAGGACGAGAATCAGAACCATCCGGATCTGGTCGATCGTGCGTCGTCGGAAACCGACCGCGCCATCGAGCTCCGCGCACGCGACCGTCAGCGCAAGCTGATCGCGAAGATCGACGCCGCGCTGAAGCGTATCGAGGACGGCTCCTACGGCTATTGCGAGGAAACGGGCGAACCGATTTCCCTCAAGCGGCTCGATGCGCGTCCCATTGCGACGCTGTCGGTCGAGGCGCAGGAACGCCACGAGCGCCGCGAAAAAGTCTACCGCGACGAGTGATCTGAAAGGCCCGCGTTGCGGGTCTTTTTTGTTTTGCCGGACAGCCAGTCCGAAAAAGCTGCGGCCCTCGCGGGGAAGGCGAGGGCCGCTGATACCCGTGGCTTGGGAAGAAGCCGGCGGGTCCTGCGAAAACCAGGCGTCCCCGGTCCTCAGAAGGGCAGAACGATGTCCATCACCTGCTGGCCGTAGCGCGGCTGCTGCACGTCGGTGATCTGGCCGCGGCCGCCATAGGCGATTCGGGCTTCGGCGATCTTGTTGGAATCGATGATGTTGTCGGACTGGATGTCCTCCGGCCGCACGATGCCGGCGACGATCAGTTCGCGGATCTCGAAGTTCACGCGGATTTCCTGACGTCCCTCGATCACCATATTTCCGTTCGGCAGAACCTGCGTCACCACGGCGGCGACGTTTGTCTGTACGTCTTCCTCGCGATCGACCTTGCCGGAGCCAGCGCTCGAGGCATTGGAACTTGCGTTGACGAGGCTGGACGGGTCCATCGGCACCTCGACCATCTTGTTCTCGAGGCCGAACAGGTTCGGCACCCCCATCTTTTCGGTATTGGCGCGCGAGCGGCTGGTCGAATTTTCCATTTCCGCCTTGTCGTCGATCTTCACCCGAACCGTCAGCAGGTCGCCGACGCGCGCTGCGCGCTGATCCTTGAAGAAGGCACGCGAGCCCGTGCGCCAAAGCGAGTTCGAATTGAAGTGAACAGGCTCGGGATGCGGCATCGGCATCTGTACGGGCCGGTATCCCGGCTTCGCCGTCGGATTGTCGATCGCTGAAAGTGCCGGCTGTTCGCCGATGTTCTTCAGGCGGTCCGCGGCGCCGCAGCCAGCGAGCGTGGTGCCGAGAGCAAGGAGCGTTGCAAAACGGAGAGTGATTCTCATGGTGGTTCTCACTTCGCGGCCGTCACGAGCGTGCGCGGCGGGTTGACGGCGACTTCACTGGGGCCGGTAACGACGGCCTGCAGAACACGCTTGGACTGGATGTTCATCACCTGGATGGTGTCGCCGAGCTTGCCGTCACGCAGGGCCTGTGCGGTGGCGGTAAGGGTCATGGCGCCCGATTTCACGACAACGGTGACAGGCGAGCTGCCCTTGACGAGTGTCGGTTCCTCGAGATCGGAGCCTTTCAGGCTGTGGCCCTCGCGCAGCGCGCGGCGGGCTTCCTTGCCGACGGCTTCGTCCAGCGTGTCGAGCGCGCCGATTTTTGCCTCGTTCCTTGCGACGCGGAGAACCTCGACATCGTTCGGCGTAATGACGCTTCCGCGCGACACATCCCGGCGAAGCGCGATGACGGCCGAGGTTTCCGTCGCGGGGCCCGCCAGTTCGCGGCGCTCGTCGCGTCCGTCGATGCGGCGCACCGTGAGCGTGGCGCGAAAGGTCTTGTCGGTTTCGTTCCAGGATGCGTCGCTGATGTGGATCGCCCCGTCGGCCTCGACCGGCAGGTGGACCGGGGAGATGTCCGGCCGCAGCGCTTCCGGATCGTCGAAGCCGGCCGACAGCGCCAGCGCGACGCTGACATGCGCGCGCAGCTCGCCGGCATCCACGAGGCGGCTGGCGCGGGTCACGCTGACTTCCGAGATGCCGTTCGAGGCGATGTGATGGAGGCCTTGGGCTTTCGCGGCGTCTAGGATGGCGACCGCGGAAACCGTTCCGGTCTGGCCGAGATCGGGCGCCCGGAAAATGGCGCGGTCGGCGAGGGGGCCGGCATCCGCGACAAGATCGCCGAGCGTGACGATGTCGGACGATATGCTCGCCGATGCGCGGAGCGACGGCGCGCTCTGCGCGACAGCGGGAGCGGCGAGAAACGCCGCAGGCAGAAGAGCGATAAGAGAGATAAGCCGGATCATCGTCATCACCGCATATTCGTCGTGGCCTGGAGCATTTCCTCGGCGGCGGAAATGACCTTGGCGTTCATTTCGTACGCACGCTGGGCGGCGATCAGGTCGGAGATCTCCGTCACCGCATTGACGTTGGCCTGTTCAAGGTGCCGCTGCAGCAGGGTGCCGAAGCCCTCGTTGCCGGGATTGTCGGTGATCGGCGTGCCCGAGGCTTCCGTTTCGACAAACAGGTTTTCGCCGATCGATTGCAGGCCGGATTTGTTGACGAAACGTGAGATCTGGATCTGGCCGATGTCCTGCGGCTGCTGCTGGCCAGGCACCATCACTTGCACGAGCCCCTCGGAATTGATCGAGAAGTTGGTGGCGTTGTCGGGAACGGTGATGCCGCCTTCGATCTGATAGCCGTCGACCGTGACGAGAATGCCGTTGTTGTCGAGTTCGAACGAGCCGTCGCGCGTGTAGGCGATGGTTCCGTCCGGCATCTCGATGCGGAAGAAGCCTTCGCCACGCACGGCGACGTCATGATCCTTCTCGGTCGGCAGCACGCCGCCCTGGCTCATGATGCGCGGCGTGGCGGCTGTCTTGACGCCGGAGCCGATCTGGACGCCGACCGGAGCAACAGTGCCGGCGTCCGATGTCGTCGTGCCGGCCCGGCGGTAGGTCTGGTAGAGAAGGTCCTGAAAATCGGCCCGCATCTTCTTGAAGCCGGTCGTGCGCATGTTCGCTATGTTGTTCGAGATGACCTCGACATTCGTTTCCTGCGCGAGCATTCCGGTCGCTGCGGTGTAGAGAGCACGCATGTGTTCGTCTCCTTATGCCGCGACGTCGCCAAGACGTTCGATGGCGTTGCGCCTCAGCTCGTCTCCACGCTGCATCATCTGCGAGAGCGTCTGATAGGCACGGCTGATTTCGATGAGCCGCGTCGTTTCGACGATCGGCTGTACGTTGGATTTTTCGGTTGCGTATTGAATGACACGCGCCTCGCCTGCCGCGACGTCCTGTGCCGGTCCTTCCGCGGCGAAATGCGACGAGCCTTCCGGCTTCAGCGCCTGCGGATTGTCGAACGAGAAGAGGGCGAGGCGTCCGCGGACGCCCTGCGCGGTCGACACCGTGCCGTCGGAACCGATGGTGACGTCGGTTTCCTCGTCTGCGAACTGCAGCGGACCCGACGTGGACAGCACCGGGTAGCCCTCGTTCGTGACGAGCATGCCCTGGTTGTCGAGCTGGAATTGTCCGTTCCGCGTGTAGCGCGTGCCGGCCGGTGTCTGGACCGCGAAGAAGGCATCGCCGTCGATCGCGACATCGAACTGGCCGCCGCCAAGCTGGATCGGGCCGGTGGAGAAATCGCGCCAGGTCGCTTTGTCCTCGACATAGGAGAGGCGGCGGTCGGTGCCGCGCGGAAAGGTCTCCGCGCTGGCGACCGGCATCAGATATTCCCGGAACTCAAGTTCCTGGCTCTTGAAACCGGCGGTTCCAAGATTGGCGAGATTGTTGGCGACGACGTCGAGCTCACGGCGCAAAGCGACCTGGCGCGACAGTCCCACGAGCAGCGCATTTTCCACGAAGCTTCCCCCTTCGTGCGTTTCGGTGTGTCCGTCCGTCCTTCCCGACGTGCAGACGCCTTATGCAATTCACAGGGCGTGCCAATTCAGAAAACGCTGATTTACCAATGGGAAACCATATAATTCGCTGAAACTTTGAAGGAAAAAGCGGCCGGCCCGGCAAGAATGACCCGGCAGAAATTGCCGCCCGCAAGAGAGTGTTAACCATTGTTTCCCTAGTCTTAAGAACGAGGTCGCGGGTCGTGCGGCCGATTCTGGCTGGGATCGAGATGGCGAATATCGCGGATGCCCCCGAGGACATCGACGGCGCGGAAGGCGGCGACGAGAGCGCGAAGGCCAAGTCGAAGGGGAAGTTCAAACTGCAGCTCAACAAGAAGCAGATGATGATCGCCGGCGCGGCTGCGCTCGCGATCGTCGGGGGTGGCGGTGCGTATGTATTTCTGTCCGGCGGCGAGGCGGAGCACGCCGAGGTCGCGGAAAAGACCCCCGTTGTGTTTGTCGATCTGCCCGACATGATGGTCAATCTGACCGCACCGTCGGAGCGTCCGAAATATCTCAAGCTGAAGATCGCGCTCGAAGTCGCCGATGAAAAGCAGGCCGAGCAGGTAAAACCGCTCCTGCCGCGCGTCATCGACAGTTTCCAGACTCATCTGAGGGAAGTGCGCGCCGAAGACCTCGAAGGTTCGGCGGGCATGTACATGCTCAAGGAAGAGCTTCTGCGGCGCATCAACCAGGCGGTTTTCCCCGCCAAGGTCGATGCCATCCTGTTCAAAGAACTTTTGCTCCAATAGGCGGACCGATGGCCGAGGAAGATGACATCGATATAGCCGCCGAATGGGGGGCGGCGCTCGCGGAGCAGGGGGCCGGCGGTGATAATCCGGAAGAGATGGCGGCCGAATGGGCGGCCATGCTCGACGGCGGCACCAGCGTCGTCGACAACCAGACGCGCGGCGGTGCCGACCGCATTCTCAACCAGGAGGAAATCGACAGCCTTCTGGGCTTCAATCTCGATGAGCTGTCGCTCAACCAGCATTCCGGCATTCGTGCCATCATCGATTCGGCGATGGTGTCCTACGAGCGTCTGCCGATGCTCGAAATCGTGTTCGACCGGCTTGTCCGGCTGCTCACGACCAGCCTGCGCAACTTCACTTCCGACAACGTCGAGGTCTCGCTCGACCAGATCACGTCGGTGCGCTTCGGCGATTATCTCAATTCGATTCCGCTGCCGGCGATTCTCGCCGTCATCAAGGCCGATCCGTGGGACAACTACGGAATCGTCACCGTCGATTCGAGCCTTATCTATTCCATCATCGACGTGCTGCTTGGCGGACGCCGCGGCGTCGGCCCGATGCGTGTCGAGGGCCGCCCGTACACGACGATCGAGACAAATCTCGTCAAGCGCATGATCGAGCTTGTGCTTGTCGATGCCGTGCAGGCGTTCAAGCCGCTGTCGCCGGTCAATTTCCATATCGACCGGCTCGAGACGAACCCGCGCTTTGCCGCCATCGCGCGGCCCGCCAACGCCGCGATCCTCGTCAAGCTGCGCATCGACATGGAAGATCGCGGCGGCACGTTCGACTTCCTGCTGCCTTACGCGACCATCGAGCCGATCCGTGATGTCCTTCTGCAAGGCTTCATGGGTGAAAAGTTCGGTCGTGACGCGACTTGGGAAGGTCACCTTGCGACCGAGATCTGGGGAGCGGAGATCGAGGTTCAGGCCGTGCTGTATGAACGCCTGATGCCGCTGAAGCGCATTCTCGATCTCAATGTCGGCGATACGCTGATGCTCGACGTGAAGTCCGACAGTCTTGTCGAACTCCGCTGCGGCGATTTTCTCGTGACACAGGGAACGATGGGGCGCTCCGCGGAGCATGTAGCCGTGCAGGTCGCGCGCCCGGTCCGGAGATCTCGTACCACGATGGCAATTTTCGAGTCCGCAGAGACTCTCAAGGAGACGCCGTAAATGAGCAACGGAATTGCGCTCGTCATAGAATCGCTCGTCGCGGTGCTGCTGGCGCTCACGATCGGATATTGCTGGCTTCTCAACCGGCGGCTCCTCAAGCTGCGCTCCGACGAAAGCGCTCTGAAGGCAACGATCGCGGAGCTTGTTACCGCAACGGACATCGCCGGCCGTGCCATTTCGGGACTGAAGCAGGCCGTGCACGATTGCGATGCGGCTCTGGGAGAGCGTCTTGGCCGCGCCGAGGACATATCCCGGGCGATCACCGAGCAGACGGCTCTCGGCGAGGATGTCGTGAGGCGCATCGCGCTGATCGCCACCGCCGCCAAGCCCCATTCGGTGCGCCCCGAAACTCCTGCCGCCGTTGGCGCGGCGGCCACGCGTGCCGCAGCTACTCTCGCTGCCGCTCAGGCATTTGTCCGGCGCTCCCAGGATCGCCAGACGGCGGCATAAGGCGACGTCATGAAGCTGCGTGTCCTGCCGATCGCGATTACCGGAGTCGGGCTTCTGCTCGTGCTGAAGGCCTCCGGCCTTCTTCTGACGGGTCACTACGCCTTCGAGGAAGAGAAGAAGGCGGCCGCGGCCGCGGTGGCGGTGGCGCAGACATACCGGCCATCGGCGGCGGCGCGTACATATAATTCGTGGAGCGGCCAGTACGACCCGATCGTCACCGGCAGCGTGCCGAAGAAAAAAGAAGCTCCGGCTCCTGCTCCGGAGGCAGAGGCCAAGGCGCCGGCGGCCGAACAGGCCCCCGCCGAAGCGGAGTCGAAACCCGAAACACCGCCGCTCGATTCCCCCGCCGAAAAACTGAAGGATATTCAGGACCGGGACCCGAGCGAATTGTCGAGCGCCGAAAAGGCGTTGCTGGACCGCCTTCAAAGCCGGCGCGAGGAGCTCGATGCTCGCGCCCAGGAACTCGATCTGCGCGAGAATCTTCTGCGGGCCGCGGAAAAGAAGATCGAGGACCAGATCACCGAACTTAAAGCGGTCGAGGAGCGGCTGGCCGCAGCCGAGGCCGCGCGCAAGGCCGAAGAAGGCCAGAAGCTGAAAGATCTCGTCGTGATGTACGAGAACATGAAGCCGAAGCAGGCGGCGGCGATCTTCGACCGTCTGGAGATGAAGGTTCTGGTCGATGTGACGACCCAGATGAATCCGAAGAAGACCAGCGACATCATTGCCCGGATGGAGCCGGCAGCGGCGGAGCGGCTGACCGTGGCGCTGGCGAAGCGCGATACGGCCAAGGCCGTGCAGGCCATGCCGGATGTGCTGCCCAAGATCGAAGGCGGCGCGCCGAAACAGCCTTAAAAAACACCTTTCGAAACGGGGCGCGTTTGATCGGGGAGTCGGGCATTCCGAGTCACTTTTGTTAACCCGCTTCAAGGTATCGATAAGGGGAACCGCAGGAGGCGGAGGGGCGGAGCTTTGCCGCGTATTAGAGACAGAAGTCGTCAGGCCGTGAGTGCCGTACGGGGAGAGTCCCCCAGCGGCATGCTTTGGCTTGTCCGCTTCATGCTCGCCGCCGCGATTGCCTTTGCCATTCCGACGCCCGCGCCCGCGGCGGAAAACGCGAAAGTGCAAGCCTCCGAACAGGAGGGCTATGGACGTCTGATCTTTACGTTCGACGACCCGCCCACCATCGAAACGCAGGTTTCGGGAGGTGTCGTCGTCATCTCCTTCTCGGCGCCGGTGGATGTGAAGGTCGAGTCGATCGCCCGCGATCTGCCGAGCTTTGTCACGGTTGCGCGTCGGGATCCCGATGGGAAGGGCGTCCGGCTGGCGCTCGGCCGTCAGGCCAAGGTCAATACCATGGCGGCCGGCGAGAAGCTGTTCGTCGATATCATGCCGGAAAGCTGGGTCGGCATGCCGCCGCCGCTGCCGCCGGAAGTGGTGGCCGATCTGACAAAGCGCGCGCTCGATGCGGAGCGCATCAAGAAGGAACTCGCGCGCGCGCAGACATTGCCGCCTGCCATAATGAAGGTTTCCTCCGGCAGCAATGCCGACCGGATGCGCCTGACATTCACGTTCAGCGACAAGGTCGCGGTGCGGTTCAAGAGCGACCGGCGCTACGGTATCCTGACAGTGCCTGGAACGACGGTGTTCGACGCAGCCATGGCCCGCGCCGAGCTTCCGCCGGAAGTCACCGATTTCAAGGCCGAAGTCGTGGGCGATGCGCTTATCGTCCGTTTCAGCGTTCCCGAGGGCAAGGAGATGCGCGGTCTTCCCGAAGACCGTGCGTTCGTGGTCGATGTGACCGAGCCAGGCCGCATCGAACCGGCCGCGGAAGTCGCGCCATCGAAGGAAGTCCCAGTTCCGGCCGGGGTGCCGGACAAGACCGCCGAGGTCAAGGCTTCAGCCGACAAGGCCACAAAGGTCGCCGAAGTCGAAGGCGAGTTCGAACCGGAATATGGCGAGTACGCCGAATATACCGAGGAGATGCCGCGCGGCTATGTGATGCCGAAATTCGACGTTGCGGTGAAAAAGACGCCGGAGAAGAAGGCCGAGGTTGCGACCGCGGAGCGCGCGGCGCCGGCCAAGGCCCCGCCGTCTGTCGCGCCTGCTGCACCCGTGGCGGCGCATGCCGAAAATCAAATGTCAAAGCTCGCCGCGCTGGAACCGGCAAGGCCCGAGGCGGCTCCTCAGACCACGCCGGCCGCGACCGCGCCGCAAAAGCCGGTCACCGCTTCACAGCCGCATAAGGATATCGCCGCTCCGGAAAATGAGGCCGAACCCGCAATGATCCCGGCGGCCGAGCGCATGTTGCGGGATCTCGCGAGCGAAGCCGAGGAGACCGGAGTCCGTGTTCTGAAAGACGACACGGTGTTGCATGTCGCGTTTCCGCTCAAGAAGGTGCAGGCGGCGGCGGCGTTCATCCGCGGATCGTCGATGTTCCTGGTGTTCGACGGCGATGAAAAATTCGACACGCGCCGCATCGCCGACAACAGCGGCGGCCTGATCTCGCGCGTGCAGACACAATCGACAGGGGCGGGCGTCGCGCTCGAACTCACGCTGGCGCAGCCGCGTCTCGCGTCCCTGACCAATCGCGGCAGGACCTGGATATTGTCGCTCGGCGAAACGATCCTTGTGCGCACGCGACCGATTCATTTCACGCCGAGCTTCGGCGCCGATGGACGCACTCTGCTTGAAGCCAGTGTCGAGGGCACCGGCACGGTACATCATGTCAAGGACAACACCGTCGGCGATGAGCTTTATGTCGTCACGCTGGGAGCGCCGACGCGCGGCACGGTGCGCGAGCGCGACTTCATCGAATTTTCCTCGCTGCCGACCTCGCACGGTCTGGCGTTCAAGCCCATTGCGGACGACTTCCTGGTCAAGACCACGCAGAAGGGCGTGATGCTGACGCGCGACAAGGGCCTGACCGTGTCGCTCGATGCGGCACAGCCCTCGCTTGCCCAGGTGGAACTCAAACCCGGAAGTCCGTTCGCGCCCGATGCCTGGCGCAAGGCGAAAATGGGCAAGCCGGAAGAAGCGCACGAACTGTCGCGCATCGCCGCCGGCGCGTCGCCGGAAGAGCGCACCAAGGCGCGCGTGCAGCTGGCGCGTTTCCAGCTGGCGAGCGGCAATGCGGCCGAGACCAAGGCCATTCTCGAAGTCGCGGCGAAGGACTCGCCCGGTCTTGCCGACGATCCCGACGTCAAGTTGATGCGCGGATCGGCGTTCGTGATGCTGCGCCAGTTCGACGAAGCCGCGCGCATGCTTGGCAGCGGTTCGGTGTCGGTGAACGGCGAGGCCGCGCTCTGGCTCATGATCGCGCAAGCGGGACGCGGCAATATCGGCCTTGCGCGCGATGCCTATCGCCGCGGCGAGCCGGTGCTCGACGCCATGCCGCCCGATCTGCAGCGCCTGTTCCGCCAGACCATGGCCGAGATCGCGATCGCGGCCCGCGACTTCGCGACGGCGGCGACGCAGATCGATGCGCTCGACACGCTCGGAATCGCCGAGGGCTGGGCGCAGCGCGAAGTGATGCGCGGACAGATCGCCGAAGGCTTCGACCAGCCGGGTCTCGCGCTCGAAGCCTATCGCCGCGCGATGGATTCGGACGACGAGATCGCCAAGGCCAAGGCGCGTCTGCACGCGACGAACCTGCGCTATCAGATGAACGAGATCGCCCGCACCGCCGCCATCAAGGACCTGGAGCGGCTGACGTCGTATTGGCGCGGCGACAAGACCGAAGCCTCGGCGCTCGCCAGCCTTGCCATGATGTATAAGGGCGAACAGCGCTGGCGCGATGCCTTCAGCGCGATGCGCACCGCCGCGCAGCATCACCCGAAAGAAGAATCGACGCGCATGCTGCAGGACGAGATGGCGGTGGATTTCGCCCGCCTGTTCCTCGGCGAGGGTGGCGAGATCGCGCCGCCGACGCTGGAAAGCGTCGCCTTGTTCTACGACTTCAAGGAACTGACGCCGCCCGGACGCAAGGGCGACGAACTGATCCGCAAGCTGGCGGACCGCCTGGTCGAGGTCGATCTCCTGACGCAGGCCGCCGATCTTCTGACCTATCAGGTGCGCAACCGCCTGCAGGGACCGGCGAAGGCGCAGGTCGCGGCCCATGTGGCCGCCATCGAACTGATGGACCGCAAGCCCGGCAAGGCACTGAACGTTCTGCACGAGACCCGCTTCGCCGGACTGCCGGCCGATCTGGTGCGCTCGCGCCTCATCCTCGAAGCGCGCGCGCTGTCGGAACCTATGAGGGCGAGGAGATCAACCGGCTGCGCGCCGACATCCAGTGGGCCGCCGGCCGCTGGCAGTCCGCCGGCGAGGCGCTGGAATTCATGCTTGGCGACACATGGCGCGAGAAGGAGCCGCTCGATACGCCGACGCGGCAGGACGTGCTGCGCGCCGCGATCGCCTATGCGCTGTCCGAAGACTCGCTCGGGCTGGACCGCCTGCGCTCGAAATTCGCGCTGAAATTCGCCGAGACGCCCGAGGCCCATACATTCGACGTCGTGACCGCGCCGTCCGAACTGCGCGGACCGGATTTCATGCAGGCGGCGAAGGCGGCCTCGGTGGCCGACACGCTGAAGAGCTTCCTCGAGGACTACCGCGAACGCTATCCCGAGAGCGCGCCGCCGGTCGTGCGCATGAAGGAAGACGGCACGCAGAAGACCGCCGACGCGCGGCCTACGTGACGCAGCGGGCCTGATCCTCAGCCGGGAAACACCTCGGCGTATTTTTCCTCATACTCCGCGAAGCGCTTCCAGAACGGCGGCGGCAGAACCATGTTCGATTTCGCCTCGAAGATGTTGAGATGCGCGTGCCAGAAGGCGGCCGCCTCGATCTGTTTCTCGCGGCTTTCGATGCCGCTGTGGGTGAGGGTGAGGCGGACGAGGCCGTGCACCTGCGTCAATACAAAGCCCACCGTCGAATCCGGCCCGGCCGCGGGCCAGGACAAAGTGAGGATGAAGGGGAACTTCACGTCCTTCACCTCGCCGCGCACCGTGACGGCCTTCGGCGAATAATGCTTTTCCGGCGCGACTTCCGCATGCGGCGTCAGCTCGTCGGGGCGGAAGGTGATCTCGAACGCGCCGCCTTCCTTCAGCTCCATCGGGCCGGAGCCGAGCC
>LNFM01008509.1_pt1 | contig 15457 bp, 5 predicted proteins | sample 596031 | NCBI WGS metagenome assembly LNFM01 (sample SAMN04254537, study PRJNA301005) | activated carbon metagenome | isolation source: dual media filters at the Ann Arbor, Michigan drinking water treatment plant | place: USA: Ann Arbor | reverse complement strand
GTGCGCACCTCGGGCACCCTGCGTCTGCCGGTGGTCGCCGGGCTCGAGCTGCGGGTGCACGACCCGGTGCTCGAGGTCGACGCGGCCGGCTGGCCCACCGTCCGCGCCGCAGCGGCCCTCCGCGGCGCCGCGGCCGACGACCTCGTGATCCCGCAGGTGTCCGCGGTGCGCTCTGCCGGCACGTGGAGCCTGGGCGGAGTCGTCACCGCCCCGGACGGCACGGCGGTGCAGCTCCACGGCCACGTCTCGGGCGACGCCCGCTCCCTCACGCTCGAGGACGCCGCAGGCGGCACGCTCGCCCTCGGGCACGCCCCCGGCAGCGCCGCGGTGCGCGTCGACGCCGAGGACTTCGCGGTTGCCCGCGGCGGCCCGACGCTGGCGACCCTGCTCGGACCCCACGGCGTCGAACTCGATGCCGCGCGGATCTCCGGCGCCATGGAGGTCACCCTCGGCGCCGCGACGCGCGTCCACGCCGAGGACTTCGTCGTCGACGGCGTGGTCGTCGTCGATCCGCGGATCTCCGCCAAGCCCGTGCGCCTCGGCGCCGTGTCGATCGACGGCGACGCGACGCTCGAGGGTGGACGCGCCGAGTTCCAGCTGATCGTCGGACACGGCGAGGCGCGCATCGCCGTGGGCGGTCACGCGGCCGCCGACGCGGTGACCGTCGATCTCGACCTCGCGCCGATGCCGTGCGACGCCCTGCTCGGCGCGATGCCAGGGGGCACTGCGGACGCCCTGGTCGGCATGCGCCTCTCCGGAGAGATCGCCGCGAGCGCCCACCTCGCGGTGTCACGCGCCGAGCTCGAGCGCGCGCGCGCCGGCATCGAGGACGCGAGCGTCGGCGAGCTGACCCTCGACTTTCCGTTCCTCGAGCGCTGCCGCACCCTGGCCGATCCGGCCAACGTCGACCTCGCGGCGCTGCGCGGCCCCTACCGCCATCGCTTCGCCGACGACGACGGCCGCGTGCGCGAGCGCGTGCTCGCCCCCGGCGCACCGCAGTTCGTGCCCCTGGGTCGCGTGCCGAAGATCGCCTCGGCCTTCATCGCGCTCGAGGACATGCGCTACTGGTACCACGATGGGTTCGACCGCGAGCAGATCGAGCGGGCGTTCTGGCACAACGTCGTGAGCGGTCGGGTCCGCCGCGGCGCGAGCACGATCAGCCAGCAGACCGCGCGCAACCTGTGGCTCGGCGTCGATCGATCGTTCGCCCGCAAGCTGCAGGAGGCCTACCTGACGACGCGGCTCGAGACCGCCGTCAGCAAGACCCGCATCCTCGAGCTCTACGTCAACCTCGTCGAGCTCGGCCCGGGGATCTACGGCGTCGACGCGGCGGCGCAGTTCTACTTCGGCAAGCCGGCGAGCGATCTCGACGTGCTGCAGGCGGTCCACCTGGCGTCGATGGCCCCGGCCCCGCGGACCTACGCCGACAAGTGGAAGCACGGCCAGGTCGACCGCGCGTGGCTCGACGAGCTGCGCGGCCACGCGCGACGGATGCACCGCAACCGGATGATCCGCGACGCCGATCTGCGCGCCGCGCTGCACGGCGATCTCGGCCTCGTCGACCGCAGCCGCTGACGCGGCGCGGTCCCGTCACTAGACGCCGGCGAACAGGCGCGCGCCGAAGCTGTCCGACAGCCGGCGGTCGTCGAAGATCTTCTGCGCCGCCGCGGAGATGTCGTATTCGACGCGGAGGAACTCGAACGTCCGCTCGACGTCGTCGTACACCGTGAGGCTCGCGCGCGGATCGTGATCGCGGGGCTGCCCCACCGATCCCACCGAGATGATGTAGCGGAACTCCGGGTGGATCTCGAAGCGCTTGGTGATGACCTCGTACACGCGCTCGCGCCCGAGCGCATACGCCTTGCACAGGTGCGAGTGGCCGATGAAGGTCACCTGCCCGAGCCGGCTCCAGATGGGCAGGCACGTCGCGGCCTGATCGATCGTGAAGATGTACTCGAACTGCTCGAGGTCGACCGGCGACCCGTGGCAGAAGTGGGTGTCGCCCTCGCTGACGTTGTACGGCAGCCCGCGCAGCCACTGCATGTTCTCGCTCGACAGCTGCGACGCGTGGTGGTCCAGGGCCTGGCGCGCCGCGTCGTAGTAGTAGCTGTAGTCCATGCGCCCGCCGACGGCGGCGTCATGGTTGCCGAGGATCGTGTGTCGCGCGTTGGTGCGGACGAGGTTGCAGCACTCGTTGGGCTGCGCGCCGTAGCCGACCGTGTCGCCGATGCACACGAGTCGATCGACCTTGTGGCGCTCGAACTCCCGAAGGACGTTCTGCAGGGCCTCGAGGTTCGCATGCGAGTCGCTGAAGATTCCGTAGCGCATCAGCCGTCCGCCTCGACCTCGAGCTCCGGGACCATGATGGCCTCGTAGGCCCGGCGCGAGAACCCGCGGATCTCTGTGACCTCGGTGAGCGGCAGCTCGCCGCGAATCGCCGCTCCGGATTCACTCACGTCTCGGAGTGTAGCAAGCGCACGGCGGGCCGCGGTCGAAACTCTGGGGTCGGGTGCGTCGGCGAGGGCCGCCACCGCATCGTGTCCCCCGCGCCCACCCTCGAGCCCGGCGCCCGCGTCGCTCAGGGCGATTTCCGCCAGGGCGCGCCCGACCCGCTCGATCGTGGTCGGCTCGCGGGCGCTCCCGGCCTCGCGGCGCAGCAGCTGGCACAGCCGCCGCAGCGCGATCGGACCGAAGCCACCGAGCGCCCGGGCGACATCCAACCACACGTTCGTGGGCTCGACGACGAGGGCGTCCGACAATGGGCCGAGTGCGTCGGGATCGAGCGACATGCCCAGGAGGATCGCGGCGGCCTGGCGGAGCTCGCGACGCGGCGAGCGGAGCTTGTCGACCATCCCCGCGACGGCCCGTGCCCCACCGTCCGAGAGATCCGGGAGGATGGCGAGCAGCTCGTCCTGATCGAAGCGCTCGAGCGCGTCGAACAGGTGCTCGAGCTCCCGCGCCGTGGTCCGCGGGCTCTGCAGGAGCTCGGTCGCGCAGCGAAGCCGCGTGCGGACGTCCGTCAGCCGGGCGACCAGCGTGGGCTCGGCCGTCGCATCGACCACGTCGATGACCCCGGCCGCGGCCTTGGGCGCGGTGGTGTCGCGCGGGGCGACCTCCGGCAGATCGAGCGCCCGCCGCAGCGGCTCGGGCGGCGCGATGTCCTTGCGCAGACAGACGTCGTGGATGCCCTGCCACGCCGCGCGCGCGGCCTCGGGGTCGAGGTCGCCCTCCTCCCCCTCGTGGATCTGCCGGTTGCGCGCGAGCTTGTCGACGTAGTCGGCCAGGTCATCGGCGAGGCCCGACGCGACGACGCGCCGCCAGAACCGACGCGGCGCGACGATGCCGTGCTCGACCGCGCCGGCGAGCACCCGGCGGCGCACCGCATCGTACTCGGCCATCGGCAGGCCCTCGACCTCGAGCAGGCGCGCGAGCGTCTCCTTGCGGGAGACCCGATCGATGTGCTCGAGCGCCCGCGTGGCCTCGCGCGCCCCGATGATGTGCTGGTACGAGCCCGGCGCGATGGTGACCTTGGTCTGGGCCAGCCGCTCCTCGACGCCCTCGGCCGCGGCCGCTGCGATCGCGATCGCGAACTGCTGCGGCGGGTGATCGCCGGTGGACAACGCCGCGTGCGCCGACTCGAGACAGAGCGCCGCGTTGGGCTCGAGCCCGCGGGCCGACACCTCGCGCACCAGCACCTCACCGTCGTGCAGCGTCGCGACGAGCCGCAGCGTGAACCGCTGTGCGAGCAGCCGGAAGATCGCCTGGGACTGCGGCTGCCCGACGTCGACGAACGCGTCGAGGCAGCCGACCTGGCCCATCCACGACGCGACGATGCGGACGCCGAGCAGCGGGTAGCCGCGGCCACGCAGGTGCAGCGGTCGCGCCTCGAGCTTGGCGTCGCGCCACTTGTGGCCGACATCGTCCTCGGGCGCGAAGTGGATGCGCGCGCCGTCGTCGTCGGCGTCGAGTGTGCCGAGCAGCGCGCCGATCGTCGTGCGCCGCGCGACGCCACCGCCGCCGTCGCTCGAGATGGCCTGCGGCACCCCGGTCGCGATCGGCACCGGCGTCCCCGGCTCGGGCGCGACGGCGATCGGTCGCGCCGGCTCGGGTGGGCGATGGATGGCGCGCGCCGTCGTGTGCCCGTCGTCCGGCGCGGCCCGACGCGCGGTGTCCTCACCGGGATCCGCGGCGTCCCCCGCGAGCTCCGCCTCGAGGAACGAGATCTGCGGCTGCAGCGTCCACGGCGTCGCCAGCTGCGGATGGCGGGCGAGCCACGCGAGGTGCTCCTGCAGCAGCGCGACGACGTCTCCCCGCCGATCGGCCGGGATGACGAGCGCGCTGCGGCGACGTACCGCATCGATCTCGAGCCACGCGCCCGCACCCTGGGCGGCGCGTCCGCACGCCGTGCACGCGCCCTCGAACGGGCCCGACGCACGCAGCCGCGACGCGATCGCGGCGTCTTCGGGCAGCACGACGACCATGCGGCGCCACACGGACACCATCGCCCCGCACGCGCAGGCGAAGACGCGCGGGTCGACTCGCGTTGCGTCGTTCGCGGCCACTGGCATCGGGCACGATAGCTGCCCGCAGCCGCGGGTGTAAAGCGGCGGCGCGCGTGCTAGCCTCGCCCGAGATCGCGCGGTGTCACCCGCCCATGCCCCCCTCTCGCAAGCCGACCTCCGCCGACCTCGATGACGCCGATGCCTGGAGCCGCGCACCGCGCACGGCGTCCGATGGCCCAACGCCCGAGGCCTCGCCGTCCGACGCCGCGCCGACGGTCGGAGTCGCGCCGCGCACCGCCGAGGTCGCGCAGGTGGGCCCGATCGCCCAGGGCACCAAGCTCGCGCGCGAGCTCGCCGAGGCGTTCCGGGGCCACGTTCGCCGGGCCCTCGGCGCGCCGCTCGACGACTCGGAGACCTCCCTCGCGTTCGTCGATCACTACCTGCGGACGGTCCGCTCGGAGACCCGGGCGCCCATCCTCTCGCTCATCGCGGCCGAGGCGGGCGCCTACTACGGCGAGTTGGTCTGCGCCACGCTCGGCGGCACGTGGATCGGTGACGGACGCGACCCCCGGCGCCTGCGCGTGATGATGCGCGACCAGTTCCTCCACTTCGCGCCGGTCGACCAAGCGCTCGAGGCCCTGCTCGGCCCCGGTCGCGACCCGATCGAGGTCGGCTCGGATGACGAGGTCACCGCGATCGCGACCCTCGACACGACGTTCCACGCCCGCCGCGACCGCACGCCCCCGATCGCGCCGGTCGCGGACGAGCAGGCGCCGACCGAGGCGGGCGAGCCGGCGAGCGACGACGCCTCGTGGCTCGCCGAGCGCCTCGCCGAGCTGCCGGCGGTCGGCGAGGACGAGTACTTCAGCCTGACGTGTCGGTTCGAGACGCTGAAGCTCGTGCTCGAGCTGCTCGCGACCAAGCACGTCAGCGAGGGCAAGTCCCCGCGCGAGTACCACGTCACCGACTACGTCGAGGCGCTCGCGGGCCGCGACTAGGCGTTCGACGCACGCGGACGGCGTCTCACCGCCGCGAAGGCCGTCCCAAAGGCGGGGCGCTCGTGTAGACTCTCGGCTCCGTGACCGGCGTCGAAGAGATGCCTCTGCAGGAGGTACTGCAGGCCCTTTCGCGCACCCCGGTGACCGAGCCACAGCTCCGGGCCGCGCTCGCGACGACCTGCGCGCGTTGGCACATCGTCCGCGGCGAGATCAACGAGGCGATCCGTCACCTCGGCCACGCCCTCGACATGGTCGCGGACCTGCGACCGGCGATGCGATTGCTGCACCGCGTGTACCTCGATCGCGGGGATGTCCGCTCCGCGGTCATGTACCTCGATCAAGAGATCCGCGCGACGAGGCACCCGCGCGAGGCCGCGGCGCTCTACCGCGAGCGCGGACTGTTGGTCGAGGCCTACTTCCACGATCTGAGCGCGGCGCAGCAGTGCTACCAAGCGGCGCTCAAGGCGACCCCGCGCGACCTCGCCGTGTTGCGCGCGGTCGAGCGGGTCTCCCTGGCGCGCGGCGACGTGTTCTGGCTCATCGCCAACCTCGAGTCGCAGCTCGAGGTCCTGCAGGATCCCGGCGTCGCCGCCGGCGTCCTGCACGACCTCGCCATGCTCGAGTCGCGCCACCGCGGCGACCTCGGCCTCGCGGGCGACCTGCTGCTCGGGGCGCTCGAGCTCCAGCCGGGCCACCCGCTGCTCGCCGCCGATCTGTTCCGCATCGCCGAGGTCGGCGGCGACACCGAGCTGATGTTGCAGGCGCTCGAGCTCGAGGCCGACGCGCGGCCGCCCGGCGCCCGCGCGATGCCGCTGGCCCGCGCGAGCTTGGCGCTCCGCGACGTCCGCGAGCGACAGGCGGCGCTCCAGCTCCTGCAGGCGGCCGCCCACGAGCAGCCGCACTCGTTCAGCCTGTGGCGCGGGCTCGAGGAGCTCGCGATGGGCATGAGCCGGTACGACGTGGCGCTCGACGCCCTCGTCGGTCAGATCCGATCGCTGTCGACGGGTGAGGACCTGACGCTGCGCGCCGAGCTGTACTACCGCATGGGTCGGCTCGCGCTGTTCCGCCTCGACCGCACCGCGCAGGGCCTGAGCGCGATGCGTCGCGCGCTGCGCTACAACCCCGCGCACGTCCCCGCGCTCGAGGACACCGGCCGCTTCCTCGGCGCCGGCGGCATGTGGGCGCAGCTGCTCGAGCTCGAGCGGATCGAGATCGCCGCGGCGAAGGCCAACGGGCTGTCCAACGAAGAGCTCGCGCTGGCCCACATGCGCGCCGGGCAGCTCCTCGAAGAGCGCCTCGCCGAGCCCGACGGCGCCCGGCGGCACTACGAGTCGGCGATGTCGATCGCGCCCGCGTACCGGCCGGCCCGCGATCGACTCGAGCGCCTGCTCCACCAGGCCGGCGATCGCCCCGCGCTGCAGGCGTTCTACTCCGCCGAGCTCGACGCCGCGAAGACCCCTGCCCGCCGCGCCTTCCTGCTGTCGGTGCTCGCGCAGCTCCACGCCGCCGAGGAGGATGTCGGTCCGCCGATCAAGTTCCTGCAGGCGCTGCAGCTCGAGCGCCCCGACAGCATCGGCACCGTGCAGCTGCTCGCCCGCCTACTCGCGAAGGCGGGCCGCGACGTCGAGCTCCTCGCGGTGACCGACCGCGAGATCAAGCTGACCCGCAGCCCCGCGCGGATCGCCAAGCTGCTGCACCGCGCCGGCGAGCTCGCGCTCGCGACGGGGGATCGCGAGCGCGCGACCGGCTACTTCCGCCGCGCGCTCGAGGCCGTCGACGATCACCAGCCCGCGCTCGAATCGCTCGGCCGGGTGCTGCGCGACGCGTCGGACTGGGCGGGCCTCGTCGAGCTGCTGCGCAAGGAGCTGCTCTACGCCAACGATCGCGGGCGCCAGGCGTCGATCCAACTCGAGATCGCGACGCTGCTCGCGACCAAGCTCGATCGCGCCGACGAGGCCCTCGCCGAGCTGCTCGCGCTGCTCGGCCGCTGGCCCCGGCACCTGCCGGCGCTGCACGCCGCCGAGAGCCTCGCGGCGCGCCTCGGACAGGGCGACACGCTGCTCACACTGCTCGAGCAGCACATCACCGCGGTCAACGGCCCGCGGACCCGCGCGCTGCTGCTGCACCGCGCGGCGTCGCGGCGCAGCGCCGCCGGTGACGACGCGGGGGCGATCCGCGATCTGGTCCGCGCCCTCGAGCTGTGGCCGCAGCTCGGCGTCGCGCGGGCCCAGCTACTCCGCCTGTACGAGAAGCTCGGGCAGAGCCGTGAGCTGCAGGCGTTCGCAGAGGCCGGGCTCACCGCCGAGCGCGGCGCGGACGACCGCCGCGCGATGGCGGTGCAGCTCGCCGAGCTCTCGCCCAAGCCGGTGGTCGCGATCCAGTACCTCGGGGCGGTCGCCGAGGCGCGCCCCGACGACTACGTGATCCAGCTGCGGCTCGCGCGGGCGTGCGGACAGGCGGCCCGCTCGTCGCGGCAGGCCGGCGCGCTGTCGGCCGCGCTGGAACGGTTCGAGGCCGGCACCCGAGCCGACGATCCTGGCCTGCTCATGCTGCGCTACCGGGCCGCGCGCGCCGAGGAGGCCGCGGGCAACCTCGACGCCGCCGACGCCGGCTACAGCCGGATCCTCGACGCAGACGTGGGCAACGTGCTCGGTCGACGTGGCCGCCTGCGCCTCAAGGAGCGGCGGCGCGAGTCCGTCGCGCAGCGCAGCCTCGGCGAGCTGCACGGCGGGATCGAAGGCGCGGCCACGCCAGCGGAGCGCGCGGCGTTGCTGACGATCGCGGCCGAACAGCACGAGCACCGCATCGACCTGCGCGCGGCCCTCGAGAGCGCCGACGCGGCGATCACCGCGTGCGAGGGCTACCAGCCGGCCTGGCACGCCCGCGCCCGCATCCTCGAGCGGCTGGGCGACCTGCCCTCGATCCACGAGGCGATCGCGACGCTGCGTCGGCTCGCCGGCATGCAGCGCGACCGCACCAGTCGCGCGCGGAACCTCTGCCGTGCCGGCGCGCTCGCGATGCGGGCCGGCGCCGAGGACGACCTCGTCACCACCGCGTGGTCGCTGTTCGCCGAGGCGCTCACCGCCGACCCCACGAGCGACCGCGCCTTCGCCGGCCTGCAGCGTACGCACGCCAAGCGCAGCGACCTCCGCGACGCGGCCCTGGCCGAGCCGCTGCGCACGCGCCTGCAGGCGTGGATCGACGCCGGCGAGCTCCGGGCAGGCGCGCTGCGGGACATCGCCCGCGCCGCGTCGGACGTCGCCGGCGCGGCGGCGGGCGTCGAGCTCCTGCAGCTCGGCATGCCGCTGGTCGAGGACGACGCAGGCCTCCACGTCGATCTGGCGCGCAGCCTGGCGCGGCTCGAGCGGTGGAGCGACGCCGTCGTGCACCTCGAGCGAGGCCTCGCGCTCGAGCTGTCACCCGAGCGCCGCGCCGCGCTGCACTACTTCACCGCCGACGCGATGGAGCGCGCGGGGGATGCCGCGGGCGCGGTGCCCCACTTCCTCGAGGCGGGCACCGGCGGCTATCACCCCAAGCACGCGCTGCGAGCGGCAGACCGCCTCGCGGCGCAGGTCGGCGATCTGCCGCGCCGCGTCGCCGCGCTCGAGGCCCTGGTCGAGATCGCGGACGGACCCGAGCGCGCGCAGAAGCTCCGCAGCCTCGCCGAAGTCCACCGCGCCGAGCTCGGTCAACCGGACGTGGCGGTCGATCTCATGCGCGAGCTGTTGCTGCTCCGCCCGACCGACGTCGACGTCGCGCTCGAGCTGCGCCGCCTGTTGGTCAGGCTCGGCCGCGAGGACGAGGCCACCGCGGTCTCGTTCGCCGCCGTCGCCCACCAGCGCGCGTGGCTGCGCGCCGCGGCCACCACCGCGGAGCACCGCCCCGAAGCCACCGCGCTGCCGGTGCTCGGGCTGCTGCGCCTCTTCGACGTCACCGGCGAGCTCGACGGCGAGTACCTGTGCGCCGCCGCGCTCGAGATCCTCGCGCCCCAGCTCGTGCCGCCCGGTCGCAGCTGCGACGAGCTGGTCACCGAGGCCTGGCCCCTGCCCAAGCCGCAGGAGGGCCGGCCCTTCGACGGCTTCGTCACCGACCTCATCCACACCTCCGCGTTCGACCTGCTGCGCGAGGGCGTGTTCTACCTCGGCGAGCTGCCGGGCACGCCGCCGGCCACCGTCGATCTGTCGCCGAGCCGCAGCCTGTCGGCCAACACGCCGATCGTGATCGCGGTGCGGGCGATCGCCAACGCGATGGGCGTGCCCCAGCCGCTGGTGTTCGTCGACGCGGCGCAGGACTACGACATCGAGGCGCGGCTCGCCGGTGCCCCGGCGCTGGTCGTCGGTCGCCGCCTCGCGGCCGCGCCGTTCACCGCCAGCTCGCGCGATCGCATCGGCCGCGCGCTGATGCGGCTGTCGACGGGCGGCGACGGCATCTACCGCCAGACCGAGCCCACGCGCCTGCTCGCGCTGTGCGTGGCCCTGTGCCAGTCGTGCGGCGTGACCCTCGACGTCACCCACCCCTACGACCGCGCGTTCGCCAACGAGATCGCCGCGCAGCTCCCCGGCCGCGACACCATGCAGCACCTCACCGAGACGGCGCTCGCGTTCCGCGACGCCAGCGAGAGCCTCGACCCGGCGGTGCTCCAGGCGACCCTCGCGATGGCCGAGGACCGCGCCGGCGTGCTCGCCTCGGGCGACCCGCGGGCGGCGCTCGAGTTCCTGCGCCGCATCGACGCGCTGGACACCGCCCGCGGCGCGATGCTCATCGGCTACATGCTCTCGGACGATCATCTCGGGCTGCGCCGGCAGCTCGGCTACCTGCTCGAGATGAACGTGCCGCGGCGCCGCTCGCAGGAGGTGTCGGCGTGAGCGACGATCTCGAGCTGACCGGCGCGCTGTTCCAGCCCAACAGCCCGAGCGCCCTCGTCTACGACGAGGGCACGGGGCCCATCGACATCGAGGATCTCGAGCTCGCCGGCCCCCCGGCGGACGAGCCCGAGCCGCGCGGGCTCACCGACGATCCCTCGCTGCTGTGGCCGGCGACCTCGGGCATCCACGCCAGCCTCGTCTCCGTGTCGACGCAGATCGGCACCGCCGAGTCGTGGCAAGCGCTGGTCGAAGAGCTCGCCGAGGAGAGCCGCCTGTGCGACGACCCGGCGCTGCGCAGCGCGATGCTGTGCGAGGCGGGTCGCATCCTCATCGAGCGGCTCGGTCGCCAAGAAGAGGGCGAGCTGCTGCTGCGGCGCAGCGCGAGCCCGCTGGTCGATCGCATCCGCGAGAGCCAGCGCGGGGCGACGCGTGGGCTCGCGGCAGAGCTCGCGACGCTCGAGCAGACCGCCCGCGACACCGCGCTCGACGCCCAGGTCCGCGCCGCAGCGTGGATCGAGTTCGGGCTCGCGTGCGAGGAGCGGACGCCGGGGCGCAAGCGGGCCTGCGAGGCCTACGTGCGCGCGCTCGAGCTGCACCCCGACGCGCTCGGCCTGGCGCTCGCCGCCGAGGCGAGCCTGCTGCTCGGGGACGCGAGCGCGGCGCAGACCCACCTGCGCGCCCTGCTCCCGCTCGTGGGCGCGCCGCGTCAGCGCGCGACCGTGCTCCTCGACCTCGCCGACGTGGTCACCGATCCGGCCGAGGCGACCGCGCTGCTCGCCGAGGCCCACGCGGCGGATCCGACGGAGGAGTCGGTCCTGCGCCGCTACCTGCGGGCGCTCTCGCGGAGTGGCGATCGCGATCGCCTGGGCGGGCTGTACCGCGAGCTCGCCCGCGTCGCGCAGGACCCGATCTCGGCGAGCACTGCGTTGCACCTGGCGTTCTTGACGCTCGCGGAGGCCGGCCGCCCAGTCAACGACCTCGTGCTCGAGCTCGCCGCGCGCGACTCGGAGCGGGCCGATGCGACCGACGTACTCGCGCCGCTGTCCGAGGTCGCGATGTACGTCGAGCAGCGCATCGCCGCCGGCGACGACGGCCGTGGCCTGCCGGAGAACACCAACGTGCTGGCGCGCCTGTGGCGATGCCTCGACGATCCGCGCGAGCAGGCCCTCGTGCGCGAGCAGCTCGCCCGCATCCGACTCGCCGAGCTGCGACGCGTGCTCGGGCCGGCCGCCGGGCCCGACGCGCTCAAGGCCGATCCTGCCCGCGCCGCGCTCGCCGACTCGATCGCGGCCGACCTGCGCTTCTGCCTGGTCCACCTGCCCGAGCATCGCTGGGTCCGCGAGGCCCTCGCCGAGATCCTCCGTCAGCAGGGCAACGTGCCCAGCCTGGTGCTGCACCTGCAGGAGTGGGCGCGCACGCAGACCGCGGGCCCCGACCGCGCCGCGATCCTGCTGCGACTCGGCCAGCTGCACGAGTCCCTCGGCCGCGACCTCGCCCGCGCCGCCGAGATCTACGAGCTCGCGGCCGCCGAGGATCCCGAGAACCAGAATTGCCAGCGGGCCCTGGGCTCGGTCTACGAGCGCATGCGCCGGTGGGCCCAGGCCGCGCAGTGCCTCCGCCGCCAGATCGACGCGGTCGACGACGACCAGGAGAAGCTCACCGGGTTGCGACGCCTGGCGAGCCTCGCCGAGAACGAGCTCGCCGACACCGACCTCGCGATCTCGGTGCTGCAGGAGATCATCCGTTTCGCGCCGTCGGACCTCCTGGCGATGTACGAGCTGGCGCGCCTGTCCCGGACCGCGCGACGTCCGACCGTGCTGGTCCAGGCGCTCGAGCTGCTGTCCGAGCGCATCGACGACGACATCGCCCGGACCGGCCTGCTGGTCGAGCTCGGTGAGGTCCAGGAGCTGCACCTCAAGCACCGGCCGGCCGCGCGCGCCTGCTACGAGCGCGCGCTCGCCCTCTCGCCCGGCTACACCCCCGCGCTGCGGGCCCTGGGTCGGCTGTACCGCGACAACGGCGATCTGAGCGACGTCGTGCGCCTGCTCGATCCCGACGTCGATCCGATCACCGACCCGGCGCTGCTGGCCCTCAAGACGGCGCGCGTCTACATCGACGAGATCGGCGACGTCGAGGGGGCGATCACGCAGCTCCAGATCGCGTACCGATCGAACCCCGATCTCGTGCCCGCGCGCGAGCTGCTGCTGCAGCTGCTCACGGCCAGCGGCCAGCTCGACGCCGCCTACGATCTCCTGCGCGCCCAGGAGCCTCCGCGCAGCGCGGCCGCGGCGGCCGACTACCACTACCGCCTGGGTCTGCTCGCCGAGGCGTGCGCGCGCAAGAGCGGCCAGGACGAGGCCGGGGCGCGCCACGAGGACGCCGCGCTGCAGCACTACCGCGCCGCGCTCGCGCACCAGGCCGATCACGGGCTGGCGTTCGAGCGATCGCGCCGGATCCTCGTCGCGCACAACGATCTCGGCAACCTCGTGCGCATGCTCGAGTCCGCCGCGCAGGCGGCCTCGGGTCAGGCGCGCAGCTGGGCCCACGTGGCGCTCGCGCGGGCCCACCTCGCCGATGGCAACTCCCTCGAGACCGCGCGTCGGGCCTACGAACAGGCCTTCGAGGCCGCGCCCGAGGATCCGCTGGTGCGGCACGAGCTCGAGGTGCTGCTCCGGCTGCTGGGCGATCGCAAGTCGCTCCCCGCGCTGTACCTGCGATCGGCCCGCGACACCACCGACAAGCACCTGCAGGCGACGCTGCTCGTCGAGGCGGCGGAGCTGCTGCTCTCGACCGGCGAGCGCGAGGATCACGACCTGGCGGGTAACGCGATCCTCGACGCGCTGCGGGTCGACCCGGGCAACCCCTACGCGGTGCGTCACCTCGAGCGGCTGCTGACCGAGCCCGACTCGCCCTTCGTCATCAAGGACGCCGTGAGCGCCCGGGCCGTGCGCGCGCAGTCGGACGCAGAGCGGGCGATCTTCTACGTCGAGAGCGCCGAGCTGCTCGAGAAGGTCGGCGCGTGGGGCCAGGCCCGGCGCGCCTATCTGGCGGCCAAGGGCGCGCTGCCCCAGCTCGCGCCCGCCGATCTCGGGCTCGCGCGCCTGGCCACCGACTCTCGGCGCACCGCGCCGGCGGCCCAGGGGCGCGCGTCGATCCATGTGCTGGTCGCCGAGGCCCGGGACGCGGCGATGCACGCGACCCGCGGCGACGCGGCCGCGCGCACCCGAGCGCTGGCGTTGATCGGCGAGATCCTCGGCCGCGACCCGCGGCACCGCGACGCGATCACGCTCGCGCGGTCGCTCGCCAGCCAGCTCTCCGATCCGAGCCCCGTGGTGGAGCTGCTCGAGCACGCCTGGCAGCGCATCGACGAGCCCGGCCTGCGCTACGACCTCGCGCTGTTCCTGGCCGAGCACAGCCTCGCGCTCGAACGCGCCGTCCAGTACTACGAGGCGGCGTCGGCGGCGAAGCCGAGCGGTCGACGGGCGCTGCGCGGCCTGGTCCACACGTACCGGCAGATGGGCGACGATCGCCGCGCCGCCGCGGCCACCGAGCGCCTGCTCGAGCAGTTCGATCCGTCCGAGCCCTCCGCGATCGATCTGCGCATGGGCATCGCCCAGTTCCTCGCGAGCGCGCCCGAGACCCTGCCCCGCGCCCTCGATCACGCGCGCATCGTGCTCGACGCGCGGCCCGACGACATGCGCGCGCTGCAGCTGATGGCCGATCTGCTCGACCGCGCCGGCCAACCCCTCGCGGCCGCCGAGATCCTCGATCGACTCGCGAGCCGCGAGCGCAACCGCGAGAAGCTCCACGACATCCTGTTGCACCGCGCCAAGCTGCTCGCGTCGCAGGCCGGGCACCAGGCCGCGGCCCTCGACGCCATCGAGCGCGCCGCCACGCTCGCGCCCGGCAACCGCGAGACCGTGGCGCTCTTCGTCGAGCAGCTCGAGCTCGCCGGACAGACCGATCGCATCGCCTCGTTCCTCGGCCCGATCCGCAACGCGGTCAACGCCAACATCGGCCGCGGTGCGGTGAGCCTGCGGGATCTGGCCCTGCTCGCGAAGGTCGCCCGGCGCGCGAGCCCGGCGCTCGCGACGATGGCCGAGACCATCGCCGCGGCGGTCGAGCCCGGCGCCGACCATGCCGCGGTGCTGCGCGCTCCGACGGCCGCCGCGGTGCGCCACGTCATCGACTCGGCGGACGCCCGCAACGCGCTGCTGTGCGAGGGCGAGCCGCCGCCGCTGCACACGCTGCTCGTCGCGCTCGACGGCGCCGTGGGTCGCCTCGCGCAGGACTTCCCGATCGTCGGCGCGGCCGACCTCGCGCCCATGCCCCGCGGCGAGGGCGTCGCAGCCGGCGAGATCGCCAAGCGCCTGTCCGAGCTCGTCGGCGCCCGTCGCCCCCGCTTCCAGGCGTCGAGCACCCACAACACGGTCGTGTTCCTGCAAGAGCCCCTCGCCACCGTGCGCCTCGGCGTCAACCTGTGGAACATCGGCGACGACGCGGCGACGCGCGGCCTCGTGTCACTCGCCTTCGCCCGCCTCGCCTTCGGCGCGCCACGGGTGCGCGCGCTCCCGCCGGCCGGCATCGATCTGCTGCTCGCGGGCGCGTTCGAGGTCGCGGGTGTCTTCAACCCGCTGACGGCCGATCCCGATCCCCGCGTCCTCGCCGAGCTGGTCGCCCAGCTCCGGACGCTGCTCCCCCGCCGTCACCTGAAGACGGTCGAAGACTGCTGCAAAGCCCTCGCCGGGCACCCCTTCGATCCCGGCGGAACCGCCCGGGCGATCCGAGCGACCGACCTGCTCTTCGCAGCCCTCCTGTGCGCCGACCTCTCGGCCGTCGCCGCCGCCGCCTGTGCCCTCGACGGCGTCATCGGCGGCAGCCTGAAGCAGCGGATCAACCGCTCACGCAGCGCCCAAGAACTCCTGACCCACCTGCTCTCGGACGACGTCGTCGCCCTCGCCTCCCGCTTCGGCTCCCTCTGATCGAGGGAGCCCTCGCAGGCCCCCGACCCTCACCCGTGGTCGTGACCGTGGTCGTGGTCGTGACCGTGGTCGTGACCGTGGTCGTGGTCGTGGTCGTGGTCGTGGTCGTG
>LNFM01002244.1_pt1 | contig 15457 bp, 15 predicted proteins | sample 596031 | NCBI WGS metagenome assembly LNFM01 (sample SAMN04254537, study PRJNA301005) | activated carbon metagenome | isolation source: dual media filters at the Ann Arbor, Michigan drinking water treatment plant | place: USA: Ann Arbor | reverse complement strand
GGCGCGCGCACGCTGCCGCGGCTGGGGCTGTGCCCGCAGCAGCCGGCGCTGTACCGCGAGCTGCACCCGGCCGAGAACCTCGACTTCTTCGCCCGGCTCTACGGCGTGCCGGCCGCCGAACGGGCGCGGCGCGTGGCTACGCTGATGCAGCGTTTCGGGCTCGAACCCCACGCCGCCACGCCGGCAGGCCGTCTCTCGGGGGGTTGGCAGCAGCGGCTGAACCTGGCCGTGGCGCTGGTGCACGGGCCCGAACTGCTGGTGCTGGACGAACCCACGGCGGCGGTGGATCTGCAGGCGCGCCACACGCTGTGGGCGCAGATCGAAGGCCTGCGCGACGGTGGCCTGTCGGTGCTGATGAGCACGCACGACCTGGCCGAGGCCGAACGCCTGTGCACGCGCGTCGGCCTCATGCAAGGCGGCCGCCTGACCGCCGTCGGCACGCCTGCCGAACTCTGCGCGCGGGTGCCGGGGCGCGCCGTGGCCAGCCTGCAGACCCGCGACACTGCCGCCGCCAGCGCACGGGCCGCGCAGCGCGGCTGGCCCGTGCGCTGCTGGTCCGGTGCACTGGCCTGCCTGCTGCCCGACGCGCCGCACGCCGGCACGCTGCGCGAGGTGGTGCAGGCCTTCGAAGGCATAGCCGTGAGCGCGGTCGGTGTGCAGCCGGTGGGGCTGGCGCACGCCTATCTGGAATTGATGCACACCGATGACCCCGGCGCTTGACCGCGCGCGCTGCCGACGTGCCCGCGCGGCAGTGGCTTGGCCTACATTCACGCTTTGAATCCACTACAGACCGGGGGCGTTGGGCTACACCGGCCGAAGCGCACCATGACCCCTCTGCCCCGCACCTTGTTGGCCACCGGCGTGCTGCTGTTGGCTGCTGCTGGCCAGGCCGCCACCTTCAGCGTGCGCGTCAACCCCGGCGACCACGGCGAACAGTCGCGCCATGCCAGCTACATCGCCATCAGCGGCGCGCTCAACGAAGCGCTGCGCGAGTCCAAGGCCGGCGAGGCCAACACGGCGATGTCGACCGATGCCACGGCCGACCTGTCCAGCACCCGCGCCCAGCTCGACGATTTCTACATCGCGCCGGCCCACGTGGTGGGCAGCGCGCTGCGCAACGGCTATGTGCCGCTGGCCGGCAACCCGCAGGGCGTGCAGGCGGTGCTGGTGGCACTGCAGGGCAACACGGCGGGCAATCTGGCCGGCACCACTGGCCAGCGCCTGGGCCTGCCGCTGCAGGACAGCGTTGTCACCTACCTCGTGCGCGGTGAACTCAACGCCGCCAACACCTCGCTGAAGTCGCACTTCCGCAGCGTGAAGAACCTGCGCTACCAGGACGCGCTGCTGGTCTGCCTGCAGATCCGCGAATGCGACGTGGTGGGTGTCGAACGTGCCGTCTTCGAGCGCTGGAAGGCGGCCGGCGAGCCAGTGAAGGCGCTGCTGGAAAGCAAGCCCGTGCCGGGCATCTCGGTGGCGGTGCGGGCCACGCTGGCCGGCACGCCGGCGGTGCGCGCGCTGCAGCCGGTGCTGCTGCGCACGCTGTCGGCGCCGGCGCTGGCGCGCAACGGCATCGCCAAGCCAGTGAGCATCGCCAAGGGCGACTTCGACTACGTCAGCACGCTGGGCTATTTCACGCCGCGCCTGCTCCCTGGCGCCACGGTGGTGGATGCCGCGGCGGTGGCCCGGCTGATGGCCGAGGGTGGTGTCTACTTCGACACCCGCACCGAAACCGAATTCAAGGCCAGCCACGTGCCCGGCGCGCGTTTCCTGCCCTATGTCGAGAAGAGCCTCAAGGACACCGACTACGACGCCCGGGCCGACGGCTTCGACACCACCAAGCTGCCGCCCGACAAGGCCGTGCCGCTGATCTTCGCCTGCAACGGCGCCGAGTGCTGGAAGAGCTACAAGGCCAGCCACGCGGCGCTGAAGGCCGGCCACGTCAAGGTCTTCTGGTTCCGCGGCGGCCTGCCCGAGTGGCGCACTGCCGAACGCCCGGTCGCCGCCGGCACACCCTGAGCGCGGCGGGCCCGCGGCCGACGCGGCCCGTCGCCTTGTGCGACAGTCGCGGCCCAGCACTGCCGCCAGGAGGCCCCGCGTGAGACTGCTCTTCATCGCCGACCCGCTGGAGTCGTTCAAGACCACCAAGGACAGCACCTTCACGATGATGCGCGAGGCCGCGCTCCGTGGTCACACGCTGATGGCCTGCGGACCGCAGGACGTGCGCTGGCAGCGCGGCGAACCCGTCACCGCCTTCGTGCGCGACCTCACGCTCACCGGCGACGCCAAGGACTGGTTCCGCGCCGAACAGGCTGCGCCGCACGAACGTGCACAGCCGCTCAACGGCGTCGACGCCGTGCTGATGCGCAAGGACCCGCCCTTCGACAGCGAGTACTTCTACGCCACCCATCTGCTGAGCCAGGCCGAGCGCGAAGGCGCGCGGGTCTTCAACAGCCCGCAGGCGCTGCGTGAACACCCCGAGAAGCTCGCCATCCTCGAGTTCCCGCAGTTCATCGGCCCCACGCTGGTGACGCGCGACGAGGCCGACGTGAAACGCTTCCATGCCGAGCACCACGACATCATCCTCAAGCCGCTGGACGGCATGGGCGGCATGGGCATCTTCCGCGTCGGACCCGACGGCATGAACCTCGGTTCCATCGTCGAGACGCTGAACCGGGGCGGGGCCACGACGCTGATGGTGCAGAAGTACCTGACCGAGATCAGCCAGGGCGACAAGCGGGTGCTCGTCATCGGCGGCGAGCCGGTGCCGTTCACGCTGGCGCGCATACCGCAGGGCAGCGAGATCCGCGGCAACCTGGCCGTCGGGGGCAAGGGCGTGGCGCAGCCCTTGAGTGAACGCGACCGCGAGATCGCCACCACGCTGGGGCCCATCCTCGCCGCGCGCGGGCTGCTGCTGGTGGGGCTGGACATCATCGGCAGTTGCCTGACCGAGATCAACGTCACCAGCCCGACGGGGTTTGCCGAGATCACGACGCAGACGGGTTTCGACGTGGCGGCCATGTTCGTCGACGCGATGGAGCGCCAGCTGGCATGACGCGGGCGGTGGTGGTGCTCGATGCCGTGGCTGGCTACGACGCCGAGTACGGTGACGGCCTCAGCAGCCACCTGCCGATGGCCGTGCTGGCCCTGCACAGGCTGGGTGCGCCGGCGGCGCAAGTGCGGGCCTTTGCGCAGGGCTACGCGGTGCGCCTGTCACCCGCGCCGCCGCCGCAGGCCTGGCCTGCGGGCGTCGACTGGACTTCGCGCCTGGGCGAACGTGGGGCCTGGCCCGCCTACCGCGAGCTCTTCGCGCGCCGCCTGCAGCAAGAAGGCGCCGACACGCTGCTGGCCGCGCTGCTGCCGCGGCTGGTGCAGGGCTGCGGCGGCGCGGCCTTCCACGGGCTGATCCGCACCGCCTACGCCGCGCACGCCGCCCGGCCCCGGGAACTGGCCGACGCGCTGGCCTATTGGGCCTGCCGCTGGGCCGACCTGGGCCCGCTGTCCGAGGGGGCCGCCAGTGAAACCGACCCGGCGGTCGTGCTGCGGCAGTTGCCGCTGCCCTTGTACCCACTGGCCGGCAGGTTGATCGCCGATCGCGTGGCCCAGGTGGCCGCGCTGCCGGGTTTCGGCACCGCGGTGGCGCGGCTGCAGGTCGACACACAGACCTTGGAGCGGCTGGCGCGCGGCTGCGCCGAGTTGTACGCCGCCAGTGGCAACTTCACCGTGCTGCACATGCTGACCAGCGCCCATGCACTGCGTGTGCTGCTGCCCTGGTTGGCGGCGCCCGATCTGGCCGTGCGCGCCTACTGGCAGGCCTTTGCCGCCGCCTGGGTGGCCAGCGGCGCGCGCTTGGGCGCGCCGGCAGCCTTGCAGCCCTGGGCGCGCATCGTCGCCTTCGCCCGGGCCAGCGACGACGATCACGTGATCAAGCTCGTCGACAGCTGCCGTGAGCAGCAGCGGGCCTATGGCGGCGCCGCATGGCGCTGCGCGGCGTCGCGCGTGCTCCGGGTGACAAGCACGGCGGGCTGATTCGGGGGCGCGATCGCTCTTCCGTTCGGGGCCCGACCGGCCCTGCCGTGCGCCAGTCGTCTAGCCGCCGACCGGCTTGCGCGCGGTGGTCTTGCGTGGGCCGGTCTTTGCGGACACCTTCGCCGCTGCGGGCTGGTTCGCCGCCGACTTCTTCGCCGCAGGCCGTTTCGCCACCGGCTTCGGGGCCGCCGCGGGCTTGACGGCGGCCGCAGCGCGCGGCGGTGCCTTGACCTTGGGCTTGAGCGTCTGGCTCAGCGCCAGGATGCGCTGGCTCGACGCCTGCTCGACCTCGACCAGCCGGCGCTCGGCCTTCTCCGTCGCGCGGTGCACCTTGCGCACGGCACGGTCTATCGCCGCGTCGACCGATTCGCGCGCCTCGCGCGTGGCCCGCGTCACGCGGGCCTCGGTCTTCTTCACCGTAGTCTCGATCTTCTGCCGCGCACGTGCGCGTGCCGTGTCCAGCCTGCGCCGGGCGCGGGCCACGAAGCCCGTGGCGTCGGCGCCCAGCGCCTCGGCCTTGTGCGTCACGGCCTGGCCGACATCGGCCAGGGCGCGCGCCAGTTCCCTGTTGTCCTGCGCTGGCGGCACCGGTGTGTTCTTGCGGGTGACCATCTGAAGCTCCTTGTCGAAAGCTGCTTCGGCTTCGACCGGTTCGCACCGGTCTTGCCCCGAGCTTAGTTTTTCGCACCGCCGGGTGGGCGCCCACCGCACGCCGCAGCTTGCGTGGCGTCAAGTTCGCGGCGGCCGGCAGGCGGGCAGCAAGCTCGCTGCGCAGGCCGGACAATCGCCCCATGGCCCTCCTGACCCTGTCCAACGCCCACCTCGCCTACGGCCACGTGCCGCTGCTCGACGGCACCGCCCTTTCCCTCGAAGCCGGCGAGCGCGTGGCGCTCATCGGCCGCAACGGTGCCGGCAAGTCCAGCCTGCTGAAGATCCTGGCCGGGCTGGAGAAGCCCGACGAGGGCGTGATGCAACTGCAGACCGGCCTGCGCCGCGTCTACGTCGCGCAGGAACCGCTGTTCGATGCCGGCGTGAGCGTGTTCGACGCCGTGAGCGTCGGCGTGGCCGAGGCGCGTGCGCTGCGTGAGCAGTTCGAACGCCACGACCCGGCCGACGATCTGGACGCCGTGATGACGCGCCTGGAGGCGCTGGGCGGCTGGACCTGGGAGCAGCGTGTCGACGAGGTGCTGCACCGGCTGCGCCTGGAGGGCAGCGACCGGGTGGACGCGCTGTCGGGCGGCCAGAAGAAGCGCGTCGCGCTCGGCCAGGCGCTGGTGGCGCAGCCCGACCTGCTGCTGCTGGACGAGCCGACGAACCACCTCGACATCGACGCCATCGAGTGGCTGCAGGACCTGCTGGTCGACCGCCGCGGCGCGCTGGTGCTGGTCTCGCACGACCGCGCCTTCATCGACGCCGTGGCCACGCGCATCGTCGAGCTCGACCGCGGCCAGCTGCGCAGCTACCCCGGCAGCTTCGCCACTTTCGAGAAGACCAAGCTGCGCGAACTGGAAGACGAGGCGCTGGAGCGTGCGCGCGCCGACAAGCTGCTGGCCCAGGAAGAGGTGTGGGTGCGCAAGGGTGTCGAGGCGCGCCGCACGCGCAGCGTCGGGCGCGTGCAGCGGCTGCTGAAGCTGCGTGAGCAGCGTGTGGCGCGGCGCGAACAGCTGGGCCAGGTGCGGCTGGAACTCGACGCCGGCCTGCCGCCGGGCAAGATCGTCGCCGAGCTGAAACACGTCGGCATGCGCTACGGCGACCGCGTGCTGATCGAGGACTTCAGCGCCACCATCCTGCGCGGCGACAAGGTCGGTCTCATCGGCCCCAACGGCGTCGGCAAGACCACGCTGCTCAAGCTCATCCTGGGCGAACTGCAGCCCACCAGCGGCAGCGTGCGCCAGGGCACGCGCCTGCAGGTGGCCTACTTCGACCAGATGCGCGCCGGGCTGGACCTCGACGCGACGCTGGTCGACACCATCAGCCCGGGCAGCGAGTGGATAGAGACCGGCACCTCGCGCAAACACGTGATGAGCTACCTCACCGACTTCCTCTTCTCGCCCGAGCGCGCGAACTCGCCGGTGCGCACGCTCTCGGGCGGCGAGCGCAACCGCGTGCTGCTGGCGCGCCTGTTTGCGTTGCCGGCCAACGTGCTGGTGCTCGACGAACCCACCAACGACCTCGACATCGACACGCTGGAGCTGCTGGAAGAACTGCTGCAGGCCTACAACGGCACGGTATTCCTCGTCAGCCACGACCGGCGCTTCCTCGACAACGTGGTCACCAGCACGATCGCCTGGGAAGGCGACCCGGCCTACGGCGGCAAGACCGGCTTCTGGCGCGAGTACGAAGGCGGCTACGAGGACTGGAAGCAGCAGCGTGAGCGGGGCCGCGTCGCGGCGGTGCAGCCGGCCGCGGCGCCGCTGGCGTCGGCCAAGGCGGCGGCCCGGGCCGAAGCCCCGAAAAGCAAGCTCAGCTACAAGGAACAGCGTGAGCTCGAAGGCCTGCCGGCGCGCATCGAGGCGCTGGAAGCCGAGCAGACCGCCATTGCTGCCGAGCTGGCCGGCACCGAGATCTACACGCGTGAACCGCAGCGTGTGCCGGCGCTGCAGGACCGCCACGACACCATCGAGGCCGAGCTGCTGGCTGCGCTGGAGCGCTGGGAGCAGCTGGGCTCGCGTTGATTCGCCGCGGTTTCAGCGCGGTACGTGCCCCGGGTGCGAACGCGTGACGATCAGCGCCGACTGCAGGTACAGCGCGTTCAGCAGCCGTATCGCGCGGTCGCGGTCGAAGCCGGGCCAGCCGGCGATGTCGCGCAGCGGCGTCGTCGTGCCTTGCAGACGCTGCACGGCGGCGGCCAGCGGGCTGGTGGGGGCCAGCAACGCCAGGTTGATGCCGGGTGTCACGCGGTAGGTGGCCGGCTCGGCGATCTCGGGCAGCAGTGCACCGCGCGCGCCGTGCAGGGCCAGTTCCCAGAGCATGCAGCTGAGGTCGAAATCATGGTCGCCGTCGGCCGCGACGTCGGTGCCGTCGGCATCGATGGCAGCCACGCGCAGCACACGCAATTCGGCCAGGCGCAGCGCCTGCCAGGGCGGCGCGGCCAGCGCCCAGCGCAGCAGGCGGCGCGCCGGCAGCACGGCCAGCGTGCGCAGGTCCTCGTCGTCCTGCAGGTGCAGCTGCAGCGCGCTGTGGTGGCGCAGCGCGCCGGCCAGCACCTCCAGCAGATCCAGCCCTTCGTCGGGGTGGTAGCTCGGCGCGAAGCGCTGCAGGTCCTGCAGCAGCGACGGGTTCAGCGATTCCAGCCGCGTGCTGCCCGCCTCCGCGTCGCGGCGGCGGCCTTGCTGCGCCATGTCGCGCAGGCGGTCGCCGACACGGCGGCGCGGCGTGTCGGGCGAAGGCTGCGTGGACGGGAACATGCGGCGTGCGGGATCGGGTGGGGTCGGGCTCACCCTGGCGATTGGAATTGCACCACCGCAGCGTGCGGGCCGTTGCGATGTTTCAACTGTGACGGCATGTGCCTGCGGCGAGTTCCTTCAGCCGGCGCCAGAAGCGCGCGTCCTGCGCGGTGGCGAAGTTCACGCGCATCAGCGTCGTCGGCCGTGGCGTGGCGTGGAAGAGCGCGCCGGGCGCGGTGAGCCAGCCGTCGTCCAGCAGCGCCTGTGCCAGCGCTTCGGTGTCGGTGCCCACGTCGACCCAGCCGAACAGCCCCGCGGGCGGGGCCGCGAAGCGGCAACCGGCCTCGCGCGCCAGGCGCACGGTGCGCCCGCGCGCGGCGTCCAGCTTCGCCACCACACGTTCGGCGTGGCGGCGCAGGCTGCCCTGTTCCAGGCACAACGCCACCGCCTGTTCGAGCGGGCCGGGCGTGGACAGCGTGCCGATGAGCTTGGTGTCGATCAGCCGCTCGGTCAGCGCCGGCGCCGCGGCGACGAAACCCACACGCCACTGTGGCACCAGGATCTTGCTGAAGCCCGAGACATAGACCGTGCGCTGCAGCCCGTCGAGCTGCGCCAGCCGCGGTGCGTGCGGTGGTGCCAGCCAGGCGTAGCTGTCGTCCTCGACGATGGTCAGGTCGTGGGCCTCGGCCAGGCGCAGCACCTGGTGCGCGGCGGCCGGCGTGATCGACGCGCCGGTGGGGTTGTGCAGCACCGACACGGTGACGTACAGGCGTGGCCGGTGCGCCTTCAGCAGCGCCTCCATCACCCCCAGGTCGGGGCCGCCGTCGGGCTGGCTGCCCCGGGGCACGGGTAGCAGGCGCATGCCGGCGCGGGTGAGCCGGGCGTATTCCACCGCCCAGCCGGGTTCGTCGACCAGCACCGCGTCGCCCGGCTGCAGCAGCGTGCGGCTGACGAGGTCGAGTGCGTGCGTGGCGCCCACGGTGGTGACGATCTGGCCCGGCGCCGCGCGGATGCCGATGTCCGCCAGGCGCTGCGAGAGCGCGTGGCGCAAGCGCGCGTCGCCGCCCGGTTCGCCGTAGCGCAGCCAGGCCTCGGGCGCGGCGCAGACGCGGCGCAGCGCACGCTGCAGCAGCGGCGCGTCGAGCCAGGCTTCAGGCAGCGTGCCCATGCCCGGCGCGGGCAGGCCGCCCTGGGCCTGGAACATGCTGCGGATGAGCGCCGTGGCATCCACCGGTGCCGGGCGGGCCGGGGCCGCTGCGGCCGTGCGGTCGGCGCCGGGCGTGGCGCGGCTGCTGCGTCCGTGGGCCACGGCCTCGCGCACGAAGAAGCCGCGCTGCGGTCGCGCCTGCACCAGGCCGCGCGCCTGCAGCAGGTCGTAGGCGCCGACCACGGTGCTGGGGCTCACGGCGTGGCGCCGCGCGCATTCGCGCACCGACGGCAGCCGCGCGCCCGGTGCCAGCAGGCGCTGGTCGATGCGCTCGGCGAAGCGCGCAGCCAGCTGTTCGGCCAGTGTCTGGCTGGCCGCGGGGGCCAGCGGGGGATCGGTGAGCTGTGTCGTCGTCACGGGCAATACAGTTCGGTACGCTGTGTGGCGGAGTGTATGGCCACTGTACTGCGGGCGCGTCTAGACTCCACCCATGCCGCCGCAGCCTCACGCCAGCGCCACCGAGCGCGCCGACACCCGCCGCGGCTGGCTGCTGGGCCTGCTGGGCGTGGCCATCTTCGCGATGACGCTGCCGATGACGCGCCTGGCCGTCGGCGACGCGGCCGCGCCGCAGCTGCCGCCGGCCTTCCTCACCGCGGGGCGTGCCGCCGTGGCCGGGCTGCTGAGCCTGCTCTACCTGGCGGCGGTGCGTGCCCCGCGCCCCGCCCGCACGCTGTGGCCGGCGCTGGCCATCTGCGCCATCGGCACGGTGGTGGGCTTTCCGCTGGGCATCGCGTTGGCGCTGCGCGAGGTGCAGGCCATGCACGCGGCCGTCGTCACCGGCGTGCTGCCGCTGGCTACCGCGCTGCTGGCGGCCTGGGTCTGGCGGCAGCGGCCCTCGGCGGCGTTCTGGGTCTGCGCGGTGACCGGCTGCGCGCTGGTGCTGGCCTTCGCGGCGTGGAAGGGTGGCGGGCACCTGGTGGCCGCCGACGGCTGGCTGCTCATGGCCGTGCTCTCGGCGGCGGTGGGCTACGTCGCCGGCGCGCGTGCTTCGGCCGTGATGCCGGCGCCGCAGGTCATCTGCTGGGTCCTGGTGGGTTCGCTGCCGCTCACGCTGCCGGTGGCCCTGTGGCTCTGGCCCGAGGCGCCGGCGAGCGCCGCAGCCTGGGGCGGCTTCGCCTACACCGCCGTGTTCTCGATGTGGCTGGGCTTCTTCGCCTGGTACCGCGGCCTGACGCTGGGCGGCGTGGTGCGTGTCAGCCAGGTGCAGCTGCTGCAGCCCTTCCTGGCGCTGCTGTTCGCGGTGCCCGTGCTGGGCGAGCGCCTCGACGGCGTGACCGTGCTGTTCTCGCTGGCCGTCGTCGGCGTCGTCTTCGTGGGCCGGCGTCTGCCGGTGCGCGCTACGCTTGCTTCCCCCCGATAGAAAGTCCTGCATGACACGCTGGCAAATGGCCCGCCGCGCCGAGCGGCTCAACCCGTCGACGATCCGCGAGATCCTGAAGATCACCGAGCGGCCGGGCATCGTCTCGCTGGCCGGCGGCCTGCCTTCGGCCGACACCTTTCCGGTGGCCGCCCTGCAGGAGGCCACCGCAAGCGTGCTGCATGAGCACGCGCGCGAGGCGCTGCAATACGCCGCCAGCGAGGGCTACGGCCCGCTGCGTGAGTGGGTGGCGGGCGAGCTCGCTTCGCAGGGACTGCATTGCGACGCGGCGCAGGTGCTCATCACCACCGGTTCGCAGCAGGGCCTGGACCTGGTGGGTAAGGTGCTCATCGACCCGGGCAGCACGGTGGCGGTGGAATCGCCCACTTACCTGGGCGCGCTGCAGGCCTTTGCGCCTTACGAGCCCGATTTCGTCGCGCTCGAAGGCGATGACGAAGGGCCGATGCCGGATGCGCTGGCCAGCGTGGTCGCAGGTGGTCAGCGCGCCCGCTTCGTCTACCTGCTGCCCAACTTCCAGAACCCCACCGGTCGCTGCGTCGGTGCGGCGCGGCGGCTGGCGCTGGTGGCGCGTGCCGCGGCGCTGGGCCTGCCCATCGTCGAGGACAACCCCTATGGCGACCTGTGGTTCGACACACCGCCACCACCGCCGCTGGCGGCCAGCGCCGGCGTCGGGGAAGGCGGCGGCGCGATCTACCTCGGCTCGTTCTCGAAGGTGCTGGCGCCGGGGCTGCGCCTGGGTTACGTCGTCGCACCAAAGGCCATCTACCCCAAGCTGCTGCAGGCCAAGCAGGCCGCCGACCTGCACACGCCGGGCTTCAACCAGCGCATCGTCTTCGAGGTCATCAAGGACGGTTTCCTGCGCGATCACGTGCCCACCATCCGCGCCCGCTACAAGCTGCAGCGCGACGCGATGAGCACCGCGCTCGACCACCACATGCCCTCCGGCACACGCTGGCAGGTGCCGGTGGGCGGCATGTTCTTCTGGCTCACGCTGCCGGCGCACATCGACGCCACGGCGCTGCTGCCCGCCGCGGTCGAAGCCGGCATGGCCTTCGTGCCCGGCACGGCCTTCTTCCCGCAGGGCGGCCACGCGAACACGATGCGACTGAGCTTCGTCACCGCCGCGCCGGCGCAGATCGAGCAGGCCGTGGCCGCGCTGGGCCGCGTGCTGGCCGCCGCCTGACCCGGAAACCCAGACGATGAAACGACGCTTCCACCAGCTCGACGTCTTCAGCGCCGTGCCGCTGATGGGCAACCCGCTGGCCGTGGTGCACGCCGCGCAAGGCCTGGACGAGGCGACGATGGCGGCCTTCGCGCGCTGGACGAACCTGTCCGAGACCACCTTCCTGCTGCCGCCCGACGACCCGGCCGCCGACTACCGCGTGCGCATCTTCACCCCGGGTGGTGAACTGCCTTTCGCCGGTCACCCCACGCTGGGCAGCTGCTGGGCCTGGCTGGCCGCCGGCGGCGCGCCGCGCCAGGCCGGCACCGTGGTGCAGGAATGTGGCGTGGGCCTGGTCCATCTGCGCCAGGCGGCGGGGCGGCTGGCCTTCGCGGCGCCACCGCTGCGCCGCAGCGGCCCGCTGGACGAAGCGCTGCTGCAGCGCATCGCCGCCGCGCTGGGCCTGGCGCGTGACGACATCCTGCAGCACCAGTGGGTCGACAACGGCCCCGGCTGGTGCGCGGTGATGCTGCCAACGGCCGCGCAGGTGCTGGCCGTGCAGCCGAACGCGCAGGTGCTGGGCAACCTGAAGCTGGGCCTGGTGGGGGCGCAGCCGGCCGGACATGCGAGGCAGTTCGAGGTGCGTGCCTTCGTGCCCGGCCTGGGGGTGCCCGAAGACCCGGTCACCGGCAGCCTGAACGCCGGCCTGGCGCAATGGCTCATCGGAGCGGGGCTGGCGCCGCCGGCCTACGTGGCCGGGCAGGGCGCGGCGCTGGGCCGCGACGGGCGGGTCTACATCGAAAGGGAAGGCGACAAGGTGTGGGTGGGCGGCGATGTCGCGGCCTGCATCGAGGGTGAGGTGCATCTGTGACGGTCGCCATGGCGGGCGAGACTTTCGTCGACCATCTGGTGGTCGCCGCCGCGACCCTGGAACAGGGTGTGGCCTGGTGCCAGGTCACACTCGGCGTCACGCCCGGCCCGGGTGGCCGGCACCCGCTGATGGGCACGCACAATCGCCTGTTCAAGATCGCCAGCGCGGCCTTCCCCGACGCCTACTTCGAGATCATCGCCATCGACCCCGACGCGCCGCCGCCCGGCCGCGCGCGCTGGTTCGGGCTCGACGAAGCCGCGCTGCAGGCGCGCATCGCCGAACAACCGCGGCTGGTGCACGTGGTGGCGCGGTGCAGCGCGTTGCAGGCCCAACGGCAGACGCTGATCGACGCCGGCTGCGCGCCCGGCGAGGTGCTGAGCGCCGGCCGCGACACACCGCAGGGCCGGCTGCAGTGGCAGATCACGGTGCGCGACGATGGCCGGCCGGGCCACGGTGGCGCGCTGCCCACGCTCATCCAGTGGCAGGGCGCGCACCCGACGGCGGCGATGCCGTCCTCGGGTATCACGCTGCGCGCACTGGCCCTGCGCGGCCTGCCCGGTGCGGCGCAGGCCGCACTGCAGTTGCGCGGGGTCGAACACGTGCCGCTGCCCGGCGCCGCGCTGCGCGCGACACTCGATACGCCGCTGGGCGAAGTCACCCTGGAGTCCTGAAGCGATGACCGAAGAACTGTTCCGCGAAGACGCCACCTTGCCGACGTGCACGGCCACCGTGCTGGCCGTCGACGAGATCGGCGTGGTGCTCGACCGGACCGTCTTCTATCCGCTGGGTGGCGGCCAGGCGGGTGACGCGGGCACGCTGACCACCGAGACCGGTGCCGTGCTGGCGATTGCCGACACGCGCAAGCACCCCGGCCGCCCCGGCGACATCGCCCACGTGCCCGCGGCCGGCGGCGATCTCGCCGCCTTCGCGGCCGGCACGCGCGTCACCGCGCGCATCGACGAAGCGCGCCGGCTGGCCCACCGCCGTTTCCACACCGCCACCCACCTGCTGTGCGCGCTGGTGCCGTACCCGGTGGACGGCTGCAGCATCACCGCCGGCTACGCGCGGCTGGACTTCCACATGAACGAAGCGCTGGACAAGGCCGCGCTGAACGCCGGCATCGCGCGCCTGGTGGCCGAAGCGCATGCGGTGCGCCACCGCTGGATCGGCGAAGCCGAACTCGATGCGAATCCGCAGCTGGTGCGCAGCATGAGCGTGCAACCGCCGCGCGGTCTGGGTCGCATCCGCGTGCTCGAGATCGAGGGTGTCGACCTGCAGCCCTGCGGCGGCACACACGTGGCGAACACCGCCGACATCGGCGCCGTGGTCGTCACCAAGATCGAGAAGAAGAGCGCGATGACCCGCAGGGTCGTGCTCGGCTTCGCCGAGCCATCACCAGCCCATCCCGATCAAGCTTTCCCCCACGGAACCGGCTCTGCCGGGCCGTAGGGGGACGGCCCCCTCGGGGGGTAGCGAGCGCTAGCGAGCTTGGGGGGCTCGAGTTCAAGGATTCCGGAAGTCGTCGTGGCAGGCCTTGCAGGTGCCGGCGGCGGCGCCGAAGGCGGCCTTCAGGCCGGCTTCGGTCTTGGCGGCCGTGGCCAGCTTCAACACCTCGTCCTGCATCTTCTTGGCCCCGGCGTCGAACTTGGCCCGCTCGCTCCACACGTTGGGCTTGGGCGTGCCTTTCTCTGACCCGGCCGTGCCTTCGACAAAACCGGCGTAGGGCAACGTCGACAGGTTCACCACCACCTGCGCGTTGGCGGCGGCCACGGCGGCGTCGTAGGGCACGCGGCCCTGGGCCATTGCGCCCAGGCGGCCGAAGTGCGCGGCCATCATGGTGAAAGCTGCCTTGCGGTATTTGACGGCGTCTTCGGGCTTCTGAAACTGGGCGGCGGCAGCGGGCAGGGCCGATGCCAGCGTGGCTGCGGCAAGGGCGGCGAGTGCAAGACGTTGCATGGGGCAGGGTTCCTGACAGGTTGGGGGTGGAACGGCGTGCCGGACTTGGCAGCCCGGCCGGCGCGCAGTGTACGGAGGGCAGCGCCGGGGTGCCGGCAGCCGGCCAAGCCCGTTGTCACGGTCGGGGCGCTGCCGGCCACGCCGCCGCCGGGCGCGGTATGGTTGTGGCCGCTGCGCCCGCCCGAACGCCCATGACCGACATCTCCGCCGTCCCCGTCCGCGTCTGGGACCTGCCCACGCGCATCTTCCACTGGACGCTGGCGCTGACTGTCGCGGGTTCGGTGATCAGCGCCAAGATCGGCGGCAACGCGATGATCTGGCACTTCCGGCTCGGTTACCTGGTGCTCGCGCTGCTGGCCTTTCGCGTCCTCTGGGGCCTGGTGGGCGGGCGCTGGTCCCGTTTCGCGAGCTTCGTCTACGCCCCGGCCACTTTGTTGCGCTACCTGCGTGGCCGTGCCGCACCGCAAGAGCACCTGGAGGTCGGCCACAGCCCTGCCGGCGCGCTGTCGGTGTTTGCGCTGCTGGGTGTGCTGCTCGTGCAACTGGGCACGGGCCTCGTGGCCGACGACGAGATCGCCAACCAGGGCCCGCTGAACCGCTTCGTCAGCAGCGACGCGGTGATGAGCGCGACGTCCTGGCACAAGACCTGGGGCCAGTGGCTGGTGCTGGGGCTGGTGGCGCTGCACATCGCGGCCATCACCTTCTACCTGCTGAAGAAGAACACCAACCTCGTGCGCCCCATGCTGGTGGGCGACAAACCACTGCCCGCGGGCACACCGCCCAGCGCCGACGGCCTGCCGCAACGCGCGCTGGCGCTGCTGCTGGTGGCGCTGTGTGCCGGCCTGGCCACCTGGGTGGCGCGGCAGGGCTGACGCCATGTCAGAGACCCCGCACATCGAACTGCACCTGGCCGAGGGCGCAGCCCTGGTGGACGTGGCACGCACGCTGTTCCGCGAGTACGCCGAGGCGCTGGACGTCGATCTCTGTTTCCAGGGCTTCGAAGCCGAACTCGCCGAACTGCCCGGCGAATACGCTCCACCGGCGGGCGCGCTGCTGGTGGCACTGGTCGACGGCCAGCCGGCGGGCTGCGTGGCGCTGCGCCCGCTGCCCGAAGTCGACTACCCCAACGCCTGCGAGATGAAGCGCCTTTACGTGCGGCGCGCCTTCCGTCGTTTCGGCCTCGGCCGGCTGATGGTGCAGGAGCTGATGGACCTGGCCACGCAGGCCGGCTACAGCACGCTACTGCTCGATACCTTGGACGACATGGAAGCGGCGCGCGGCCTGTACACCTCGCTGGGATTCGTCGAGATACCGCCCTACTACTTCAACCCCATCCCGGGGGCGCATTACCTGAAGGCCGAACTCGACGTGCCGGGCACACGCTGGTAGGCGCGCCGCCGGGCCCCGGCGGGCATGCGGCATCATCGGGTCTGGCCACACAGTGCCGACGGAGACGATCATCACCACCCCC
>LNFM01013141.1_pt1 | contig 15458 bp, 12 predicted proteins | sample 596031 | NCBI WGS metagenome assembly LNFM01 (sample SAMN04254537, study PRJNA301005) | activated carbon metagenome | isolation source: dual media filters at the Ann Arbor, Michigan drinking water treatment plant | place: USA: Ann Arbor | reverse complement strand
TTCTGGTCGAAGTTCTCGCCCTCGAAGCGCATCAGGTTGATGTAGTGGCTGACCTTCAGGATGCCGTTGCGCACCGAGATGCCGGCCAGCGTGATGAAGCCGACCAGCGCCGCCACGCTCAGCGGCTGGCCTGACAACCACAGGCCGATCACCGCGCCGACCAGGGCCAGAGGAATGTTCACCATGATCAGCGCCGACAGCGCCGCCGACTTGTAGCGGCTGTAGAGCACCATGAACATCAGCGTCAGCGACACGATCGACAGCAGGCCGACCAGGCGCGAGGCTTCCTCCTGTGCCTGGAACTGGCCGCCCAGGGTGATGAAGTAGCCCTCGGGCAGCTTCGTCTCGGCAACCACTTTGCGGATGTCGGCCACGATCTCCGACAGCGCGCGTCCCGATGCATTGGCCGACAGCACGATGCGCCGCTTGCCGTCGTCGCGGCTGATCTGGTTGGGGCCGTCGCCGTCTTCGATGCTGGCAATCTTGGACAGCGGAATGCGGCCGTTCGGCGTCTCGATCAGGATTTGGCCCAGCCCTTCGACGGAGCGCGCCGACTCCGGCAGTTTCACCACCAGTGCGAAGCGGCGGCTGCCCTCGACGATCTGGGTGACCTTCTCGCCCTCGACCAGCGCCTGCAGCGCCGACAGCACCTGCGGCGCCGGCACGCCGTACTGCGCCGCGGCAGCGTAGTCAATGCGCACCTTGATCTGCGGCGCAAGTACCTGCTTCTCGATCTGCAGGTCGGCGATGCCGGGGATGGTGGCCAGCTTCGCCCGCAGCGTATCGGCCTGCCCGCGCAGCGCGTCGAGGTCTTCGCCGAAAATCTTGATCGCAATCTGCGAGCGCACACCGGACAACATGTGATCGATGCGGTGCGAGATCGGCTGGCCGATCTCCAGTGCGGCCGGCAGGTTGACCAGGCGCACGCGGATGTCGGCCTTGATCTCGTCCATGCGGCGGGTCAGTTCGGCGGTGGGCTTGAGTCCCACGTCGAGTTCGCTGACGTGCACGCCTTCCGCGTGCTCGTCCAGTTCGGCCCGACCACTGCGCCGCCCGACGTGCGTCACTTCCGGCACCTGCTTGACGAGTACCTCGGCCTGGCGCGCCAAGGCCGACGACTCCGTCAAGGTGACGCCCGGATTCAGGCGCAGGCCGATCAGCAGCGTGCCCTCGTTGAACGGCGGCAAGAATGTCGTCGGGAAGAACGGCACAGCCGCCGCTGCCACCAGGACTGCGGCACCCGCGGCTGCCATGGCGGCCTTGGGTCGGTTCAAGACACCCTGCAGGCTGCCGCGGTATCGCGCCTTGAGCCAGGCCAAGACCTTGGTGTCGCCGTGGTCCAGGTTCTTCATGCGCGGCAACAGGTAGAAGCTGAGCACCGGCGTCACCGTCACCGAGACGATCAGCGAGGCCAGCGTCGAGACGATGAAGGCGATCCCCAGCGGCACGAACAGCTTGCCCTCCAGCCCCGGTAGCGCGAACAGCGGAATGAAGACCAGCACGATGATCACCGTCGCGTAGAGGATCGCTGATCGCACTTCCATCGTGGCGTGCGCAACGATCTCGATCGGATGCAGTCGGCCGTGCGGATGGTTTGCCCGGTCGGCTTTCAGCCGCCGCAGCACGTTCTCGACACCCACCACCGCATCGTCGACCAGACCGCCGATGGCGATGGCCAAGCCACCCAGCGTCATCGTGTTGATCGATAGCCCGAAGTATTTGAAGACCAGTGCCGTGATGAATATCGACACCGGAATGGCCGTCAGTGCAATGACGGTCGGGCGCAGGGTCCCGAGGAAGAAGAACAGGATCACCGCCACGAAGATCGAGGCGCCGATCAGCTTGCCTTGCAGCGTGGTGATCGAGGCCTCGATGAAGCTGGCCTGGCGGAAGGTCACGCGCGGCGCCTCCATTCCGGCCGGCAGCGAAGCCTTCAAACCCACAAGGGCGTCCTCGATCGACTTGGTCAGCGCAATGGTGTCGGCAGTCGGCTGCTTCTGGATGCCCAGGATCACGGCCGGCTTGCCTTCATACCCGGCATCCCCGCGTTTGAGTGCCGCCGCGAAAGTCACCTCGGCGATCTGGCGCATCAGGATGGGTTGTCCGTCCTTGGATGTCAGGGCCAGGTTCTTCAGGTCATCGAGGCGCGAGGTCCGGCCGAGGTTGCGGATCAGGTACTCGCGGCCGTTCAGTTCCAGGAAGCCACCGGAAGTGTTGGACGAGTAGCCCTTCAGCGCCCCTTCGAGCTGGTCGTGCGTGATGCCCAGCTCTGCCATGCGCGTGGTGTTCGGCTGCACCTGGAACTGCCGCACCTCGCCGCCGATGGGGATGACCTGAGCAACGCCGGGGACCGACAACAGGCGCGGGCGCAGCACCCAGTCGGCGTACTCGCGCACCGCCATCGCGCTGATCTTGCTGGGATCGACCGGAATGGCGATCTGCATGATCTCGCCCATGATCGAGCTGATCGGCCCCATGTGCGGCGTGACGCCTTCGGGCACGCTCTCCTCCATGCCCGCGAGCCGCTCCGACACGAGCTGGCGCGCACGGAAGATGTCGGTGTTCCAGTCGAAGGTGACGTAGAGGAAGGACAGCCCGGCAGACGAGGTCGAGCGCACCGACTCCACACCCGGCAGACCGTTCATGGCCGTCTCCAGCGGGAAGGTGATGAGCTGCTCGACCTCCTCGGCGGCCATGCCACCGGCCTCGGTGATGATGGTGACCGTGGGCTTGTTCAGGTCGGGGAATACGTCCACCGGCGTGCGCGACAGCGTGAACGCGGCTGGCGATGATCACCAGCAGCCGGTTCGTCAGGCTGTTGTCGAGTAGCCACTTGAACATGTCAGCGCACCTGGTTGATCAAGGTGGCGCCTTGGGTGGCGACGCGGTCCCCGGCCTTCAGCCCCGACGTGACGGCGACGTTCACACCGTCGAGAGCCTCGGTCGTGATGCTGCGAGGCTCGAATGTCTCAGGCGCAGTCTTGACCCAGACGATCGTCTGGTTGGCCGGGTTCTTCATCAGCGACGCGACCGGGACCGCGAAGCCATTGACCTTCTGCTTCGTCTGCACGAACACGCGCACGGGTTGTCCGACGGCCAGTCCGTTCAGGGCCGCTCCCTTTGCACGAAAGCCCAGCGGCAGGGCCTGCTCGCGCAGGCTGCGCGCAGCGCCCAGGTACTCCAGCGATACACGCTGGTCACCGACCGCCAACGTGGCACTGCCGATGTTGGCCGCGAGCGACGGTTCGAAGGCCAGCGCCTCGATGCGCAAGCGGCCCGGGTCAATGATCTCGAACAGCAGCTCGCGGGCATCGACCACCTGACCGGCCACCACATGGGCCGAGGCGATCACGCCCGACACCGGCGCAACCAGGGCCTCGCGCGTCGCAAGACCTCCACCGACCGCCGCCATGCGATCGGCCAGACTGGCCGCCTCGCTCTCGGCCGCCTCGATGTCCTTCCGTGGCACGGTGTCCGACAGTTCCTTCAGCCGCGCCACGCGCTTGTCGGCGAGTGACTTGGCCGCCCGAAGCTCGGCCAATTGCGCCGACTGGTTGGAGCGCTCGATGGGCGCGGTCGATGGCGTCACATAGGCCAACACCTCGCCCTTGCGCACCACTTGCCCGGGATTCGGCAGGCCGCGCGGACCGGGCTCGATGCGCCCGGCGTTCAGCGGCTGCACCTTGCCACCCGCGTTCGGGTCCATCAGCACCTTGCCGTTCAACTCGACCGAGCGCGGCAGCTCGGCCTCGGCAGCCACCATCGTGCGCACGCCCAGCTGGCGCTGCGCCGGCTTGGGCAGAAACACGCTGCCGTCGGGCTGGCGCTGCGGGCCGGTCGCGCTGGGCGCCGCGGGCGCGTCGCCGTGGTCGTGGCCAGGACCGGCCTGCGTGGACAGGGGGCCCACGAGCGCCAGCACCCCGCCGAGCCAAGCCAGGCGCTGCATCGAGGGGCGCTTCATGCTGCACCTCCGGCGCGAACCTGGCGGACGGCCATCAGGCGTCTTGCGCCGAACACGAGCGCGACAAGGCCGGCCAGGCCGCCAGCAGCCCATCCGGCGACCTCCTCCCAGGAATGTTCATGTGCAGGTTCGTCGGTGTGGGCGGCCACGTGCAGGTCGAGTTCGCCGGCCAGCAGATCGACCTCCGCACCAGCGGTCACGATGGCGGTGATCGGCAGCACACCGGGCTTGGGCGCTTCCTTGAGCACCACTTCGTAGGCGTCGTCGCCATGGGCCTCGGCCTTGAACTTGGTCCCGTCGATCTCGAGTTCGATCTGTGCGCCACGCACCGGGGCGTTGTCGGCAAAGCGGTCGAGGTAGAGCGTGACCTGCTTGCCGTCGAGCACGCCGACGAGTTCGAAGGTCTCGGACACCGCCGCAAAGCGGGGCAGCGCCGTGCCTGCGGCGGCCGGAGCGGCGTCACCGTGTTCATGGCCATCGCCGGCGATGGCCGGCAGGCCGGTACCGACCAGCACGGCCGCGAAGGTGAACGCGGCCAGGGAGATTGAGGACTTCATGGGAAGGGTTTCCTGAGTGGGTTCGCGAAGCATGTTCGTGGGTGCGTGTTCTGGGTGCGTGTCCCGTCGGCTCATTGCGGCAGCAGCCCCAGGGCCTGCCGCCATCCGGAGATCGCTGCGGCGAGTTCGATGCGGGCGCGCACGGCCTGTCGCTCGGCGTCGGCGGCCTCGGTCTCGATGCGCAAGCGCGTGGGCAGGTCGGACTCGCCCAAGCGGAAGGACGTGTCGAAGAAGCCGCGCGACTCGCGCGCCAGCTGGGCGCGGCGTTCGGCAGCGGCGAGCTGCGTCCGCGCTGCATCGGTACGGGCGTGAGCGGCTTCGACTTCGCTTGCTACGCGGGCACGTTCCAGCGCCATCTGCGCCTCTAGCTCCACCGCTTCGGCGCGCGCTGCGGCCACGCGAGCATCCTGTCGAGGACCCGCGCCAAAGGGAACGCGCACGCCAAACGTAAGGGTCTGTTGGTAGGACTCCCCGTAGGCGCCCCGGTCGCGAGCGGCAGCAATCGTTAGTTCCGGGTTGACGCGTGACTGTGTGGCTGCAAGCGCGGCAACACCGCCTGCGATGGCAATACGATCCTTCAACGAGAGCAGCTCGGCATGCGTGTCCAGGCTGTCTGCGGGAGCAATCGCCGTGGCCGGCTCGGGTTCGGCACCCGGGCCCGCCGCGTCGCTAGGTGCGGCAGCGACTGGCATGGGGACGAGGGAACGAAGCTGCGCCCAGGCGGCTATGAGGGTGCCTTCCGCCTGAGCTACGGCGGCCTCGGCCGCCGCCACGGCGCCAGCGGCCTGGTGCTGGTCGGCAAGGGCGAGGTCACCGGCCTTCAGCCGCTTTCCGACGTCGGCGGAAATGCGGCGGACGCTGTCGAGCTGACCGCGCGCGGCATCAAGTTCCACGCGGGCCCGCTGCCACGTCCACCACGTTTCGCGCACGACTGCGGCCACGCGCAGCCGTGCGGCAGCCGTGCGACTCTCGATCGCGCGACCCTCGGCGTCGGCCAGGGCCCGGCTGCGGCCTCGTTCACCCGGCAGCCACAACGGGACGGCCACCCCGACCTCGTACTCACGCGTGCCGAGGTTGCGATTCAGGCGATCTGTCTTGGAGGACAGTTCCATGGCCATCGGCTCCGGCGTCAGGGACTGGGCCGCCTGCTGCTGCGCGCGCGCTGCGTCGCGCCGTGCTGCCAGTGCCTGTGCTTCGGGTTGCCGCGCCCAGGCGGCTTCGAAGGCCGCTCGCAGCGTGGCCGGGGTCGGGTCGGTGGGTGCTGCAGGGGTCTGCGCGCGCGCCCCGATCACCACGCCCATCAGCGTTGCAGTGAGTGCCCAGCGAACGACGTTCGGCAGGGTGGTGCGGGCGATGTGCTGCGATCGCCCAGCAGCCAGAATTCTTCTTCGGTGCATCCGATGCTCCTGTGTTGAGAACAACCCAAGGGAGATCGGCAAAGGGCGACACTGAGAAACTCAGGGTCGCATCGGGCCTCGTGCGGCGCCGCTCACAAATGTGTCAGGCACCGCGCACAGGCGCCAACGGGCTTCAGAAGAAGGTACCCGCCTCGCCGATCAGGCGAGGGGCAGCCACTGAGGGCGTTCGGGCGGGCTTTGCGCGAGGGTGCGCACGATGCCGGCAACAAGCGTCACCGGGTGCGAGGCCAACGCAAGCGGCGACACGTCGCCTACGGCAGCGGGCATGCTGGCACAGGTGCCGTGGCAATGGCCGCAGTCGACGTGGAATCCGGCCGGCAGGTTTTGATCCGTCGGCACATCGTCTTGGTTGGCCTTGGAATGGTCGGTGTGCTGGTGCTCGTGATGGCCGAAGTGTTGGGCAGCCTCGCCGGTTTCGTGCCCGCAATACACCGCCACGGCCGCCCAGCTGAACTGGAGCGGCAACAGCGTGAGAATGAGGATCACAAGCCAGCGGCGCATGCAGCAAGGTTAGCAGCTACAGAGTTTGAGACGGGTTCGCAGGGCTGAGCGCCCTGAGTGGCATCACCACGTTTCGGCGCGAATGCGCCTGACTTGAGCGTTCATGCGATGCCGGATGATCTGCGTGTACAGCCAGCGCTTGAGCCCGGAGAGGTTCGATCCGTGCCGCGCAAAGAACTCGTCCGGACTTTCGAAGACGCCGAAGTCATCGGCAATCCCGTCCTTCTGGATGTAGGTGTCCAGCCCGCGCCATTCGACGCCAGGCGCGGACAGGTCGGGGGTGGCTGCGCCATAGCCGCAGAATCGCCGGCGCCCCGGGAAGCGCCGCTGCAGGCTCGCCAGGTAGGGTGCGTCAAGGATGAAGCCCTCCAGGTTTACCCACCGGTCCTCGAAGGCCACTTCGACCCAGCTGTGGATGATGCGTCGCGGTGCCAGCAGATAGGCGAGCCCCGTGATCGCACCTTTCTGCAGGGTCTTGTCGATGGTGAAACCGTGGAAGCGGCAGGCAATGCCCACCGCGCGCAACAAGGCCATCAGCAGCGTGCTCTTGGTGTTGCACTGGCCGATGCGGTCGGCCAGCACCGCCGATGCGGGCAACTCGTCGCCAGCGTTGTAGCCGAAGGCGATCTCGTTACGCACGAAGTCGTAGACGGCGCCGATGCGTTCATACATCTGCAGTCGCCGCCAGCCCCGCGCCACAACCAGCGCTTCGATGGCCGGGTGCGTGAAGTCGAGCAGAGTTGTCGGCTGCAACAGTCGGGGTTGTGCATCCATGTTTGCCTCAGTTTCGTTTGGGAACGCGCAGCAGGCGCAAACCGTTGAAGACCACCAGCAGGCTGGCGCCCATGTCGGCGAGCACGGCCATCCACATGCTGGCGTTGTCGAACAGCGCCAGGAGGAGGAACGCGGCCTTGATGCCCAGCGCCAGCGCGATGTTCTGCCACAGCACCGCGTGCGTGCGCTGCGACAGGCGCACAGTCTCGGCGATGCGCCGCAGGTCGTCGTTCATCACCACCACGTCGGCGGCTTCCATCGCGATGTCAGTGCCGGCCGCCCCCATGGCCACGCCAATGTCGGCCTGCGCCAGCGCTGGTGCGTCGTTGATGCCGTCGCCGGTCATCGCCGTCGCGCCGTACTGCTTCTGCATCGCCTGGATCGCGGCGAGCTTGTCCCCGGGCAGCAGGTTGCCGCGGATGTCCGCCAGACCGGCCTCGCGGCCGATGGCTTCGGCAGTGGCCTGGTTGTCACCGGTCAGCATCACCGGCGTGATGCCCATGGCCTTCAGCTCGCCGATGGCGGCGGCCGACGAGGGCTTGATCGTGTCGGCCACCGCAAAGAGGGCCAGCACACCGGACGCGGTGGCCAGCAGGCTGACCGTGCGGCCGACCTCTTCGTGGCGGTAAAGGACGGCCTCAATGTCGGCGGAGCACTGGCCGCGCTCCGCGATCAGGCGGTGGTTGCCCAGCACATAGCGCTGGCCGCCGATGTCGGCCTCGATGCCGCGGCCGGACAGCGCAGAGAAGTTGCGGGCCTCGACGCTGTTCGGCGCCAGCCCGGCGGCGATGGCGCGCGACACCGGATGGTCCGAGTGCGCGGCCAGCGCGGCAGCGATGTGTTCGGCCTGTGACCTGGGCAAGCTGCTGGTCAGCATCTCCCACTCGACGAGGCGCGGCTTGCCCTCGGTGAGGGTGCCGGTCTTGTCGAGCGCGACGGCCTTGAGCAGGCGTGCCTGCTCCAGGTGGACACCGCCCTTGATCAGGATGCCGCGCCTGGCCGCCGACGCCAGCCCGCTGACGACGGCGACCGGCGTCGAGATCACGAGGGCGCAGGGGCAGGCGATGACCAGCAGCACCAGCGCCTTGTAGACCGCAGCCAGCGCCGTCCAGCCGAACAGCCAGGGGCCGGCAATGGCGACGGCCAGCGCCAGCACGAACACTGCCGGCGTGTAGACGGCCGCGAAACGGTCGACGAAGCGTTGGGTCGGAGCGCGGCTGCCCTGGGCCTGCTCGACCGCATGGATGATGCGGGCCAGTGTCGACTGCGACGCCGCGGCGGTGACGCGGCACTCGATGGTGCCGGTCTGGTTGATGGTGCCGGCGAAGACCGCATCGCCGGGCCCCTTTTCCACCGGCAGGCTCTCTCCGGTGACGGGCGCCTGGTCCACGCTGGTGTTGCCTTCGGTGACCACGGCGTCCATGGCCACGCGCTCACCCGGCTTGACCCGCACTGTGGCGCCCACGGAAACGTTTCCGACGGGCACAGACTGCCAGGTGCCGTCCGGCTGCCGCAGCTCAGCGGTGTCGGGTGAGAGCGCGAGCAGGCCGCTGATCGCACTGCGCGCGCGGTCCACGGCACGGGCTTCGATCCGCTCGGCGATGGCATAAAGCGCCATGACCATGGCCGCCTCGGGCCACTTGCCGATCATGACGGCGCCCGCGACCGCCACCGACATCAGCGCGTTGATGTTCAGACGGCCGTGCCGCAGGGCAGTCAGACCCTTGCGGAAGGTGCTGAATCCTGCCAATGCGATGGCAGCGGCAGCGACTGCCAGGCCCATCCACTTCGACCAAGCTGCGTCCGGGACCAGGAAGGACAGGCCCTCGGCTGCCGTGGCAAGGGCGAGTGCAGCGAGCAGGCGGGGCAAGCCGGAGCCGGTGGCGGCAACGGGGTCGTGATCCGATCCATCACCGGCGTTGGACGACTCTGCCGCGTCGGGCCAGGGGTGAACCTCGAATCCGGAACTCCGGATGGCTTCCACTGCTGCCAGCGCAGCGTGCGGCTCGCCGGCTATGCGCAGGCTGCGCTCGCCCAGTTGGAAGCGCAGCCCCAGTACACCAGGGATGCCCTCGACCGCGCGACGGATCTCAGACTCTTCGCTGGCACAGTCCATTGCCGGGATGCGGAAGCGCCGCTCGGCAGCCAGCGGTGGGGGCGTGGAAGCGACGGGCGCTTGTTCCGCGGCGACACAGCAGGGACCGCAGTGGGACGCTGGCGCACTGTCAGCCGAATTCGGATGCATATGGGGGGACCAATCGCGGGGCATGTCGCCATTGACAACTCTGAAGTGGGTATAGAGTCAAGCGGGGTCGTCAACGGCCACTGCCACGAAGGAATCGCACATGCGCATCGGCGAACTGGCGCAGGCCAGCGGAACGTCTATCGAGACGATTCGGTTCTATGAGCGGGAGGGCCTGCTACCGGCCATCGCGCGAACTGAAGGCAACTACCGCATCTACACCCCGCAGCATCTGAACCGGGTGGCGTTCATTCGGCAGTGCCGCAGCCTGGACATGACGCTCGACGAGGTGCGGGTGCTCCTACGCTTCAGGGACCAACCCCTGGCCGATTGCGGCGAGGTCAACCGTCTGCTTGACGAGCACATCGGCCATGTGGCCGAGCGGATCAAGGCGCTGCGGGCGCTGGAGAGAGAACTTGGGGCGCTGCGGGCAGCCTGCCCTGTGCCGCAGCCCGCCGGCGACTGCGGCGTCCTTCAGGGTATCGACAACGCGGGGGCGAAGCCTGCGGCGACGACTAGGCGCCATGTGCGCGGCGCGCACTAGCCTGTGAAGTTCCAATGGGTTGTTCCTGTTCACTCGGACTGAGTTTGGGAGACTCGAGGTTCTCAAGGCCTTCCAACCGACCCAAGAGCTCAGCCGAATGAACACGCACAAGAATGCCCGACTGACGTTTGTCCGTCGAATCGAACGGGTGAGGGACATCGTGGACAGGAAGCTCTGGCCGTGGTCGAGTTGCGTCGCCGCCGGCTCACACAGGCGCGTATTGCTGCCAGCTTGGGGGTTTCGTGTAGCAGCGTCAGCCGCGTGCTGGCGCGGGCCGGTCTGAGCAAGCTGGCGGACCTGGAGCCAGCCGCGCGGTGCAGCGCTACGAGCACCAGGCGCCCGGCGACCTGCTGCACATCGACATCAAAAAGCTCGGACGCATCGAGCGGCCCAGCCACCGGGTCACCGGTAACCGGCGCGACAGCGTCGAGGGCGCAGGCTGGGAGTTCCTGTTCGTCGCGATCGACGACCACGCCCGTATCGGCTTCACCGACCTGCACCCGGACGAGCGCATGACCAGCGCCGCACAGTTCCTTCGCAACGCCCATGCCTACTTCGCCTCGATGGGTGTGCGGCTGAAGGCGGTGCTCACGGATAACGGCTCGGCCTTCCGTGGCAGAGACTTCCGTGACGCCTGCCGGCAGCTCGGACTGAAGCAGCGCTTCACCCGTGCGTACCGGCCGCAAACCAATGGCAAGGCCGAGCTGTTCATCCAGCCGGCGCTGCGCGAGTGGGCTTACGCCTTCACCTACCAGCACTCCAATGAGCGCGCCCAGGCCCTGGACGACTGGATCCACCACTACAACTGGCACCGCCCACACCAAGGCATCGGCGGCGCAGCCCCCATGTCCCGACTCACTTGGTCAAGGAACAACCTCTTGACGCTTCACAGCGGCGTCTTTTCAGGAGGTCGAGCTCCATGGTGAGTTGCCCGACCTTGCGCTCCAGCGCGGCGATCTTGGCTTCGTAGTTGGCCAGAACGGATGCCTCAACCTCTTCTCCGTCGAGCTCGCCTCGGTCGTACTGCGTCAGCCAAAGCTGAACGAGGTTCGCTGACAGGCTGTACTTCTTCTGGGCCTCGCGCCTGCCAATCGCGCCGGATCGGATCTGCTGGCACAACTGCAGCTTGAACTGCGACGTATGCCGCCGGTAGGGACCGCGTGGTGACATGGACCTTCTCCCTCTTGAAGGCCCAGCCAGCGTATCAGTCGATGCCCCTATCCGGTCCAGGCCGAGGGGTTCACTACACGCAAACGGCTCGCTACAGGCGAAAGCGCGGTAGCTCACGCTCGACTCGTCACAGATCCGCGACTTCAAGTGCACACGACGCCAAGTGACGATGTTCTTCAAGCGCCACGCATTCTTGATCGACCGCCCTTGCGTCGCAGAAGGTTGCGATCTGGTCTAAATCGCCATGCCCCGTATGTCGCCAAGGCAACTGGCCGTCCTTTCCGCAGATCCTTACATAGGGATGGGAGCTTTCGGGGCATCTGACCAACTCGAGCATCGGGCGATATAGGGCACTCAGCGACAGACGCGGTAGCTTTGCCCGCAAGGCCGCCGCAATACGTAGACCCTCCCGGTCTAGATCTCCCCAGAACCTCACCTTCGGGTTGCCAATCAGTACTGCCCACTCGGGCGGCGTGCCGGCTCGCGTGAGCATCGCGACATCGCCAGTCGAAACGATGACCGCTAGTGCTCTTCCGCTTGAGCTGTCTGCATGATGGTTCAATCCATAGCCATGGGCAGCAACCAGTCCAATCTCGTCGTGCAGGCCAGCGCGAACCGCCGCCTCGAAGCACGTGCTGTTCTCGATCAGAAGGACAGACGTCGGGTGCCTCGGCGCAGCGACCACGATGTACTTAGGGACAGGCGGCAATCCGCCAACACCAAGCGCCCGACGCGCCGACTCGGGCAGCGCATCAAGAACTTTGGACGACCCAATCAGATGCCGTGCGCTGAGCTCAAACCCGAATCCTCCGCGCGGTCTCAAGGCTGCGACTGCTTCCAGACCTCTGGCGATGCAGCGGAGATCGTCTATAGCAATGTCGTCGAAGAGAGCATGGGCAGGCAACAGCGCATCGACCAGGTCAACCCGCACACCTGACTCAGCCAACGCTGTGCGCCACCGCTGCAATGACTGCGGATCCTCAGGTGCGCGCGACTCGACCACAACGAATCCGGTATACGGCAGCCCGGCGATGTCCGGCCGATACGAGACATCGCCGCGTGCACGTAGGAGCCGAAAGGCCTCCCGCGCATCAAGCAGATCCATCGTCAGCGCGGTCGCGGCGCGCTCGACGAGCCCGTTAGCCTGGGTTTGGCGCTCCGACGACTTGGCTGTGCGGCGCAGCAACCATCCAAGCAGACGTTGTGCAGTCTCACCGGCCGGTTGCGGCATGGGCCGGCTCAGCGGGTTGTTTGACGATGAAGTGCGCCGTTCCCATCGAACCATCGGCCCGGCGATCGTCGAACGCGACGAAGCTGCTCTGACCTGCTGCACGGCTCCATCCCGCTCGCCGCCCCACGATGTACGTGGGGAAGATTCGGAAGTTGTTCTTGTACTCGGGGTTATGGATCAGTCCGATGAGTTGCAGGTTGCTTCCCGCATCCCCGAGCCCCTTGAACGCTTCGTTGATCAGCCCGCGGTCACTCAGATTGCTAAATAGACCGTCGAAAAGCAGGAGACGCTGCTCGCGATTGCGCATCGCCTTCTTTGACCCGGCGCCAAGGTGGCGCCGAATCTCGCACTCCAAGTGGTACTCGGACTCCTTGATCAACCACATCATCTGCAGCGCCGCCTTCTGACCCTCGGAAAGAGCTGGCGACAGCGGCCTTCGCGCGCCGTCCCAGATTCCAACGTGGCGGAACTCGACTTCTGGCTCCAGGAAGACTCTATCGATCAGCGCGTGTCGGATGTCTGACTTGATGCTGTCGTCCTCGCGCCGCCGCCGGCCAAGTTGTGTCCTGTCCTGCGCGTCGCGCTTGCGCCTTTCGATGCCGTCACGAAGCTCTAGCATCAGCTTCTTGATGTCTTCGTCGCCAATGACCTTCGCATGCAAGAAAAACCGCGCGTTCGCATTGCGTGCCATCACCGACTCAAGCGTCGCCAAGTTATCCCGGCAGCTGTCGACAAGTCGCGTCAGCGTTTCAATGCTGTGCGCTTCTACTGTCTCCGCGAGTGCTCTAAGGCCTTCCAGCTCTGCCTTCTCTTGGGCGAGGTCGTGGCGTAGCCGCTCGCCTAGCTGGGACAGTTGGATGAGTTCGTCAAGGGTCTCGGCCGCCAGAATGGCGTCGATCTCGGCTTGCGACATCGCGCCCTAAGTTCTGCCTCCTGCTTGCGAACTGCTCGCGCGCCTGGGTGAGCCGCTGACGCGCCTGCTTTAGATCATCGCCGGCGCGATCGACATTGATTTCCTCGATTTCATTGCGCACCTGCATCAGCGCAGTTTGGTCGAGCGGGCCGTCTGTCTCTTTCCAGTCGAGCAACCTGCGCCGCAGTGCCTCCAGCGTCTTGAACGCTTCATGCGCCTCAGCAGGCGTTTCGACCCCTTCGAGTCCGGCGAGGTCGTTCTGATAGGGAGCCACAGATCGCCACCGGGCGGTGAGCAGCGTCGCCAGCTCGTGAAGCGCCTCAGCAACAGCCCTCATCGATAGGATCAGTCCTTCGGCTCTTTCCGCGTCTTTTTGTAGCTTCTGCGCGCGCTGACGCGCTTGATCTCGGAGCCCCTTGGCTTCACCGACGGCCTTGTCCAGATCTGTATCGCTCTTGTCCTTGAGGTCCGCATAGCGCTGCGCTCGTTCGAAAGCGATGCGGGTCAGCGGTCTGAGCTCGTCACGTTGCGCTTCCAAAGCTTCGCGCAGCTTGCGTTCTTTCTGCATGAACGCGGCTGATCCGTTCGACTCGAACTCGATCGCCTGCCGCAATGCGAAGTCCTTGAGTTGGAAGTCGGCATGGAAAGCCTCTGCAGCGGCGGTGGCCTCGTTCTGCGCCTTTTCAAGCTGCGCAAGTCGGCCCTTGAGTTCTTCTCGCTCGTTCTCAATTCCGGCAAGCTGCTTCGTCAATTGGTCGACGGCTTGAGCCACTTCGGCCATGCGTGTTTCGCCGCCTGCTCGGGTAAACGCAACCGCACCAGCGTGGGCCAGCACAGCTTCGGGCGTTGTCAGGGGCACGAGGCGCGCCAGCTCTGTTTCGATCGCTGCAACGGATGCCCTGAGGGCAGTTAGACCCTTGTCGAGCTCGACGACCGCGTTGTTCCCGCCCTTCGAGATGAACTTCCGGGAGTCGGCCAGCGCGCCGAGCGCTTCGGAAGTGCACAAGGCGTCAGCGGCAGTCAGCAGCCGTCCGAGTTCATCGAGTTCATCGCGAGACTGGCGAGCGCGCGTCAAAGAGTTCCGCTGCTCGGCATCGCGAGCCTTCAGTGCGCGCCGGTAGCCGTCGGTGGCCGGGCTGAACTTCGCCACAGTTGACTCGGCCTCACTGCGAATCGCCTGCTGTTCCTTGATCTTCTGGGCCAGGTGCGCCTTCTCCTCAGCCAGTGCTGTGGGATCAACCATGGCTCTGATGCGGCGCGTCGTCGGACCCACCATGAATGCGACGGCACCAGCGTCCGCCACGTCATGCGCTGCTTCCCGAAGAGCCGCAAGCAGCGGCTCACGGAGAATCAGCGGGATCTGCAACTCGACATGTGCTAGGGCACCGAAGGCGGCTTCGACCTCTGACATGTTGCTCAGCACCGGTGCGCCGACGAACGCTCCGAAGGCTGCAAGCTGCTGGATCTGCTTGGACTTATCGGGTTGGTGCGCGAGGATGACGTCTCGAAGCCGTTCGAACGGAATGCCGGCACGTGTCAACGCAGCGTGGACGCGTTCGATGTGTTCATCATCGACCAGTCTCAGGTCATCCAACGCGTCGAGTGACCGTTGCAGTCGGCTCGCCTCACCGACCGCAGTCGACACCGCGTTAGACGCGCGATGGCGACGATCGTCAGCATCTGCAAGCCACTGTGCCGGTGGTACGCCGCAGCTCGAGAGATGCTCCTCAATCGCTTCGGCGAGAGGCTGGTGTTCGCCCAGCATGATCTGGGCCGCGCTATTTCGCTCTACCAGCGCGTCGCGCTGACCGAGCGGATCGACCGAGGCCGGATCAGCCTCGCCAAACAGCCTCCTGAATAGCGTCATCGCCACCGACAGCGTGCCGAGCTCGTCGCGTTCGCGTTGCTTTCGATCGCGCTCGCCGCAGGTCGTTTTCAGTTTCCTCTCTGCAGCGTCGCGAGCGTGAACCGGTGGTGGATTGACGCTCGGATCAACATCCCCAAACAGGGCTTGGTAATCCTCGAACCGAGGGTGGTGCTCTCGCAGCTTGTTCTGAACCGCCCCGGCTTTACCGGAGACTCCGATTCTTGAGAGGATGGAGTCATGAACAAGACGAACAAGCGGTATTCACCGGAGGTGCGAGAAC
>LNFM01009232.1_pt1 | contig 15458 bp, 14 predicted proteins | sample 596031 | NCBI WGS metagenome assembly LNFM01 (sample SAMN04254537, study PRJNA301005) | activated carbon metagenome | isolation source: dual media filters at the Ann Arbor, Michigan drinking water treatment plant | place: USA: Ann Arbor | reverse complement strand
TTCCTGCGGCTCGTCCGGCGCCAGATGCTCTAGCCGGCCATGGCGCCGACCCGGCCTGCCGACGTCACGGCGATCGTCACGACCTTCAACCGGGTGCACTTTCTCGCCGAGGCGCTGGACAGCGTCCTCGGGCAGACGGTGGCGCCGGCCCAGGTCATCGTCGTGAACGACGGGTCGACCGACGGGACGGCCGGGGTCCTGCGGCGTTACGGCGACCGGGTCGAAGTGATCGACCAGGACAACGCCGGCAAGCCGCGTGCCCTCAACCGGGCGATGCCCCTGGTGCGGGGGGAATACGTCTGGATCTTCGACGACGACGACATCGCGGTGCCGCAGAACGTTGAGCGCCACCTCGCGGTGCTCGAGGCGGACCCGGAGGTGGGCTTCGCCTACTCGGGCTGCAGGATCTTCGACAGCTACCCCGACGGCCGCACCCGGCGGCGCGATGCCCTGCCGATGCCTGGCGTGCCCGACGGCGAGATCTTCCCGCGCCTGCTCGAGCAGAATTTCATGCATCAGCAGGCGATGCTGGTGCGGACCCGCTGCTACCGCGCGGTCGGACCGTTCGATCCGGGCCTCGACCATGGCGAGGACTACGAAATGAACCTGCGCCTCGCGCGTCGCTTCGCCGGCCGCGGCGTCGACTTCGAGAGTTTCCTGTTCCGACACCACCAGGGGGGGCGCGGCCAGCCGGGAGCCCGCTTCGCCGCCGCCGACCGCTATGGTCGCTGGATCGGTAGCAACCGCGTGCTGCTGCAACGGCTGCACGGCGAACTCGCTCTCGGCGAATACCTGCCGCGGGGACAGGGCGCCGATCCGCTCGATGCGGCACGGCGGCGACGGGCGCTGCTGCAGCGCGCGTCGGTAATGGCGCGTTGCGGCCTGTGGGAACTGGCGCTTCCGGACTTCCAAGAGGCGCTGCTCGAGGCGATGCCGCGCGTGCCGCTCGACACGGCGGAGCGCGATACCCGGCGCGACCCGGCGGTCGAGGGACTGCTCGACGGGCCCGGTCTTTCCGACGAGCTGCAGCGCGTGCTCGAGCAGGCCGCCGACAGGCGCCTGCTGTCGCTGTTCGGCTCCGAGCTGTCGCGCTACGCTTGGAGGAAGCTCTCGCGCGGCCGCAGCCCGCTCCATGCCGCGAGCGCCCTGCTGCTCGCGCGGCGCTTCGCGGGCGTGCGCAGCTGGATCCCGGAGCGGGCCGGCTGAGGCGGCGCGTCCGTCACCAGATCGGGTAGATGTTGGGATCCTCCGACCGCGACCTGCCGAGCCGCTGCCGCAGGCGCGCGATGAGCTGGCGCGTGCTTTCGAGCGGCCCGCGCCGCGACGGGTCGTCAGGAGGCGGAACGACAGGCCCCTCATCGCGCGGCTGCCGTCGGCACAAGGCCGTGGCATCGACCAGGGCGGCGTAGGTCTGCAGCACCGGATGCGTGCCCGACGCGCTCATGTTCCGCCAGCGCAACGCGGGCGGGATCGAGAGCCGGTACGGGATGCGCCGCGCCTCGAGGAAGTCCTGGGCGAGCAGGATGTTGCGCAGGGCGTTGGCGGCTTCCAGCTCGTCCGTGATCATCCGTCGGTAGGCCTCGGTCAGCCGAGCGAGCCCCGGCGGCGGGCGCGCCTCGAGCCCCAGGTCGACGAGGGCTCCGTCGTGCAGGAGCTCGCGGCCGTGCCGCGCGGAAAAGCCCAGGAACACGAAATCTGGCGGCTCGCGGTGGCAGGCCTCGAGCAGCGTCCGCGCGATGCGGTCGTTGGAGGCCTGGTCGGCGAGCGGCCGCTCGACGATCGCCTCGTCCTGCCGGTGACGCGCCGCCATCTCGCGGCAGCGGCATATGCCATCCGGGCAGTCGCTCGCGTCGGGCGCGAAGGAAGGAAAGTCCCCGAGAACCAGCACGCGTCGGCGCGTCGGCGGCGACGGTGGTGGAGCCGGTGTCGCAGCGCTCGCCGGCTGGTCAAGCGCGTCGAGCAGGAGGGGCACCAGGTTGGCGTGCGACAGCGGGCCCGGGTGACGGTCGTCCCGGTTGGAATCGACGTGAACGCCCGGTTCGAGGAGATGCCGGGAAGTCAGACGGGCGGGATCGATCATGGCCCGCAGCCGCTGCAGCGGCGGATGCTCCGAAACCGGCGGCTGGTCCAGTCCCGTCCGGTTCATCCAGAGTATCAGGTAGGGGATCCGGCGGCGCTTCATCGCCGCCTGCACGAGCAGCATGCTCTTCAGCAGCTCGAGCGAGGAGGAGGGGGAGTCGAACAGGTCGAAGTGGTGCAGCGCCGGCGCGGCCCGGGCCTCGTCGCCGTCGAGGTCCCACAGGCCGATGTTCCGGGTGACGCTGGGCGCCAGGTACTCGGTGCGTTCTCGGTGGGTGAAGGCGATGATCGCGAGGTCGGGACGGACCCGTTCGCACTGGCGGATGATCGTGCGCGTGATGTACTCGTTGGAGGTCCCGATCTGGGAGAAGTTCTGGAGGCTGGCGCGCCCGGCGGGAATGCCCCGCCGCTCGGCGAGCGCCCGCGTGAGCAGGCTGGGCCAGGTCTGCTCGAATGGCACGCCTTGGCCGAACGTGTAGCTGCAGCCGGCGACGAAGACCTTGAGCGGGGCGGAGAGATCGAGGTCCGGCCCGCGATAGCCCAGCGCGTTGAAGCGGTAGAGCCCTTCCTGCGCCTCGCCGGGGGCCACGAAATGCCCGGTCGCATCCTGCACGGCCGTGCTCGACCGGGGATGCGGCAGCGCTCCATCATAGGCGGCGAGCATGCGGCTAGAGCTGCGTCATGGCCGAGTCGCGCACGCGGGTGCCGGCGGGTAGCATCCGGTGGCCGAGGCGAAAGAAGGCCATCCGCCGCACACCCGGGAATGCTCTCGGCGCCGTGCCATGCCGCAGCAGGCGGTGGGCGACCACGATGTCTCCGGCGCGGCCAAGGATCGGCATCGGCCTGCCCCGGCCGTCGGGCAGCGTGCGAAAGCCGTCGGCCACGTCGTCGGCCGACAGTGCCTCGAGATGGTCGATGGCCTCGCGGTGGCTGCCCGGCCAGCAAACGTAGGGACCGTGGGCGAGCGACGGCACGTCCTCCAGGATCGTGCCGAGCAGGAACTCGGAGCGCGCGACGCGATCGGAGTCGCGCGGCCACAGGCCGTCGGTGTGCTCGCGCAGCGCCAGCGTGCCGGGATTGGCGACCTGGAACGAATAGGTGAGCTGCGGGTGTGCCATGTCGGGCTCGAGGTCCCGCCACCGTGCGGCGAAGCCCAGGCCGGCGATCCACGCCCGGGCGGCGGCGGTCAGCATCTCGGCCGGCGCCGGCGTCGCCACGTCATGCAGCTGGCGCTCGCCCCAGGTCCGGCCGTCGCCCGGCCTCGACGCCGCCTCGTGACGGTGGCTGAGCGCCAGCAGTCCTCGCAGGGCCTCATCGGTCAGGCCGGCCGGGAAAACGGCATAGCCGTCTGCGCGAAAGGTCATATCGAAACCCCCAGCCCAACGCCGGCGACGGGAGCCGGGCTGTCATCCATCCCGGTTGCCAGCGCGAGCGCCCGGGTGGCGAACTCGATCTTCTTTCCGAGCGGCAGTCTCTCCTCGGCGTAGCGCGTCAGCAATGCCGCGAAGAGGCGGCGGGGCGAGGCGTGAGGCGACCGGGCGAGCAGGCACGCGAAGCGCCGAGCGTGGTCCTCCTCGCCGACCAGGCCTTCGATCGCAAGGTCGCGCTGCAAGAACATCCCGAGCATACGTTGGCAGAAGTCCTCCTCCCTGGAGGACAGCGGGACGTCCGGCAGGAGCCCGAGCAGCGCCTCCTCGAGGTCGGGCAAGGCTTCTGGCCAAAGGCCGCAGCGCGCCATGATGCAGGCACGTTGCAGCAGCGCCCGGCGGCGGCGCGCGCCGTCCAGCGGCGGGACCGATTGGCTGCGCGGCAAGAACTCTTCCAGCGAGAGCTCGCGGTGCAGGCGTGGCAGCATCTGACGGCTGAACGCCACCCATCGTTCGCTGCGCTGGTGGGCGGCGAAGGTCTGGCCGGGCCGGCCCCGCGCGCCGGCATGCTCGCGGAACAGGAAGCTGGGTGCGTCGAGGCCATGGCCCGCGAAGCGGCGGGCCAGCCGCAGGTTCATCTCATAGTCCTGCGAGCGGTCGAGCGTTTCGTTGAACGGCCCGACCGCGCGGTAGCAGGCGGTGCGCACCAGCATGCCCTGCTGCTGCATGAAGTTCTGCTCGAGCATGCGCGGGAAGATCTCATCGTCGGGCGGCATGGGCAGGGCGAGACGGCCGTGCCGCTCGTAGCCGCCGCCGGCGGCGTCGCGGATGACCTCGCAGCCCGAGTAGACGAAGCCGAGGTTGGGATGGGCATCGAGGACAGCGCGGTGCGACTCTATGTTGTGCAGCAGTGCGATGTCGTCGTCGTCGAAGATCCAGACATAGTCGCTGGTCACCAGGGGCAGCGCCCGGTTCAGGGCCGTCGACTTGCCGCCGTTGTCCTGGCGGAGCGCCCGGATGCGATCGCCGTAGGACTGCAGCAGCGCGCCGGTGGCATCGCTCGAGCCGTCGTCCACGACGATCACCTGCGCGGCCGGCGCCGACTGGGCGAGTACGCTGTCTAGCGCCTGGCCGAGGTAAGTTGCCCGGTTGCAGGTTGCGATGATGGCGGCGACGGTGGAGGCGGGCATCCGTGCTTTTTCCTAAATCACCAGGAAGCCCGTCTTCTTGCCGGCCTCGAAAGGATAGCCGTAGCGCTCTAGGTACGCGTGCAGGGGGGCCTTGTAGCGCCGGTTCTTGGCCTCGGGCGAGAGCCAGAGGAACTCCTGCACGACATCGCGATCGAGGAAGGGATAGCGAGTCTCGATGCCGAAGGCGCCCGCGACGTGCTCTTCCTTGGTCAGATAGGCCCGCTGGTAGTTGCCGTAGAAGTTGCGCCACGGCTTGAGCTTGCGCGGGAAAATGCCGTTCAGCTCCGAGGCACGCGGCCACTGCGAGTAGTCCGACATGATTTCGTCGGCGCCCTGGCCCGAGTAGTTGACCTTGCGCCCGTCGCGATTGGCCAGCGCGTATATCGCGGCCAGTCCGACGGTCGCGCCGTCGTCCAGCATGTCGTGGATGATCAGGCTGCCGTCAGGGTTCACGAACTGGTAGGTGTAGGGCTCGGCATAGGTCCGCAGGTGGGCCCGCCACTCGGCCATCAGGTCCTCGTCGATGGTGAGGATGGGGCCGCCCGGATTGCGCCGGCGCAGCAACTCCAGGTTCTCCTGTCCCGCGATTGAGTAGGCCTTGTAGTCGATGCCGAGCCGCTTCAGCGCGCAGTCGATGGCCCCGCTGTCGTAGCCCGAGCTGAGGTTGATGAAGGAGCGGTCGTAGGCGCGCTTCTCCATCGCCCGGTCGAAGGCGTCGATCCAGCCGTCGTAGCTGTCCTTGTGCTGGCATTCGAAGTCGAAGCTGCCGGTGCGCCGGTCAACGACGTTGCCGGTGGCGAGGTCGACGACGACCGTGGTGTGGGGGGGCACCGGATCGCCGCCGACGCCGCTCGCGTAGCTGGCGGCTTCCGCGCCGTTGCGCCACAGCGGCTTGGTGGCGAAGGGGTCGGTGGCGAACAGCGCGACGCCGCGGCGGAAGTCGTAGAGTGCCACGGCGAACTCGCCGTCGAGGTAGCGCGCGAAATCGTTGCCATGCTCGCGGTACAGCGGGATCAGCACCTCGCCGTCGCTGCGCTCGTAGGAATGATTGTATATCTCGCCATTGTAGAGGCAGACGATGTCGCCGTCGACGAAGGGCTGCGGCGTCGGCTCGCCGGTAATGTGCAGAAGATTGTGTGTGAAATGGAACCCCCCGACGTCGAGTCGGCGGGTGCGGTCGGGGCCGCGTCTCTGGATGAAGAAGTTGTTGGCGTACGTCCTCCTGGAGACGAGGAATCCACACATAGACGCTGCCCCCCACAGTGCCCCGGGCGGCCGGCCGCGCCGGCCCGCCAGACAGGGAAGTTCGCTCGTCTCGCCTGCGCCGATGCCCGCGCGCACGATGGGACCCTACGACGTTGCCGACGGTCGGCGTCTTTCAGGAAGATTAAGACTTTTTCATCAAGGCCCCGGCGCGTTGCATATCATAATCGTTGAGAACTATAGTTCAACTCGTGCACCTGATGTGCAGATTTGGGCAACGTGGGATCAGGCGAGGGGTTGAGTGCATGGACACGATGAGTCCCATCGCGGCGGAATCGGGCGTTTCCACGCGCAAGCTGTCCTTCTTCACCGTCTGCATGGGGCGGCTGCACCACCTCCGGGAGACGCTGCCGCGCAACCTCGCGTGGAACGCCGATCATACCGATCTCGAGTTCGTGCTGCTCGACTACAACTCCCCCGACGGCATGGAAGCCTGGGTGCACGGTGAGTTCGCGGAGGAGTTGCGCTCCGGCCGCCTCGTTTACTACCGCTACGACGATGCGCAGTTCTTCAGCTACAGCCACTCGCGCAACATGGCTGCCCGGCTGTGCAGCGGCGACATCATCTGCAACGTCGACGCCGACAACTTCACCGGCCCGGGCTACGCGCGCTACATCGACGCGCAGATGGCCGACAACGACCTGATGGTCGGCTGCTGCGTCGAGGATGGCGCCTTCGTGACCATCCCCAACGATTTCGGCTTCACCGGGCGCATGGCGATTCGGCGCGGGGTCTTCCTGGAGAGCGGCGGCTACGACGAGGACATGGTCGCCTGGGGTTATGAGGACCTCGACTTCTACAACCGGCTCAGCCGCCGCGGTCTGCGCTGCGCCCCGATCGCCGTCGAGTTCCTGCAGGCCTTGCCGCACGACGACAAGGAGCGCATCGCCTTTACCAGGGTCAAGCACATCGGGCGCAGCGGCCCGACCGGCGGCACCCAGCTCGAGCACGAGACGATCAGCCGCCAGAAGATCGCCCGCGGCGAACTGGTCGCCAACAGCGGCCGCATGGGCATCGGCCGCGTGCGGCGAGGCAGCACCGCGGAGGCGGCGTTGCTGCCGCTGCTGCCGGTCGCCGCCGCGCCCGCTCCCGACCTGCGCGAGCGTAACAACTGGATCCTCGAGCGCGAGATCGCCAACGGCATCACGACGATGCGCGGCATTCCCAACATCTTGTTCGTTGAGCTGACTCGGCGCTGCAATCTCGCCTGCGGCATGTGCCGCGGCGGCATGATGAAGGAGCACAGCCTCGACATGTCAGAGGCCGTGCTTCGCCGGATCGAGGAGGAGCTGCTGCCGACCGCCCGGCTGGTCGACCTGCGCGGCTGGGGCGAGAGCCTCGTGCGGCGGGACTTCTTGCCGATCGTCGAGCGCTTCGCCCGCCCCGAAGTGCAGTTGCGCGTACTGTCCAACGGCACCATCCGCAAGGAGGAGAATTGGCAGACGCTGATGCGCCTCAAGGCCTGGGTGGGCATCTCGGTGGACGCCACCGAGAACGCGCTGCTGAAGGAGCTGCGCGGAGCGCGCATCGAGCCGATCGAGCAGTCGCTGCGCTCGCTGGTGCATTGGCGAGACCACTACGGCAACGACCCGGAAAACGTCTTCCTGATCGTCACCGTCAGCTCGCGCAACCTCGACAACCTCGAGGACATGCTGAGGTGGGCCCACGGGCTCGGGCTCAGGAAGCTCCACATGATCCCGATCCACCTGTTCCCGAGCGATCCGCGCAGCCTGTGTCATCGCGCGACCGAGATCCCGCCGGTGTTCGACCGGCTGCACGAGCAGGCGACCCGGCTCGGGATCAGGCTGCAGCTGAACGGCGCCATGACGACCGAACTCGTGCTGCAGGACCGGATGCTCGACAAGTGCATTCATCCCTGGATGTACGCCTACGTGACTTACGCCGGCGACATCGGCTTCTGCGACCACTTGATCGGGCGCGACGACCTGACATCCGGCAACATCCTCGACAGGAGTTTCCACGAGATCTGGAACAGCCCGGCGATGGTGACGTTCCGCGCCGATCACCTGGCCAAGCGCGAGGGTCACAAGTACTTCGAGCACTGCGCCTGGTGCTTCCGTAACCGCTACGGCGACTTCGAGCACCGCATCCGGCCCGACCTCGAATCGATCCTGGTCAACAACCAGACAGTGCCGTCCTTCAATCCCGCCGCCACGATCGCCGCGAAGACCGGCCGACCATGATCTCCGGGCAGACGGGAATCGAGGGGCCCCTGTCGACGGAAGACCTCGCGCACTTCGAGACGGAGGGCTACGTGGTCCTCCGGCACGCCGTGCAGCCGAGGCAGGCGAAGGCCGCCGTCGATGCGATCTGGGAATACCTGGGCATGGATCCCGACGATCCGGAAGACTGGTACCGGGCGCCGCATGCGCCGAGCGGGCTGGTCGAACTCTATCAGCACCAGGCCTTCTGGGACAATCGCCAGAGCCCGCGCATCCACGGCGCGCTCAGCCAGCTCTGGAAGACCGACCGGCTCTGGATCAGCGTCGACCGGGCCTGCCTGAAGCTGCCGCACAGCGCGCGGCACCCGGAGTGGACGCCACCCAGCTTCATGCACTGGGACGTCGACCTCTCGGAGACGCCGGTGCAGTTCGGCGTGCAGGGGGTCCTGTGCCTCGCGGACACCAGCGTCGACCAGGGCGGCTTCCACTGCATTCCGGGCATGCATCGCGAAGTCGTGGAATGGTCGCGCGCGCCGGCCGACCGGCGCGAGCCGAAGGCCTTGTCCTTCGACCCGGCCCGGGTGCGGGCGATCCCCGCGGCGGCCGGCGACTTGATCCTGTGGCACCGTGCTCTGCCGCACGGCAACGGCATCAACCGGACCGATCGTTCGCGCATCGCCCAGTACATCTGCGCTACGCCGGCCGGCTTCAACATCGGGCTGTTCGACGCCGATCGCGGGACACCCGCCGATCAGCCGACGGGCGTTAACTGGGCGGCCTCTCCGGCATCGGAAGCCCTGCGACAGCAGAGGATCGCCGAATGGCAACGTCTCTGCGGTCCCGGCGGCCGCGCGCTTGATCCGCGCGAGGCCGGGCCGCCGGCGGTGCTGACGTCGCTCGGCCGCCGACTCCTGGGGCTGGATCCCTGGATCTGAAGACCTGCCTGCCGACATGAACGACGACGGAGAGCCTAATGAAGCCGAGGAACAGGTCCGAAGAATGGATTGCCGACATCGTGCCGGGCAAATCCTTCGTGGATATCGGCGGTGTCGGCGAGAACGCGACCAACGAGCGAGTCACCTTCGCGCACGCTGCCGGGGCGCGCTCCTGCATCATGGCCGACATCAATCCTACGACCCACCGCGAGTGGCAGAGTTTTCGCGACAAGTGCGCCGCGCTCGGCATGCCGCCGGTCACGGAACTGGGCGAGATCGACGTCACGTCGGCCGAGAGTCTCAAGCGGATCGGCAAGACCGACGTGGTGTACAGCACAGGCATCCTCTACCATCTGCCATCGCCGCCCAACGCGCTGTGGTCGTTGCGCTCGATCGTCGGCGAGTACCTGATCACCAACACGATCAACTTCCCGAACGAGGTTAGCAACGAGTTCGGGACGGTGCGGCTGCCGGACTGCGGCGTGCTCTTCCTGCCGGCCATGATCGAGACCGAGCGCAACGTGCTCCGCAAGCACTACCATGACAAGTTCGGCTCGCGACCGGACTGGAAGAACATCGATCACATGGCGCCCGTGCCGGGCGACACGCAGGGCATCCAATACATCAAGCACGGCCACCTGAACTTCGAGCCGAACTGGTTCTATTACAGCTACCACGCCTTCCGGTCTCTGGTGAGGCTTTGCGGCTTCGAGATCGTCGACGAGTGGAACTGGGAGGAGAGCAACCTCCACGTCCTCTGCCGGCCGGTGTGACCCGCCTCAGGGATCGCGGCGCACGACCAGACACTACGTTCACGCCGCAGGCGGGCACTTGGGGGTTGCAACGGGTGGTCCGAATATGGCCTGCCCCAACGGCGATACCAACTCGAGAGTCAGGACCCAGCGGTAGCGACCAGCCCGTAGGCTGACCGGAGCGGAGCGTGGGGCAGGCCACGGGCTGGCCGCAAGAAGGCTTCTGGCGCTGGCGGACGGTAGGCCCTCATTGCCTAGCGAGGGGGGCGACCATGCCCGCTATGGGTCATTCGCGTCGTCCTGAGGGTGCGTCGATCGTATCTAGTTTAGCACCAATAGCGGACCTCCGAGGATGGCCTAAGTGGGCCTGAAGGTGCGACACCTCGTGGTGGGAAGCCTTGGAACACAGTGAGACGTTTCCCTGTCGCAACTGATCGTAAGTGCTTGATCCGGCTCACTTGAAGCAGTCCGTCTCGGGGCACCATTCACCGACCGGCTAGACGAGCGAATCCTTCGGGACCTTCCACAGCTTGTCCAGCCGGGCTGCATCTTCCCTGATCCGCTCACGCAACAGCTGGTCGCTTTTCATGTACTTGCGAGGGTACATCGCGATCAGTTGGGCGAATTCGGCTCGGGTCGCTCCCTCGGCTTTGGCAGCCGTGATCGCTTCCTTGGCACTATTTTCATCCGGCCGATTAGACGCGAAGGGCGCTGTGCCGAAGCCAAAGCAACCCGCAACCAAGTCTGTCCAAGCCATATCGCCCCCAATGCAGGGTCGCCTTCTACAGAGTATTCGGTGCTATCTCAATGCGAGGGTGCTTCCCGCGGCGTGCTATCTTGGACAGCATGACACAGCGTGACGATATTCTCCAATCGACTGGCCCCATCGATGAGGCGAGATACTCGGTCGAGAAGAAGGCTGCCATGCACGCGATGTTCGAGACGGTCCTCAACCGGCTGGACGAGATGCAGCGGGCACCGGACCACTGGGAGGAGACTTGCCTGGTCCACGCTCTCAGCTTCATGGAGGCAGGTGTCTACCCCCGCGCGCGGATCGAACTGGACAACTGCATCGTTCCGGCCGGCAAGAGATCGAGCTGGCGCGAGGACCAGATGAAGAGGAACCCCCGGCGCTATACGGTGGCCCGACTCCGGCTGCGGCTCGATGGTGTGAAGGCGGACGTGAGATAGGGTATCGTACGACGCCCCCCGTCCCGGGACGGGCGACGCTTTTTGCCGGCAAGCAAATCCGGCCAAGCAGCCGCCCGATACCCACCCAATTCCGGCCGCGGTATTGTTGCGCACATGCACCATGGCAGCTAGGTATGACCAGTGCTGACGACGTATCGATTTGACCATCCCGAAACGGACGCGTCGAAGACCCTGGATTTCCGGGCGTATGTCTACGCCTCGTTGTTTGGCCCGGTGTACATCCTGGTCAATGGCTTCCTGCTCCTTGCATTGCTGATGGTGCCGATCAGCGCGGCGATCTTCGTCGCCGCCTTCATCGGTTTCGGCTTCTTGGACTGGTTCCTCGGTTCGCAGATGATCACCCTCTTCGCCCTGATCGGGGTTCCCATCGCCGCCCTGGCGGCCCAGGGTGTTGCCGCCATAGAACTTGTCCGCATCGGCTATCTGCGCTCCGGTTGGCGCGAGGGCTACTAGGCGTTCGATCGGCCCTGCAAATTGGCGCACTGCCCTTGCGGGCCACATTCGGCGAACGTATTTGTAGGCGGTGATTGCCCCGTTCGGCTCCGGGATACCTAAAGAGCCAAGAACTTGCCGAAAGTCGCGGTGGGGTGAAGAGCGGTCTCAAATGGCGCGAACGACGAGTTTCCTGAGGGTTGCGCTGGGCGTGTCGGCAATGGTTGTCATTGTTGCGCTCGTCCTGTGGGTCGGCCCCGACCGCCAGAGGAGCAAGGCCCAGGACGTGCGTCCGTCGGGGCCGCTGATCTCTCGCGGCTATACCGAGGCGCCAGCGGGCACGGTGGTGATCACCGGCGAACCTGCGGGCGGCGCCGTCGTCCTCGAGCTTCGCGTCAAGGACGGGCAGAAAGTCAAGCGCGACGAAATCGTCGCCGTGCTGTCGAACTACCCTACCGCCGATGTCGAAGTCCGCGCATCCGAGGCCAAGCTCCTCAAGGCCAAGCAGCAGCGCGAGGCGATGGTGTCGGGCTTCAGGGTCGCAGAAATCGTCATGCGGGAAGCGGTTGTCAAATCCGAGTCGGAGACGAACAAGCTCAAGCAATTGCAATTTCAGCGGTCGAGCATGCCGCCGGACGAGAAGCAGCTCGAACTCAGCATCTCGCAGCAGAACCTTGAACGCGAGCAGGCCAAGCTGCGTGTCTGGAAGGAGCAGCTGACGGCCGACCTCGCGGAGATAGAGACCGAGATAAAGATCCTGACCGCCAAGGTCGACGATGCACGCAACACCCGCGAACAGGCGCTGGTTCGTGCGCCGCTCGACGGCGTGATCGCGGAACTCTATTCGCGCCAGGGCGAGCGGATCCATGGCAATGGCATCGCCAAGATCGTCGATCTGGACCAGGTGAGCATCCTAGCCGAGATCGACGACATACATGTCAGCCGGGTCTTGGTCGGCGGCAAGGTCGAGGTCACCTTCCGCGGCAGCCCGACCGTTCACAAAGGGACGATTTCGCGGGTATCGCCCATGGTGAAGCGCCTGAAGCGCAGCCAGGCCGATCTCGGCGAAGGCAACGTTAACCTGGTCGAGGTCGAGATCAAACTCGACGATCCGGCCAAGATGCCCCGGGTCCTGTCACGCGAGACGCGCGTCATCTATCTCTGACGCTCGGCAAGCCCCGGTCACGCCGCTCTCGGCATGCCGCGGGCCGAGCGCACGCACCGCCGGCACAAGCGTGTCGAGGTGGCCGAGACCTGCAACAGTGGCGGCGATGGGGCGACCCGGGCGAAGCTCGCCCAAACGCGCTTGATCCGAGGCGGTGTCGTGTCGGGTCCTCGGCAGACGTGCCCGTGTCGCGACGAGTGGATTCTGTATCTCCTGAATCGCGCCGCCTTTAGGGTCGGGCCGACATGGCCAGGCACGATCCGACCGAGCAATTGGCAGCGCTGCAACGCCACGCGGCCCAGGCGAAATTTGTCGCCGACAACGCCGTCCGCACCTACGACCGCGAGACCTGGATCAGGTTCGCCCTTGTCTTTTTCCCGGTCCCGTTCGTCTTGGTGCTGCTGCGCCTGCAGATCGAGGCGTGGGTCTACTACGTCGCCGGCACGTTCTTCCTCGCTTCCGCATCGGGGCTCTATGCGCTCGACGGGGCCGCCGCGACGCGGCGCGACCGTGCCGTCAAGGCGGCGGGCGAGGCGCAAAAGGCATACGACGAGGCCCGCGCAGCCAGTAACGACTAACCGTGGCGACTAGCCCTTCGACAGCCGCGGCCACTCGCGTACAGGACGCAACAGCGTGTCCCGGGCCTGGTCGACCTTGTTCAGGAGGTAGGTCGACCCCGAATGGTCGGGATGCACGAGGCTGGCCAGTCGCCGGTGAGCCGCCCGGATGGCGGCCTCGTCGGCCCCGGGCGCAAGACCCAGGACATCAAGGGCCTCGGCGCGCGACATGCCGTCCTGCGGCGGTGCCGGCAGGGCGCGCTGGACATAAGCTTCGAGGATGGCGGCCGCGCGCTGAACCGTCTCGGCGTCGGGCGCCACTTCCATGTCGAACGGTGGCATGTCGAACGGTCGCGTCTTCGGCCGCAAGCGGTCGAGCATCGCGCGCAAAGGCTGCAGGATCGCCCGCCATTTGAGGAAAGTGGGTACAATCAGCATGCCGGCGCCGAGCAGCATCGCCCCGGACCAACGGCCGCTCCCGAGCATCCAGACGAGGACCGGAACGCAGGCGAGGACGAGGAGCAGCAGCATCCAGCGGCTGACGCGGACCATCGTCGGCGGATCGGAATGGATGAACCAGTCCAGGAACTTCGCAGCCGTCGCCAGCACGGAAAGGCCGAGCACGATGGCGCTGACGATGACGGCGTAGTCCATCGGCGAAGATTAGCGGGATCGCTCTGAAAAATCAGCCTTCAGTTCTTCGAATTTCGGAATGTCCTTCGCAAAAGGCCGCGTCTAGTATTCGCACGACATGGTAACGGGGGAGCATCGCACATGGTTGAGCCGACCAGGGAAACGCCTACCAAGACCAACGCTCCCGACGCGCCGTTGATCGTCGCCGGCAGCGCGGAGCCGAACCTTCCGGCGCGCAAAGCCTCGATCGACGAATTCCTCAGGCGCAACGCCGAAGTGCTGGAAAAGGATCGCGAGGAATTCCAAGCTTACCTTGTCGCCAAGCAGGCCGCCGCCACCACGGCGCCGGCCTCCCAGCCCGCGCCCGCGCGCAAGACCCGGATGAGCCGGCGCACGATGCTGAACGTCGCCGTCGGCACGGCCGGCGTCGCCGAAGCGGCCGTCCTTGGCTACGCCGCACTGGGCGGCTCGTCGGATACGGGCGTTTTCCAGGCCAGCGGTGCGGGCCCGCAGCAATCGCACATCGCCCGCGAGATCGTCGACAGCAGGGCCGACATCAAGGGACGCAGCCTCGGCCAATGGATTGCTCTGCTGCCGACCAAGCTGGGCGGCGGGACCTACGCCCTCGATCTAAACTCGAACCGGGTGCTGGCCTCGATCTGGTACTGGAACTACGGCGACTACAATCCGATCAGTCATCATCTTTGCGCCTTCCCGAGTTCCGATCCGTATCATGGCTTCGAATTCGTCAACTCGACGCAGGGCGGCCAGAATTCGCTGATCTACGGCATCCCGACCAACGTCACCGCCAAGACCGCACCCCCCGGCACCAACATCTACCGAGTCCGCTTCGACGGCACGCAGATGCAGATGGTCGAGAACGTCTCGGAGACCACCGGCCTCGGGCTCGGCGTCCATGTCACCGTCAACCCCAAGGACGCGCAGTCCTATTTCGTGACCGACGGCCAGAAGGACATCGCCGCCTGCTTCGATCGCACGACCTCGAAGGTGAAGGCGGCGCTCAAGTTCGACTGGGCGCCCAACGTGCCCGACCTGCGCGACGCCTGGATCAAGGGCGGCACGCTCACCATCAAGAAAATCCATCCCGATAAGACGACCGGCCTCTACGACTACCGCGGTACCAAGGGCAACAAGATCGACTGGGAAATGGTGCCGATGGGCGAGTTGTTCGTCGAGGAAGGCGCAACAGCCGGCGATGCGCCGCTCACGCTCACCGGCGCCGACGGCACGATCTGGCATCCCGAAGGCCGCTGGGCGGCGACCGTGGTGCGCCTCTGCGGCGGCATCTGCATCCTCGACCCCGAGAAGAACTTCGAACCGGCCGCTTTCCTGCAGTTCAACAAGGATTCGCAGGATCAGTATCCGGTCGAGCAGGTCGACAAGGACACCTGGAAGGTCGTCTTCGATAAGGTCCATTCTCCGGGCCACGAGATCGGCTTCTCGCCCGACGGCAAATTCCTGGTGATGATGAATAACCTGCGGGAGAACAACTGTTCGATCTTCAGCTGCAGCGACCCCGATCCGAAGAAGTGGAAGAAGGTGGCGCACGTCGAGGACCCGCTGTGGCGCGGCAAGTATCCGAACCCGTTCCACATGGTCTTCTCGATGGACAGTTCGAAGCTCTACCTGTCGATCCTGCATCCCTCGCCCGCCTACAGCGGACTCATGG
>LNFM01008506.1_pt1 | contig 15459 bp, 13 predicted proteins | sample 596031 | NCBI WGS metagenome assembly LNFM01 (sample SAMN04254537, study PRJNA301005) | activated carbon metagenome | isolation source: dual media filters at the Ann Arbor, Michigan drinking water treatment plant | place: USA: Ann Arbor | reverse complement strand
GACGCGGTGATTTTCGTCAGTGGTTATCTCGGCAAAGGCGCGGCCGAGCCGGATCACCATTCCCGGCACGCCGCCATCGCGCACAATAAGATTGGAGCCGGCACCGATCACCGTGACCGGTACGTCGGCCGGCAGATTGCGCAGGACATAAGCGAGGTCATCCTCGTCCTCCGGCATGAACAGCGTCTGCGCCGGCCCGCCGACGCGAAACCAGGTGAAGCTGTCGAGCGGCTGGTTGGCGATCAGCTTGCCGCGCAGTTGAGGGACTGCGGCTTTCAGGGCCGGTACGATGTCGGGGAAGGTCATGGGCGCTCCGCGCCGAAAAAGCAGACCGGAGATGGTCGGGACAAGCCTTGCCATGGACTGCGAGCACCTGGTCCAACTCCGCGAACACCCAGCACTACCGCCCGGGCGAAAGACTCTCGATCGTCATGGCCGGGCTTGTCCCGGCCATCCACGGCGGCAATCATCGGCCTATGGGTGGATACGTCTACATTCTGACGAACCGGCCGAACGGCATTCTCTACGTGGGGGTGACCAGTGATCTGGTTCGTCGCGTTGCTCAGCATCGGGAAGGCACGGTCCAAGGTTTCACCAAACGCTACGATTTAAAGAGGCTCGTTTATTTTGAGACCTACGACGACATCCCGACCGCGATCCAACGCGAACATAATATGAAGCATTGGTCGCGTACCTGGAAGGTGCGGTTGATCCTGGCTGCGAACGAAAGGTGGGACGACCTGTACGAAACGTTGTTGTAAGAACGTGGATGGCCGGGACGAGCCCGGCCATGACGGCGAATGTGGCAACCGTCACGACCCACAATGTCCCTAACCCAGCGCCTTCAGTTCACCCGGCAGCGCATAGGCCCACTGCGTGATCGATCCGGCCCCCAGCAGCACAACGTAGTCGCCGGGCTTGGCCAGCCCCTTGACGAGCCCGGCGAGCTTTTCCGGGCCGTCGAGCGCCATCACCTGACGGTGCCCCCGCGCGCGCAAGGCCTGCACCAGATGATCGCGGTCGGCGCCTGCGATCGGCGCCTCGCCGGCGGTATAGACATTGGCGACGATCACCGCATCGGCGTCGTTGAAACAGGTCGAGAACGGCTCGAACAGCGACTTCAGACGCGTGTAGCGATGCGGCTGCACCACCGCGATCACCTGCCCTTTGGTGGACTCGCGCGCGGCTTTGAGCACCGCGGCGATTTCCACCGGGTGATGACCGTAGTCGTCGATGATGGTGGCGCCGTTCCATTCGCCAACGCGCGTGAAGCGGCGCTTTACGCCACCGAATTTACCAAGTGCGGCGCGGATCTTGTCGTCGGCAATGCCCAGCTCATGCGCCACGGCAATCGCCGAGGTGGCGTTGAGCGCATTGTGACGGCCCGGCATCGGCAATTCGAGATCGCGGATGGCGTGGACTTCCTTGCCGTCGCGGTCGCGGAACAGCACGGTGAAACTCTGCTTGCCGCCGGCATTGCTGAGCTCGACCAGGCGCACGTCGGCCTGCGGGTTCTCGCCATAGGTGACGATGCGGCGATCGACGATGCGGCCGACCAGACGCTGCACGATCGGATGATCGGTGCACATCACGGCGAAGCCGTAGAACGGCACGTTCTCGACGAAGTCGATGAAGGCGTCCTGCACCGCGGCGAAGGTGCCAAAGTGATCGAGATGCTCGGCGTCGACATTGGTGACGATGGCAACATCGGCCGGCAGCTTGAGGAAGGTGCCGTCGGACTCGTCGGCCTCGACCACCATCCAGTCGCCGGCGCCCAGGCGCGCATTGGTGCCGTAGGCGTTGATGATGCCGCCGTTGATGACGGTCGGGTCGAAGCCACCGCTATCGAGCAGCGTCGCCACCATCGACGTGGTCGTGGTCTTGCCATGGGTGCCGGCGATGGCGACGCAGCTTTTGAGCCGCATCAGCTCGGCCAGCATCTCGGCGCGGCGCACAACCGGCAACCGGCGCTCGCGCGCGGCAACCAGTTCGGGATTGTCCGGCTTGATCGCCGACGACACCACCAGCACATGGGCGCCATCGACGTTCGACGCCTTGTGACCGATGAACACGGCGATGCCGAGATCGCGCAGCCGCTTGACGTTGGCGCTGTCGGCAACATCGGAGCCGGTCACGGTGTAGCCGAGATTGGCCAGCACCTCGGCGATGCCGCTCATGCCGATACCGCCGATGCCGACGAAGTGCACCGGTCCTATGTCGCGCGGCAGTTTCATGGGAGTTCCTCTGCTGTCACCGTCCGCGAGGGCGGACGATCCAGATCTATGGGCACCGTTTATGGCACGGCGTCAGAAAATGAAAGCGGGCGCCCGCCGGGTGCGATTTCGCGGCTAGTCCGCCTCAGACCCCGACCTCCTGCATCACCAGATCCGCCAGCCGTTCGGCGGCGTCGATGGTGCCCACGGCCTTGGCCGCCGCCGCCATCCGGCCGAGTCGGGCTGGATCGGCGGCGAGCGATGCGACCTCGTCGGCGACGTGCTGCGGCGTGAAGGCGCGCTGCTCAATGCGAATGGCACCGCCCGCCTCCTCCAGCATGCCGGCATTGTGGAACTGGTCCTGGTCCAGCGCATGCGGCAACGGCACCAGAATCGAAGGCCGGCCGATCGCGGTCAGTTCGGCGATCGTCGATGCACCGGAGCGGGCAATGACCAGATGCGCCGCCGCCATGCGCGCGGGCAGATCGGCGAAGAACGGCGCGCACTCGGCTTCGACACCGAGCCGGTCATAGAGGCTGCGGACCGCGTCGATGTCTTCATCGCGGGCCTGCTGCACGACGGCGAGGCGCGACCGCATTTCCGCCGTCATCTGTTCGATCGCCGCCGGCACGATGTCGGCCATCACGCGGGCGCCCTGGCTGCCGCCGAACACCAGCAGGTTCAGCCGGCCGCCGGCGGATGGCATCGCATACGGGACCGCCGCGGCGGCGATCACCGGCGGACGGATTGGATTGCCCGTGAAGGCAACCTTGTCCCGCCAGCGCGGATCGACATTGCGCAGCGCGCGAAAGCCGGTGGCGATGCGGGTGACACGCGGCGCGAGAAAGCGGTTGGCGCGCCCCATGACGCTGTTCTGTTCGTGCAGCACGGTCGGCACGCCGCGCAAGGTGGCCGCCAGCAGCGGCGGCACCGTCGGGTAGCCGCCGAAGCCGACCACCGCCGCCGGCCGGATGCGCCCGATCGCCGACCAGGCCTTGGCGGTGCCCAGCCCCAAAGATGACAGCGTGCGCGCCAGCGCCAGCGGGTTGCGGCCGCGCACGGTGGCGCTCGGGATCATGTGAACGGCACGCGCCGGAAACTTGAAATGCGCGGCGCGTGTGTCGGTGGCGAGATCGACGATCACGCCGCGCCGCTCCAGCACCACGGCAAGCGCCTCCGCCGGAAACAGATGGCCACCGGTGCCGCCTGCGCAAAGGAGAACCAATTTGTTTGAGTCGCGTGCTGGCATGACCTCTCCACCGTCATGCCCGGCCTTGTGCCGGGCATCCACGCCTTTTTCCTAGCGCAACGCAGCAAGCAAGTCGTGGATGGCCGGGACAAGCCCGGCCATGACAAAAGAACACGCGGAAAGCGTCACGCCGCACTGGCCGCCGGGGCCAGCTCCGGCGCCAGCATGGCCGCGCGGGGCTGCTCACGGGTCAGCGCCAGCAACATGCCCATCGCATAGGCCAACGACAGCATGGACGAGCCGCCATAGGAGATGAACGGCAGGGTCATGCCCTTGGCCGGGATCAGGTGCAGATTGACCGCCATGTTGATGGCGGACTGGGTGGCAAACAGAATGGTCAGCCCGGCCGCGGCGAAGCGCGTGAACGGATCGTCGTTGCCCATGGCGCGCAGCAGCGAGCGGATGACGATAAAGGCAAACAGCAGCGCCAGGACGAGGCACAGCGCGATGCCGAACTCCTCCGCCGCGACCGCGAACACGAAATCGGTGTGGCTCTCCGGCAGCATGCGCTTGACCGTGCCCTCACCAGGACCGCGGCCGAACCAGCCGCCGCGCAGAAACGACTCGTTGGCAAGGTCGATATTAAACGTGTCGCCCGAGGCCGGGTCGAGGAAGCGCTGAATGCGGCGCGTCACGTGCGGCAAGGTGAAATAGGCACCGAGCAGGCCGATACCGGCGACGCCGGCGATGCCGAACACCCAGACCAGCCGCATGCCGGCCATGAAGAACAAGGCGCTCCAGACCAGCACCACCAGCATGGTCTGGCCGAAATCCGGCTGCACGACCAACAACGCCACCACCGCCAGCAGCAGCGCCAGCGACAACGTGTTGGCGGGCATGTCCGGATTGCGCGCCGACTCGGCGAACAGCCAGGCGGTGAGAATGACGAAAGCCGGCTTCAAGAATTCCGACGGCTGGATGTTGACCCCGAACAGCACCAGCCAGCGCCGCGCGCCCTTGATCTCGGCGCCGAAATACGGCGTCGACGCCACCATGATCAGGCTGATGGCGAACACCAGCAGCGACAGGCGCCGGATCTGCCGCGGGTTCAGAAAAGACACGCCGAGCAGAACGGCGATGGTCGGAAACAGAAAGAGAATGTGGCGGTTGACGAAATAGAACGGGTCGAGGCCGAGGCGCCCGGCGACGGGCGGGCTGGCCGCAAGCGACAACACCACACCGGCCAGCATCAGCGCGCCGATGGCCGCGAGCGTCAGCCGGTCAACGGTCCACCACCATTCGCCAAACGGCGTGCGATGCGCGCGCGAGATCATTCAGGACGGTCCCCATGCCGCACAGGCGGCCAGTTAATTCCTGACCTGACACGGTTGACGAAGCATTAATGATTTCGGCGGGAAGCGAAACTTCCCCTGCGAGGGCGGCTACGGCTGACGATTGATGCCCGGGACCGCCCGCACCAGATCCGTGAAGGCTTTGCCGCGCACCTCGAAGTTCCGGTACTGGTCAAACGACGCGCAGGCCGGCGACAGCAGCACCACCGGTTCCGCGGCGTCCGCAGCCGCGGCATCGCGGGCGGCAGCATCGACGGCGGCGGACATGACATCGACGATTTCGTAGGGCACCTTGCCTTCAAGCGTGCGGGCGAAGTCCGGCGCCGCCTCGCCGATCAGATAGGCCTTGCGGATGCGGGGGAAATACGCGGTCAGGCTCTCGATACCGCCGGTCTTCGGCTTGCCGCCGGCGATCCAGAAAATGTCGGGGAAGCTCGCCAGCGCCTTGGCCGCGGAATCGGCGTTGGTCGCCTTGGAGTCGTTGACGAAAAGGACTTTGCCCTTGCGCCCGATCTGCTGCATGCGGTGCGCAAGACCGGGAAAGCTGACGAGACCTTTCTGGATATCCGCCAGATCCATCCCAAGCGCGACGCAGGCGGCAACCGCCGCGGCCGCATTCTGCGCATTGTGCTGCCCGCGCAGCGCGCCGATACCGGACAGCTGCGCTACCGGATAGGCCTTGCCGGCGACCGCGCGCATGATGCGCGTGCCTTCGGCGTAATAGCCGTCGCGCACCGGCGCCAACACTGACACGCGCACCACCGGCTTGCCGGCGCGTTCGATGCGGTCGGCGGCGGCGCGGGTATAGCGGTCGTCGACACCGATCACCGCCGCTCCGCCCGGCTCAACGCCGGCCGCCAGCAGCGTCTTGATGGCGGCGTAATTTTCCATCGTGCCGTGGCGGTCGAGATGATCTTCGGTGACGTTGAGCAGGATACCGACAGTGGCATGGAGCGACGGCGCGAGATCGATCTGATAGGACGACACCTCGACCACATAAGGCCTTCCGGTCGCGAACGGCTCCAGATCGAGTACCGGCACGCCAATATTGCCGCCCATCTGCACATCGTGTCCGGCGCTTTTGAGAAGATGCGTGGTCAGCGCCGTGGTGGTCGACTTGCCGTTGGTGCCGGTGATGGCGACCAGCGGACAGTCGAGCCCCGACGCCGCGCGTTCACGGCAGAACAGTTCGATGTCGCCGATGATCTCGACGCCTTCACGGCGGGCGCGGGCCGCGGTCCAGTGCGGCGTCGGATGGGTCAGCGGCACGCCGGGCGCCAGCACCAGCGCCGCCACCTGCGACCAGTCGAGGTCGGCGAGGTTCTGCGTCGTCACCCCCGCCGCCTGCGCATCGGCGAGTTTCGCCTCGCTGTCATCGAAGGCGATCACATGGGCGCCGCCGGCGGCCAGCGCGCGGGCCGACAGCAGGCCGGAGGCGCCGAGCCCGAACACAGCGACGGTCTTGCCGGCAAAGACGGTGATCGGAATCATTGAACGGTCGTCCCGCCGAGCGTCCCCGCCATCGCGGGAACCACACTACTTCTATCGCAACTTCAAGCTCGCCAGACCGGCCAGCGCCAGCACCACGGCGACGATCCAGAACCGGATCACGATCTGCGGCTCGGTCCAGCCCATCTGTTCATAGTGGTGGTGAATCGGCGCCATTTTGAACACGCGCTTGCCGGTCAGTTTGAACGACACCACCTGCACGATGACCGAGACGGCTTCGAGCACGAACAGACCGCCGACGATCGCCAGCACGATCTCGTGCTTGATGGCGACGGCGATGGCGCCGAGCATGCCGCCCAGCGACAGCGAACCGGTGTCGCCCATAAAGATCGAAGCCGGCGGCGCATTGAACCAGAGAAAGCCGAGCCCCGCGCCAATCACCGCGCCACACAGCACCGCCAATTCGCCGGTGCCGGCGACGTAACGGATCTGCAGATAGTCGGAGAACAGCGCGTTGCCGACCAGATAGGAGATCAGACCGAAGGTCGCCGCCGCGATCATCACCGGCACGATGGCGAGACCGTCGAGGCCGTCGGTCAGGTTGACCGCATTGCCGGCGCCGACGATGACGAAGGCGCCGAACAGCACAAAGGCATAACCGAGGTTGATCGCCAGGTCCTTGAAGAACGGAAACACCAGCGAGGTGGAGACCGGCGGCCGGCCGAGATTCGCCAGCGCCATACAGGCGACCACCGCGACCAGCACTTCGGCCATCAGCCGGGTGCGGCCGGCAAAGCCGGCATGGGTCTGCTTGGTGACCTTGAGATAGTCGTCATAAAAGCCGATCACGCCGAAGGCGAGCGTGACGCCGAGCACGATCCACACATACGGATTGGCTGGGTTCGCCCAAAGCAGTGTCGAGACCAGCATGCCGGACAGGATCATCAGGCCGCCCATCGTGGGCGTGCCCTTTTTGGTCAAATGCGATTGCGGGCCATCCGTGCGGATCGGCTGGCCCTTGCCCTGCTTCAGACGCAGCATGTCGATGATCGGGCCGCCGAACAGGAACACGAAGACCAGCGCGGTGACGATGGCGCCGCCGGTGCGGAAGGTGATGTAACGGAAGACGTTTAAAAACGAGACCGTGTCGGAAAATTGGGTCAGCCAGTACAGCATTGATCAATTCCTGCGGATCTCATTCGCGGCGAGCATCACGCACCCGTGGCCGCCTGCTCAGGCACGGCCGAGCGGGGAAACTGCCGTTCCAGCGCCTTGACGATCGGACCCATTTTCGAGCCCAGCGAACCCTTCACCATCACCGCATCGCCGGCACGGATGGCGTCGAGTACGGACGGTTCCAATTCCGCCGCCGTCACGGCATAGCCCCCCCGGCGACCCGAGGGAAGAGCCTCCCACAGCGCCTTCATCTGCGGACCGGCGCAATACACAAGATCGATGCCGGCGGCATTTACAGGCTGCGCCAGCGCGCGGTGCAGGTCTGCCGCCTGATCGCCCAGTTCCAGCATGTCGCCGAGCACGGCAATACGGCGGCCGCGGTCGCCGATTGTGGCATGACCGAGCAAAGCCAGCGCCGCCGCCATCGAGGCCGGATTGGCGTTGTAGCTCTCGTCGATCAGCAGCGCGCTGCCGCCAGGCACCGCCAAATTGGCGCGCGCGCCGCGCCCGGTGGCCGGCTTGAGGTTGTTCAACGCCAGCGCCGCTAGCGCCAGGTCGCCGCCCGCTAACGACACCGCCGCCAGCACGCCGAGCGAATTCAGTACCAGATGCTTGCCCGGTGCGCCGAGCTTGTAGGTGACGTCCTGGCCGAGAATGGACGCATGCACGCAGGAGCATTCCGGGTGCAGACACATTTTGGTCAGCCGCGCGTCCGCGTCGGCATGCTCGCCAAAGGTAACAATGCGGCCAACGCCAGCCGCTTCGGCGGCGGCCGCGAGCCGCTGATACTGGCTGTTGTCACGGTTGAGGACGGCAACGCCGCCCGGCTCCAGGCCGGCAAAGATTTCGGCCTTGGCGTCGGCGATTTTCTCCAGCGAGCCGAAATATTCCAGGTGTACCGGCGCAACGGTGGTGATGATCGCCACATGCGGGCGCACCAGTTGCGTCAGCGGCGTGATCTCGCCGGCATGGTTCATCCCGATCTCAAACACCGCGTAAGCCACGGCGGCCGGGCAGCGCGCCAGCGACAGCGGCACGCCCCAGTGATTGTTGTAGGAAGCCGCAGAGGCGTGGGTTTCGCCCTCGGCCGACAGCGCCAGCCGCAGCGCTTCCTTGGTGCCGGTCTTGCCGACCGAACCGGTGACGGCGATCACCTTGCCCCGCAATCGCGCGCGCGCGGCGCGGGCCAGATCGCGCAGGCCCTCGAGCACGTCGTCCACCGCCAGAAGCGGCGCATCGGCGGCAAAACGGCTGCGTTGCGCGCGCGCGATGACGGCAACGCCACCGCCGCTCGTCAACGCCGCCTCGACAAAGTCATGGCCGTCGCGGTTATCGCCCTGGATGGCGAAGAAGGCTTCGCCGGGGGCGATGCTGCGGGTGTCGATGGAGATGCCCGAGACGCCGTCCGGCAGCGCGCCGGAGGCGTCGGCCTTCATGGCGGCGGCCATGTCGGAAATGGTCCAGAGCGCGGTCATGCCACGGCTCCCTTAAGTGCCGCAGCGACCGCATCGTGGTCCGAAAATGGGATGACCTTGTCACCGACAATCTGCCCGGTTTCGTGTCCCTTGCCGGCGATCAACAGCACGTCGCCGTCGTTCAGCGAGGCGATGCTCGCGCGGATCGCTTCGTTGCGGTCGCCGATCTCGGTGGCGCCGGGGGCTGCCGCGAGGATAGCGGCGCGGATGGCAGCCGCATTCTCGCTGCGCGGATTGTCGTCGGTGACGATGACGCGGTCAGCATTTTCCTGAGCGATGCGGCCCATGATCGGCCGCTTGCCCTGGTCGCGGTCGCCGCCGCAGCCGAACACGACGACAAGCTTGCCTTTGGCATAAGGCCGCAGCGCCGCCAGCGCTTTCGCCAATGCATCGGGCTTGTGGGCATAGTCAATGAAGACGGGCGCGCCTTTATGCGTGCCGGCCAGTTCGAGCCGCCCCTTGGCGCCGGTGAGTTTTTCCAGCGCCGGAAAGACCTTGGCCGGATCGGAGCCGGTCGCAATCGCCAGCCCGGCCGCGACCGCGGCGTTCTGCACCTGGAAGCCGCCGACCAGCGGAAGTTTGATGCTGTAGCGGCGGCCGGCATGGGCCATGTCGACGACTTGCGCGAACCCGTCGATGGTACCGCCGACCAGCCGGATGCCGTCGCCTTTTTCGCCGACCGTGATGATCTTGAGCCTGCGCTTTTCCGCCGCCGCCACCACCTGTTCAGCGTAGCAATCGTCGACATCGATGACCGCGGTGCCATCCGCAGCGATTAGCTCGTCGAACAGGCGCATCTTGGCGGCCAGATAGGCTTCGATGGTCGGATGATAATCCAGATGATCGCGCGACAAATTGGTGAAGCCGCCGGCGGCGATCCGGACGCCATCAAGCCGGTGCTGATCGAGACCGTGCGATGATGCCTCCAGCGCCAGATGCGTGACGCCCTCGCCCGCCAGACCATCGAGCGTGCGGTGCAGGTCGACAGGATCGGGTGTGGTCAGCGAACCGTAGGTCTCGCCCTTGGGTGACACCACGCCGACGGTGCCGATACTGGCCGCCGGCAGCCCGAGCGTTTCCCATATCTGGCGGGTGAAAGCCGCAACCGATGTCTTGCCGCTGGTGCCGGTCACCGCGGCGATGACTTGGGGCTGGCGCGAATAGAAGCCGGCTGCGGCCAGCGCCAGCGCACGGCGCGCGTTCTTCACGGCAACGAAAACGACGGCGTCGGGCAGTCCATCCGGCTTGAGTTCGGCGGCGACCGCGACCGCGCCGGCCTTGACCGCCTGCGCCGCAAACGCCGCGCCATCGGCCTTGGCACCGGCGATGGCGACGAACAGAAAGCCCGGCCTGACCTTGCGGCTGTCCGCAGCGACGCCGGTAATTTCCAGCGAACCGAGGCTGGCGCCGGCTTCCGGCAGGAGTGCGGCGAGCTTCACGGCGTCCCCTTTACGCCTGCCAGAATCAGTTGTTCGGCCTTCGGCAGATCGAGGCGCGGCTTGATGTCGAGCAGCGGCGCGACGCGCTCGATCACCCTGGCGCTCACCGGCGCCGCGTTCCAGCCGGAGGTGGCGTAGCCATGGGATTCCGGCGTGGGCTGAGGTTCGTCGATCATGATCAGCAGGAGGTAGCGCGGCTTGTCGGACGGAAAGATGGCAGTGAAGCTGTTCAGAAGCTTGTTCTTGGCATAGCGGCCGTTGACCACTTTTTCCGAAGTTCCCGTTTTGCCACCAACGTAATAGCCGGGCACATTCGCGCGCGAGCCGCTGCCTTTTTCGACATTCAGCCGCATCAGATAGCGCATCTTGTCCGAGGTCTCGGGCTTGATGACGCGGCGGGCCAGTTTGTCGGCCTCCGCTTGGTCGCGCTTGAGGAAGGTCGGCGGCACCAGCTTGCCGCCGTTGACCAGCGCGGAAATGCCCATCACCGCTTGCAGCGGCGCCACTGAAAGGCCGTGGCCGAAGGCGATGGTCACCGTATTCAACTCGCCCCAGCGCTTCGGCAGCAGCGGCTCGGCGCTCTCGGGCAGTTCGGTGCGCAGCCGGTCGAGCTGGCCAAGCTTCTTCAGGAAGGCTTTGTGATAGTCGACGCCGAGCGCCAGCGCCATGCGGGCGGTGCCGATGTTCGACGAATAGGTGAAGACCTCCGGCACCGTCAGCACGCGCTTTTGGCCTTTGTAGTCGCTGATGGAGAAGCGGCCGTAGCGCAGCGGCATGCGCGCGTCGAAAGTCGAGTTCAGCCCGATGCGCCCGCTGTCCAGCGCCATCGCCAGCGTTAGCGCCTTGAAGGTCGAGCCCATCTCGAACACGCCGGTTGTCAGCCGGTTGATACGGGTCGGATCGTTGGCCTCGCGCGGGTTGTTCGGATCGTAATCCGGCACCGAAACCAGCGAGACGATTTCACCCGTGTTGACGTCGGCGATCAGGCCGGCCGCTGCCTTGGCCTTGTACTTTTCGCGCGCCGCCAGCAGTTCATCGCGCATCGCGAACTGCACGCGGAGATCGAGCGCCAGTTCGACCGGCTTCTGCAGCCGGTCGATGGCAAAGCCTGCCATATGCAGCGCCGCGAGTCCCTGCCCGTCCAGCCATTTCTCAATACCGGCAATACCCTGGTTGTCGATATTCACGTGCCCGATCTCGTGCGAGACGGTCGGACCGTGGGGGTAAACGCGCTTGTTCTCCGGCAGGAAGCCGAGGCCGGGAATGCCGAGCCGGTGTATCTCGTGGCGCTGCTTGGGCGTTATATCGCGCCGCAGCCAGGCAAAGCCGCGCTTTGACGACAGCCGGTCGCGCACTTCGTTGGCGTCAAGATCGGGCAGCACCGCGGTTAACAGTTCGACCGCCTCGTCGACATCGATGATCTTGCGCGGCTCGCCGAACAACGACGGCATCTTCACGTCTGTGGCGAGCAGCAGCCCGTTGCGGTCGAAGATATCCGGACGCGCCGTACCGGTGGCGTCCTGGCCGGCGCTGCGGCGTCCTTCATTGCCGTCGCCGGCGGTGGCAAACATCACCAGCCGCAGAGCGATGACACAATAGACAGCGGAAAAGGCAACGATGGCGAGGCCAAGCCGCGCCTTGGCCTTCACATTGCGATCGACGTCGCGGCCGTAGAGCGCCGAGGAAATCCAGCGCTGCAAGCGCGAGCCGTTCGAGGCCGATGCCGGGGCTTTCATATCGGTCATCGTGGCGCCTTTGGCACGCCAATGCTGCCGGTTGTGTCGAGCATCAGCGGTGCAATCATGGCGCCGATCGGATCGTTGCCGGGGGGCACCGCGAATTCCGGCGGCCTCTCGGGCAGCCGGTCGAAACTGTCAAACTGGGTCGGATGCACTTGCCGCAGATGCGGCAGGTGGCGAGAGGCCAGGCCTTTAATGCGATCCGGCGAGTCGAGCCGCGCCCATTCGGCGCGGAGACTGGCTACAGCCTCGCGCTCCTTGCGCAGTTCGCCGCGCAGTTTGGCGACACGCTCGAGCTGCAGCGTCGAATCGAACTTGATCTTGTAGACGAAGGACGCCGCCACGATCAGCAAGGCGATCACCAGAATATTGAGGAGACGCATGATTCAGCGCCCCTTCATCACGTCGGCCAGCGACGGCAGGCGCGGCAGCAAATCGTCCAGCGCGCCGGCGCGCGGCGCGGCTTCGGTGCGTTCGCCAGCCCGCAGCTTGGCCGAACGCGCGCGCGGATTGCGCGACAGTTCGGCCTCGCCGGCGGTCACCGGCTTTTTGGTGAGCACGCCGAAGGTCGGCTCCGGGCGGACGAGCTCAGGGGCGTGACGCGAACCGCCGCGAGTTTCGCTGCGCTCGATCAGGAATGACTTGACGATGCGGTCTTCGAGCGAATGGAACGACACCACCACCAGCCGGCCACCCGGCTTGAGAATGCGTTCGGCAGCCGTCAGCGCGGCAACCAGCTCGCCCAGCTCGTCGTTGACGAAGATGCGCAACGCCTGAAATGTTCGCGTCGCCGGATGTATGTCGTTTGGCTTGGACCGCACCACGCGCCCGACGATGGATGCAAGAGCGGCGGTGGTCCGGATCGGCGCCTCGGCGCGGGCGCGCACGATGGCGCGGGCGACGCCGCGCGAATGGCGCTCTTCGCCAAGCAGAAAAATGATGTTGGCGAGATCGCGCTCGTCGGCGTGGGCCACGACATCGGCCGCGCTCGGGCCGTCGCTGCCCATGCGCATGTCGAGTGGTCCGTCGAGGCGGAACGAGAAGCCGCGCTCCGGCGTATCGAGCTGCATCGACGAGACGCCGAGATCGAGCACGACGCCGTCGACGGCATCGGCGCCGGTCTCGTGCGCGACAGCAGCCAGATTGGAGAATTGATCTTCAATCAGGGTCAGGCGGCCTTGCGCCGCGCTGACCATGCTCGCGCCGCGCGCGATGGCGGCCTGGTCGCGGTCGATGCCGATTACCCGGCAATCCGCGGCGGCGAGGATCGCGCGTGTGTACCCGCCGGCACCGAAGGTACCGTCAACATAGATGCCGCCGTCCACGACCCTGAGGAAGTCGAGCACCTCATCGCCCAGCACGGGAATATGAAGGGCTGCTTCGCCCGCGACAGCCCTCGGGCCGTCGCTGCCCGCCGTCATGAGTGCGCTCCGGATGTCACCGATCGCGAGCGGCACCGCTCCCTGGAAGAGAGGCAGGCCGCGATGCGCAATGGGAAGTGGCCGGACATCATGGTGCATCATGGGCATCGATTAAATGACTGGACCCCGGCCAATGCCTGAGCCCGGATCGCACAATTAGGGACAGTGCATTAACGGCCCTTAAACTTAATAATTTGTTGCGGCGGAGCGGCTTAGCGCGTTCGTGCCAGCGAGTTCCGTCTCACATATGATTTCGCGGCCTATCCAGCGGTAAATTGACGCGCGGCACGGGAACGCCGATTTGGCGGCCGAGTTAACCGAAGCAACCGGGCCACCCGGTCCGAGACCGAAGTTCCGATGCGATTGTTCCAACAACCGGGAGTCAATCATGATAAGCATCCAGAAACTCACGATAGGCGCTGCCGTGGGCGCCCTTATGGCGTCGAGCGCGCTGGCACAAGCGCCTGCCCCGTCGGCACCCGCTAACACCACGCCTCCGGCCGCAACGTCACCGACGCCCATGAAGGGCACCGACACCGCCGGCGCGCCGGACATTGTGATGTCGCAAAAGCCCGACCAGTGGCTGGCGTCGAAATTTCGCGGGACCGACGTTGTCGGTGCGGATGACGCCAAGATTGGCGACGTCTCCGACATACTGTTCGACAAGTCGGGCAAGATCGACGCCTTCGTGATCAGCGTCGGCGGCTTCCTCGGCGTCGGCTCGAAGAGCGTGGCGCTGGCGCCGGCCTCATTCAACGTGGTACCCGGCAAGGATGGCGGCTCGGATCAGCTCAAGCTCTCCATGACCAAGGAACAGCTGACCCAAGCGCAGGCCTTTGAACCGTACCAGCCGCCCCGCGCAACCACCGGCGCCAATCCGGGTGGTAACCCGCGGCCGATGAACAACGCGCCGGCCACCGGCCGTTAAGCCGCCGGTTCGGCAAGCCTTCACAAGCACGCGGCCCGGATGGGGAAACCGTCCGGGCCGCAACCATATCGGGGCTCGTCTTGCTTTTTTAATCTTGCGCGGTGAAAGATACCGGCTACCGCGCCCCCGCGCTTTTGTTCAAGTGGCTCCGGCACCATGCCTGTTTTTCAGCCGGATTCGTTCATCGTTGCCGAAGTTCGGCCTTCCGCCAACCACGACGAACGCAAGAACGTCCAGCGCCCTGACATGATTCTGCTGCACTACACCGGCATGCAGTCCGGCGATGCGGCGTTGGCCCGCCTGTGCTCGCCGGAGAGCAAGGTATCTTCGCATTACGTCGTGTTCGAGGACGGCCGCATCGTGCAATGCGTACCGGAAACACTGCGCGCCTGGCATGCCGGCGTCTCGTCGTGGGCCGGAGAGACGGATATCAATTCACGCTCGATCGGAATCGAGATCGTGAACCCCGGTCATGAATTCGGCTACACGGATTTCCCCCTGCGGCAGATTGCGGCGGTGATTTCGCTGTGCAAGTCGATCCTGACGCGGCGCGGCCCGATTGCTGCCGACCGTATCCTCGCCCATTCCGACGTGGCGCCGGCGCGCAAGCAGGATCCGGGCGAGAAGTTTCCCTGGGAGTTGCTGAGCGAATCCGGCATCGGCCATTGGGTGCGCGCCGCGCCGCTCGATCTCACCGGCACCACGATCAAGCCGGGCGATCGTGGCGACACGGTCACCCGGCTGCAGCGCGCGTTCCGCGCCTACGGCTATGGAATTGAGGAGACGGGCGTCTTTGACGAGGCTACCGGCCTGGTGGTGACCGCGTTCCAGCGCCATTTCCGCCCCGCCCGCGTCGATGGCATTGCCGATCCCTCGACGCTTTTGACTTTGCGGGCCTTGATCGAGACCCGCCCGGGCGCTCTGGCTTAACCGCGACGGCGGTCGCGCCTTGACGCCGCCCGTCCCCGCCCCCATTCCTACCCGGTCAGTCGGCCGGACGGCCGCCGCGGCTAGGCCCGAAAGGGTGCCGGGGAGGAAAGTCCGGGCTCCATGGACGAACGGTGCCGGATAACGTCCG
>LNFM01033452.1_pt1 | contig 15460 bp, 21 predicted proteins | sample 596031 | NCBI WGS metagenome assembly LNFM01 (sample SAMN04254537, study PRJNA301005) | activated carbon metagenome | isolation source: dual media filters at the Ann Arbor, Michigan drinking water treatment plant | place: USA: Ann Arbor | reverse complement strand
CCGAAGTGAAATCGCTGCAAAAGGCCCACTTCGGTCTGCGCATGCAAAAAGCCACGCAACAACTCAACAACAACGCCGTGCTGGGCGACACCCGTCGCGCCATCGCTCGTGCCAAGACCATTCTTGCCGAGAAGCAGCGCAACGCGGCATCTGCCAAATAAGGAGTGACCATGACGGAAGCTAAAACATCCCTCAAGCGCACCTTGATCGGCAAGGTCGTCAGCGACAAGCGCACCAAGACCGTGACGGTCCTGGTCGAGCGCCGTGTGAAGCACGAGCTCTACGACAAGATCGTGGCCAAGTCGAGCAAGTACCACGCCCATGACGAAAAGGGCGAGTACAAGACCGGCGACACGATCGAGATCACCGAGAGCCGTCCGCTGTCGAAGACGAAAAACTGGGTCGCTACCCGCCTGGTCCAAAAGGCCGAGCTGGTTTAAGCGCGATTCGCGCTGCTTGCAGCGCCGAACTGAAAAGCGACCGACAATGCCGGTCGCTTTTTCTTTTTCCAGGCTCGACTTTTTTTGAGCCTTCACACCCCGGCCCACAGGCCCAAAACCATGAGGAGCACAGCATGATTCAGGTTGGCGAAAAAATCCCGGCGGCCACGTTGATGGAGTACAGCGAGGTTGAGGGCAACGGTTGCAGCATTGGCCCCAATGCCGTTGACGCCCACAAAGCCGCGGCCGGCAAAACGATCGCCGTGTTCGCGCTGCCCGGCGCCTTCACCCCGACCTGTTCGGCCAAGCACGTCCCCGGTTTTGTCGAGCACGCAGCCGTCTGGTGCCTGAGCGTGAACGATGCGTTTGTGATGGGTGCCTGGGCGCGTGACCAGAAGACCGGCGACAAGGTGCGCATGCTGGCCGACGGCAGTGCCGACTTCGCCAAGGCCACGGGTCTCACGCTGGACCTCACGGGTCGTGGCATGGGTCTGCGCAGCAACCGGTATTCGATGCTGATCAAGGACGGTGTGGTCAAGGCGCTGAACGTTGAGGCGCCGGGCAAGTTTGAAGTGAGCGACGCGGCCACTTTGCTGGCTCAGGCCAAAGCCGGCGTCTGAACGCGGTTTGAGCCAAAGCGAAAGCAGCTGGTGGTGACGCCAGCGGCTTTTTCATTTCTCGCCAGCACCTCACGAGCCTGAAGTGATGCTTGCACGACCTTGTAGTCGTCGCTGAACGGACCCAAGGAAGAGAACCCTCAGAGATCCAATTTGAGGTAGTGCGCCCCGGGAATCGGGTTGTGATAGTACGGCGCCACCTCCACAAACCCAGCCTCCTGGTAGAGCGCACGGGCGGTCTCCATGTCGCTGAGCGTGTCCAGCAGCATGGTGGTGTACCCGGCCAGGCGGGCGTCGGACATGACTTGCTCCACCAGCAGTCGGCCCAGTCCAAAGCCGCGGAACGCCCGGCGCACGAACAAACGCTTCATCTCGCAGGCGTCAAGGTGGTCGGTGTCGGTGAGCGGGCGAAACGCGCAGCAACCTGCGGGCTCACCCCCCACCAGGGCGACAAACACCGATCCGGCGGGAAGCGCGTATTCACCCGGCAAGTTGGCCAGCTCGGCCTCGAATCCCTGGAAGCACAGGTCGATGCCCATGTCGGTCTGGTAGTCGAGGAACAAGGACCGGACCGTGTCCAGGTCGTCAGGAAATCGGGCCAACCGGAGCGTGATGTCGGCGGTTTCGGTGGGTTTCATTCGAGTGGGGTGGAATCGGGCGCGGACGGGGACGCCACTATACGGCCAGCTGGCTGCTTGAAGACATCAGAACGCGTTGCCCAACTGAACCAGCCAAGTCACCGCCCCGCCGCAGACCACCAGAATCATCAGCGCCAGCGCCCGCGTTGCCAGCGAATCGCGCGCCTGCGGCAGTGCGAGGCCAGGCGCCACTTGTTTGTCGCCCACCACCATCGGGCGCACCAGGTTGTCCTTCTTGACCCATTTGTAGAAAACGATGGCGGCCACGTGCAGCACCACCAGTGCGATCACGATGAACTTGCCGACGTTCTTGTGGTAATTCGTGGCCAGGGCCACCGTGTCGCCCGAAACAAAACGCACCAGCGGACCGAAAAAGGAGATCTCGTCGTCGCTCATCAGGCCGGTGGTGACCTGCGCCAGCAGGATCAGCAGCAGGGCAAACACCGACAAGGCGCCCAGTGGCGTGTGACCAACCCGGTGTTCCGGCTTGGCACGCCCTCGCAGGTAAGCCAGCACAGAGGATGGCGCGTACAGAAAGCTGCCAAAGCGCGACCAGTGCCCGCCCACGAATCCCCAGGCCAGGCGAAACAACAGCAGCGTGAGCACCGCGTAGCCCAAGCGCAGATGCCAGGTCATCCAGTTGCCGCCCACATTGGCGGTGATCACGAGACCCACGACTGCGGCGGCGAGCAGCCAATGGAAAAGACGGGTGGGCAGGTCCCAGACGCGAATCGTTTGCATGGTCAAGACGAATGGTTTCAAAGATGAGTGGAGCCAGGGGGCATGCCGACAGTTCCAGGGGAACTTGAACGATGTCGGCACACTCTCGTTCGGGCAGCACACTCGCTGCCTTTTGTATTCAACCACGCTCAGGAGTGTTCATGAAAATTCTCGCCCCATTGGCCATGGCCGTTGCGCTCACCAGCCTGTCTGCCCCGGCGTTCGCCCAGTTCCAGAAGCCCGAGGACGCCGTGAAGTACCGCAAAGCGGCCTTCACCGTGATGGCCAGCCACTTCGGGCGCGTGGGTGCAATGGCCAACGGCCGCGTGCCGTTCGATGCCAAGGTGGCGGCCGACAGCGCGGCGATCGTCGAGACCATGAGCAAACTGCCGTGGGAAGGTTTTGGTCCCGGCACCGACAAGGGCGATACCCGCGCGCTGCCGGCCATCTGGACCGAGCAGGCCAAGTTCAAGGAAGGCGCCGACAAGTTCCAGGCCGAGGCGACCAAGCTGAACGCCGCCGCCAAGACCGGCAACCTTGACGCTGTGAAGACCGCCTTTGGCGCCGTGGGCCAGAGCTGCAAGGCCTGCCACGACGCCTACCGCAAGGACTGATGGCGCCTGCGGCCTGAGCCGGAATGCAAAAAGCCAGGACCTGGGTCCTGGCTTTTTGCTGTGGGGCGGTGGTAACGATTCAGGTCTGGGCCAGCAACTTTTCAATGAGCTGGTGCAACGCTGCGAAGTCAGGCTCGCCCACGTAACGTTTGACGATGCGACCCTGCCTGTCGACGAGGTAAGTGGTGGGTGTGAGCTTGACGTCGCCCCACTGCTGCGCCACTTCACCCGTGTTGTCGAGCGCCACCTTGAAGGGCAGTTGGCGGCTCTGCGCAAAATTGAGCACCCAGTTGGGCGGGTCGTATTCCATGGCCACCGCCACGGTGTCGAAGCCCTGTCCCTGGTACTTGTGCCAGGTGGCCACGATCTGCGGCATTTCTTTCACGCACGACACGCAGGTGGTGGCCCAGAAGTTCACCAAGGTCACCTTGCCTTTGAGGTCGGCGGTGGTGGCCTTGGAGCCATCAATCAGTACAAAGGTGGATTGCGGCGCGGCCTCGCCGCCCGCGCAGCCGGCAAGGCCCAGCACAGCGGCAGTGCCCAGTGCAACCGCTGTGGCAATACTGCGGCGGCGCAAGCGGCCAGGTCGATCAAGTTCGGTCATTGTGTTTTCATTTCCCGGGGGCTACATTGCCCCACGCCATTGATTCATCAGCATCCAGGAGACACCGCATGCAGCGCCGCCAGTTTACCCAGTCCACCGCCGCCATCGGCTTGTTGATCCTCGCGGCACACCAGCAGGCACGGGCCTTGTCGCTGGGGGACCTCACCGAGCGCGATGCCACCCAGGGTATCAAGGTGGCACTGGAAAAAGGCGCCTTGGCGGCCGTGGCCTTGCTGGGCAAGACCGATGGATTCCTCGGCAATCCAAAAGTTCGGATTCCTTTGCCGGGTTTTCTGGAAGACGCGTCCAGGCTGCTCAAGCTCACCGGTCAGGGCAAGCGTGTGGACGAGCTGGTCACCAGCATGAACCGCGCGGCCGAAGCCGCCGTGCCCATGGGCAAAGACCTGCTGGTGAATGCGGTGAAGTCCATGAGCGTGACAGACGCCAAGAACATTCTGGGCGGTGGCGACAACTCGGTGACGCAGTTCTTTGCCGAAAAGACCCGCACGCCGCTGGGCGAAAAGTTCCTGCCGGTGGTGACCAAGGCCACCGAGAAGGTGGGGCTGGCCAACCAATACAACAAGCTGGCCGGCCAGGCGGCGGGGTTCGGTCTGGTCAAAGCGGAAGATGCCAACATCCAGAAGTACGTCACCGGCAAATCACTCGATGGCCTCTACACCATCATCGGCGAGGAAGAGCGCAAGATCCGCCAGGATCCGGTGGGCACCGGCAGCGCCATTCTCAAAAAGGTGTTTGGCGCGATGAAGTGAGCGCCGGGTGAAAGCTCAGCGCTTTTTGAGCTTGCCCCGCGCTTCCAGCAGCCGCGCCTCGAGATACTCGCCGTAGAAATCGGGCACGGCCACACCCACGAGGCGCTCTGCAAGTTCCTGTCCATCGGGTCCGAAGAACATCACCGTGGGCGTGAAGCGTGCCTTCCAGGTGCGGGCCTGATCAGCGGGGGTCGTCGTCTCGCCGGCAAATCCCTGCAGGTTGGTCTGGCGGTCCAGCACATCCAGTTGCACCGCCACCAGCAGACCCTCACGGCGCATGGGGGCCAGGTAGTTGTTGCGCACCAGCTCGCAGTACACACAGCCCTTGAGCGTGGTCATCACCACCAGCGGCTCGCCGCGCGCGGCCGCGGCCACCGCAGCGCCGCGCAGCGAGGTGGGAGTGGGCAAGGACTGCGGCGCGTTGGTCATCGTGAGCGTGCTCAAACCGCACCGCTGCGTTGCAGCTCGGCGAGTTGTTCCGGCGTGCTGCCCAGCCAGTCGCCCAGCACCTCGGCCGTGTGCTGACCCAGCAGCGGTGGCGGCAGGTCGTTGCGCACCGGCGTGGCGCTGAGTTTGAGCGGGCTGGCGACCGGTGCTCCCAGCGCTGCACCATGCCGCGCGAGAGCACGTGTTCGTCGGCGAACACCTCGGCCAGGCTGTTGATCGGGCCGCAAGGCACCTTGGCGGCTTCCAGCGCGGCGAGCCAGTCGGCCTTGCTGCGGGACTTGAGGATGGCCTCCAGCAGCGGCACCAGCACGGCACGGTGGCGCACCCGGTTCTGGTTCTGCGCAAAGCGCGTGTCACTCGCCAGTTCAGGCTGGCCGGCCACCGCACAGAACTTGGCGAACTGGCCGTCGTTGCCCACCGCCAGGATGATGTGCTGCGCCTGGCCCTGCGCGTCGGGCGCGACTTCAAACACCTGGTAGGGCACGATGTTGGCGTGGGCATTGCCCGCGCGTCCCGGTACCTTGCCGTCTTCGCGGCCGCGCACCAGGTAGTTGGCGCCCAGGTTGGCGAGCATGGCGACCTGCGTGTCGAGCAGGGCCATGTCGATGTGCTGTCCTTCGCCGGTGCGCTCGGCATGGCGCAGCGCGGCCTGGATGGCGACCGTGGCGTACAGCCCTGTGAACAGGTCGGCCACTGCCACGCCCACCTTCTGTGGCCCACCACCAGGCAAATCGTCGCGCTCACCGGTCACGCTCATGAGACCGCCCATGGCCTGGATGGCGAAGTCGTAGCCCGCGCGCTCTTTGTACGGACCGGTCTGTCCGAAGCCGGTGATGGAGCAGTACACCAGCTTGGGGTTGAGGGCGCGCAGGCTCTCGAAGTCCAGGCCGTAGCGCGCCATGTCGCCGACCTTGTAGTTCTCCACGAACACGTCGGCCTTGGCGGCGAGTTGGCGGATCAGCGCCTGACCTGCGGGGGTGGCGATGTCGCAGGTGATGGAGCGCTTGTTGCGGTTGGCGCCCAGGTAGTACGCGGCCTCGGCCGTGTCGGTGCCATCGCGCCCGCGCAGGAAGGGCGGACCCCAGCCGCGTGTGTCGTCGCCCCCGGGGTGGTTGTCGCCGGGTGGGCGCTCCACCTTGACCACATCGGCGCCGAGATCGGCCAGCGTCTGTGTGCACCAAGGGCCCGCGAGCACGCGGGACAAATCGAGTATGCGGATACCATCCAGAGCATTCATGTTGCCATTGTGCTTGAGGCTCCCGCACCTGCGGTGTCGCCGCGGTGGCGGGTCCATTTCCATCCCATGCCGTCATTTCCTTTCGATCGCGCAATGCGGCGATGCAGGCCGCTCGCCGCCTTGAGCCTGCTGGCGCTGACCGCCTGTTATCCCACCTTCAACTGGCGCGAGCTGCGGCCCGAGGGCACGCCGCTGCAGGCACTGCTGCCGTGCAAGCCGGAAACCGCTGAACGCACGGTGCCGCTGGGTGGTGTTCCCACGGTGTTGCACATGCACAGCTGCAAAGCCAGCGGCCTCACCTTTGCGCTGGCCTGGGCCAACGCGCCGGATGCCGCCGCAGCGCCCGCCATGGCGGCCGACTGGCAGCGCGCCTCACTGGCCGCGATCCGCGTGGACCCGGCCCTGCACACCGATCCCGCCCACCAATGGAAGTTCTCCGTGGCCGGCGCTTCGCTGTCGCAGGGCATCACGGCGCAAGGCACCGATCCACAGGGCCAGCCCGTGCAAGCCCGGGCGGTGTACTTCGCGCGCGGCGCGCAGGTGTTTCAGGCGGCGATTTATGGCTCCGCCAGCGACGAGGTGAGCACCGCGTTCTTTGACGGCCTGAAGCTGCCATGACCAGCGCACCGACACACGCCAGCGGCGACGCGCTGGGCACACGCGCCGCGGTCATCGTTTTCCTGACGTTTGCGATCGCTTATTTCTTCTCTGCCCTGGTGCGCGCGATCACGGCCACGCTCTCGCCCACGCTGAGCCTGGAGCTTGACCTGAACGCGGGTGACCTGGGCCTGCTCGCGGGCGGCTACTTCCTGGGCTTTGCCATGACCCAGTTGCCGCTGGGCAACTGGCTGGACCGCCACGGACCGCGCAAGGTGATCCTGGCGTTTCTGGCCGTGGCTGTGGTGGGTTGCATGGCGTTTGCACTGGCCACGAGTTTTTCAGGTCTGCTGGCTGCGCGCGTGCTCACCGGCATGGGCGTGAGCGCCTGCCTGATGGCGCCACTCACCGGTTTTCGCCGCTGGCTCACGCCCGCCACGCAGCTGCGCGCCAACTCATGGATGCTCATGACCGGCTCGCTGGGCATGGTCGCGGCCACCTTGCCGGTGCAGTGGCTCATGCCCTACACCGGCTGGCGCGGCATGTTCTGGATGCTGGCCGGTTTGATTGCGCTGTCGATGGTGGGCATCGCGCTCATGGTGCCGCGCTGGCGCCAGGAGACGCCCGCGCTGGCAGAAGGTCAACAAGCTTCATCTGGCGCAACCCTTACTTTCGCCAGATGCTGCCGATCGGCTTCGTCAACTACGGCGGCATGGTCGCGGTGCAGACCCTGTGGGCCGGGCCCTGGATGGTGAAGGTGGCGGGCTACACGCCGCAGCAGGCGGCTGCCGGTCTGTTCGGCATCAACCTCTCGATGCTCTGCACCTTCTGGCTCTGGGGCTTGGTCAACCCGCACCTGGCGCGGCGTGGCCTCAAGCCGGAGCAGCTGATTGCGTGGGGTCTGCCGTCGAGTTTTGTGGTGTTGACCGCCATCGTGTGGCTCGGTGCCGGCGCGGGCTGGGAACTCTGGGCACTCTTCTGTGTGACCAGCACCTTCGTCTCCTTGTCGCAGCCGGCGGTGGCGCTGGCTTTGCCGCCCGAGGCCGCCGGCCGCGCGCTGTCGGCCTACAACCTGGCCATCTTCGGTGGCGTGTTCGGCGTGCAGTGGGGCATCGGCCTGTTGATCGAGGCGCTCACGGTGTTCGGCTGGAGCGAGCCGGTTCGTTACCGCGGCGCCATCGCATTCTTCGGCGTGTGTTGCGTGTTCGCCTACCTCGCTTTCTGGCGTGCCTGGCGTGCGCGTCCCGGCGTTCAGGCCAGCTAAACTGCGTCCATGAACGGCATCCTCATCATCGCGCACGCGCCCCTGGCTTCTGCCTTGCGACAGTGCGTCATGCATGTGTTCCCCGACAGCGCCGAGGCCGTTGCGGCACTCGATGTGCAACCCAACGTACCGCCCGAAGAATCGCTGGCCCAGGCGCGTGCGCTCATGCGCCAGATGCACCTGCCGCAAACCCTGGTGGTGACCGACGTGTTCGGCGCCACGCCGTGCAACGTGGCGCAAAAACTCATCGACGGCATCAACTCCAAGTTGATCACCGGCGTGAACCTGCCCATGCTGCTGCGCACCGTGTCGTACCGCCACGAGTCGCTGGACGCGCTGATCTCGCGCGCCATGATCGGCGCCACGCAGGGTGTGATTCAAGTGGCGGTGACCGCTCCGCAGAACCAGGCCCGACGAGCCACCCATGATCAAGACCACCGTGACCATCAGCAATAAGCTGGGCCTGCATGCACGCGCCTCGGCCAAACTCACCAAACTCGCGGGCAGCTTCGCCAGCGAGGTCTGGATGTCTCGCGGAGACCGCCGCGTCAATGCCAAAAGCATCATGGGCGTGATGATGCTGGCCGCGGGCTTGGGCAGCACGGTGGAGGTGGAAACCATCGGAGCCGATGAGCAGGTGGCGATGGACGCGCTCATCGCGTTGATCAACGACAAGTTCGGCGAAGGCGAGCCGTCTCCCGGGGCATTGCCATCGGGCGGGCGGTGATCGTGGCGTCGAGCCGGGTCGACGTGGCCCACTACTTCGTGCAGACCGAACAGGTCGTGGGCGAAATCGAACGGCTGCGCCATGCGCGCAACGAGGTGGCGGCGGAGATTCTGAAGGTGCAGCAAAGCCTGCACGACCTGGGGCCCTCGGACGCCCATCCCGAGCTCACGGCCTTGCTCGATGTGCACCTCATGCTGCTGCAGGACGAGCAGCTCACCAATGGCGTGAAGCACTGGATCGTCGAGCGGCACTACAACGCCGAATGGGCGTTGACCACCCAGCTGGAGGTGATCGCGCGCCAGTTTGACGAGATGGAAGATCCCTACCTGCGCGAGCGCAAGGCCGACCTGGAGCAGGTGGTTGAGCGCATCCTGCGCGTGATGCGCGGCGTGTCCTCGCCGGTGGTCAGCGGTCAGCCCCACCCCGGGCAGGACAACGCCGTCGACGTGCCGCTGGTGCTGATCGCACACGACCTGTCGCCGGCCGACATGTTGCAGTTCAAGCAAAGCGTGTTTGCCGGTTTCGTCACCGACGTGGGCGGCAAGACCAGCCACACCGCCATCGTCGCGCGCAGCATGGACATCCCGGCGGTGGTCGGCGCTCGCTCGGCCAGCCAGCTGATCGAGCAGGATGACTGGGTCATCATCGACGGCGATGCCGGCGTGGTGGTGATCGATCCTTCACCCATCCTGCTGGCCGAATACGGCTTCAAGCAGCGCCAGGGTGAGGTGGAGCGTGAGCGACTCTCACGTCTGAAGAACACCCCCGCCGTCACGCTTGACGGGCAGAAGATCGAGCTGCTGGCCAACATCGAACAACCCGAAGACGCGGTGGGCGCGCTCAAGGCCGGTGCCGTGGGCGTAGGGCTGTTCCGCAGCGAATTCCTCTTCATGGGTCGCAACGGAAAACTGCCCGACGAGGAAGAGCAGTACCAGGCCTACAAGCGCGCGGTCGAGGGCATGCAAGGCCTGCCGGTGACCATCCGCACGGTGGACGTGGGCGCTGACAAACCGCTGGACCGTGTGGCCCAGCGCGCCGGCGAAGACCACCTCAATCCTGCCCTGGGCCTGCGCGCAATCCGCTGGAGTCTGGCCGACCCGGCGATGTTCCTGGCGCAGTTGCGAGCCATACTGCGAGCCGCCGCGCACGGGCCTGTGAACCTGCTCGTTCCCATGCTCGCACACGCCAGCGAGATCCGTCAGACGCTGGCCTTGATCAATCGCGCGCGCGAGCAGCTGGAAGCCGCTGGCGTTCGACAGGGCGCGGTCAAGCTGGGCGCCATGATCGAAGTGCCCGCCGCCGCGCTCACCATTCCGCTGTTCCTCAAACACTTCGACTTTCTCTCCATCGGCACCAACGACCTGATCCAGTACACGCTGGCGATTGACCGTGCCGACGAGGCTGTCTCGCACCTTTACGACCCGGTGCATCCCGCGGTGCTGCACCTTCTCGCCAACACCATCACGCAATGCCAGGCGCAGGGCAAAGGGGTGAGCGTGTGTGGCGAGATGGCGGGGGATGTGGCCATGACGCGTTTGTTGCTTGGCCTGGGCTTGCGCAGCTTCTCCATGCATCCGTCGCAGATTCTGGCGGTCAAGCAGCAGATCCTGCGTTGCGACACGACGCGCTTGCAGACCTGGGCGCAGACGGTGCTGGCGGCGGAAGACCCAGCGGCGTTGATGACAGACTGAAGGTCAGTTGGATGGGCGCGTGGCCATGACAGCCGCGCCCACGATCATCAAAGCCGCCAGTCCGATGGCCGGACTCGGCATCTCCCCCCGCACCAGCAGCAGCGTCAGCGTCGACAACAGCGGCGTGAGGAAGCTCAACACGCCAATCTGCCGGGCATCGCCGCGTTTGAGAGCCGCGTCCCACAAAAAGAACGCTCCACCGAGCGGCCCCAGGCCCAGCACGGCAATGAGCAGCATGTCTCGGGTCGACAGCGAGACGGCAGGCTCCAGCAGCACGTGGCACAGCAGCGAGAGCACGCCCGACAGCAGCGCGAAGCTGCCGATTGCCGCGGTGGGAAACGCGCGCACGCGTTTTGTCATCAGCGAATAGCTCGCCCAGATGAAGGCCGAGGCCAGGGCCGGAACATAACCCCAGGCCCAGCGCACGTCACCGGTGTCGCCCGTGCCGCCCAGAATGGCCAGCGCCGCGCCAGCAAAACCCAGCAGGGCGGCAAAGATGTGCCGGCTGGTGAGCGAGACGCCGGGCAGGAACAACGGCGCCATCACCACGATGCCCAAGGGCCAGAGGTAGTTGACCAGGTTGGCCTGCACGGGCGGCGCGTGGCGCAGTGCGATGAAGAGCAGGAAGTGAAAGCCGAACAGGCCGTACACGCCCAGCGCCAGCGTGCTGGCCGGCACACGCCACTGGCGAAAATCGAAGCGCGAAAGTGGCAGGGCGATCAAGCTGCCCACCAGCAACGACAGCCCGGTGAGCAGGAAGGGCGGCACATGGGACAAGGCCACGCCAAGCGCAGCGAGTGAGGCCCAGAGCACGACGGCACCGAGCGCAAGCAGGTTGGCGGGGTTCAAGCTGAGTGGCGCAGCGCGACGTGTCTCACTTCAACACGCCGTGTGCCTGCTGGTCGGCGTGGTAGCTGCTGCGCACCATGGCGCCCACAGCGGCGTGGCTGAACCCCATCTTGTAGGCCTCGGCCTCGAACATCTTGAAGGGGTGGTGACCGCTGGGCGCGAGGTACTGGCCGATGGTGAGCATGTCGATGCCGTGCGCGCGCATGTCGCGCATGACGTCCAGGATCTCTTCGTCGGTTTCGCCCAGGCCGACCATCAGGCCGCTCTTGGTCGGCACGTGCGGGAACAGGGCCTTGAATTTTTTGAGCAGGTTCAGGCTGAACTGGTAGTCCGAGCCCGGGCGCGCCTCCTTGTAGAGGCGCGGCACGGTTTCCATGTTGTGGTTCATCACATCGGGCGGCGCGGCCTTGAGGATCTCCAGCGCACGGTCGTCGCGGCCGCGGAAGTCGGGCACCAGCACCTCGATTTGTGTTTGCGGCGACAGCGCACGCGTCCTCTCGATGCAGGCGACGAAGTGGCCTGCACCACCGTCGCGCAGATCATCACGGTCCACGCTGGTGATCACCACGTACTTCAGCTGGAGCTGGGCAATGGTTTTGGCCAGGTTGTCGGGTTCGTTCACGTCCAGCGGATCGGGGCGGCCGTGGCCCACGTCGCAGAAAGGGCAGCGGCGCGTGCACTTGTCGCCCATGATCATGAAGGTGGCCGTGCCCTTGCCGAAGCACTCGCCGATGTTGGGGCAGCTCGCCTCTTCGCACACCGTGACCAGCTTGTTGGTGCGCAGGATGTCCTTGATCTCGTAGAAGCGGGTGGTCGGGCTGCCGGCCTTCACACGAATCCACTCAGGCTTCTTCAGCACCTCGGCCGGCACGATCTTGATGGGAATGCGCGATGTCTTGGCCTGGCTCTTCTGCTTGGCGCTCGCGTCGTAGCTGGCGGCGGGCTGGGCTTCGCGCGCGGTGGTGTCGGCGGCGGCAGGGGCGGGCGTGTCGGTCGGGTTCATGGCGGCGGCGCGGGTGGCGCTGGAGGTCAGGGTTGGTCAGGGTGGTCATCAAGGTGACAGGGTGGCGCCGAGCTTCTGGCTCAACACCTGCGCGGCCCCATCCCGTGAAACCGTCACTCCGATTGTAGAAAGGTCCACCGTTTGCAGGCCCGTGTAGCCACACGGGTTGATGCGCTGGAAGGGTTGCAGGTCCATCGCCACATTGAGCGCCACGCCGTGGTAGGTGCAGTGGCGGCTGACCTTGATGCCGAGCGCGGCGATCTTGCCCAGGCCGGTGAAGTCGGGGATCGGGGCTGGCTCACCGGGGCTTCGCTTTTGCGGGCGCTGGGGCAGCGCAGCGTGGCTGAAGGGATCGTTCAGCCGCACATAGATGCCCGGCGCGCCGGCCACGCGGTGACCCGTGACCTGAAAGGTCGCCAGTGTGCGGATCACGGCCTCTTCGACCCGGTGGACAAATTCCTTCACGTAGTAGCCCGCCCGTTGCAAGTTGACAAGCGGATACGCCACCACCTGACCGGGGCCGTGGAATGTCACCTGCCCCCCCCGGTTGGTCTGCACCACGGGGATGTCGCCCGGGGCCAGCAGGTGGTCTTCGCGACCCGCCAGGCCTTGTGTGAACACAGGCGGGTGTTCGCAGATCCAGAGCTCGTCGGGCGTATCGTTCGTCCGCTCGGCGGTGAAGGCCTGCATGGCCTGATAAGTGGTGTCGTAAGACACCAGGCCCAAAGCTCGAATGATCACAGAACGATCTTGACCATGGGGTGCGTGGTCAGGGTGCGGTAGAGCTCGTCGAGCTGTTCGCGGCTGGTCACGTGCACGCTCAGGGTCAAGCCCATGTAGTTGCCCGCCTTGCTCGGACGCTGCTCCACGGTGCCGACGTCGAAGGTGGCGTCGAAGGCCTTGGCCACATGCACCATGGCATCGATGAAGCCCTCCACGTTCGCCCCCATCACCTTGATGGGAAACTGTGTCGGGTACTCGATGAGCGATTGTTCGGGCGGGATGTCGCGGGGCTGTTCCATGGGGCTTCTCCGGTTCAGGCCGACAGGGCGGCCACGGCTTGCTGGTAGCCAGCGTACAGGCGTTGGTAGATGGGGCCTGGGCGGCCTTGCCCAACCGGCTGACCATCGAGGCGGGTGATGGGCAGCACCTCTTTGGTGGCGGACGACAGGAGCAACTCATCGGCGGCCCACACCTCGGCACGGGTGATGGGGCGCAGCTCGAAGCGCAGGCCCTGCGACTGGCAGATCTCTTCGATCAGTCCGAAGCGGATGCCCTCCAGCACCAGGTTGTCCCTGGGTGGCCCCATGACCGTGCCGTCTTTAACCACCCAGACGTTGCTGGCGGCCGCTTCGCTCAAATGGTCACCGCGAAACATCACGGTTTCCACCGCGCCGGCGTCCACGCTGATCTGGCGCGCAAACACCGCGCCCAGCAGGCTGGTGCTTTTGATGTGGGCTTTCTCCCAACGGAAATCGTCGGCAGTGACGCAGGCCACGCCGTGCTCGCGTTGCGCCGGGGAGGCCAGTTTCATCTCGCTCACCATCACGAACACCGTGGGCATGATGTCCGCTGGCATGGCGTGGTCCCTCAATGCCACGCCTCGGGTGACCTGGATATAGATCAGTTGGTTGGCGGCGCCACGGCTGTCATGCAGTGAGAGGGCCAGACGTTGAGCGATCGCCGCCCACTCGGCGCGAGACAAGGGATTTCTGATGCGCAACTCGGCCAGCGAACGGTCCAGGCGCGCCATGTGCTGGTCAAAACGGAACGCCACACCGCCGTAGCAGGGCAGTACCTCGTACACACCGTCGCCAAAGATGAAGCCCCGATCCAGCACGCTGACCCGGGCGTTGCGCAGTTGCGTGAACTCGCCGTTGAGGAAGCAGAGGGTGTCGGGCAGCTCGGGGGGAGTGCCCCAGTTCGCAGAGGTCATGAAACGATTATCGGCGGCGGTGTTCGCCTTGACGACCCCATGGGGTTTCTACGTATAATCAGCGGCTTTGCGAACGTCGCCCAACCGTAACCTGTCTGTAACCATCCATGTCGACAATGCAGCACGTCGATCCGGAATCGCAGAACCAGGCAGACGGTTCAGATGGTGAGCAAGAGAACGAATTCAAGCCGCTGACGCGCGAAGAAGCGCAGCAGTGGCGGGCCAGCCAGCCGCGCATCTCTTTGTGGCGTCTGGTCGGTGTGCAGTTGTTGGTGGGCTTGTCCTCGGGTGCGCTGGCGTGGTTGTTCACACAATCGGCTTCGGTGGCCTGGTCGGTCCTCTACGGCGCAGCCGCGGTGGTGTTGCCTTCGGCCTTGATGGCTTACGGCTTGACGTCCAGTGCATTGAGTCGCCTGTTGGCGGGTTATGCGCAAGCCGCTTTCGCCGGGTTTTTGTGGTGGGAGGGGGTCAAGATTCTGTTGGTGGTGGCCATGTTGTGGTCGGCGCCCTGGATCGTCCCCGAGCTGAATTGGCTGGGCCTGTTGGCCGGTCTGGTGTTGGTTCTCAAGGTGTACTGGTTTGGATTCGGTTGAATTTCCGACAAATCGGTGCAAACGAACATGGCAACTGAAGGCAGCGCTCTGACCCCCGGCGAATACATCCGCCACCACCTGGTCCATTTGACGAACAAGAAGCAGGAGTCGATCGTCGACTTCTCGGTCATCAACATCGATTCGGTGATCTTCAGCTCTTTCCTGGGCATCCTGACCTGCTTCGTGCTTTGGCTGGCCGCTCGCAAAGCCACCGCGGGAGTGCCCGGCCGGTTCCAGGCCGCCGTCGAGATGCTGGTCGAGATGGTCGACAGCCAGGCCAAGGCCGTCATCCACAACGCACACAGCCGCAAGCTGGTCGCTCCCCTGGCTCTCACCGTGTTTGTCTGGATCTTCCTGATGAACTTCATGGACATGGTGCCGGTCGACCTGATTCCATCCATCTGGCACGTGGCGGGTCCTGCCATGGGCTACCCCGACTACATGCGCGTGGTGGCCACGGCCGACCTCTCCACCACCCTCGGCCTGTCCGTTTCCGTGTTGTTGATGTGCTTGTTCTACAACATCAAGATCAAGGGCATCGGCGGCTGGACGCACGAACTCGTCACCGCACCTTTCGGCACCAGCAAGAACCCCATCTGGGCCGTGCTGCTGGGCCTGATCAACTTCCTGATGCAAATGATCGAGTTCGTGGCCAAGACGGTCTCCCACGGCATGCGGTTGTTCGGAAACATGTTCGCGGGTGAGTTGGTCTT
>LNFM01011835.1_pt1 | contig 15463 bp, 12 predicted proteins | sample 596031 | NCBI WGS metagenome assembly LNFM01 (sample SAMN04254537, study PRJNA301005) | activated carbon metagenome | isolation source: dual media filters at the Ann Arbor, Michigan drinking water treatment plant | place: USA: Ann Arbor | reverse complement strand
ACCAGCGCAGGCACGCCTGCTCGCATACCACCGGCGACGCCGCCGCCCTGCAGCCACAGTCGCAAGCACGCGTCACGCCGACGAAGGTCAGCAATGTGCCGAATCCGGCCACAGCTCGCTCGCCCCTCATCTCAAGCGCCCTGCGCGACGCACCCCGGAGTCGATGACATGGATGCCCAACAAGTCCTGACCACCGGCCAGAACGGCCTGATGATGCTGCTGATGATCAGCGCCCCGGTGCTGCTCACGGTGCTGGTCGTAGGTCTCGTCGTCAGCATCTTCCAGGCCGCCACGCAGATCAACGAAGCGACCTTGAGCTTCGTCCCCAAGGTGGTGGCTGCGGTGGCCGTGCTGGCGATCGCCGGGCCGTGGATGCTCACCAGCCTGGTCGAGTTCATCCGCCGCACGCTGATGGCCATCCCGGGCATGGTGGGCTGACCACGCTGTACACCGCGAACCCGCCGTCGGCATGATCACCTTCACCGAGGCGCAGATCGCGGCCTGGCTCACGCCGCTGATCTGGCCCTTCCTGCGGGCGCTGGCGCTGTTCCAGGCCATGCCTGTGCTGGGCGCACGCACGGTGCCGATGCGCGTGCGCATCGGGCTGGCGGCCTTCCTGGCCATCGCCGCGCAGGGCAGCCTACCTGCCCTGTCGCCTGAGGTGGCCGCCATTCCGCTGGACGCGCCGCAAGCCGTGCTGCTGGTGGCGCAGCAGGTCGTCATCGGCCTCAGCCTGGGTTTCGCCGTGCGCGTGGTCTTCGCGGCCGTGGAGTTCGCCGGCGAGATCATCGGCCTGCAGATGGGCTTGAACTTCGCCGGTTTCTTCGACCCACTGTCGGCCAACACCGCCACCGCGACGAGCCGGCTCTTCGGCACCATGGTGTCGTGGCTCTTCATCGTGATGAACGGCCACCTGCTGGTGATCGCCGCGCTGGCACAGAGCTTCACCGCCTTCCCGGTCGGCCCCGAGCCCTTCGCCTTCCTGCACCAGATGCAGCCGCAACGCTGGGGCGCCGAGATCTTCTCGACCGGGCTGTGGATCGCGCTGCCACTGGTGACCATGCTGCTCTTCATCAACCTGGTGCTGGGCACGATCTCGCGCGTCGCGCCGCAGATCAACATCTTCGCCATCGGCTTCCCGGTGACGCTGGGCGTAGGCCTGCTCGGCCTGGTGATGACGCTGCCGCTGATGCAGCAGCCCTTCACGATGGCGCTGGAACGGTTGCTGGTCCAGTTCAGGTGAAGCCATGAAGCCTCACCGCGTGGCCCTGACCGTCATCGCCCGCGACGAGGCCGTGCGCATCGGCCGTCTGCTGGCCAGCGTGTCCCCTTGGGTCGATGCGATGCTGGTGCTGGATACGGGCTCGGTCGACGACACCGTGGCCGTCGCACGGCACCACGGCGCACAGGTCGAACACTTCACGTGGTGCGACGATTTCGCCGCCGCGCGCAATGCCTCGCTGGACTTCGCGGCCGCGGACTGGCACGTGGTGCTCGACGCCGACGAGTGGCTGATCGACGGTGGCGAAGTGCTGCGCGGGCTGCGCGACACGGCACCCGACTTCGTCGGCGTGATCCGCCGCACCGACCGCGACGGCGCCGGCAACGTCGTGCAGCAGTGGATCAGCCGCGTGCTGCCCGGCCACCTGCGTTATGCCGGCCGGGTGCACGAACAGCCGGTGCACACACTGCCGTTGCGCCGCCTGGCCCTGCACGCCGGCCACGACGGCTACGACGACGCCGCCACGGCCACCAAGCGCGGCCGCAACCGCCGCCTGCTGCAGGCCGACCTGGCGGAACACCCCGACGACGCCTACCTCTGGTACCAGTTCGGCAAGGACTGCGCGGTCTACGGCGAACACGCCGCGGCCGCCGACGCACTGCAGCGGGCCGAGACGCTGTGCCGCAGCCTACCCGACTGGCGCCACGACCTGGCCACTCGGCTGCTCTTCAGCCTGAAGAAGACCGGCCGCCACGCCGAGGCGCTGGACTACGCGCAGGCGCGGCTGGACATCCACGCCGCCTCGCCCGACTTCCACTTCGCCTTGGGCGACCTGTTGCTCGACTGGGCCGCCGAACAGCCGACGCTGGCCGCCGACCTGTTGCCGATGGCGCAGCAGGCCTGGCAGCACTGCCTGGTCATCGGCGAGCAGCCCGGCCTGTCGGGCACCGTGCAAGGCCGCGGCAGCTGGCTGGCGGCGCACAACCTGGCCGTGGTGCTCGCAGGCCTGGGCCAGGCCGACGAAGCCGCCGCGCTGCGCAGCCGCCATCCCGCACCGGTCTGACGCCGCGCAAGCCGCGCGAAGACAGCAGGCCCGCGGCACGGCCGGCGCACTGCCCTTGCGTTACGCTCGTCGGCAATGCCGCCCCACCCGCCACGCCGCACCGCCTCTCGCGCGGTGAGCGCCCCATGAACGTGCTGCTGGCCGGCGCTACCGGCCTCGTGGGCAGCGCCTATGCCGCGCAGTGGCAGGGGCCGGGCACGCTGCACCTGCTGGTGCGTCGGCCCCTGGCGCCGAGCGCGCCGTTGCAGCAGGTGCACGTGGTGGACTTCACCGCCCTGCCCGCGCTGCCCAAGTGCGGGTCAGCCGACGCCGCGGCCTGCGCCCTGGGCACCACCATCGCCGTGGCCGGCTCGCAGGCCGCCTTCCGTGCCGTCGACTTCGACGCCGTGCTGGCCTTTGCCCGCGCCGCACGCGCCGCCGGCGCGCGCCGGCTGGCCGTGGTCTCGTCGCTGGGCGCCGACCGCAAGTCGCCCAGCTTCTACAGCCGCACCAAGGGCGAGATGGAAGTGGCGGTGGCCGGGCTGGGCTTCGAGAGCGTGATCGTCGCGCGGCCTTCGCTGCTGACCGGCGACCGCGGCGCGCTGGCCCAACCGGCACGCACCGGCGAACGCCTGGCGCAGTGGCTGGCCGCGCCCTTGTCACCGCTGATCCCGCGTGCCTTCCGCCCCATCCCCGCGGCCACGGTGGCGCGGGCGCTGCACCGCGCGCTGCTGCAGGCCGAGCCCGGGCTGCGCATCCTCGACTCGGCCACCCTGCAGCTTCTCGGAAGCCCGCCATGAAGATCCACTTCCTCGGCGCCGTCGACGGCGTCACCGGTTCACGCCACCTCGTCAAGACCGAAGACCGCCGCATCCTGCTCGACTGTGGCCTCTTCCAGGGCTGGAAGCTGCACCGCGAACGCAACTGGGTGATGCCGGACGCGCTGCGCGAGGTCGACGCCGTGGTGCTCAGCCACGCCCACCTCGACCACAGCGGCTGGCTGCCGGCGCTGGTCAAGCACGGTTTCCGCGGGCCCATCCACGCCAGCCCCGCCACCTGCGCGCTGGCGCAGGTGCTGCTGCTGGACAGCGCCCACCTGCAGGAGGAAGACGCGCGCCGCGCCAACCGCTACGGCTACAGCAAACACGCCAAGGCGCTGCCGCTGTACACGCGGGCCGACGCACAGCGCGCGCTGTCGCAACTGGTGCCGCTGGAACCCGGGCGCGCACTGAAGCTGGGCCGCAGCACGGTGAAACTCACGTCGGTGGGCCACCTGCTGGGCGCCTGCTCGGTGAACCTGGACGACGGTGCCGTGCGCCTGGGCTTCTCGGGCGATGTCGGCCGCGACAACGACCTGCTGATGCCGCCGCCCAAGCCGCCGCTGCCCGCCGACGTGATGCTGCTGGAATCGACCTACGGCAACCGCCTGCACCCGCCGGAAGACAGCCCGCATCGGCTGGCCGACACCATCAACCGCACCGTCCAGCGTGGTGGCTCGGTGCTGATGCCTTCGTTCGCGGTGGGCCGCGCGCAGGCGCTGCTGCTGGTGCTGCAGCGGCTGAAGGCGGCCGGTGCCATTCCCTCGCAACTGCCGATCTTCCTCGACAGCCCGATGGCCGTGGAGGCCACCACGCTCTACCGCCATTACGGCGCCCTGTTGCGCGTGCCCAAGCGCGAAGTGCAGACGCTGTGCGACGGCGTGCGCCTGGTGACGACGGTGCAGCAGTCGATACGCCTGGCTGCTGCGCGCTACCCGGCGGTCATCATCTCGGCCAGCGGCATGGCCACCGGCGGACGTGTGCTGCACCACCTGAAGGCGCGTGCGCCCGACGCGCGCAACAGCATCCTGCTGGCCGGCTTCCAGGTCGGCGGCAGCCGCGGCGCACGTCTGGTGGCCGGCGAGAGCGCGGTGAAGATCCATGGCGAGATGGTGCCAGTGCGCGCCGAAGTGCAGCAGTTCGAAGGATTTTCGGGCCATGCCGACCGCGCCGGGTTGCTGGCCTGGCTGCACAAGCTGCCGCAGGCACCGCGGCAGACCTACGTGGTGCACGGCGAGCCCGATGCCGCCGACAGCCTGCGGGCGGCCATCCGCAACGAACTGGGCTGGCCGGCGCGTGTCCCGGCACTGGGGGAATGCGTGACGCTGTGACCCGGGCGCGGCCGGCCCGACCGGCCGACATCTGCCGAGCTCAGCTGAACACGCCCTCGCGCAGCCACTTGGTCGCCACCCACTTCTCGCCCGCCGTCACCGGCGCGCCGCCGTGCAGCGTCTTCGTGCTGGCGTGCGCACGCTCGTAGCTGAAGAACACCGCGTTGCCGCGCACCGGCGCCACTTCCAACCCGACGTCGGGGAAGGTCGTGGCGCCGCCGCCTTCGGGCGTGTTCAGGTACATCACCAGCGTGCCCACACGTTGGCCGCCGCGCTGCAGGATGGTGGCCGTGCCGGCGTGCGCGGGGTCGAAGTAATCGTGGTGCGGGCGGTATTCGGCGCCGGGGCGGTAACGCAGCACCTGCAGTCCTTCGCCATGGTCCAGCGGCCAGCGCACCAGTTCGGCGATGCGCTGCTCGATGGCCCGGATCAGCGGCGCCTCGCCGCGTTCGAAGAACATGCCGTCGCTGGTGCGCGCGGCGTTGACCTCGCTGCCGCCGGTGCTGTTGTCCACCGTCTCCGAGCGCAGCAGCCGGGGTGAGGCCAGCGCCATCAGGCCGTCGCATTCGGCGTCGGTGAGCAGGCCGCCGAAGACGACGACACGCGGCAGCCGCAACGTCGTCAGCACACGCACACGGTGGCCGTCGGCCAGCACGAGCTCGGGCGCGCCGCCGAGCTGCGGTTCAGGCACCGGGCTGCCGGGCGGCAGCGGCTTGACCGGGCGCGGGCCCAGTTCGTCCAGGCGCTGGCGCAGCGTCTCTTCCATGGCCTCCAGCGCCACGTCCTCGTCCCAGCCGCTGGCCTTCATCGCGGCCAGCACGTCGTCGGGGCGGCAGCCGGCCTCGGCCTGGGCGACGATCCAGCGGCGCAGGTCTTCGGTGACGATCTGGGCGGTGGCGTTCATGGCGTCATTTTGACGCAGTCGCCCCCGCGCCGGCAGCCCTAGGCCTGGCGGCGGAACACGAGCCGGTTGCGCGTCGACGCCGCCCGGTCCAGCGCGTAACCCTCGGCGTCGAAGGCCTCGAGCTGGCGCACGCTGCGCACGCGGTGCTGCACCGCATACCGCGCCATCAGCCCGCGCGCCTTCTTGGCGAAGAAGCTGATGATGCGCGGCGTGCCGTCACGCACTTCCTCGAACACGCACTCGACGACACGGGCACGCAGCGCCGGGCGCAGCGCCACGCGGGCGTATTCCTGCGAAGCCAGGTTCACCACCACCGGTGCCGCTTCGTCGGTCTGGCGCTGGTTGAGCCACTCGGGCACCATGTCGCCCCACCAGGCGTAAAGATCCTTGCCCGCCGGCGTGGCCAGCGCGGTGCCCATCTCCAGCCGGTAGGGCTGCAGGCGGTCGAGCGGGCGCAGCACGCCGTACAGCCCCGACAGGATCACCAGATGGCGCTGCGCCCAGGTGAGGTCGGCGGTCTTCAGCGTGCGCGCGTCCAGTCCGTCGTAGACGTCGCCGGCGAAGGCCAGTACCGCCGGCTTGCTGTTGACCGGCGTGGCCTGGGGCTGCCAGGCGCCATAACGCGCCACGTTCAGCACCGCCAGCTTGTCGGACAGGTCCATCAGCGTGGCCACCTCGGCCGGCGACTTCATGCGCAGCACGTCGACCAGGCCGGCCGCGCGGTCGGTGAAATCGGGTTCGGTGGCCTTGCGCCGCAGCAGCGCGGGCACCGGGGTCTCGTAGTCCAGGGTCTTGGCGGGGGACAGCAGGAACAGCATGGCGCTAACAGGCGAAATGGGCGGTTGCGGGATGCCGGCACGGCCGGCCGGCGGCCGCACGGTGGCGGCCCGGCCTCGGCGCGCGGGCCACCGCGCCATCGACACCGACAGTTTGCGCATTGTCGCCGCCGGCGCACGGGTGTGGCCCGGTGGTGGCGGCCCGGCGTCGCACACAATGCCGATCGTGAGCCGCCCTCCCTGCCCCGGACCCTCGGCCCCGCCACCCGCGGACCGGCCAGCCAGCGCTGGCACCGTCCTGTGCCGGTTGCTGTCATCGGCACGGCGCCTGGGCGCTGCGACCCTGCTGCTGGCAGCCACCGGCGCAACGCTGGCCGCGACACCCGCCGCCGAACGCTGGCAGGGCTGGACCATCGACGGCTTCCAGCACATCACCAGCGCCGACGGCCTGCCCAACGAGATCGCCACCGCGGTGGCCGAGGACGGCCAGGGTTTCATCTGGGCCGGCACGGTGGGCGGCGTGGCGCGCTGGGACGGCTACCAGCTGCGCGCCCACCGCTTCGAGCCCGGCCGCGCCGGCAGCCTGCCCGACAACGTCGTGCAGGTGATGCACCGCGACACCGCCGGCCGTCTGTGGATAGGCACCAGCGGTGGCGGGCTGGCGCGCTACGAACCCGAAGGCGACCGCTTCGTCACGATCGGCGCCGGGCCTGGTGCGCTGGCCCACGTCAGCGTGCGCGCGCTGGCGGACGACGGCGCCGGCGGCCTGTGGGTCGGCACCGACGGCGGGCTGGACCACCTCGACGGCGCCAGCGGCCGCGTCACGCGCATCGTGATGGGCGACGACAGCCCCAACGGACTGGCCGGCGGGCGCGTGACGGCGCTGCTGCTCGACCGTTCGGGCCGGCTCTGGGTGGGCAGTACTCGCGGGCTGTTCCGGCGCGACGCTGGCGCCGTGCGTTTCGAAGCCGTGACGCTGGTGCGGGCCCCGTCGACGCTGCCCAGCGGCAGCGGCGAGGCCCGCACGCCCATGCCCGAGAGCCTGCTGGAGGACAGCGCCGGCCGCATCTGGATAGGCACCGACCGCAGCGGCGCCTTCCGCCTGGACGCCGACGGCCGGACCGCGCGCGCCGTGCAGGAAAGCGGCCGCCCGGCGCGCAGCGAGAAGGCGCTGTCGACACGCCGCGTGATGACGATGGTGGAAGCTCGACCGGGCGAAGTCTGGATCGGCACGCTGGGCCAGGGCATCGTCGCCGTCGACGTGAGCAGCGGCCGCACGCGCCGCCTGACGCACCAGCCGATGGCCGAGGCCGGCCTGCCCGACAACAGCGTGCGCGGGCTGCTGCGCGACAAGCAGGGCCTGGTCTGGGCCGCCACCTACGGCGGCCTGAGCCGCATCGACCCGCGCACCGCCGCGCTGCTGACGGTGAGCAGCGCACGCATGGGCGCCACCGGCGGCCGCGTGCGCGCCAATTACAGCGCACTGCTGGCACACCCCGACGGGCAGGTCTGGATGGGCACGCACGCCGACGGCATCGAGATCGTCGACCCCGTGCGCGGCACCGTGAGGGCGCTGCGCCCCGACGCCACCGACCCCGACACGGCGCTGCAGCCCGATGTCGTGATGAGCCTGGTGAGCGACGACGAAGGCCGCGTCTATATCGGCAGCTACCAGGGCCTGTACCGCGCCAGCGCCGACGGCCGCCGCGTGAGCCGCCTGCGCTTGCCGGGGCGCGCGCCCTACGCCGGCGTCGGCCCCGTCCTGCGCGACGGCGGGGAGCTTTGGGTGGGCGGGCTGCTCGACGGCCTGTGGTCGGTGGACCTGAAGAGCGGCGCGGGCCGCGCCGTGCTGGCCGATCCGGCGCGCCAGCTCACCGACCTGCGCATCACCGCACTGGCGCGCGACCCCGACGGCGTGCTGTGGATAGGCACGCGCAACGGCCTGAACCGCCTGCAGCCGGCCACGGGCGTGGTGCAGCAATGGCCTCCCGGCCCGCCGGCCGAGGGCCACCTGGCCGCGGGTTTCGTCACCGCGCTGCACTTCGACCGGCGCGGCCGGCTGTGGGTGGCCACCTATGGCGGCGGCGTGCACCTGATGGAACCCGGCAACGGGGCCGCCCCGCGCTTCCGGCGCGTGGCGCTGGCCGAGGGCCTGCCCGACGACAACGTCAACGCACTGGCCGAGGACGACACCGGGCAGCTGTGGGCCAGCACCGACCACGGCCTGGCACGCATCGACCCGGTGACGATGAAGGCGCGCGCGCTGCGGCGCGCCGACGGGCTCGTCTTCCAGTCCCACTGGACGGGGTCGATGGCCCGCACGGCGGCCGGCGAACTGCTCTTCGGCGCCTCGGGCGGGCTGACGGTGGTACGCCCGGCGCTGCTGCAGTCCTGGGACCACCACCCCGCGGTGGTGGTCACCGACATCCTGGTCGGCGGCAAGCCCGTGGCGCCGGGCACGGCCGCCACGCTGCAGGTGCCGGCCGACGCCAACAGCCTGGCGGTGGAGTTCGCCGCGCTCGACTATTCGGCGCCGGAGCGCAACCGCTACACGCACCGCCTGCGCGGCTACGACCGCGACTGGGTGCACACCGACGCCCGCCACCGCGTCGCCAGCTACACCAACCTGCCGCCGGGCGACTACGTGCTGGAACTGCGCGGTTCGAACCGCGACGGCGTCTACGCCCAGGGCGTGTTGGCGCTGCCGGTGCAGGTGCAGGCGGCTTGGCACCAGACGGCGGCCTTCCGCGCCGCCGCCGTGGTGGCCGCGGCAGGCCTGGTGTGGGCCGTGGTGGGCCTGCGCACACGCACGCTGCAGACACGCCGACGTGAACTGCAGCGCCTGGTGGACGAACGCACGGCCGAACTGCAGGCGGTGTCGCAGGCGCTGAACGAGAAGTCGCGGGCGCTGGAAGAGAAGTCACTCGTGCTCGAACGCGCCAGCATCAGCGACCCGCTGACCGGCCTGCACAACCGCCGCTTCCTGACCGAACAGATCGACGGTCTGCTGGCCGCCAGCCAGCGCCGCGCGCAGGACCGCCCGTCGCAGCCTGGCGCGCCCGTCGACACCGACACGCTGTTCTTCATGATCGACGTCGACCACTTCAAGGCCGTCAACGACGAACTCGGCCACGCCGCGGGCGACGCCGTGCTGGTGCAGCTGGCACAGCGGCTGCGCGTGGCGATGCGCGAGTCCGACGACGTGGTGCGCTGGGGCGGCGAGGAGTTCCTGGCGGTGGCCCACGACACCGACCGCGCGCGCGCCGACGAACTGGCCGAACGCATCCGCGCCAGCGTCGCCGACAGCCCCTTCCGCCTGAGCGACGGGCGAGCGCTGGCCATCACCTGCTCGGTGGGCCATGCCTGCTGGCCCTTCCTGCCCCGCCAGCCGCAGGCGCTGGACTGGCTGGGCGTGGTGGACGTGGCCGACGTCGGGCTGCTGGCGGCCAAGCGGCTGGGCCGCAACGCCTGGGTGGGCCTGCACGGCACCGACCGCACCCCGCCGGCCGACCTGCTGACGCTGGCGCGCCGCACGCCGCAGCAGGCGCTGGCACGCGGCGAGTTGCGTGTCAGCAGCAGCCAGCCCGCGGCGGCGGTGGCCGAGGCGCTGCAGGCCCCCTGAGCCTCATCGGAAATTGCGGCTGGCCGGCGCCAGCCCCTGCAGCAGCACGGTGTGGTCGACCAGCGTGCGCGCCACCAGATGCCGCACCTCGTGCCCCGGTTCACCCTGGCACTGCCAGATGCCGTAGACGGTGAGCAGGCTGCTGCCCAGCAGTGCGCGGCGGTGCTTTTCCGCCACCTGCGGCCAGACGATGACGTTGACGGTGCCGGTGTCGTCTTCCAGTGTCACGAAGACCACCCCCTTGGCCGTCTCGGGCCGCTGGCGGTGGGTGACGATGCCACTGGCACGCGCCAGCCGCCCGTGCGGGAAGTGCTGCAGCACATCGGCCGGCAGCACCTGGAAGGCCGCCAGCTGCGCACGCAGCAGCGCCACCGGGTGCTGCGTCAGGCTCAGGCCCAGGCGGCGGTAGTCGGCCAGCACGGTGGTGGCGGCGTCGGGCGCGGCAAGCACCGCCGCGGCCTCGTGCGTGCGTGTGCCCTGCAGCAGCGCCGTGGCGCGGGTGTCGACACCGGCCACGGCCCACGCGGCCTGGTGGCGGTGGCCGGCCAGCGGCGCCAGGGCGTCGGCCTCGGCCAGCAGCGCGAGCTGGTGGGCGTCGAGCCGGGCGCGGCGGGCCAGGTCTTCGGCGCCGGTGAAGGGCGACTGCGCACGCGCGGCCACCAGGCGCTCGGCGGCGTCCGGCGCCAGGCCGCTGATGCGGCTGAAGCCCAGGCGCACGGGCCGCAGCGCACCCTCTGCTGACGCGGCATCGCCCTGCGCTTCCAGCACCGTGTCCCACTGGCTGCGCAGCACGTCCACCCCCAGCACCTGCACACCGTGCAGCTTCGCGTCGCGCACCAGCTGCGCGGGGGCATAAAAACCCATCGGCTGGCTGTTCAGCAGCGCGGCGAGGAAGGCATCGGGGTGGTGGCACTTCAGCCATGCGCTGGCATAGACCAGCAGCGCAAAACTCGCGGCGTGGCTTTCGGGGAAGCCGTATTCACCGAAGCCCTCGATCTGCTTGAAGATGCGTTCGGCGTAGTCGAGTTCGTAGCCCTTCTCGACCATGCGCCCCACCAGCCGCGCGTGGAAAGGCCCCAGGCCGCCCTTGCGCTTCCAGGCCGCCATCGCGCGGCGCAGCTGGTCGGCTTCGCCGGGCGTGAAGTCGGCGGCGAGGATGGCCAGCTGCATCACCTGTTCCTGGAAGATGGGCACGCCCAGCGTGCGCGACAGCGCCTTCTCGACCTCGGCGCTGGGGTAGTGCACCGGCTCTTCGCCATTGCGGCGGCGCAGGTAGGGGTGGACCATGCCGCCCTGGATGGGCCCGGGGCGCACGATGGCGACCTCGATCACCAGGTCATAGAACTTCTCGGGCCGCAGGCGCGGCAGCATGGCCATCTGGGCGCGACTTTCGACCTGGAAGGTGCCCACGCTGTCGCCGCGGCACAGCATGGCGTAGCTGGCGCCGTCTTCCTTCGGGATCTGGTGCAGCGCGATGGGCGCGCGCTGCTTTTCGCCGACGAAGTCGAGCGCGCGGCGGATGGCGCTGAGCATGCCCAGGGCCAGGATGTCGACCTTGATCAGGCGCAGCGCGTCGAGGTCGTCCTTGTCCCACTGGATGACGCTGCGGCCGGGCATGCTGGCGTTTTCCACCGGCACCAGTTCGGCCAGCGTGTCGCGCGCGATGACGAAGCCGCCCGGGTGCTGCGAGAGGTGGCGCGGAAAGCCGATGAGCTGCTGCGTCAGTTCCAGCCACAGCTTCGTGAGGTGGGCTTCGGGGTCGAAGCCGTTTTCGCGCAGGCGCTCGGGGTCTATCTTGCGGCCGTCGAACCAGTGCTGGGACTTCGACACCGCCTCGATGCGGTCGAGGTCGATGCCCAAAGCGCGGCCGACGTCGCGCAGCGCGCTGCGCGGCGCGGTGGCGGCCGTACTTGCGGTAGACGTACTGGATGACCTCTTCGCGGCGCTGGTGCTCGAAGTCGATGTCGATGTCGGGCGGCTCGTTGCGTTCGGCGCTGATGAAACGCTCGAAGAGCAGCATGGTGTGCACCTCGGGGTCGACCGCCGTCACCTCCAGGCAGTAGCAGACGGCCGAGTTCGCGGCGCTGCCGCGGCCCTGGCACAGGATGCCCTGGCTGCGCGCCCAGTGCACGATGTCGGCGACGGTGAGGAAGTAGGCCTCGTACTGCAGCTGGGCGATGAGGGCGAGCTCGTGTTCGAGCATGCCGCGCACGGCAGGCGGCACACCCGCCGGATAACGCCGTGCGGCACCCTCCTCCGTCAGCACGCGCAGCCAGCGGGCGGGGGTGTGGCCATCGGGCACGATCTCGCGCGGGTATTCGTACTTCAGCTCGGCCAGCGAGAACGCGCAGCGGCCGGCCAGCACCAGCGTGTGGTCCAGCCATTCGCGGCGGTACAGCCGCGCCAGGCGCGCGCGCGAACGCAGATGCGCTTCGGCGTTGGCGGCCAGCGCGTGGCCGCCCGCCGCCACCGTGGTGCGCAGCCGCGTGGCGGCCAGCACGTCGAGCAGCGGCTTGCGCGAGCGTGTGTGCATGCGCACGTCGCCGGTGGCGACGATGGGCAGGCCGGTGAGCGCGGCCACGCGCTGCGTGAGCTCGACCAGCAGCGCGTCGTGCGGCTGCATCAGCAGCGGCAGTGCCAGCGCGGCACGGTCGCCGAACCAGGTCTTCAGCCACAGGGCGTGAGCGAAGAGGGTCTCGAACGGATCGGCCGGCGGCGACGCCGCGGTGGGGCTGGGCGCGGTGTCGACGGCGACCGGCGGCAGCACGCACGAGACCACCAGCAGGGCCAGGCAGCCCGGCAGACCGGCGAGCATGGGCGCGGCGGGCACGCGGCCCTCCAGGTCGGCCATCTCGGCGCGGTACTGGCCCTTGGGCGCGCGGCGCCGGCAGACGCTGATCCACTGCGCCAGGTTGCCGTAACCGCGACGCGACATGGCCAGCATCACCAGGCGCGGGCCGCTGGCGTGCCGTGGTGGTGGGGCCATGAACAGCGTGTCGGCGTCTTCGTCGGTGGCGTCCTCGTCGGCGTCTGCCGCGGACGCCGGGAGTGACGCAGCCGATACCGGCGCCGCGGGTGGCGCGGGTGACGCCGGTGAGGCGGGTGATGTCCGTGACGGGTGTGCAGGCGTTGCCGGCCCGGCATGCGGCTGCAGCGTGAAGTCGCTGCCGATCAGCAGGGGCAGGCCCAGCCGCGTGGCTTCGAGGTGGGCCCGCACGACGCCGGCCAGCGAACATTCGTCGGTGATGGCCAGTGCCGTGTAACGCAACGCCTGGGCGCGGGCCACCAGTTCCTCGGGGTGCGAGGCCGCGCCCAGGAAGCTGAAGTTGCTGCGGCAGATCAGCTCGGCGTAGGCCGGCAGGGTGTGGCCGGTGTGGCCAGCGAGGCGAGGCATGGCAGGGCGTAGCAGGCTTCGGGTTCACGTGCGCGCGGCGGGCGCGAGGCGGGCATGGCGGGCAGGTCGGTGCGCAGCGGATGCGGGCTCGCGGCTGCAGCGCCGGTGCCGGTGCCACCGAAGGACGCCAGGTTGTCGAGCGGACTGCGCACCGCCCCGCCACCCAGGCGCAGCACGTGCGTGTAGATCATCGTCGTGCTGACGTCGGCATGACCCAGCAGTTCCTGCACGGTGCGGATGTCGTAGCCGGCCTGCAGCAGGTGGGTGGCGAAGGAGTGGCGCAGCGTGTGTGGCGAAGCCGGCTTGTGCACATGGGCCGCCGCCAGCGCCAGCTTGAAGACCCGCTGGAAGTTGCCTTCCAGGAAGTGGTGGCGGCGTTCACCGGCCCCACGCGGATCGAGAGCGAGCCTGGACTGCGGGAAGACCCAGTGCCAGGCCCAGGACATCGCAGCCCTCGGGTACTTGCGCGCCAGGGCGTGCGGCACGTGCACGCCCTGCACGCCGGCGGCACGGTCTGTAGCCCAGACGTCGTGAGCCTGCACCAGTTGCGCACGCAGCGGTGCCTCCAAGGCGGACGGCAGCATCACGACCCGGTCCTTGGCGCCCTTGCCTTCACGCACGACGATGGCGCGACGGTCGAAGTCGATGTCCTTCACGCGCAGGCGCAGGCCTTCGAGCAGGCGCATGCCGGTGCCGTAGAGCAAGCGCCCGAGCAGGCCATGCGGCATGCCCAGTTGCAGCGCCTGCGCATCCAGGTGGGCCAGCACCGCGGCCACCTCGTCGACCGACAGCACCACCGGCAGCCGCCTCTCGCCACGCGGGCGGCCGATCTCGCCCATCCAGGGCAGGTCCTGCCGCAGCACCTTCTGGTAAAGGAAGAGCAGCGCGGACAGCGCCTGCTGGTGCGTGGCTGGCGCGACCTGGCGGTCGTGCGCGAGCCAGGACAGGAAGGCCTCGACGTCGGCATGGCCGAGATCGGCCGGGTGGCGCAGGTCATGGAAGCGAACAAAAGCACGCACCCAGTGCACGTAGGCGTCTTCCGTGCGCAGGCTGTAGTGCAGGTAGCGGATCTGCTGGCGCAGGGCATCGAGCAGGCGGGGGCTGCCAGCGGGCGACGGCGAGGACAAAGGCGTTGGAACTTCAGGCACGTGGTGCATGGCGGCCCCCTGGACAAACGGAACTGTATGTTTGTACAGTATCAAAACCCGCCCGCCCACGCAAGCGCGCCAAGGACGACACCCGACGCCGGCAACAGGGAGCACCCCCAAGATGACGGACACCCGGGAGACAGCCGTTCACGGCGGTCAGCCACCGATGCAGACGGTGAACCTATCGGCCGCGGGCCAGGCGACGGGGCCCTGCACGCCGCGGCGGCAGCAAAGGCAGCGCCCATCATGAAGATGAAGACCGAACGCACCACCCACCGCGTCGTCAAGACGCTGGCACCGACGGACCGCGGCGCCATCGACCTCGCAAGGCAGTACGGTGCAGCGCTGGTGTGCGTGCGGCATCGGACCGATGCCAAGGGCAAGGTCCGCCACACGACAGTCGAACTCGTGGTGCGCAGTACGCCCATCCACCCGCGGACCTTGAAAATGGTGCTGGTGAAGGTCGGCCCGCACGAACGCGCACTTCAAGCCATCGTCGTTGCGGCGGGTGGGTCCTGGGACGGCACGCGCCGCCTCTGGCGCCTGCCCAGCCGCGTGGCGAGCATCCTGAGCTTGCGAGACCGCATCATTGCCGCGTAGATAGCTGTGCATCCACATCTATCCACTTGTGGATGGCTATGACAACATGTTGCTATGGCCGCCGATTCTGGGGTGCTGCCGAAAACACGTTAGGCAACACGAAATGCTCTCGCGCCAGCATCATCACGCGCCGGGAACGGTCGTCGTGAAAACAAGGCGCCAGCCCCGCCCTACCCGCGAGTTCGGCGCTTCATACCGAGGCCTCCAATGCCGCGAAATCAAAGACACCAATGTCTGGCGTTCAGACTACAGCACGCGCGGAGCGGGTAGCAGCGGTGGCGCGCGAGAGCGAAAACATTGAGAAGGTCAGTTTGTTGTGCCACCGCTGCGAGCTATGGTCGGCTGCCGGCAGGCGCCAGAGCGGCGGCGGTATGGGCCAGCACGCGGCAGTTCAACCAGCGGCTCGCCACGGGTACTTACGTTTTGCTTCTCAGTTCCAGCAACCGTGGCTTCGTCCAGCCGCCAAAAGTGTTGCCTAACCCGTCGCTCAACCGGAGCGCCAACGGCATGTCACCAGGCCCGGCCTGGCGGTACGCGGTACATTTTCGCCAGCCCGGGCCTGGCGCCATACCGTCGCCGCCCGGTTAGCTCCAACGTTAGGCGTCA
>LNFM01008503.1_pt1 | contig 15467 bp, 14 predicted proteins | sample 596031 | NCBI WGS metagenome assembly LNFM01 (sample SAMN04254537, study PRJNA301005) | activated carbon metagenome | isolation source: dual media filters at the Ann Arbor, Michigan drinking water treatment plant | place: USA: Ann Arbor | reverse complement strand
TACCAGATTTGCCTAAGTCAATCACTGAGTTGCAACCATTTGAGAAAGCAGCTTTTGAACAGCGCCTAGATTTACAGACTATGCGGCTGGAAACTGATGCATTAGCTAAACAACTCGGGCTTACCAAGACGACACGCTTCATTAATGTACTAGAAATTGGCCCAGCAAGAGTGTTAGAAGGTCGTCGTGGCGATCCATATAAAAAAGGGGTAGAGCTGTCATTTGAGTTGCCCATATTTGACTGGGGCACTGCACGCGTTGCACGGGCCGAATCCATTTATATGCAGTCACTCAATCGGGCTGCTCAGTTAGCAATCAATGCACAGTCTGAAATCCGTGAGGCCTATAACGCTTATCGCACCAATTATGATGTAACAAAGCATATACGTGATGAAATTGTGCCGCTTCGCAAGAAAATCCTGCAAGAAAACCAGCTTCGCTACAACGGCATGCTGACCAGTCCATTCGAACTGTTCGGTGATGCGCGAGCACAAGTAGCTAGCGTACAAAACTATATCGAATCTTTACGTGAATTCTGGGTGGCCGATAGCGCATTACAAATGACGCTGATTGGTAACGAAAATATGATGGAAGGAAATTAACATGGATTTTTCTAAATTTAGTAGACGTGACTTCTTTAAATTAGCAGGTGCTGGCATCGCCGCATCGACTGTAAGCAAAGTCGCGATGGCCGCATTGCCAGAAATTGTTTCAACTGAACAAGCGAATACTCAGGCACCATTGCACCCCAGTACTGGTAGACCCTATAACCCTGTTGTCACACTCAATGGCTGGAGTCTTCCTTGGCGTATGAATAAAGGCGTAAAAGAATTCCACCTAGTAGCCGAACCAGTACTGCGTGAAATGGCGCCAGGTATGAAGGCTCATTTATGGGGTTATAACGGGCAAAGTCCAGGTCCTACGATTGAAGTGGTTGAAGGGGATAAAGTAAGGATTTTTGTGACGAACCGATTGCCTGAAATTACCAGTATTCACTGGCACGGCCAGCGATTACCTAATGGCATGGATGGCGTAAGCGAGCTGAATCAGCCGCCAATACCGCCTGGTAAGACTTTTATGTATGAATTTGAGGCAAAGCGTGCGGGCACGTTTATGTATCATCCCCATGCTGATGAAATGCTGCAAATGGCGATGGGTATGATGGGGAGTTGGGTCACACATCCTAAAAACCCAAAATTCATGCCTGTGGATCGTGATTTTGTCTTTCTGCTGAATGCATATGATATTGATCCTGGTAGCTACACACCTAAAGTTAACACCATGTTGGATTTCAATCTATGGACATTTAACAGTCGAGTTTTCCCTGGGATCGAACCTATTGTCGTCAAAAAGAATGATCGTGTTCGTATTCGCGTTGGCAATCTCACGATGACGAGTCATCCGATTCATTTACACGGACACGAGTTTCAAGTCACCGGCACTGATGGTGGATGGGTGCCATCTTCCGCTCGATGGCCTGAGGTAACAACAGATGTGGCTGTAGGACAAATGCGAGCCATTGAGTTCATTGCTAATGAACCTGGTGATTGGGCATTTCATTGTCATAAAAGTCATCACACCATGAATGCAATGGGGCATGATGTGCCTACATTACTTGGTGTTAAACAAGGGGACTTGATGAAGAAAATCGGTAATCTGGTACCTGAGTATATGCCGATGGGTGAAACAGGCATGTCTGAGATGACTCAGATGGCAGAAATGATGGATATGCCACTTCCTGAAAACACTTTGCCTATGATGAGTGGTAAGGCTCAGTTTGGTGCCGTTGAAATGGGCGGCATGTTCACCACAGTAAAAGTAAGAGAAGGGCTTGCTCGTAATGATTACAAAGACCCTGGTTACTTTAAACACCCTAAAGGCACTGTGGCGCGGGAAGTAATGAACGATTTGCCACCAGTTGAGCGATCAGGAATGACTGTGCCAGAAGGTGGTGTGGAAATGTCTGTCCGCAAACCAACCGGACATACGGGGCATTGATTTTATCTTGTTAACGCCAGCTATATTAAAAATAAAAAATTAGTAAAGCTGGCGTGCTAATACCCTACGTCTTTTAGAACTAAGCGCGTTGTCGAACAGACGGTTGGCGCCAACTGATAGATGATAAGTTGGTAAATATCTGCTTGAATACAATTAAAAAGGAATTTCACATGCAAACCGAACAGTTAAAAGTAACAGGAATGACCTGTGGCGGCTGTACCAATAATGTTACAAAAGCACTAAAGTCCGTTAATGGGGTGAACGATGTCGCAGTTTCTTTATTAGACGGTAAAGCAACAGTGCAATATGATGAGAGCTTAACCTCTCCTGAACAATTAAAAGCAGCGGTAATAGAAGCTGGCTATGGAATAAATGCATCAAATTCACCGCAGCAAACTCAAGGTAAAGGCTGTTGCGGATAAGTACTTTTAAATCATTAGGGGTCGTCATGAGTGTAGATTATGCTATCAAGCCAACATTTAAAGATCCTGTTTGCGGAATGACAGTGACGGATCAATCTCCTAATGTGTTTAATTACAAAGGTAAGCCAATTTATTTTTGCAGTGTTGGCTGTAAAACTAAATTTGCGACTGATCCAGTTAAGTATTTGGCTAATGAAGCAAGCTCTGAAACCATAACATCAGAAAAAAAACCTACTCCATCAGAGACAATCCCTACAGGTACAATCTACACTTGTCCCATGCACCCAGAGGTTCGGCAAGACCACGCTGGTGCCTGTCCTAAATGTGGCATGGCTTTAGAGCCAGAAATGCCCAGCTTAGATGACGGAGACAGCCCTGAGTTGGCAGACTTCAAGCGGCGCTTTATTTGGACGCTACCACTGACTATAATCGTTACCATTCTAGCGATGGCGGGTCACCGTTTCCAATGGTTTGAGATGACTACGCAAAGCTGGGTAGAGCTCTTCCTATCGCTACCTATCGTGCTGTGGGCAGGCTGGCCATTCTTTGTACGTGGCGTTCAGTCAGTTATTAATCGTAGTCCGAATATGTGGACATTGATTGGTTTAGGGACTGCTGCGGCATTTGTTTACAGCGTTGTGGCCACGATTGCACCCAATATATTCCCGGCATCATTTATGGCTATGGGTCGCGTAGCTGTCTACTTTGAAGCAGCAGCAGTGATTATTTCGTTAACGTTGCTTGGTCAAATTCTAGAACTCAAGGCACGCTCACAAACTTCAGCGGCAATTAAATCGTTGCTCGGTTTATCCCCTAAAACAGCTCGCAGGATTAATGCAGATGGCATTGAAGAAGACGTGCCTCTCACGCACGTACATGTAGGCGACCTGTTACGCATTCGCCCTGGTGAAAAAATCCCTGTCGACGGTGTGGTGACTGAGGGTGGCAGCGCAGTAGACGAATCCATGCTTACTGGCGAACCGATGCCGGTCACTAAAGGTATCGGTGATAAGCTCATTGGCGCAACGCTAAACACTAACGGCGCACTAATCATGCGCTCAGAAAAAGTAGGTTCGCAAACTGTATTGGCCAGTATCGTGCAAATGGTCATTCAAGCCCAACGCTCCAAAGCACCCATGCAACGGATGGCAGACCTTGTGGCTGGCTACTTTGTAGTTACTGTGGTTGCGATTGCATTGCTGACATTTGTCGTTTGGGGGTTATTTGGTCCAGAACCAAGTTGGGTTTATGGCTTAATCAACGCAGTGGCGGTACTCATTATTGCCTGTCCATGCGCGCTTGGTTTAGCGACACCAATGTCCATCATGGTTGCCACAGGCAAAGCCGCAACGCAAGGCGTGTTGTTTCGCGATGCCGCTGCCATTGAAAACTTTCGTAAAGTAAACACATTAATCGTAGACAAGACTGGCACGCTGACAGAGGGAAAGCCACGATTTAATTTAGCCATAGCATCATCAGGCTACACCGAGGACGAGGTATTACGTTTAGCAGGTAGTCTTGACCAAGGAAGTGAGCATCCATTAGCAGATGCTATTGTTAAGGCAGCACATGAACGAAGCCTAGTGCTTGATAAGGTAGATGGTTTTGAGTCCAGCACAGGCATAGGTGTACGTGGTAGTGTCGGTAGCAAACAATTAGCTTTAGGCAATACTGCTCTCATGACTCAGCTCAATGTGCAAATCGAATCATTAAAACTAACGGCAGAAGAATTACGTACTACAGGGGCTAGCGTTATGTATCTAGCCGTCGATGGTAAGTTAGCAGGTTTGTTATCTGTCTCAGACCCCATTAAGGAAAGCACGACCGAAGCCTTGGCTACTTTAAAATCATCTGGCATGCGTGTCATCATGGCGACAGGTGATGGTTTACTAACAGCGAAATCAGTGGCCACCAAGTTAGGCATTGATGAAGTTTATGGTGAAGTAAAACCCGCAGATAAATTAGCGCTGGTAGATAAGTTGCAACGCGAAGGAAGAGTTGTGGCAATGGCTGGGGACGGTATCAACGATGCTCCTGCATTAGCCAAAGCGGATGTAGGGGTAGCGATGGGTACTGGCACCGATGTAGCCATGAATAGCGCTCAGGTCACCCTTGTTAAGGGTGACTTACGCGGGATCGCTCAGGCACGCGAGATTTCTGAGCAAACCATCACCAATATGAAACAGAACTTGGGCTTTGCATTTATTTATAACGCCCTAGGAGTGCCGCTTGCTGCAGGGTTGCTTTATCCATTCACAGGTTGGCTTCTTTCACCCATGATCGCAGCATTGGCGATGAGTTTAAGTTCGGTTTCTGTGATTACTAATGCATTACGCTTGAAGAAAGCTCAGAGCTAAATATATTAACAAGGTATTGCCAACGGTCCCACATCTCTGATTTCTGGTCGGCTGAGTAGTTGATTCGGGTTCTGTATGCCATATTCCACACTCCATCTTTTATTCATACTATAAAGATAAAGTGTTGCGTTGATCAGTTGAATCCACCGCCGATAGCTGACGCTTTCTGATAGCTAAAAGTCAAATTACCCCACCATAACTTATAGCACTTAAAATTTTCTTAACTTCCATAAGTCCGGCATCAGTTTCAGCCATGGATATTGGTGTTGACCCTAAAGCAAAGTTTTCTCTGTTGAGCCATGTATCAGCCATAGTTTTAGAGCCAAACGTTTCAATAGCAAGTGTTTGCAATTCGTCAATTCGAAGTTGTACCTCTGATTTTGTTGACATCTGCAATCTCCTTAGAAATCAATCAACCTATCTGATTCTTTTTTGTTTTGCTATGTGCATCATATACCTGATTACTTTGCTTATTGATTAAAAAGCTTCCTTTCCAATAGGCATATCAAAGTCGATACATGAATGCACGTTTTCAGGAGTTATACCCAAAAATAAATATTCTAATTTGAAACAAGCTGCTCTGGACCGAAAGGAGGCTGACAGCTAAATTAAAAGTCACAATTTTCAATGAGTGCCTATGGTTGCATTAGAATATTATATAAAAGCTAGATAATGCGTTTTCTAATTTTTGGTCATGACAATACATGTTTTTTTGGACACAGAGTTTACTTCTCTAGCTGAATCAGCCTCTTTAATATCGATAGGCTTAATCACAGCAGACGGGGATAGGTCTTTCTATGCAGAACTATCTGATACCTATACTCAAGAGAGCTGTTCAGACTTCGTACCTCAAGAAGTACTACCTCTTTTAGATGCAAAACAACTTACTGAGCCCGTTAATTACAAACATGTATATGCGCGCATGACACTGGCTGAAACAATTCTGCATCTAAATTATTGGATTGCAGCACTGATTGATCCAGTACAAGCATGGAGTGATGCGCCAAATTATGACTGGCGTTATATCCAGCAGATATTTAGCACCAGTGGACTACCTTACAATCTATTAGCAACACCTAATGCAATATTAGGTGAAGATACTTCAGCCATGCTAGATATCAAAACACAGTAGAGCGTGAGTACAGCCAAAACACACTAAAACGTCATCATGCTTTGGATGATACAAAAGCGATGAGGTTGGGCTGGTTAGCAATCAACAGATTTAATTAAGTCTAGTTATATTAAATATTCGCAAAGTTAGTATAACTTTCGATGGTCATCTATGCACGAATAGTGAAACCCTAGTAAATTCAAGGCTTTCAGGCCGATTGTACCTTATGCGTAAATTCATGGTGGAACTAGCAGCTTATGGGGGTATTTAGTTGTGGCTTATGGCGTTGCCTTCTACCTTAAGTTCTTGATTTTAAACATCTCTAATTGCGACTTTTGAGTCAGCCAACATAATATGCATAGATAGATGTTCGACTGACTACTTTTGACTTATTCATATCCGTGTTGATGATAAATTTTTGTAAGTTATATGGGCAAATTGTTGTAATTGGTTGAACTAGGATTTTAAGACCAAATGATTAAATAGATGAGATTGAGCGATATATGTACTTTGTGAGTTACGTACATTTAAGAGCACTCTTTTCCCATAAGATCACCCAAGTCTAAACGGTTGTGCAAATTTTCTCGTGTGATACCTGAAAGAAAATCTTCCAGTTTAAATTCATTTGTTTTTGCAAGGATTAGACGGCCATTTTCTATTTTGATTTCTAATGAATCACCCAATTTGAGATCGAGCGTTTTCATGATCAATCTTGGAATTCTCACGGAAGCGCTATTACCCCATTTTTTCACGAAAACAATCATTTCATCCTTTTATTAAATAATTTCTAAATTTTCTATTTATTTAACATTGCTATTACAACTGAAAGTATAGATGCATGTAATTAGTGTTGCACTTCTATTAATTGTAGAAAAGTATCGACTATTTCTTAATTGTTTACAACATTGCTATTTTACAAAATTATTATGTGATATAAATTCAAAAACCTTAAAAAAATTAGGGATATATGAATAATAAGAGATTAGTCACAAGCGAACATCCGATAACCGATACACATCCACAACTATGTGTTGAGAGTGGCAAGAATGATGCGGGGGTGGGAAGATGGGTTGTAGAACAAAAATACTTATACCTAACTAAGTACATCGACGCCGCTAGGAAGACAACAGCCAAATGGTCTAACTTGATTTACATAGACCCATTTTGTGGACCTGGGCGAATTCAAGTCAAAAATGAATCTTTTACCCGTCCGAACGGAGCAATGACTGCTTGGTTGCAATCTAAAAAGTCAGGATCTCCCTTTACTAAACTCTTGATTGGAGATATTTCAGAGGAGAGAACTAACGCTTGTTACGAAAGACTTAAAGCACAACAAGCAAATGTAATACGATTTGTAGGGCCAGCCGAAGAAACGGTTAAGCAAATGATAGCGATTGTTCCAACCAATTCATTGTGTCTAGTATATGTAGATCCCTACAATCTCGAGTTACTTAATTATGGGATGATTGAAACTTTGGCTAAGTTGAAATATGTCGATTTCGTATTTCATTTCTCGACAATGGATCTAGCACGGAACGTTGATGTCGAGCTAGGTAGAGGAAGGTTTGATAAAGTAGCTCCTGGATGGCAAAAGTTCACAACCGAAGCTAGTAAATCAAATCTACTACCGATCTTTTTCAAGCATTGGCAAAACTTAGTTAGATCACTTGGTTATACTTGCAGCAGGTCAATGCCGTTAATCACAAATAATAATAACTCGGGCATCTATAACTTAGTGTTTTATGCTAAACATCCTTTGCCACTAAAGTTCTGGAAGGATATTGCCCAAGGTCCAGTTAAGGATATGTTTGCTTAGCCTCTGTTGGGGTATTCATCCCAAATCTGGTTCTTAAATGTTCGGCCATTTGCCTTCTTGTTGCGCTTAATACCATCTTGGCCAAAAGCACCCCATTGCTTAAAGAAAAATGGAACATTTGATGCGATGCATTGATCTTGAATTGACTCTACCCATGATTCTTGCGTTCTGCGAGCACCATGTCCAGATTCACCGCCCACAATTACCCAATGAATATCAGATAAATCGAATTTTCCTAAATCTTCTAGCAGCGGCTCGATAGATAAAAATCTTGTTTCAGCTTTTACTTTGCGGAGTTCTTTAATACGGGGCAAGCCATATTTAATATCCTCGACTGACACTCCTAACCACATATTGCTAGGTACCGATCGATTTTTGAAAAACTCTGGTAGGCGTTCAGCACGTTTGGTTAATACTTGATAGGTATGCTGAGGAGTGTTTTTAATTGTATTAAGAACCTCGTCGATAAAACTGTCCGAAACACCTTCATGAAAAAGGTCGCTCATTGAGTTTACAAAGTAAACAGTAGGAATCTTCCTTAACAAAGGCGTGTTCAAACGTTCAGGATGCTCGCTGATCTCAAATCCGTTTTCATAACCTTTTACTTTCATTGCCGTCAGTCGGCGAGTCATGGTCTCTGCATAGCAATTCTTGCAGCCAGGACTAACTTTTGTACATCCAGTTACTGGATTCCAAGTTTGTTCTGTCCATTCTATGGAGGTTTGTGTGGTCATATATTGATTATCCCTGCTATATAATTTTCCAACAACTGTAATCTCATTGTGGCTATTCAAATATACGCGCAGTTTTTTTCTTAGCAATTCTAGATGTGAATATTACAAAGTTATATACATTACCTTGCATCATCTCTATTTGAGCTCTACATTTAAGAATTGAGATAACGAGATTCGATATGAACAAACAACGTCCCATTATCTTTAGTGCCCCGATGATTAGGGCCATTCTCAGTAATCAAAAATCTCAGACGCGGCGGCTTGTCACTAACCAGCATTGGAAGGATTTTCAGCTTGAAAGAGCGCCCCAAAAGAATATACAAAGTTCACCTTATGGAAAAATAGGAGACGGCCTATGGGTAAAAGAAACTTGGCGAGTACCTAAGGAATTTGATGATTTTAGACCAAGCGAAGTTCCAATTGGTGCTTTGATTGAATACCGATCAGATGACAAAGGTATAGATGTTGTCGCGCCTGGCAAATGGCGTACACCACTTTTTATGAGTCGTCATTTCAGCAGGGTAACCATAGAGATCACAGATTTGAGGATTGAATATTTAACAGATTGCTCTGAAGATGATGCGAAAGCTGAAGGAATGGTTGATGTATTGAGCAATAGTCAAGTCAGCTCTAAAAGGCTGTATAAAAATGCATGGGAATCATTGCATGGAGTGGGTAGTTGGGAAAATAACCCACTTGTTTGGGTAGTTTCTTTTGAAATTCAAAAAGATTAATTATTGATATACTGCGGGTAGGTAGATAAATTTGGTATTACTTAGTAGTTATGGCTTTCGGCTTCAAATGTTACTGGGGGAGTTGGTAAAGTATGCAATGCGAGCTGAGAATTCATTATTTGCTAAGTGTGATGGCCCAAACTATTTTGAACCAAGAAAGGTATTCATAAAATGGTTCAAAAACACTATGACTATGCCAATGGTCCATTGGTCGACTATCACAGTACAATTAAGCATAAGATCCTCCGGGACTACATTAAACAATATGTCGCGACCCTGACAAAGAATGTAAGAATTGATGATTTCAAATTTGCGGTCGTCGATGGTTTTGCGGGAAGCGGTAGATATACTGCTGAATGGGATCATAAAAAAACGATTTATGGATCTCCCATCACCATATTGGAAGCCTGCCAAGAGGCTCAAGAGGCCGCTCAGTCCATCCGTCATAAACCCTTCAAGCTTGATGCTAGATATTACTTAGTCGAGAAGGACCATGACGCTTTCAATATCCTTACGGAAACACTCACTAATAAGGGTTACGGCAATAGGGTTAATAATAACCAAGATATATTGTTATTTGAGGATGATTTTACCGATAAGGTCCAAACCATTGTCGAAGATATCAAAAGTCGCTCTAAACGTGGTAGATCGTTATTTCTATTAGATCAATATGGCTACTCCGAAGTACCTCGAGAACTAATTCGAAATATATTTACTGAGTTGCCTTGTGCCGAGATTCTATTGACCTTTCATGTCGACTCATTGTTGACTTTTTTAGATGAGAAAAATCTTAAAAGTTTCAACAAGACGACAGGTTTCTCAATAGACCACCTGCTTGATAGTAGGCTTCATGATAAAGCAACCCGCCCAGAAGATTGGCGTCTCGCAGCCCAAGCTATATTGCATCAGGAGTTAGCTAAGGATTGCTTTCCTGATGGCATTGGACATCATACAACCTTCTATATCCGGGGGGCTAAGGGGCTTGGGGATTATTGGCTTGTCCATCTATCAAGAAACATCACCGCTCGAAATGTGATGGTTGATATTCATTGGACGCACGGAAATCACTTTGTTCATTATGGCGGAGCTGGGTTGGACATGTACTCCTTGAGAGGATTCAATATGAACGCTCATGCAGATATGTATGGGTTTTGCACTGATGCAAAAGCATTGACAATGAATACATTGCAGCATCAACTACCTAAGCTGATTCGTGACCATCATACCCAAGGCATTAGTTTTAAAGACTTGATAATCGAGCAGGCAAACTACACTCCTGCCAGAGAGCAATTTATTAGGGAGGCTTTTGGCAATCCAGATATGAGAGCTGATATCTTGGTAGTTTCCGAACACGGAAAAATTAAAAGGGGTTTAGGATTACCAAAGGACACAGATTTTATTATTCCTAATCAACAACAAAATCTTTTTATATAAAAATTTGAAGTTGCGTGTAATGGATTAAAAGCTAGGTTTCAGATGAATAAATTAATTCGACTAACATTTAAACCGTATCGCCATCAATTACTTAGTTAGCAATTTTATTTGCGACTGTTTGTATAAAACCGTCTGGGCTGGGTGCATCTAATATACAAAGTGGGATCCCGAGTTTCTCGCAAACAACTTGTGCATGAGAGCGCTCAATATGAATAAACTTCTCAAGATGATCGATATTGGCTGATCGGCTATCTCTGTCTTGCAGACGTGAAGCGACGGTTTGCGGGCTGGCTTCTATAAGTATGACGCCATCGAGATTCAGAGATTTAAATACCTGACTATCCAAATGTAAAAATTCACCCTGGGAATCCAATAGAACAAAATGCCCATCCAGCAGTAACCTTGTCCCTGCATCATTATGTCGTTTGACGGCAGCAGCCAATGCAATCTGGTTGCCATCCGCATCGCTTACTCTCTTGTCTTCAGTCCAGTTAGGCAATGCACGCTCTTCCTTAATCAGCTTGCTAGCCGAAGTATGCATAAGCCCAAAATCTGCAGGGATTCTTGACGCTAGATAGGATTTTCCAACTCCGTGAATACCAGCTACAAAAATATTCATAACCACTTCTCCGATGGGAACATTGAACGCATTACTCGTTGAAAATCAATTGGTGACAAATAAAGAAATGACTGTGGAGGGGTAAAATCAGGGAAAAGATCTTTTGGGTCCGTTGGAATCTCTGCTATTTTGATTTGGTCAAGCATTACTCCATATGCTTTTTTCTTTCCTTCAACGTAGGATTTCAATTCCTCATAGGTAACGCCACCACCGTTACTATCAGCGATGGTCCATAAACGCTCAAAGTCACATTCTTCGATCCGATCAATGAATGCTGCTCCAACTAATTTCTGGACTGGCGCAGATGAATAAATGACCATTACGCCAATGTCATTGGATGGCCAACTACGACGCAATTCCACCTTTTTTGTGCCAGCCAGAATAAGGTCAGCATATTTTGGTTTGATTGCGATTAATACAGCCTTACCGCTCGGCTGCTCGGAGAATTCTGGAAAAAGACTCATCTGAAATATTTATAATTGATTGAATGGGGCCCGACACTACACGTAGACGCTTTAATTCTTGGTAAGACACAGGATTGTCAAAATGGTGAATAAGGCGAAAAAGCATCACTTTTGTTTCAGTACGGGCCATATGCTCGATTTGTTGGTCAGTGTACACGGTTCTGCGACTAACGACTTGAGCAATCTCATTAGCAGAGGTTGACCAAGTATAATTTTCTACAATTCCTAAAGTGGTAACTGCTTTCGTGTCGTGGCTTCGATAAAACAATACTATATCTCCAGGCCTGGGTTGCTTATTCGGCGTATGACATAAATAAGCTAACTTTATAGCATTACCTACATGTCGTTGTGGATGCCCTGCGGGCAAGGCATGACCTGGAGCTTGATAATCGGGGAATAGAATATCGTGAAATTGTGGCTGTATCGGAACAAGGAATTTACGAATTTCTAATCCACTTAAGTAGTGAGGGTAATAAAGCCGCACATACTCAAAAGGATCCATCTGTAAGGCTGGTGGGGCAACCGGATGGTCTTTTACATATACATCATCCGCTTCATAACGTCCAACATTTCTAAAGCCAAAGTCTTCAAGTAAGCTTTTTAGATGCACCTGCTGAGCTGCATTGGCATGCAAAAAAATTGATGTGCATTGATGATTTGTAGCATATTGAAACGCTGCACGTAGAAAAAGCTCACCAATTTTACGACCACGTACAGACTCTCCTACTTTGAATGTACATAACTTTAATGAATCTCCGTTTAATACAATACCTTCATCTGTAATCCTCTCATTAGTTTGTATCGTATAAATACAAATTGCCGAAATTGAAGGCGTATTTCCATCACGATATATCCAGGCATGGCGGCCCTCTTGAGCTTTAGTCCGAAACCATTCATCAAATGGTTGGTAGTCAGCTCTAATAGTTTCAAAGAAGGGAGATGGTAATTGTTCAGTTAAAGTATGAAGTTCTACGTCATCAATGTTAGGTAATGGGGATGCCTGAGGTTCATGTAATCTCCGTAACCACTCATCTGCCGACTGAATAAAGTAGACCCGGTCGCCAAGTCCCCTCTGTTGTGCCTTCCGATGTAGGTTCTGATCTTCAGTAACTAGTGCGTGAACGGCATCACGCTCTAAGGCAAAAAGGATTCTGTTATCACATGCATCATTAGGTGAGGTTTGTGGTGTATTCCAAAGACAGTCTGGACCAGCTTGTAACTGGGTATATTGATTCAGTCGGGCGAGGGTGCGGTTTCGGCGATCTACATCTCGATCGCGCTGTATATCTTCTATAGAAGCCGGATCATAAAGAATTTGATGTCCATGAGTATTACAAAGCCGCATAAAATTGGTGAGGCTTGGTTGCAGCACTACCATGGAGTCTTGCAGAGGGATGAGAATATTGGTGTCAAGCAAAAATCTGAGTCGTATTGCCAAATTCCTCTCCCTGGTTATGCATGGCATTTATAGTTATACCTTGCCCCTAATTATTCTAATAACTAAGCCCGTTATAAGCAAAGAATATTCAAGTTTGTGCGAGATATTACCTACATATGAAAAGTTGTTGGCAATTATTTCAAATAATCATTAAAACCTATAGAAACCACTAATTAAATCTATGCAATTTAGTTATCAATTTGAGACACGATTTGGAGTTGGACTTTCCTATTATTACGATACCAATTGCTCTTTAAAGAATAAACTAGATTCAAATTGCTCCCAATTTTAAATTGAATTTCAGAACCACTTTGAAGTGCATTGAACCATATTGCGTCTTTAAGGTTTATTCCATTCCAGAGTGATAGCTTCAGATGACTTCCATCGCCTAGTGATTGAATATTCCTCACTTCAAAATTACCCTTAAATGTTGGAGAAGGAAAATCTCGACCCCAAGGCTCTAATTTATCAAGTTCATTCAATACATTAATATCGCTTAACTCTATTGGTAACTCATCATCAATCCATATAGTAGGTTTTAATTCTTTGTCACCAATTTGTGCATTTACCGCTTTTTCATAAGCGTCAACAAAACTATCAAACAATGATATTAAAATCGAGCCACCACCCGCTCCATGGTGGCCACCATGACTTAAAAGAAGACCAGGATACCTTTCATCAACATAAGATAACGCTTCTTTTACATTGAATCCTGGTATTCCACGAAACGATCCAGAAGCTATCTTTATCTCATCACTTGAAGTCGAGTTTTTAACACCAACGCCCTTGGGTGAAAAAATCGCTGAGGGTTTTCCGAAAGCCTCAACTAACCTGCTTGCGGTAATTCCATGAACGCCGCTGTGACCATCTTCAAAAAATAAAACGATTGATTGGCCATTTTTTTTACATGCTTCAGGAATTGCCTTTTCCCTTAATTTTTTCTCAATTTCTTTTCGTAGAGCATTTTCATTCTGTAATTCTTGCCAATATTTTTGTGCTTCTGCTTTAGTCTTTGCAATTAAAAACTTAAAACCCACTTCAGCCCAATCTAGTCTCCCTGCAGCAGCTACTGCAGGGGCGAGTCTAAATCCAATTGTTTCAGCATCAACTGGCCCTTGAAGTTCAGAACAAAACACTTCCCAGCAGGGCCTTGTTTTATTATTGATTAATTGCAAACCACGCTTAACAAATGTTCTGTTAGTAGAAGCTTTATCTGGTTTCATTGAAACGCAATCTGCGATTGTTGCAACAGCTACAAAATCCAAAAGGGGCGATAAGCTTGGAATTTTTTGTCTAATACCTTCTTGAATTAAAGCTGTTCTAACTTTTGCCATAGTTAAAAAGGCGACACCTGCACCGCATACATGCTTATCATAGCTTGAATCAGTTCTGATCGGATTGACTACTGCGATAGCAGATTTAGGTGGGCCATTAATGCCGATTTCATGATGATCAGTGACAATTACATCAATGTCAGCTTCTGCAATTTTTTTTATTCTTGGTTCATCACTACTACCTTTATCTGCAGATATAACTAAGCCTGGCTTTAACTCAATAATTCTTTGTGCAACTGGCTCAGTAATTCCGTAACCCTCAGTAAGCCGATGGCTTGTCACAACATTAACCAAAGATTCATTAACGTTGAAATAATCAATCAATGCAGCCCACAAGACCGCTGCCGATCCAGTCCCATCCATGTCATGGTCACAGACTAATACTATTTTTTCTTCACTTTTGATTGCTCTAACTATCCGCTTAACGGCGACATCCATATCAGGTATTGATGATGGGTCTTCTACATCAGCAAGATCGTTGGAATAAAGCAACTCAACTTCAACGGGCTTATCTAATCTAGAAGATAAAATTTTAGCAAGCCAATCAGGCAAACCACCATCAATTAGTGTTGCAAAAACTTCATCATGACTAACACGAGATTTAAATATGGGTTTAGGAGGGGTTAGCATTTTTTGAACTCAAGGTACATTATTGTTGTGACTACAGATTTTGACGATATTTAAGGATTATGATACGTAAATGACTTATTTTCTGATTAATTGAAATCAAAGATATTAAAATCTGTGCATGTAGTCAGTAAAAGTGACTAGTGAGATAAAAGTACTTTATAAACCAATTAGCAATTCTCAACAGATAAATGCTATTTTTTAATAAAATATTTTAATAACTTTTTCTTTTTTTTAACAATTCCATGTTGGACATTTTAAGACATAAAAAAGGATGCAATATAAAAGGCTTAATGCGGCTGGCAGATTAGATGATATGCGCTTGGGCATTGCGTGTTTGTTGGCTGAAGATGCAGCAGATGCTGTGCAAAAAGCGCAA
>LNFM01008502.1_pt1 | contig 15469 bp, 6 predicted proteins | sample 596031 | NCBI WGS metagenome assembly LNFM01 (sample SAMN04254537, study PRJNA301005) | activated carbon metagenome | isolation source: dual media filters at the Ann Arbor, Michigan drinking water treatment plant | place: USA: Ann Arbor | reverse complement strand
GGTCGACCGCGCGGTGGGTCGGAGACCGCAGGCGACGCCGCCGCCCTGCAGCCACAGTCGCAAGCACGCGTCACGCCGACGAACGTCAGCAATGCGCCGCAAGCCGCAGCCCACAGACCCGGACCCGGCGCGCGCAACGCGCAGTGGAGCCCCTGACATGCCCCTGAACATCCCCAACATCGACGACCGGCGCTACCAGGACCTGGTGCGCGACACGCTGGCGCGCGTGCCGGTGCACACGCCGGAATGGACACAGCTGGGCGAAAGTGACCCCGGCGTCACGCTGGTTGAACTCTTCGCCTTTCTCACAGAAAGCCTGCTCTACCGCGCCAACCGCGTGCCCGAAGTCAGCCGGCTGAAGTTCCTGCGCCTGCTGGGCGTGCCGCTGGCCGCGGTGACGCCGGCGCAGGGGCTGGTGGTCTTCAGCGGTGCACGTGCCGACCAGCCGCCGCCCACGCTGCCCGCACGCACCGAACTGCGCGCCGGTGAGCTGCCCTTCCGTAGCGCGGCGGCCATCGACGTGCTGCCGGTGCAGGCGCGCGCCTACGTGAAGTTCAAGGTCGAACTCAGCGCCACCGACCAGGACTACTACGACCTGCTCTACCAGGCCGCCAACCAGCCCGACACCGCACTCAGCGCCTACGAGACGCGTGAACTCGACGGCCGCCAGCCGGTGGACCTGGCGCGCGAGACAGTCGACGGCGCACTCTGGCTGGCGCTGCTGGCCCCGGCCAACACCGCACCCGCCGCGGTCGCCGCCGCCATCGCCGGCAAGACGCTCAGCCTGGGCCTCGTGCCCTATGTCGACGATGCGCCGCGCTCGCTGCCGCCGGCAGGCCAGGGCAGCGCCGCCGACGAGCCCGCCGCGCTGCTGACCTACGCGCTGCCGCGTGTCACTGCGCCCGCGGCCGACGGCACCACGACGCCGCAGTTCCGCCTGCTGCCCGCGCGCACCGCCGCCGACGTGCTGGCCGGCCCCGGCGTCGTGGAACTGCCGCTGCCCGCGGCCGCCGAGATCACTACCTGGACCGAGCTCGACCCGCTCGAAGCCGGCGTCGGCGACTTCCCGCCGGCGCTCGAAGATTCCGCCCTCGCAGGCCGCATCGTCACCTGGGTGCGCGTGCTGCCCTCGTCATCGGCGCGCGCACGTTTCCTGTGGGCCGGCGTGAACGTGGCCGCGGTCGAACAGCGCCTGGCCGTCGACAACGAAGTGCTGGGCCTGGGCGACGGCCAACCCGACCAGTTGCTGCGCCTGGGACGGGCCGGCGTGGTGCCGGGCTCGGTGCGCATCGACGTGCTGCAGGGCGGCAGGGTGGAGCGCTGGGCGCCCATCGACGACCTGATGGCCGCCGGCCCCGAGGTGCGCCCCGCCAGCGCCCAGCGCGCCCCTGGGCAGGTGTGGAAGGACGAGCGGCCGAGCGCCGTCTACCTGGTCGACCCCGAGGCTGGCACCGTGCGCTTCGGCGACGGCCTGCGCGGCACACGCCCACCGGCAGGCGCGCGCATCGTCGCGCACTACGACATCTGCCAGGGCGCACGCGGCAACGTCGCCGCGGGTGCGCTGAGCAGCGGCCCCACGCTGCCGCCGGGCGTGAAGCCGACGAACCCGCTGCCCACCTGGGGCGGTGCCGATGCCGAAGACACCAGCACCGGCGAAAAGCGCGTGGCCGGTTTCATCCGCCACCGCGACCGCCTCGTCACCGCCGACGACTTCGCCGAAGTGGCGCGCCGTGCACCGGGCGTGGACATCGCCCGCGTCGAGGTGCTGGCCGCCTGGCACCCTGACCTCGGCGACAGCCAGCCGGGTGACGCGCCCGGCGTCGTGACGCTGATGCTGGTGCCACGCCACGACCCGCGGGCTCCCGAGACACCCAGCCCCGACCGCGCCTTCCTCGACGCGCTGTGCCGCCACCTCGACCCGCGGCGCCTCGTCACCACCGAACTCGTGCTGCGCGGGCCGGCCTACGTGCCGGTCTGGCTGAGCATCGGCCTGACCGTGGCCGGCGGCTGGGCCGTGCCCGAGGTGCGCGACGCTGTGAAGGCCCGGCTGCGCGCCGTGCTGGCGCCGGCACGCACCGAAGCCGTGGCCGACCTGCCCGGGCTGGATGACGGCTGGCCGCTAGGCCGCGCCGTCAACCGGCTGGAGCTGTGGGCTGAAGTGGCGCGCGTGCCCGGCGTGCTGAAGGTCAACGAGGTGCTGCTGGCCGGCGCCACCGGCGGCGCCGTCGACACCGAGATCCCGATGCGTGGCCTGCAGCTGCCGCGCCTGGCCGGGCTGGCGGTCGAGGTGGGCAGCGCGCTGGCGCTGGACGACCTGCGCGGCACAGGCAGCGCGGCGCCCACGCCGGCCGGCCCGCGCATCGTGCCGGTGCCCACCGTGCCGACCACCTGCTGAGCCACCCGGAACCCGGCTATGCAAGACGCCAACGCCTCCCGCTTTGCGCTGCTGCTGGGCCCGCGGGACTGGGGCGCGTGTGAACTGGAAACGCAGGGCACGCTGCCCACCCCTTCACTGGCCGCGCTGTGGGCCGACCCGGCCTTGCGCTCCGCCGCACCGCTCAGCTACGACGACGGCGACCAGGCGCTGACGCTCAGCCGCCGCGTCGCCCGCTTCCGCGCCGCGGCCGGCGACACGCCGCCGAACGAAGCGGTGCGCGTGGGCGCAGCGGCCGACCGCCACGGCAACGTCTACGCGCTGGTCGACGGCGGCGCCGGCATCACGGTGCGCTCGGCTGGCTCGGGCCGCACCGCGGTGTTCTGGCCCATCGAGCCGATCACGACAGCGGCCCAGGACAGCGGCGACTTCAGCCCCGTCGCACCCGCCACGCCACCCGCGCCGCTGCGTCTGCGTGGCCTGGCCGTCACCGGCGAGCAGTACCTCGTCGCCGGCATCATTCCCGACGACGCTGGCCGCGGTGGCGGCCTGCTGGTGTTCGACCTGCTTGCCGGCGGCCCGCCGCTCACGCTGGCCTGGCCCGAGGGCTCGCCCTTCGCGCCCTTCGACCTGACGCCCCGCCCCGACGGCGGCCTGGTGGTGCTGGACCGTGAACATGGTCGCGTCTGGCTGCTCGACCGCCGCTTGGGCATGCACGCCGTGGTGCCGACACCGGGTCACACGCACGCCGATTTCGAGAACCCGGCCGCCCCCGCCCCGCCCGTCGCGCCGCCACCGGCCCAGCCGTGGTTCGCCCTGCTCGTCAACGACGCCGGCGGCAATGACCCGGTCGCCGTGGACGTGCTGGCCGACGACACCGTGCTCGTGCTCGACGGTGCCGGGAGCGACGGCTTCGCGCTCGTCACGCTCTATGCGTGCGGGCAACCGGCGGGCCGCGCGTCGACCATCGTCGCGCGCGACGTCATCGCGCCGGAAGACGCCGCCGGCTTCGTGCTGCGCGGCTTCGACGCCGCGCTGCAGGCCACGGCCGCGGGCGCGCTGCCGCGGCTGGTGGTGGTCTCGCACGAAGGCAACCAGGCCATCGCCTTCGACCTCGTGCACGACGCCACGGCCAGCCCGCCGGTGCTGGTGCTCGACCCCGTCGAAGGTTTCCTGCCGCTGCGGCGTTATGGCGGCCAGCGCCTCGTGCGTGCCGGCACGCCCACCGTGGCCGGCGACACCGGCCTGCGCTACCAGAGCGGCACGGCCTGGCTGCCGCTGATGGAGCAGCGCCGGCCGCGTTACCAGCCGCAGGCGGCGCTGCTGACGCCGCTGCTCGACGGGCTCGACCCGGCGCTGGTCTGGCACCGGCTGATGATCGACGGCTGCATCCCCGCCGGCTGCAGCGTGCACATCGCCAGCCGCAGCGCCGACGACGCCACGCTGCTGCCGCAACTGCCCTTCACGCCGCAGCCGTTGCCGCTCCTGCGGCCCGACGGCAGCGAACTGCCCTGGCTGCTGGACGGCCCCGGCGCGAACACCGACCCGGCGCGCAGCACCGGCTGCTGGGAACTGCTGCTGCAGCAGGTGCGCGGCCGCTGGCTGCAACTGCGCATCGAGCTCGTCGGCAACGAGCTCGCCACGCCGCGCCTGGCCGCGCTGCGCGTCTGGCGGCCGCGCTTTTCCTACATGCGCTACCTGCCCGCGCTCTACCGCGAAGACGCGGGCTCGGCCGACTTCCTGGAGCGCTTCCTGGCCAACTTCGAAGGCACGTTCACGGCGCTGGAAGACCGCATTGCCGGCGCCGCCGCGCTCTTCGACGTGCGCAGCGCGCCGGCCGACACGCTGGACTGGCTGGCCGGCTGGCTGGGGCTGGTGCTCGATCCGGCGATGGGTGAAACACGCCGGCGGCAGCTCATCGCCCACGCGCTGCCGCTCTACCAGTACCGCGGCACACCGCAGGCGCTGCGGTTGGCGCTGACGCTGGTCATGAGCGACTGCGTCACCGAGGCCGACTTCGCGCTGCCCGCCGCGTCGCAGCGCCAACCCTGGGGCGTGCGTCTGGTCGAGCGTTTCCTCACGCGCCGCCTGGCGCCGGCGCTGCTGGGCGAAACGGTGGTCGACACCGGCCCGCGCCTCGTGGCACCCGGCGCACGCTGGAGCACCGCCGAAGAGGTCGAGGGCCTGCACCGGCGCTGGCGCGATTGGCTGGCCGCAGCGGGCGTTAGCGGCGCCTCGGCCGCGGTCTTCACGCCGGTGCCGCCGGTGGCGAACCGCGAGGCCTGGAACGCCTTCTGCCTGAGCGAACTGGGCGCCGTGCCCGGCCTGGCCGGCGCCTTTGCCGCGGCCTGGGCGGCTGAACTGGCACGCCTGGGCGCAGCGCCACGCCCCGTGCCCGCGGCGTGGTCGGCGTTCGAGACCGACGCGCAACGCCAGGCCTGGCGCGACTTCATCGCCACGCTGCCCGCCGCACTGAAGCGCTGGCTGGCGCGCTGGCAGGGTTTCATCGCGCGCCGCCACCTGCGCCCGGCCGACCACCGCCGCGCCACCGGCAGCGACTGGCCCGAATTCGGGCTGCTGCCACCACCCGTCACGCTGCCCGACAACGCCACCGCGCTGGCCGACTGGGCGCTGTTCGAAACCCGCGTCGAGCCGATGGCCGCGCTGGCCCATACCTTCAGCGTGCTGCTGCCCAGCAGCGGCCCGCTGGCCGACACCGCCACGCTGGCGCAGGCGATCGACCTCGCCACCCGCGTGGTGACGCTGGAAAAGCCCGCCCACACCCGTTTCGACGTCAAGCCCTACTGGGCGCTGTTCCGCCTCGGACAGGTGCGCCTGGGGCTGGACACGCTGCTGGGCCGCGGCGGGCGTGAACCTGGCCTGGCACCCCCGTTGGTGCTGGGCATGGCCGGTGCACTGGGCGCGGGCCGGCTGGCGCCGCACCCCGGGGTGCCGGCCGACCGTGTCTTGCTGGAATGTTGACGGCGCACTTCGCCGACGATTTGGAGGAACACATCATGGGTTGCTGCGGACAGAACACCACCGGCGCCGCGCCGGTGTCGGTGGACACCGGCAAGCGCGTCAACTACACGCTGGGCATGCTGCTGGGCGTGGACGACTTCGTGCAGGAGCAGGCCTGGCAGAGCGCCCGCCGCCACGAACTGGCGCGCGAGGTGCTCGGCTACGGCACGGTGCGTGGCCTGCAGGTGCTGCTGGAGCCGCTGACCTCGCCGCCCAGCGCGACACGCATCCGCGTCACGCCCGGCATGGCCTGGACACCTTCGGGCACCGCGGTCTGCGTGCCCAGCGAGCAGTGCTGCGACGTCGACGCCTGGCTGGCGCGCCACACCGCCGAGCTGACGCCGCTGGTGAGCGGCAGCCCGGCGGCGGTGACGCTCTACGTCGTGCTTTCGTACGCCGCCTGCCTGACCGACAACGTGCCGATCCCGGGCGAGCCCTGCCGCAGCGAAGACGAGCTGATGCAGCCCAGCCGCGTGGCCGACGGCTTCCTCCTTGAACTGCGCACCGCGCCGCCGCCGCAGGTGGAGGAAGACGCCATCCGCGACTTCGCCGACTGGCTGGCCGCAGTGCCGGTGGACACCGGCTCGCCGCCGCTCAGCGAGAGCGAATTCCTGGTCGACCTGCGCAGCGCCGCGCTGGCCTGGCTGCAACCGACATCGCCCAGCGCGCCGCTGCCGGGCGACTACATGTTCGGCTCGCCGCCCGCCGGGTTGGCCAGCACCGACGCGCTGCTGCGCGCCGCGCTGCGCCTGTGGGTGACGGAATTGCGGCCGCTGTGGCGTGCACGTTACGGCTGCGGCGCGCAGCCCGGCAGCGAAGCCGCCTCGGCCGACGCCGTGCTGCTGGCCGAACTGCAGGTGCCGCTGCTGCCGCGCGCAGGCGGCGGCTGGACGACGGTGGGCCCGGTCGAGGCCGACGAGAGCCGCCGCCCGCTGCTGCTGAGCCTGCGCATGGTGCAGGAGCTGATCACGCAGAACGCCGCACCCGAGCCCGCCGACAGCGTGTTGCCGGCGCTGGACTTCGGCTTGCCGGCCAGCCCCGGCAGCGACAGCGCCTATGCCCGCACCGACCACAGCCACGGCACGCCCGCGCTGCCGGTGCTGGCGGGCGAGGTCACGGGGCCGGTCAGCGCCACCCGGCTGACGCAGCTGCTCGGCCGCGGCTTCGCCGCCACTGCACCGCGCGCAGGTGACGTGCTCGTCATCAACACCCAGGGCAACTGGGGCCCGCGCCACCTGCCGGCTGCCGGCGGCGCGCCGGCAGCGGGCCAGCAGTTCGGGCTGCCCGTGGCCACCGGCACCAGCACCGACTTCGCACGTGCCGACCACAGCCACGGCACGCCCGAGCTGGCCGGCGACGCCACCGTGGTGGTGGAAGGCGGCGCGCAGCGTGTGCGCGTCGAGGGCCTGCGCCGCTTTGCCATCGACACCGTGGCACCCGCGCCCGGCCAGGTGCTGACCTTCGGCACGCTCAGCGGCGGTGGCAGCGGCTGGCTGCCGGCCGCGCCCATCGCTGGCGTCTCGCCGGCCACCACCGTCGTGGCGCAGCAGCAGTTCGGCACGGGCCCGGTGGTCGGCAGTTCAGCGGCCTACGCGCGCGCCGACCACAACCACGGCACACCCGCGCTGGGCGGCGACGTGCAGGCTCTGGCCGGCAGCACGACGCCCACCGTCCGCGTCGTGGCGCTGCAGGGTGTCGGCGTGCGCGCCGTGCGGCCCGTCACCGACCAGGTGCTGGCCTTCGACGGCACCGCCTGGACGCCGGCCACGCTGCCGGCCCCGACCGCGGGCAGCTTCGTCGACCGCGGTGCCGGCCCCTACGCGCTGGTGGCTGCGGGGCACGCCCGGGTGCTCGTCACGCGCACGACCTCGGCGTCGACGACCGCCATGCTCAGCCGTTACGGCGGCCTCACCGGCGCCGCCCCGCAGACCGTGGGGCAGGAGGTGCGTGTGCGCTTCCGCGCCAACGTGCGCGACGCGGAAAACGCCAGGGCGTCCTACCTCGTCAAGCTCACCCCGGTGTGGACCGAGAACTCGAAGATCGAGTTCAGCGTCTACCTGCTGCAGGCCGTGCGGGCCGAGGGCCGGGAACTCATCGAGTTCACCGTTCGCCTGCGCCTGGCGGAAAACCCGCCCGAGGGCACGGTGCTGGAGTTCCAGATCGAAGTCAGCCGCTTCGAAGCCTGACCATGGCCACGCCCACCACACCCGACTCCGGCGCCGCGGCGCTGGCCACGCCGCTGGCCGACGAAGGCACGCGGGCCCTGAACTTCTTCAACGGCCGACTGCTGACGGCGCGCGACCTGTCGCTCGAACAGTCGGCGCGCCGCGAGGCCGATGGGCTGCTCGGCCAGGCGCCGGGCCCGGGCATCGTCGCGGGCCTGGAGGTGCGCGCCGTCGACGGCGACGCGACGGGCGTCGTGCGTGTGGCGGCCGGACTGGCACTCACGCGCGCCGGCGTGGCGCTGCGCCTGAAGCGCGAACACAGCGTGCGCCTGGTGCCCGGCGCCGAGCCCACGGCGGCGGCACCCGGCAGCGGCGGCTTTGCGCCCTGCGGTGTGCTCTCGGGCTCGGCCTACGCCACCAGCGACGGCGTCTACCTGCTGACCCTGGCGCCCGAGACGCTGCTCGAAGGCCGCGTACCGGTGCTGGCCATCGACGCAGCCAACGCCAGCTGCAACACCGACCTCGTGGTCGAGACATCGCAGTTCCGCCTGCTGCGCCTGCCCGGCGTGGCCGCCGTGGGCCTGGCCGATGCCGCCGTGGCGCGACTGCGCAACCGCGTGGCCTACCGCTGCTTCGGCCAGGCGGCCGCAGCCACCGCACACGCCCAGCCGGGGCAGGCGCTGACCGATACCGGCACACCGGCGCACCGCGGCGTGCCGCCCGGCGGCCTGCTCGACGACATGCGCGACCTGGGCCTGCGCGACTGCGACACACCGCTGGCGCTGGTCTACCTGGTGGCCGGGCGCGTGGTCTTCGTCGACCGCTGGGCGGTGCGTCGGCGCGTGGCGGCCCACCTCGCCGCGCCGGCCTGGGCCGCCTGGCTGGGCCCGCGCATCGACGCGCTGGCCGAAGCCCGGCTGGCGCAGTTCCAGGAGCACCTGGCCGAACTGCCCGCGTCGTTACGCAGCGCGCCGGTGGCGGCGGCCTTCGCCGACTTCCTGCCCCCGGCCGGTTTCCTGCAGACCGCACCCGGCACGGCGGTGGACTGGCGCAGCTTCCTCGGCACGCAGGCCCCGGTGGCCGAGATGCCGCTGGACCCGGGCGACGCCCCGGCGCTGCTGGCCGCCGCACTCGCCGGCGACCCCGTCGCGGTGGGTGGCCCCACGAAACTGCGCGTCTACCGCATCGGCAGCAGCGGCCCGCAGCTCTTCGTGCGCGACAGCCGCAACGTGCATGCCGCCGAACAGGTGTGGGTCAACGGCAGCCGCCTGGGCCTGCCCGGCGTGGCCGACGTGCAGACGGCGCTGGAACGCCTGGGCCGCGGCAGCTGCCTGCATGTCGTCGTGCGCGCCGACCAGGACCCGCACGCCGTGCTGGCCGACCTGGCCACGCAGCCCGGTCGCGACCTCACGCTGTGCTTCGAGCCCGGCCGCTACGAACTGAAGCGCACGCTGGAACTGACTGGCCTGGGCCGGCTGCAGGTGCACGGCCACGGTGCGCTGCTCGTCAACCCCGCCGGCACGGTGGCGCTGCGTGTGCACGATTGCCAGGCCGTCACGCTGCAGGGCCTGGCGCTGCAGAGCCTGAAGACCACCAAGAGCCGCGCTGCCGACTTCGACACCCTGAGCGGCGTGCTGAGCGTGGTGGACACGCCCGAGGTGCACCTGCTCGACCTGCGGGTGCAGGGCGCTGCCGCCAACGAACCCGTCAGCGCCGGCATCGTGGTGCGGCTGGCGTCGGCTGACCGTGTGCTGCGCGACGACGTGCGCAACAACCTGGCGACCGGCCTGTTCCCCGGCCTGCGGCGCGGGGCCGCGCCCGACAGCCGGCTGCGTGTGCAAGGCTGCGAAGTGGCCGGCGGCGGCGGGCAGTACGGCATCGTCGCCATCGACGTGCAGGCGCTGCAGTTGCTGGACAACCAGGTGGGCGCGGCCCAGGACGACCAGCCGCTGCTGCGCGCCGTCGCCATCGGCGGCAGCCGTGCGGCGCGTGTGCACATCGAAGGCAACCGGCTGCAGGGCACGCGTGAAGGCATTGCCGTCGGTGGTCAGAAGGGCGTGGCTCCAGAAGGCGATGGCTTGCACTGCGGCCGCGTGCACCTGGCGCGCAATGCGGTGGCCCTGACGGTGAATCTCGAACAAGACAGCGGGCCGCCCTTCGGCCTCTTCGTCGGCGACGCCGACACCCTGCTCGTGCAATGCAACGCGGTGCAGGTGAGTTCGCCGCTGGCCGAACGCCTCAGCGTGGTGGGCCTGCACCTGCGCGGCAGCTACGGCCCGCAGGTGGTGGTGCGCGACAACCACTTCGACGGCGTCGCCATCGGCATGGGCTTCGCGCCCGACGAGCAGACGCAACCCAAGCAGTTCGTCTGGGCCTTCCAATGGAACGTTGGCGAGAACATCGGCACCGGCATGTTCAGCTACCCGCCCCGGCTGGTGGAGCGCATCGTCGACGACCGCAACCTGGCCGTGTCCTGAACGCCACCATGCTGGCCAGCGGCCCCACCGTCCAGCGTCTGCGGGTGCATGCGCCCGGCGCTGGCAGCGCCGAGGCGGCCCGTGCGCAGCGTGTGGCGCGCCAGTGGCTGGAGGACCTGGCGCCCACGCGCTACGGGCTGCAGGCGCAGGCCATCGTCGTCGTACGGCAGGTGCAGACGCGCCTGCCCGCGCTGGTGCCGGGCAGCCCCTGGCCCGACCCTCTGCTGCCCTTGCTGCGCGGCGCAGCGCGGCCCGCCCTGCAGCCTGCGGCAGGCGCCGCCGTGGCGGCCGTGTGGTTCAGCGACGAAGCCGAGCTGCTGGCCTGCCTGGCGCGCGACGTGCTGGCGGCTCGCCCGGCTTGGTGGTGGCCGGTGTTGCTCGGGCGGCAGCCCGATGCGGCGCTGGCCACCGCACGCTGGTGCCGCACGCCGACACAGCTGCCGCGGGCGTGGCAGCAGTTGCCGGCCGGCGAGGGCGTGGCCTGGCTGCAGGCGATGGGCCCCGGCGGGCGTGGTGAACTGCAGCGGGCTCTGCGATCCGCCTTCGCCGTGGGCGATGCGGTGCACACCTGGCTGGTCAGCGGCGAACGGGCACCGTCGAGGTCGTCGTTGTCGCACGACACGATGCGTTCCGACGCGGCGACGTCGACCGACGCCGTGCCTGCCCAGGGCACGGTGGCGGCCTCGGCTCGGCTGAACAGGCTGTTGCTGGCCCTGGCGCTCGACGCCATGGCCGCAGCGACATCCGACCACGCCGCGACATGGTGCCCCGAACTGACCGCAGCCAACCCGCCGCCCGCAGCACCTTTTCGTGACGCCACCGGTGCGGTGGCCGGCGGGGCCGTCTCGGCGCCCACCGCCACCGTGGCGGCGCCGCCCCCCACGCCACCGATCGCCGATGCGAAGCTCCAGCAAAACGGGCACGGCGCCTGGCCTGAGCACCCGACGTGGGCCGGCAGCGAAGCGGCCGTGCCGGGTAGAGCGCAGGGGCCGGCCGCAGTGTGGCCAGTCGACGCCGAACGTCAACGCTTGGGCTCGCCCCCCACGCATCACCTCGCAGCGCCACCGCCGGCTGCCGCGGCGCATCCCGAGTCCTTCGCCCAGCCAGCGCCTGAAGTGGCGTTCGACACCCGCTTCGGTGGCCTGTTCTTCCTCGTCAACGTCGCTCTCGCGATGGACCTCTACGGCGACTTCACGCAGCCCCGCACCATCGGGCTGGCCCACACGCCGTGGCAGTTTCTCTACGCCCTGGGCGCCCGCTGGGCGGGGGCAGGCTGGCGCAGCGATCCGCTGTCACGCTGGCTGCAGGCCCGAGCGGCGACGCAGCCCTGGCCGAGGCTGGCGTGCGCGCAGCTCGCCCCCGCGGCAGCCCGGCCCTCACCTGCCGGTGTATCCGGGCCGGCACCGGAACGCCCCGCCCCGCCCGACCGCCTGGGGGGCCTGGCGCCGCGCCTGGCGCAACGCCTCGCCCTCGCGTTGGGCCTGCCGCGGTCGCGGCCGGCCATCGCGCTCACGCTGCGGCTGCCCGCCCGCCTGATCGCCACGCCGGGCCGCGTCGACCTGCACTTCACGCTGGCCGCGCTGCCGCTGGCTCTCCGCCTGGCCGGCATCGACCGCGACCCCGGCTGGGTGCCAGCCGCGGGTTGCGACTTCCGCTTCCATTTCCACTGAAGCCGCGAAAGGCCAGACATGGGCGCCAGCATCCAGGCCGAGCACGCACCCGGCACCGCCGACGCACCGGGCATCCCGCCGGCCGGGCTGCCGCCCGAGTGGCGGCTGTGGCAATGGCGCACCACGCTGGCGCTGCTGCGCGCCGCAGCGCAGGGTGAAGCCGACCTGAGCGGCTGGCTGCAGCGCCACCCCGGCCTGCACACCACACTCGCCGCCTTGGCGTCGATCGGCCTGGCCGATCTCACGCTCGACGAAGGGCTGGCCCGGCTGGACGCCCGCCTGGACGACGGCGCACCCGACGCCACGCCGCTGGCACGCCTGCGCCAGCGGCTGGGGCTGAGTGCCGACGGCCTGAGCTGCTTCGTGCTCGGCGCCCTGGCCGACGCCGAACCCACGCTGGCCGCGTTGATCGACGAGCTGCATGGACAGCACGGTCGCCCCACGCGCGCCACGCTGCAGCGGGCATTCGGCGGCACCGAGGCGGCCGCAGTGCAGGCGCTGCGTGCCGCAGGTGCCCTGGCGCCGCAACACGGCGGCTGGGCCGTGCCGCCCGTGCTGTGGGACCTGGCCTGCGGCCTGCCGCCACTGCATCCGGCCTGGGCCCACACCGCGGCGGCGCAACAGCGGCCGCTCGCACAACTGGTGCTGCCAGCCGAGCTGTCGGCCCGGCTCGCGCACGCGATGTCCAGCGCGGCCCCGGCCTGCTGGCTGCTGCGCGGTGTGCCAGGCAGCGGCCGGCACGCCCTGGCCGGCGCGCTGGCGCAGGCGCACGGGTTGGGCCTGCTCGAACTGCGCGAGCCCTTGCGCGCGACGGCGGCGCGCGTGGCCGACGCCGACGCCGAGCACCCCACGGCCGAGATGACCAGCACTGCCGCCACGCTGCTGGGTGCGCTGCCGCTGCTGCACTTCGACCCGGCACCCGGCGTAGCCCTGCGCTGGGACGTGCCCGACGTCACGCCGGCGCTGGTGGCCGTGCACCTGCCTCGGCACGGCGGGCTGGACGTGCAGGGCCGGCCCTGCCGCCGCATCGACCTCGAGCCGCCTGCGGCCGACGAGCGACGCCGCCACTGGCAGGCCGCGCTGGGCGGTGCCGCGCCAGCCACGCTGGTCGGCCTGCGCCTGCCGCGCGGCACCTTGCACCGGGTGGCGCAGACTGCACAGGCCGCCATCGGCGGGCCCAAGCCGGGGCTGGACGCGGGTGCAGGCGCTCGGGGCGCCACGCACCGGTTGGGCGGGGCGCCGGGTGTCTGGCCGGCGCCTGACGCCGACCCGACGTGCGGCGACGAACTCGGGCCTACGGCCCTCGTCGCGGCCGCGCTGGCGGAAGTCGAAGCCCTGGGCCGCCACGCACTCGACGGCCTGGCCCGCCGCGTGCCGCAGGCCGACGCCTGCGAGACGCTGGCCCTGTCCGAAGCAGCGCAGGACGAGTTCGGCGCGCTGCTCGCCCGCTGTCGCCACCGCGACCGCATCGCCGCCGCGCTGCCCGGCACGCCACCCGGCGTGCGCGCGCTGTTCAAGGGCCCCAGCGGCACCGGCAAGACTTTGGCCGCGCGCCAGCTGGCCACGGCGCTGCAAAGGCCGCTGTACCAGGTGGACCTGGCCGCCACCGTCAGCAAGTACATCGGCGAGACCGAACGCAACCTCGAACGTGTGTTCGAAGCCGCCGAGGCGCTGGACATCGTGCTGCTGCTCGACGAAGGCGATGCGCTGCTGGCCGGCCGCACCGGCGTGGCCAACGCCACCGACCGCTATGCCAACCTCGAGACCAACTACCTGCTGCAGCGGCTGGAACACTTCAGCGGCGTGCTGATCGTGACGACCAACGCGGCCGAACGCATCGACACGGCCTTCGCGCGGCGCATGGACGTGAGCATCGAGTTCCCGCTGCCCGACGCACACACGCGGCTCGAACTGTGGCTGGCCCACCTGGGCGCGCGTGTAGGGCTGGGCGCGGGCGACGGCCGCCACGCCGTGCCCGACGACTGGCTCGACCAGGTGGCGCTGCGCTGCGCGCTCAGCGGCGGGCAGATCCGCAACGCCGTGCTGCACGCCACGCTGCTGGCGCTGGACAGCGGCCGCCGGCTGGGTGCGCACGAGTTGCAGCGCGCGCTGGAGCGCGAGTACCGCAAGGCCGGGCAGCAATGCCCGACGCTGGCTGCCGGCGGCTGAGCCGGGCCGACCCCAGCAGACCCCGGCTGACACCGCATGGCCGCCAACCCGCAGACGCTGCGCCGCGAGGCCGAAGCTTCACCCGCCTTCCGCGGCGGCAGCACCGTCACGGCCCCGGCACGCCTACAGCCCGGCCGGCCCACCGCGGCGCACGGCGAGCGGCCCGCCACCGTACCCGTGCTGGCCGGCACCCGGCCTGCGGCGGCGCCGCAGACCCTGCGTGAACTGCTCGACGCCAGCGACGACCGCCACTACCGCATGCGAGACGGGCGTGTCATCGAACTGCCCGAGGACATGACGAAGGCCGACGCCGCGAAGCTCGAGGCCGAAGCCGCGCGGGCCGAGCACCGCCTGGGCCGCGGCCCCCCGCCGCAGCCGGTGCCCGAGGTGCACGAGCCCGCGCCCAAGGCCAGGGCCCAGCCGGTGAAGGCCCTGCCGACAACGAAGCGCGGGCGCGGGCCGGCCGGCAGGGGCGGGCCGCGCAGCGCCGGCGCCCGCGCGCGCCTGAAGGCGGTGGGCGGCAAGGTGGCGCAATACCTCGTCGCCAAGGCCGCGCCCGTGCTGGCGCGTGGCAGCGCCGCGCTGGCGCGCCTGAGCCGCAACGAGCAGACGCACGACAGTGCGGCGCAGAAGGTGGCGCAGGCACAGAAGGCCGTCGTCGCGCCGGCCAGCGAGGGCCAGTCGCGCAGCAGCAGCGTGCAGGTGACGGCCGTCGGCGCACGCCCGGCGCCACCGGTGAACCCGGCGGTGGCGCAGCAGCGCCTGCAGGGCTCGCTGGCCGAGAACGTGCCGCGACGCATCGAAGACGTCGACCACTTCAAGCGCGACATGAAGGCCCGGCACATCGGCGCCGACGTGCTGCAGGCCGTGCAGAGCGAGAAGAACGCCGTCATCGGCACCTTCGCCGACTTGGAACAAACGCCGCCGCCGCTGCCCCCGGAGCAGCCCGCCGAGCCGCTGCCCGCCCCCGAAGCCGCCCCGGCCACGCCCATGCTGAACCTGGGCGCCGGCGCCGTGGCGCCGCTGCAGCCCGAGCACACCGACGTGCGCCGCTACACCAGCGAGGCCGACGCCAAGCTGACGGAAGAAGGCGTCACGCAGGAACAGCTGGACATGGTGGACAGCGGCGACCTCGCCGCCGCCAACCAGGAAAAGAAGGGCCTGGCCACGGCCGCGAAGACCGAACCGAAGGCGGTGCAACAACTGGCGCAGCAGCAAGCCGTGCAGGTGGCCGCAGTGTTGCAGCAGGCAGAGAAGAAGGAACGCACCGCGCTGGCCAATCGCCGCAAGGGCGGCCTGGCTGCGGCGGCGGGCCGGCAGAAGACGGCCAAGAGCGCATTGGAAAAAAAGCGCGAAGAAGTGGCCACGAAGATCAACGGCATCTACCAGACCGCGCAGGGCCGCGTGAAGCAGCGCCTGGCGCTGCTGGAGACGCAGGCCATGCAGCGTTTCGACGCCGGCAACGCGGCCGCCAGCAAGGCCTTCGAGGACACCGTGCAGCGTGAACTGCAGGCCTACAAGGACGACCGCTATTCAGGCTGGTTCGGCTGGGCGCGCAAGGCCAAGGACTGGCTGCGCGGCATGGACGAGCTG
>LNFM01008501.1_pt1 | contig 15470 bp, 12 predicted proteins | sample 596031 | NCBI WGS metagenome assembly LNFM01 (sample SAMN04254537, study PRJNA301005) | activated carbon metagenome | isolation source: dual media filters at the Ann Arbor, Michigan drinking water treatment plant | place: USA: Ann Arbor | reverse complement strand
CCCAAGCGAGGACCGCAAGGTCGACGGCGCCAACAGCTATCACCTGTTCGCCCTTGCGGACCCGGCGCATCGGTTCCCGTTCGGCTTCGAGGAGCGGTCGGTAACGAACTCGCCAGGTGGCCAGGCGGTTCAGAGGCCGCTGGACGACCCTGAGGGGCAGGCAACCGAAACATCGCTCAGCGCGCTGCTGATGGATCCGGCGTGGGACACGCTGTCGGCGGCCGAGCAGTGTGGGCGGCTGGCGCTGGCGGCAGACGCACTGGCGCGGCACGAGCGCAAACCAACGGCGTGGGTGGCGAGGTCTCCAACGGGTTCGGTGCTGCACATGAGCCTCCGCGACGGGTGGACCGTCGACGCCGTCACGCACGAAGCGTCGGGCGACAGCGACGTCGGCTAGGAAAGGCGCTTCCTTTGCAGGACGTCAGCGACGGAGAAGGTCTCGGCGTCTCTGCGTCGGGCGACTGCGGTCGCCTCGCAACGCTGGACGGCGGGCTACAGATCGGCTGCAATGTCGGCTGTGCGGCTCGCTGTTGAGTTCGACTTGCGGCCACTAGCCGTCCTTCAGGTCGCAGCGCTATCTGCATCCAAAGCGGACATTCACGTCGACCCTGGCCAGCGCCGGTTCGCCCATCAGGCAGCAGCCGTTGCCCACGATGTCAGTGCATCCGCGGATAGCGCGGCGCCCGTTCGCAGCACGGTTGCCGGTTGCTCTGCGCAGGCGCACCCAGAGGCGAACAGGGTCCTCGACGTCGTCCCCGGCGAAGGGCTCAGCCCGTTCCACTACACCAAGCAGATCGCTGTCGGTCGTTGAGGGCATTCGTGCCACCGCGGGACGTATGCCGATAACGCGCCGGGCGCACCAGCAGCTGCCTCAAGTGCAATCACAAAGAGCTGCAGTCGACGTTACCTAATGCACATCGAGGTACAAGCCAGCGCCGGCAAGACAACGGAACACCACGGCCATCGCGGGCGCGACATCGGTTGCATGCGGGCTCAACTTGCCCATGGCGACTGAGTGCGGTGTTTCGATGTTCTGTCGTCGCCATGGTGGCCAGCGTTGCTAAGGCCCGTCGGTGTCCCGATTGCAGGTCCGCCTCTTGCTGTGCCGGTCTTGTCACTTCTCGGCAAGCTCGATGCAAGCATTCGACATCATCCTTCACCGTTTCGGTCAGCGCGAACTTGCGCGGAAGGCGAGCGCACTCTTGACTCGGCACCCGAGCTACATGCTCTCACCGCTGACGTGTCATGAGGTGACCGTACTGAGGCTCCTCTGCGGTCCGGTTCGCGTTGTTCGCGTTGCGTTGCAGACAGCGCCCTGGGCGTTGCTCGGCATGGCGCTGATCGTGCTGGACACGCCATCAGCCGTCTATTTGGCGACCGCCATAACGATGCTTGGATCGTTGCGGGCTTGGCAGAAGCCGGCGATTCGGCCGAGCGACCTGCAACTCAGTGATGACGAGCTGGACCGCCAGCTTCTGGATTTGACGCCGCGTGGCCGGGTGCTGGCAGCTGCACTCGGGTCCATGCAGCGCGGCCCGTGCATGATCGAACTCGTCTGGGCGTCAGCCGATTGAGTCTCCGGACACCCGTTTGTCTCCTCCGCCCCTCAGCGGGGCCCTCGGTCCGGCCTGCGCCGGGCCTTTTTTTGGGGCCAGTGGCAGCGTTTTCACGAGGCAAGCGGTGGGGGCTGATCCTTCCGGTCACTCGTTCCTGCTCCGTCCAGCAGCCTAGCCAGGACGTGAAGCAGCTGCACTGGCTCGACTGGCTTGACGATGTGGTGGTCGTACCCTGCCTCAAGCGCGCGCTGACGGTCTTCTTCGCGTCCCCATCCCGTGATGGCAACGAAGATGGCCCGTGACGCCCACGGGCGGCTCCGAAGCCGCGACGCCACCTCGTAGCCCGTCATGCCGGGGAGCCCAATGTCGAGCAGCACGACGTCGGGCTCGAATTCATCGGCGGCCTGAATGCATGACGTTCCTTCGTAGGTGATGCGAACCTCATTGCCTTGGCCCTTCAGCAAGGCTGCAAGCGACTCCGCAGCATCGACGTTGTCATCGCACACCAAAATTCGCTTCCCCGCTACACGCGGAAGCGCATCCATTTCTTGAGCCGCAATCGCCTCGACGCCTTGTCCCTGCGCGAGCGGGAGCCTGACGATGAACTCGCTCCCTCTGCCGGCGCCATCGCTGCGAGCGCAGACGGTGCCTCCATGCAGTTGCACCAGGTGCTTGACCAGCGCCAGGCCAATCCCGAGGCCTCCCTGAGCGCGCCCAAGCGTTCGGTCGACCTGAGTAAACAGGTCGAACACCCGGCTCAACATGTGCTCCGGGATGCCGGCGCCGTTGTCCTCTACCGAAACGACCGCGTCGGCGCCCTCATGAAAGGCACGCACCTTGATGTGACCGCCCCGCTCGGTGTACTTGACGGCGTTGTTCAGCAAGTTCGTGATGACCTGGGCAATCCTCACTGCGTCAGCATGGATGGGGATTGGCTCGGCCGACACGTCCACCGTGAGCTTGTGACCTTGAGCCTCGACGAGCGGCGCGACTGACTCGACGGCATCTCCAACGGCCTGCGACAGAGGGACGACCTCTCGCCGCAGTTCAATTTTCCCACTTGAAATCCGAGAGACCTCGAGCAGGTCATCCACCAGACGGACCATGTGGGCGACCTGGCGCTCCATCACCTCGACAACCCGCTGTTGCACGCTCGCGTCGGCGCCGCCCATCTTGAGGAGATGGAGCGAGTTGCGCAGTGGGGCGAGTGGGTTCCTCAGCTCATGAGCCAGCGTGGCCAGGAACTCGTCTTTTCGCCGGTTCGCATCACGTATCGCAGCGTCATCGCGCAGCCGCGCGGTGATGTCCTGATTGATGACCACCGCTCCGGCAATCTTGCCCTCGGCGTCGTAGGTCGGGACAACCGAGTTGAGAATGGTGCGACGAGTGACGCCGTCAAAGCACTCGATGTCGAGTTCTTCGTTGATTGACGTCTCACCATGGCGAATGGCTCTCGCAGCGGCCCAGTCCTCAGGACGCAGCTTTATGCCCGTGCGATGCCACCTCGCCTTGTACTCGCCGAACTGTTCCAGCGGGACGTACTTCGCCCCCGCCCATATGTCTTGACCGGCACGGTTGCCAAAGGTGATTTGTCCACTGGCACTGATGAACCAGACGCCGATGGGCATGTGCTCCAGGTAGGTGAGCTCGCGGCTGCGCTGCTCGGCGAGTTCGCGCTGCACGCGCATGCGCTTGGAGACGTCGAGCAGTACGCCCGCGCCTCGCATCGTTTTGCCGTCGGCATCGCGCTCAATCTGACCCCGAGCGAGCAGCCAGCGTGGTTCGCCAATCTCGGTGCCAGCTGCGGTCCGGTACTCGACTTCGTACGCCGTGCCATCCTCGATGGCGGCCTTCCAAGCTTGTGCCACACGTGCTCTGTCGTCGGCGTGGACCGTTTCGAGCCAGTCGCTCCGCGTGAATTGCGAACGCTCGATGCCCAGCAGTTTCATAGCGACTGGCGACCACCAACCTCGCCCGGTACGCAGGTCTTTCTCAAAGGTGCCGACGCGCGCGCCTTCCGTGGCCAGGCGCAGCAGCGATTCGCTTGCTCGCAGCCTTTCTTCTGCCTCCTTCAGTGCGGTCGTGTCCGTGCTGCTGCCGACGTGGCCGAGAAACGCTCCGCCAGCACTGAAGCGCGGCACGGCCGACGTTGAAATCCACCGCCAAGAGCCATCGGCGTGTCGGACTCGGCATTCCCCATGAAACGGCGCCTCCTGGGCGACGGCGTCAAGGAAGCCGCCGACGTATGACGCCATGTGGTCCGGGTGGACCAGCGGGACCCACGCCTTGGCGTCGGTGACAGCGTCCTCGTAGATGCCGAAGAAACGCTTGTACGTCTGGTTGATGAACTCGATGTTTCCCTGAGCGTCAGTCACCCAGAGCGCAACGGGCGAACTATCAGCTAGCAGCCGAAAGTGACGGTCGCTTTCGTCCTCGCGCGCTTGCTTCTCGCTATGCAGCTGCCATGAGCCGTCGCTCGAAGGGGTCGGCCGCATCTGCCATCTCCACTTGGCATTTCAGTGCGCATCTGATGTGCTTCCCAACTACAGGGCCAATTATGGAGAGTCAGCATGGCGCGAGTGGCGAGCTGCCAAAGAAAGCCACCGTCGAACACTCATGTGTGGCGCGCAACACGAAGGGGGCGATACGTACGTGCTGGCTCTGAAGAGTGAAAGCGCGGCAGGTAGCCTGCGAGGAAACTAAATCAACAGACGCGACGCCAGGATGACGCCTACCCATAGCAGACCGCCCGTGAGCGACCAGCAAAGGATGCCAACAAAGGGTTCAGCTCGTTTCAAGGCTCAAGCTCCTCGCGGCCCGCGTCAACGCGCGGTGTGCCAGCTGATTCAAGCTTGACCGTCTCAGCAACCGCCATGCCGGGACCGGCCGACGCCAGGCGCTAGTGGACGCGGGGCGAGTGGTACGTCCCGGTGTCGCTGCTCAGTAGCAGGAGCGTCAGGGCCTCGTTGCCAATCGGCTCCTCCAGACACGCGTCGAAGCCGGCGGCGACCAGTTCATCGTCGTCGATGTCGCCGGCCTGCTTGCTCACGGCGACGATGAGAGGCTTAGCGCCGAAGCGCATCGCGCGAATCGCCGCGCAGACCGCGATGCCGGACATGAACCGCAGTTCGGTGTTCAGCAGGACCAGAGACGGTTTCTTCTGTCTTGCCTTTAGGATGGCCGACGGTCCGTCGAAGGCGACCTCCACATCGCGTCCGCTCTCTCGAATCAACCAAGCGGTCCGCGTTGCAGACTGCATGTTTTCATCAACAACAAGGACACATGAGGTCATGGCGGCTCCCAACGCGCGGCGAGCGACTGCCGACTGACTCTGTGCCTCATGAGAGGTACTGTCGCGACCTTTCTACGCATTGCACTGCGTAGATGAGCCAATTGCGTGGTCAAGCGGTAGTCACTAAGTTGAGCAATTGGCTCTCCGCGCGCCTTCGGCTGGCGTGACCTCGCTACGGCGCATCAACACTCGGGCTGCCCGTAGTCCTCTTTGCACTTTCTGGCATAACGCAGCGTCCCGCTTGTCGGGTGCCTGTCGTGGTTGCTTTCCCTGATGGACGCACGAACTATCTCCCCGAGGGACGCATTCCGTTCGCGACGCATACTCGTCGTCGATGACAACGTGGACATCGTGCAGACGTTCTCCATGATGCTTTCCATCATCGGACACGACGTGACTGTGGCCTATGACGGAGAGCGCGCGATAGTGACAGCGCTCCAGGTGAAGCCCGAGGTGGTCTTCCTTGATATCGGTCTTCCCAAACTCAATGGCTTTCAGGTGTGCGAGGCCTTGCGCGATGAGTTCGGCAGCGAGGTCGAAATCTTCGCGGTCACGGGCTATGGCGACGACGCGTCTCGGGAGCGAGGGCGGACCTGTTTCGACGGTTACTTCACCAAGCCCATCTCGGCACTCGAAGTGTTGGAACGCGTGGGACTGGCAGTCCAAGCGAGTTAGCAAGCAAGTGGACGTACTTGCTAGCCGTCCTCGGTGTCATGAGCAAGGGCTTCGGCCAGTTCGGCGGTCTCCACGGGTTTCGTCAGATGCAGGTCGAAGCCAGCCTTCCTCGTCAGCTCGCGGTCGGTCGGCGTTCCCCACCCAGTCAGCGCGACCAGTCGACACCGACTCTGTGTCGACATCGTTCGAATCGCGTGCGCGACTTGAAAGCCATCGACGTCCGGCATGCCCAAGTCCAGGATGGCGATGCTCGGACGAAAGCTCGCGGCGACGGCGATGGCCTCTGCGCCCTGATACGCCGTCTTCACGCTGTACCCCCACAGCGCGAGCACGAGAGCCAGCGTATCGGCGGCGTCGCGATTGTCGTCTGCCACTAGCACACGGCGTCCTTTGGTCGGCGTGCCGACGGCGGTGTCAGGTTTGGCAGCGGGCGGCATCGCGAACGCCGCCAGCGGCAGCTTCAGGGTGAAGGTGCAGCCTTCACCGACACCGTTGCTCTCCGCCTTGAGTGAGCCGCCGTGCATTTGCACGAAGGCGCGGGCCAGGGCCAGCCCAATGCCCAGCCCGCCCTGCGACCGGTTCAAGGTCTTGTCCACCTGCGCAAACATGGTGAACACCTCGTCGAGCATTTCAGGCGAAATGCCCGGTCCGCTGTCGGCGACCTTGAGGACGGCATCGCCGCCCTTCGCTTCAATCGTCACAGCTATCCATCCGCCGGCAGGCGTGTACTTGGCGGCGTTGTTCAGAAGGTTGCCGGCAATCTGCGTCATGCGGGTGAAGTCGGCATCGACCCAGGTTGGTCCTTTGCCCAGGTCGATGCGAAGCTCATGCGCACCTGGCGCACCCGTCGCTCGCATTGCCTCCAGCGCCACGTCCACTGCCGTGCGCAGGTCGATGCGCTCCTTGTGCAACTGCACCTTGCCGCGCGCGATGCGAGAGACGTCGAGCAAGTCGTCAATTAAGCGCACGATATGCCGAAGCTGTCGTTCCATCATGCGCCGGAGCTTTTCCGCGCCAGCTTCCAGGTGAGACGCGCCGAGCAGATGAACTGCAGTGCTGATGGGTGCAAGCGGGTTGCGAAGCTCATGGGCGAGGGTCGCGAGGAATTCGTCCTTGCGCCGGTCTGCCTCGCGCAGCCCATCCTCTGCGCGCTTGGTCTCCGTGAAATCGACATCGACGCCGACCAACTTTCGCTTTCCATCGGGTAGCTCGATGACGCCGCCACGCGACGCCATCCACCGAATCTCGCCATCGGCGCGGACAGCGCGGTACTGCGCGCTCCAGCTGCGCAGGGGGCCGTCGTTCCGGTTCATCAACAGATTCAGTGAGTCAACCAGGCGGTCACGGTCCTCGGTGTGGATATAGGTCAACCAGCGCCCTTGCTCGGTCGCCATCGCCTGCGGCGCGACACCCAGCAGTTCAGCCATTCCCGCGGCCCAGCGCCGCTGGCCCGTCTCCAGGTCGACCTCCCAGACCCCCGCCTTCGCGCCGGTCAAGGCCAGGGCCAGCAAGCGCCGGTTCTCGAGCAGTGCAAGACGGGCGCGTCGGTGCGTCGTGATGTCTGCAACCACCGCGATGAGCCCCTCGTACGTGCCATCGGCTGCTCGCAGCGGCGTGACGCTGCTGCTGGCGGCGAGCAAGGAGCCATCTTTGCGTCGGTAGTTCTTCTCGATGACGAACGGCGGGCCACCCGCGGCCATCTTGTTGACGGCGGCCAACGTCGCGGGCAGCGAGGCCGGGTCGGTGATGTCGGCGATGGAAATGCCGACCAGCTCGTCTTCAGCGTAGCCGACCATCTCGCACCAGGCCCGGTTCACGAACGTCATGCGGCCCGCGTTGTCCGCCTCGACCACGCCGGCGCCAGCATGCGAGAACACGTTTCGGAGGCGCGATTCGCTCAAGCAGACCGCTTGCTCAGCGCGCTTGCGCTTGCTGATGTCTTGTACGAGTGCAAAGACGCGAGGGGCCTCGCTGCCAGCGACCGGTAGCTCGTGCGCGGTCAGATGCGTCCAGACGTGTCCTCCACGACCGTGGACCAAGCGAACCTCGGTCTCGAATGTGCCGTCATCAGCCAATGCCGCTTTCATTGCACTCATGCAGCTGACGCGCTCGCTCTCGTGGACGAACTCGGGCAGCGACTTCCTGAGTACCTCCGAAGTGGAGCAGTCGACCAGGCTGGCAAAGGCAGCGTTGACTTCGCGAAGGCGCAACGTCATCGCGTCGAACTGAATCAGGCCTAGGCCACTTGCGTTGAGAATTGCGGATAGGAGTCTTTGCTCGCCGGCTGTCATGTCCGTCCTTGCACACCTCGGACGTCACGCCTACATGTGCTGCCTCCAGCGATGGGGCAATGCAGTGCGCCCCTAATGACACTGAAGTTGCAGCACTAATCGTGCCCGCTTCTTGCGTCTTGGGAAGAGCGCTGTTGAGGATGCCTACACCCACGCGTAGCTGTTGAGCGTGTGTAACTTGTCGCGACCGCACCGGTGCTGTCGCGCATCGCACCTCGACGCCGTGCAGTTAGAACGGGGGGGGCGTCAGTCAACACAGATTCCGCATCTTGCCGCGGACATCTGCCGAGAGCGTTCGATTGAGGCGCGGCATGCCACTTGCCGCCGCATCGTCCGCGCCAACCCGGAAGCGTCACTGCCTTTGGTGACGAACGCTGGAGGCGCAACCGGCCTAGCTGCGTGGATCAATCGAAACTCGCCCGTGCCCTGACGTTAGTCAGCTGGCTTTTCCTGGGTCTCCTGCTTCTGGCGGCGGGCTGGGCGGGCTGGATCTCGGTGCACTACTGGGCCGGCATCGGCGTATGAACAAACGCCAAGCGCGCCTGTTCGCCATTGGCTGCACAGCAGCGGCGACCTTCGTGTTCATCGGGCTGACGATCGACAGCCACCGTCAGTTTCCGAAGCTCACCAACGCGCAGAACATCACGCCGGAGGTCACGCGGGGCAAGGACGTCTGGCATGACAACAACTGCATCAACTGCCACACGTTGTTCGGCGAGGGCGCCTATTACGCGCCTGACCTGACCAAGATCACCCAGCATCGTGGGGCCGCCTACCTGCAGGCCTACATGCGCGATCCCGCGCAGTTCTATGACGAGAACAAGCACCGGCGCCTGATGCCGCGCCAGGATCTTTCGGAGAGCGACATCACCGACCTGATCGCCTTCCTGGATTGGGTAAGCAAGGTCGACAACGCGGGCTGGCCGCCGCGGCCGATCCTGGTGACCGGCGCGACACTCCCCGGAACCGACAGGCCGCTCGATCCAGGCGCGGCGACGGCGCCCGCCGCGCGACCGGTGGAACAGAGCAGCAACCCGATCGCTCTGGGCGAGCGGGTGTTTCGCAGCGCGCAGCCAGCGTGCACCTCATGCCACTCAATTGTCGCTGGCGTGAACATGGCTGGTCCGTCGCTCGCCGGCGCGGGCGAGCGCGCAGCTGCGACCTTCACGTCTGGCAACTACAAGGGCGAGGCCAAGGACGTCGACGGCTACCTGCGCGAAGCGATCACCCATCCGAGCGCGCACATCGCAGCCGGCGGCATGTATGGCGCCAACGGGGTGTCGTTCATGCCGGCGACCTACCGGGACACCCTGACGCAAGAGCAGATCGACCAGGTAGTCGCCTACCTGATGACGCTCAAGTAGCGCGCCGGGTTCAACGGAGTCAACCCATGCGCTACAAAAGTCAGTCGATCGCCTACTGGTACTTCGCCGTCGCGATGCTGCTGTTTGTTTTGCAGATCGCTTTCGGCCTGCTGTCGGCAGCCAAGTACCTTGGCCCCGATCCGCTGCTGTACATCTTGCCGTTCGATGTCACCAAGGTCATCCACACGAACCTGCTGATTGTCTGGGTGCTCACCGGCTTCATGGGAGCGACCTACTGGGTAGTGCCCGAGGAGTCGCGCACCGAGCTGTACAGCACGCGCCTGGCGTATTGGCAGCTGGGCCTGTTCGTGGCGATGGGGGTGACCGCCGTGATCGGCTACCTGTTCCGCTATGGCACCGGCAACAAGCTGCTCGAGCAGCCGCTGCCGCACAAGCTCACGATCGTCGTGGTGATGCTGATGTTCCTGTTCAACGTCGGCATGACGATCTGGCGCTCGAAGCGCTTCACCACGCCCGAACTGGTGCTGCTGATCGGACTGGGCTGCTCAGCGCTGCTGTACCTGCCGGCGCTGCTCGAGTTCGAGAACTACACCGTGTCCATCTTTTACCGCTGGTGGACCATCCATCTGTGGGTCGAAGGTGTGTGGGTGATGATCCAGGGTGGTTTCTTGGCCTACCTGCTGATCCGGTTGTCGGGAGCGGACCGCGAAGTGATGGACAAGTGGCTGTACGTGATCGTCGGCCTGGTGTTCATCGCCGGCATCCTCGGTACCGCACATCACTACTACTGGGTTGGTGTGCCAACTTACTGGCTGCCGATCGGCGGCTTTTTCAGTGCGCTGGAACCGGCCGCACTGGTCGCCATGGCGATGTATGCCTATGCCGCCATGCGTCGCTCGGGCCTGCAGCATCCGAACACGCTGGCACTGCACTGGACGCTGGGCTCGGCCATCTTCACGCTGTTCGGCGCCGGTTTGCTGGGCTTTGCCCATACCTTCCCCGACGTCAACAAGTGGACGCACGGCACGCTCATCACCGCGATGCACGGCCATGCCGCCTTTTACGGCGCCTACGGAATGATCGTCCTGGCGGTGATCAGCTATGCGTTACCGGCGATCCAGCCGGGCCGTCCGGAGCGAGGCACCTCGCTAGGCTACTGGGCGTTCTGGACTCAGCTGTCCGGCATGTTCGGCATGACGCTGTCGTTCGCCACCGCTGGCATCGCGCAGGTCTACCTGGAGCGGATCATGGGCCTGGGGTACCTCGATGCGCAGCTCAAGATCCAAGTGCATTTCCTGATGCTGGTGGCAACCGGCATCCTGTTCGCCAGCGGGGTGGCGATGTTCGTCATCGACTTCTTCCGCTATTCGCCGCGCTTCGTCGTCGATGATGCGGCCCGGCCCACCGGCGGCGGCGTGCCTTTGACCGCGACCGCCGATCGGGCACGTGCTTGAGGTTCGACGCGCGCCGGTGGAGTCGCGGCCGCCGGTGCCACCGTTCTATCTCGCCCGCGCCGGCGAAGTGGAGGTGTTCGAGCGCAGCCACGCGCTCGGCCTGGCGGTGATGCTCAAGGGGCCGACCGGTGTGGGCAAGACGCGCTTCGTCGAGCATATGGCCTGGAAGCTGGGTCGACCACTGATCACGGTGGCGTGCCACGATGATTTGAGCGCGAGCGATCTGGTGGGTCGCTTCCTGATCCGCCACGACGGCACCGTCTGGCAGGACGGACCACTGACCCGCGCGGTACGCGAGGGCGCTGTCTGCTATCTCGATGAAGTGGTCGAGGCGCGGCAAGACACGGTGGTGGTCCTGCATTCACTGTCCGATCACCGCCGTATCCTGCCGATCGACAAGACCGGTGAGCTGCTGCATGCCGCGGCCGGTTTCCAGCTGGTCATCTCCTACAACCCCGGCTACCAGCGCATGCTCAAGGATCTGAAGCCGAGTACGCGCCAGCGCTTCATCGCCCTCGAGTTCGACTTTCCCAGCGCGGGGCACGAGGCCCAGGTGGTCGAGCACGAGGGGCGCGGCATCGATGCGGCGACCGCGCGCGCGCTGGTTGATCTCGGCCAGCGCCTGCGCGGACTGCACGACCGCGGCCTGTCCGAGGTCCCGGGCACCCGCTTGCTGATTGCGGCCGCGCAACTGATCGCGCGCGGAGTCGACTTGCGCGAGGCCTGCCGGGTGGCGATCGTCGCTCCGCTGTCGGATGACGCCACGCTGACCCAAGCGATGCTCGATCTGATCGACGTCACCTTTGCCTGAGCCGGTCGCCGCCTGATGGCAGAAGCGGAAGATGTCCTCACCGACGTGGCGCGCGAAGCGACGGTATTCACGCAGCGCCTGTGGCGGCGGCACCGTCCCCCGCCGACGGGACCGCGTACCTGGACCTTGTCCGATGCCGCCGAGCGCATCGACCTGCTGCTGACGGCCGCGTTCGGCCAGACGTGGTCCATCCGCCGGGCGCAGCCACCGGCGCGGGCCAACCTGCTGATGCGCGTCCTCGGCCGGTCCGCGCCGGACTCGGGCGCCGCGGTGCCTGCCACCGATGGGCGACTCCTCTGGCTGCCGGGCGATCTGGGGCTGACCGACAAAGAAGAGGCCGCCGCCCGCTATCGCCTGCTCGCCTTGCAGCAGGCGATGCGCGCGCTGCGTGGCAGCGCGGTCACCTGGGCACGCGCGGCAAGCGTGCTGGAGAAGGATCTGGTGCTGGTGCTCGAAGCGGACGCCGCTGACGCCGATCTGTGCCGCGCTTTGCCGGGCATGGCCGGGCCACTGCAGCACGCCCGCAAGCAGGCGCTGCTTGCCCGACCACCGCTCAGCCGCTTCGCGCCCGGCGCTCGGATGCTCGAGTGCGCGCTGCGCGAACGGCTGGCGCGGCCTTCCGGCAGCGAGACGCCGACCAGCGGCGACGACACGTTGCACGTCGCAAGGGCGTGGGCTCGGCGGCTTGCCGACGCCGCGCCCTCGGTTCGCAGCGCGCTATGCAAGGACCTTTGGACCGGGGAACTCCGCGCACCGCCGAGCGAACCCGCGACGGTACGCACCGGATCCGACGGTGCGGCAACGGCAGATCAGGCGGCGCCGCGCAGTGCACGTCTGGCGCGCACGCCGCGCGCACGCATCGCGCCCGATGACGAAGATGATGAGCAGCCGGGCCTGTGGATGGTGCAGGCGGATCAGCCGCACGAGATGGCGGAGAACCCGCTCGGGCTGCAGCGCCCCACCGATCGCGATGTCGACACCGCCGCGGAGGACTTCGCCGAGGATGTGGCCGAACTGAGCGACACGCGCCTGGTGTCGACGCCGGGGCGCGCCAGCGAGGTGCTGTTGTCGGATGATCCGCCGCCGCTAGCCTCGGCGCCCGCACCAGCGGACGCGACGGCAACTGCCGGCCACGCGTTCGACTACCCCGAGTGGGACTATCGGGCGAGCCATTATCGGCACCCGGGCGCACGCGTGCATGAGCGGCCCGTCGCGACGGGCGACACTGCGTGGGTGACGGCCACGCTTGAGCGGCATCGCATGCTGCTCGCTGCCGTGCGGCGCGGGTTCGAGATGCTGACCTCAGACCGCGTGCAGCTGCGCCGTCAGCTTGATGGCGATGACATCGACCTGGAAGCCGCGATTGAGGCGCGTGCCGATTTCGCTGCCGGTCTGCCGATGGCGCAAGCGCTGTACCGGACGTCGCGGCCGCTGCGACGCTCGCTGGCGATCACGCTTCTGGTGGACGTCAGTGGATCGACCGACAGCTGGGTGGCCGATGAGCGTCGCGTCATCGACGTCGAGCGCGAAGCATTGCTGCTCGTCTGCCTGGCCTTAGACAGCCTGCGCGAACCGTACTGCGTGCAGGCGTTCTCCGGGCAGGGGGTCCAGGGCGTGACCGTGCGCGCATTGAAACGCTTCGACGAGTCCTATGGGAGCGAGGTCGCGCTGCGCATCGCGGCACTCGAACCGGAGCACTACACGCGCGCTGGCGCCGCCCTGCGGCACTCCTCGGCCGGTCTCATGCGCCAGCCCGCGCGCCATCGCCTGCTGATCATGCTGTCGGACGGCAAGCCCAACGATATCGACGAGTACGACGGGCGCTACGGCATCGAGGACATGCGCCAGGCCGTCGTCGAGGCGCGGCTGCAGGGCGTGAGCCCGTTTTGCCTGACTGTTGATCGACAGGCCGCCGGTTATCTGGCGCGGGTCTTCGGCAAGCATCACTACACGCTGGTGCAGCAGCCTGACCGGCTGCCCGATGCCCTGCTCGGCTGGCTGCGACACCTAATCCGGCGGTGAGCCCGACGTCGTCCCAACAACGAATCGATAAGCTTGACCGCAATGGCGGCAGACATGCCAGTATTGGCTGGGATCTCGTCTCAGTGGCCACGGGACGAGTGGTAACTCCCTGTGTCGCTGCTCTGTAGCAGGAGCGTCAGAGCCTCGTTGCCAATCGGCTCTGCCCTTAACGGCGCGTCATGCCTCCGTTCACGAACCTGCATAGTAGGGCAGGCATCACTGTTACCGCGCCTCTTCGGGTCCTTTGAAGTGCTTGGCGACACGAGTCGAGGGGCGTCTGCTTGGGGTGGTGCTGCCAACGACCGCTTCCCGCAAGATTGAAGGTCGGCAGTGGGTCGACAGCCGGTCTTCGGAACGTCGGCTTTTTGGCATCACGTCCGAAGCCGTTCTAACACAGGGTTCGGAGAGGTCGCTGTGAAAGCTCGTTTGACTCGACTGCTTGAACAGGTTGGTTGGACGGCTTGCATCTCGCCCGGTGCCAGGCGCTCAGCGTAGGTGACCTGCCCGGCGATTTTCGGACCATTGCAAGCGTGAGAGGATGGCTCCTTGCGACGTGAGGAGAGCATGCGCAAGAGCCGATTTTCAGAAGATCAAATGGTCAAGATCCTGCGGGAAGCCGACAAGGCGCCCGTGGCCGAGGTTGCCAAGAAGTACGGCGTCAGCGAGCAGACGGTGTACGCCTGGCGCAAGAAGTACGGCGCGCTGGACGCCACCGATGTCAAGCAGCTGCGGTCGCTGCAGCGGGAGAACGAGCGGCTCAAGAAGATGCTCGCCGAGCGCGATCTGGCCATCGAGATCATGAAGGAGATCAACGCAAAAAAGTGGTGAGCGCGCCCGTGCGACGCGGCCAGGCCAAGTACGCGCACCAGCGCGGCCTGTCCAAGCGAAGCGCGTGCGCGCTGATCGGCGTGGCCCGATCGACGTTGGCGTACGAACTGCAGCAGCCGATCAAGGACGCGCCGGTGATGATCGCGATGCGCGAGCTGTCGGCGCAGTATCCGCGGTTCGGCTACCGGCGCATCCACGTTTATCTCGAGCGCCAGGGCCACCGGATGAGCTGGGATCGCGCGCATCGCCTGTGGCGCCTGGCCGGCCTGCAGGTCCCGCGCAAGCGGCCCCGCCGGCGCGCGGCCACCGGCCGGCCGCGGCCACTGCCGGCCAGCGGCGCCAACCAGGTCTGGGCCTACGACTTCGTCTTCGACGCCTGCGCCAACGGCCAGCAGCTCAAGTGCCTCACCGTCATCGACGAGTGGACGCGCGAATGCTTGGCCATCGACGTGCAGGGCGGCATCCGATCGAAGCGCGTCATCGAGGTGCTCGCGCGCCTGGTGTCGCTGCACGGTGCGCCGCAGTGCCTGCGCTCCGACAACGGCCCGGAGTTCGTCAGCCGGGCGATCCTGAAGTGGCTCAAGGAGGCCAACATCGCCACTGCGTTCATCGATCCTGGCAAGCCGTGGCAGAACGGCGCCGACGAGAGCTTCAACGGCAAGCTGCGCGACGAGTGTCTGAGCGCAGAGTGGTTCCGATCCCGCGAGGAAGCGCGGGCGATCATCGAGGCCTGGCGCCGCCACTACAACTTGGACCGACCGCATTCGAGCCTTGGCTACCTGAGCCCATTCGAGTTCAAGCTGCGATCGCAAGACCAACGCGCGGCGGTCGACGAACCGATCCTGGTTCCACCAGAGGCAGCCACGTCAGACATGCGGGGGGCTGCGCGCCCCCCGCACCCCCGCGTGACTCAATAGAATTTCTGGACTGCAAGGACACCAACCATTCCCAACCCGGAGCCACTTCTCTCAAGTAATCCGTGGTCCGAAAAAGTCAGGCAGGTCAAAGCTGTGCGACGAGTGCTTGAACGAGCAGTGGTTTGAGACGCTGCACCAGGCGCGCGTCACGGTGGCTGCCTGGCGGCGCGACTACAACGAGGTGCGGCCGCACAGCAGCCTAGGGCGGATCCCGCCGGCGCGGTTCGCCGAGCAGCATCGCCGGCTCGCCGGCGATGCTGCTCAAAGAGCAAACGACAAAACCAACCCGATCAACTAGC
>LNFM01013271.1_pt1 | contig 15475 bp, 16 predicted proteins | sample 596031 | NCBI WGS metagenome assembly LNFM01 (sample SAMN04254537, study PRJNA301005) | activated carbon metagenome | isolation source: dual media filters at the Ann Arbor, Michigan drinking water treatment plant | place: USA: Ann Arbor | reverse complement strand
TCGTTCGCCGTGCCGGATGCCCGAGCCCGGGTCGCCCGCGCGAGCCGCATCTGGGTCGAGGGCAAGCACGACGCCGAGCTCGTCGAGCAGGTGTGGGGCGACGACCTGCGCATCGAGGGGGTCGTGGTCGAGCAGCTCGAGGGCGTCGACCACCTCGCCGAGCTGCTCGTCGACTTCGCCCCCTCGCCCGGGCGCCGGGTCGGGGTGCTCGTCGACCACTGGGTGCCCGGCTCGAAGGAGGTGCGGCTGGTCGAGCAGGCGATCGCGCGAGTGGATGCCCGGCACGTGCTCGCGATCGGGCATCCGTTCATCGACATCTGGCAGGCGGTGCGCCCGGCCGCGGTCGGCATCGCGGCCTGGCCCGACGTTCCGCGCGGGCAGGACTGGAAGACCGGCACGTGCCGCGCGCTCGGCTGGCCGCATGAGACGGCGGCGGATCGCGCGGCGGCCTGGCGCCGTATTCGCGGCAGTGTGCGCGGTTATGCCGATCTCGACCCGGCGCTGCTCGGCCGGGTCGAGCAGCTCATCGACTTCGTCACCGCCGAGTGAGGGGGCGGGAATGACGAAAGCCGCCCCACGTCATCGGGGGGCGGCTCTCGTGTGTCTCAGCTCGAGCGGGCTCGAGACGAGGGGAGGGAACTAGAGCGGGCGGATGTTCTCGGCCTGCAGACCCTTGGGGCCCTGCGCGACGTCGAATTCGACCTTCTGGTTCTCGTCGAGCGAGCGGTACCCGTTCGACTGGATGGCGGAGAAGTGCGCGAACACGTCGGCGCTTCCGTCATCGGGGGTGATGAAACCGAAACCCTTTTCGGCGTTGAACCACTTGACAGTGCCTGTCGTCATTGCTGACTCCTTGTTACTCACGGAGTTTCGACTGTCGAAACCACCAGTCGAACCACTCGTGAATCCTGCTCTATACGAGAGCACGTACTGCTTGCACCGCACGTTCGGACCGCCGAGGCGTATCAACTTCGGTTCTGACAGTAGTGCACCGGGGGCCGAACGGCCCCATCCTTCACCGAGTTGTTACACGAGCTCTGCACAGCCAGCACCGAACGAGGAGCCCTAGCGTGGGCACCCCGACCCACCAGGAGAGACGCATGAGCTTCTTCGACCGACTGTTCGGCGCCCCCACGCCCGAGCCCGAGGCGCGCCGCGCCGCCCCCCGCGGTGACGACGAGCGCGCCGTGGAGCGCTACCGCTACCTGCTGCAGACGGCGCCCCCTGAGACGATCGAGCAGGTTCACGCCGAGGCCTTCGAGAAGCTCAGCCCCGAGCAGCGCCGCCTCGTCTTCGACGAGCTCGCGCGCACGGCGCCCGCGGGCGAGGCGCCCCTCGACGACCAGCCTGCCACGCTCGCGCGAGCCGCGACGCGCTCGGAGCTGCGCCAGCCCGGCACGATGGAGCGCTCGCTCGCGGGGCCCTCGTTCGGCCAGATGGTCGGCGCCTCGCTGCTCGGCACGGTCGCCGGCTACGTCATCGGCTCAGCGCTCGCGAGCGCCTTCCTGCCGCCGTTCGACGCGGGCGCGACCGACGCGGGCGCGGCGGATACCGGTGCAACCGACGCCGGGGCGGATGCGGGGGGCGACGCCGGCGGGTTCGACGGCGGCGCCGACGCGGGCGGTTTCGACGGCGGCGGGTTCGGCGACTTCGGCGACTTCGGGTTCTAGGCCGCGATCATGGCGCGACCGAAGCGCATCGAGCCCGGGCCGGGCCAGGAGTCGGTGTGGGACTATCCCCGCCCGCCGCGGGTCGAGCCCGTGCGCGCCCGCGTCACGATCGAGCTCGGCGGTCGGCTGATCGCCGACACGACCCGCGCGATGCGCGTGCTCGAGACGAGTCATCCGCCCGCCTACTACCTGCCGCCGGAGGACTTCGTCGCGGGCGCGCTCGTGCCCGCCGAGGGCTCGTCGTTCTGCGAGTTCAAGGGCCGCGCGGCGTACTACGACATCGTCGGCGGCGAGACCGTCGCCCCCGGCGCGGGCTGGTACTACCCGAGCCCGAGCCGGGGCTTCGAGCCGATCGCGGGCTTCGTCTCGGTGTACCCCGGGCGCATGGATCGCTGCACGGTTGACGGCGAGACCGTCACGCCCCAGGAGGGCGGCTTCTACGGCGGCTGGATCACGGCGAACATCGTCGGGCCGTTCAAGGGCGGCACGGGCACCTGGGGCTGGTAGTCCGGGTTTAGGAGCACCGAACTGCGCTGAGCGCGCCCCGCTGTCATCATGGGCGCGTGAGCGCACGCCCCGAGCCGCACCCCGCCGAGATCCGCCGCTGGCGGCGGTACCTCGCCGATGAGCGCGCCGAGGCCGCCGTCTACCGCGACCTCGCGGCGCGGCGCACCGGCGAGGAGCGCGCGATCCTGCTCGCCCTCGCCGAGGCCGAGGCTCGGCACGAGGCGCACTGGGTCGCCCTGCTCGGCCCGCACGCCGACCGGGTGCCGGCCGTCTCGGTGCGCACGCGCATCCTCGGCTTCTTCGCGCGGCGCTTCGGCAGCGTCTTCGTGCTCGCCCTGGCCCAGCGGGCCGAGACCCGGTCGCCGTATGCGGCGGATGCTCACGCGACGCCCGCGATGGCCGCCGACGAGCGCATCCATGGCGAGGTCGTGCGCGGGCTCGCGGCTCGCGGCCGCCAGCGACTCTCGGGCACGTTCCGCGCGGCGGTGTTCGGCGCCAACGACGGCCTTGTCAGCAACCTCGCCCTCGTCATGGGCATCGGTGCGGCGGGCCTCGGGCCGAGTGCGGTGCTGCTCACGGGCCTCGCCGGTCTGCTCGCGGGCGCCCTCTCGATGGGAGCGGGGGAGTACGTGTCGGTGCGCTCGCAGCGCGAGCTGCTCGACGCCTCGACGCCCGACCCCGAGGCGCATACGGCGCTGCCGCACCTCGATGTCGACGCCAACGAACTGGCCCTCGTCTACCGCGCCCGCGGTATGGACGAGGAGGAGGCCGTCGCGCACGCGCGTCGCACCCTCGCCGAGTACGACCCCGTCGCCGCTGCGGCGCGCGCCGCCGAGGTCGAGGCCGAGCAGCACGAGGCGATCGGCTCGGCGTGGGGTGCCGCGCTCTCGAGCTTCGGCTTCTTCGCCTCGGGAGCGATCATCCCCGTCATCCCGTACCTGATCGGGCTCGAGGGACTCACGGCGATCGTCGTCGCGGCCGTGCTCGTGGGCCTCGCGCTGCTCGTGACGGGGGCCATCGTCGGCGTGCTCTCGGGGGCCTCGCCCGTCAAGCGCGCCCTGCGCCAGCTCGCGATCGGCTACGGCGCGGCGACGGCCACGTATCTGCTCGGGCTCGCCTTCGGGGCGACCGTCGTCTGATCGTTCGGAGACGAACAGCACTTTCACAGGTTCGTCGGTCACGCTGGGGTGTTGGCTGCGTAGCCGATAGGGGCGAGTGCCGCCGGTGTGAGAGATTCCGCCGGAGAGGGTGCTGCGACCTCCTGGTCTTGTGCCGAGTGCCCGGATGGGGTGCCGCGAGATCGAACTGCGCAATGACGTGCACTCACCGTGTCCACGGCCTGCCGGCCGCCACCAGGAAGTGTCTTTCTCCTCATGCTCCACCTCGTGCATCCCTCCTTGTCCCGCGCCGCGGCGCTCGATCCGCACCGATTGCGCCAGCAGGCCCTCGTCGTGTCGGCGACGGTCGTCGCCCTCGGGCTCATGCTCAGCAGCACGGTCTCCGCCACCCTCGCGGCGGCCTCCGAGAGCGCGGCGCGCGAGCCGCGCAGCCAGGTCTTCCTCGCCGCACCCGATGCCATACCCGCCCCGGCACAGCCCGATGCGGCCGCGGCGGCGACGGCGACCCTCAGCGCGGCGACGCTGCCCGGCCCCGCTGCGCGCGAGCCCTTCACGATCGACCAGCGACCTCCGCTCGTCTACCCCGTGGGCATCAACGCCCCCGTGGGAAGCCCCTTCGGGCTGCGGGCCGCGCCCTGCGCATCCTGCCCGACGGTGCACAACGGCGTCGACTGGAACCCCGGCTACGGCACCACCGTCGTCTCGATCGCCGACGGCGTCGTGAGCATGATCGGCAATCCGGGCGCCGCGCTCGGCACGCACCTCGAGATCGAGCACATCGTCGATGGCCAGCTCGTGACGAGCGTGTACGCCCACCTCGTGGCGGGCTCGATCCCGGTGCAGCTCGGCGACCGCGTGCGTGTCGGCGACCCCGTCGGGCTCGTCGGAGCGACCGGTGTGGTCACCGCTCCGCACCTGCACTTCGAGCTGCGCGTCGACGGCGTGACGATCAACCCGGTGCCGTGGATGCGGGCTAACGGCGCGCAGTAGTCGCGCGCCACGCTCGCCATGATCTGAGCATCCCATCGGAAAGGGCGACCGTTCCGAATACTTCGTGCTTACACTGACGCTCGACGACTCCTCAGGGAGTCGTCGTCGGACGACCCGCACGAGGAGAACAATGTCGATCGCCACCGCCCTTCGCGACTTCGAGCTGCAGACGCGCCCGATCCACCCCGACACGCGCCGTGCGCTCGACAAGCGCTGGGCCGAGCTGCCGGAGCACGCGAAGACGCCCGAGCAGCTGCTCGGCAAGTGCGCGGTCGGCTGCGAGGGCACCCACGGGGTGTTCCCCAAGTGCAACCTCACGTGCTCGCCGTGCTACCACTCGGCCGACGCCAACAAGGTGCGCATCGACGGCGACCACACCGTCACCGAGGTGACGAAGCAGATGGCCCTGCTGCGGCAGATCCGCGGCCCGCGCGCTCACGCGCAGCTCATCGGCGGCGAGGTGAGCCTGCTGCCGCCCAAGGCGCACCGCGACACGCTGCTCGCCATGCGCGCCGTCGGCCGCGAGCCGATGTCGATGACGCACGGCGACTTCGACTACGACTACCTGATCGACGTCGTGCTCGATGAGGAGGGCAAGCCCGCCTTCAAGAAGGTCTCGTTCGCGGCCCACTTCGATTCGCTCATGCGCGGGCGCCGCGGCGCCGTGCGGCCCAAGAGCGAGGCCGAGCTCAACCCCTTCCGTGAAGAGTTCGCGGCCATGTTCGAGAAGCTCAAGGCCGAGCACAAGGTCGACTCGTACCTCGCCCACAACATGACGGTGACCCCGACCAACCTCGACGAGGTCGAGCAGGTCACGCGCGACGTGCTCGCGATGCCCTACGACATGATGTCGTTCCAGCCCGCGGCCTTCATCGGCGACGACCGCCGGTGGAAGGAGAACTTCGAAGAGGTCACGATCGACGCCGTGTGGGAGCGCATCGAGGCCGGCGCGGGCCAGAAGCTGCCGCACAAAGCCGTGCAGTTCGGCGACCCGCGCTGCAACCGCCACACCGTGGGTGTCATGGTCGACGGCCGCTTCGCCTCGGTGCTGGACGCCGACGAGCCGAAGGACATCGCGGCGCGCGACCGCTTCCTCAAGCACTACGGCGGCATGATCTTCGGCGACATCCCCACCTGGGCGCTCACCATCAAGGTCATGCGCGCGGTGCTGAGCCACCCGCAAGACCTGCCGCCGATGATCGGTCTGATGTCGCGCATCGTCAAGCGCGGCGGCGGCATGCGCGCGCTGCTGCGCGCGGCCCGGCGCGGCAAGGTCAGCTTCAAGACCTTCGTCGTGCACAACTTCATGGACGCCGAGCAGGTCAAGCCGGCCTGGGAGATGATGAAGCAGGGCATCGTCGCCGACGACCCGAAGCTCAAGGAGACGCAGGAGCGCCTCGGAGCGTGCATGTACGCCATGAGCCACCCGGAGACGGGTGAGCTCGTGCCGGCCTGCGCGCAGCACTCGGTGCTCGACCCGATCGAGAACATCGGCCTGCGCACGCTGCTGCCGCTCGAGCCCAAGGGCGAGCGCCGTACCGGCATCTCGAACGGCAAGGTCGACGAGCTCGCCGACAGCGCCTCGCGCTGGTAGCGGGCGCGGCGCGCGCGGTACGCGGGGGCGCTGGATGCCCTACCGCTCGTCGAGCGGGACCACCGTGCACGCCGAGCGCGGGATGTGCGCGGTCGCGCGCTGACCCACGACGAGCGGCCGGCTCGCCGGCACCTCGGCCTCGAGCATCGCCTCGCCGCTCGCCAGGGTGATCTCGGCACGCGGTCCGCGCGCCCGCCGGTCGGCCACGACGACCTCGACGCCCACCATCCCGACGGGGACGGCCGCCTCGAGCGTCGACACGTGCACGGCCTCGTGGCGCACCACGAGCATCCCGGGGCCCTCGGGCCACGATTCGCCGTCGGGCGCCGCGATGTCACCGAGCGCCGAGCGGTGCACGCCGTCGCGCACCTCGCCGGGCAGTTCGATGCGGCCGCCCATGAGGCGCGCGACCGCGAGCGCGACGGGCCGCGTGTAGAGCCGCTCGACGGTGTCGTGCTGCAGCAGGCGCCCCGCGCTCAGCAGGGCGACCCGGTCGGCGACGACGGCGGCCTCGTCGCGGTCGTGCGTGACCATGACGATCGTCGGGTTGAGCTGCTGCCGGATCTGGCGCAGCAGCGCGTGCATGTCGGTGCGCAGCTCGGGGTCGAGCGCGCTGAACGGCTCGTCGAGCAGCAGCACGCGCGGGCGCGCGGCGAGGGCGCGCGCGATGGCGACGCGCTGCTCCTGTCCGCCCGAGAGCGCGGTGACCGGGCGCTCGCCGAAGCCCTCGAGCTGCACGAGCTCGAGGAACTGCCGGGCGTCGGCCCGTGCCTCGCGCTTCGGCTGCCCGGCGACGGTCGCCGCGAACGCGACGTTGTCGAGAACGCTCAGGTGCGGGAAGAGCAGGGGTCGCTGGAAGACCATGGCCATGCCGCGACGCTCGGGGGCGACACCCGCGACATCGGCGCCGTCGACGAGGATGCGCCCCGCCGTGGGCGCGTCGAGCCCCGCGATCGCGCGCAGCACCGAGCTCTTGCCCGAGCCCGAAGGGCCCAGGATGGCGAGGCACTCGCCCGCATCGACGGTGAGCGAGACGCCGTCGAGCGCGGGCGCGGCAGCACCGTCGAAGACCTTCGTCAGCGAGTCGAGGGCGAGGCTGGCGCTCACGGGGCACCTTTCGGGGAACGACTGGCCGTGGGGCCGGTGAGGTAGCGGGCGGTGGGGTAGCGGCGGCCGAAGCGGCCCAGGCCGAGCAGCAGCACGAGCGGCGGCACGATGGCGCTGAGCGAGAGCACCGCGACGATGGCGTCGTTGCCCACGCCGCCGGCGAAGGAGGCGACGAGCAGCGGCAGCGTCACGATCGTGCCGCCGCCCACGAGCACGGTGACGACGTAGTCGCTCCAGCCGACGAGGAAGGCGAGGAACGCCGCGCGCGCGAGCCCGGGGGCCACGAGGGGCAGGTGCACGCGCCACAGCACGTGCACGCGCGACGCCCCGAGGGTGCGCGCCTCCTCCTCGTACGCCAGGTCGTGGGCCGCGTAGGCGACGCGCATCGTGTAGACGGTGTACGGCAGGGCGGCCGCGACGAGCAGGATCACGACGCCGATGAGCCCCGGCACCCGGGCGCGCAGCAGCACGATCGTGAGCCCCATGACGGCGACGAAGGCCGGGAGGGCGAGGGGGGCGAGCAGGATGCCGCTCACGAGCCGCGGTGCCGGCACGGCACCCCGGGCCAGCGCCCGGGCGGCCATGGCCCCGAGCGGTGTGGCGACGGCCGCGACGACGAGGCCGAGCAGCAGGGATCGCCCGAAGGCGGGCACCGCCCCCGCCGTGACGGCCGAGGCGAGCCCGTCGAGTCCCCACTCGGTCGGCAGCGCGGCGGGTGCCGACCAGCGGTTCGCGACCGACCACAGCAGCAGGGGCACGAGGGGCAGCGCGAACCACGCGGCGAGCAGGCTCGCCACGACGATGCGCAGGGTGCGGCCGGCGGGCCGCGGGCGCATGAGCGGGCGCGCCGCGACCGTGCGGTCGTCGGGCGTGACGCGCTCGCCGTAGGGGATCATCATGGCCATCGCCGCGTCACCTCCACAGCGGCGTGCGCCGCAGCAGGGCCATGCCGAGCGCGACGACGACGAGCGAGACGGCCGTCGTGATGACGGCGACGGCGGCGGCCTCGGGCCGCGAGGTGAGCGAGATGGCGTCGAAGAGCCGGAAGGCGAGCACGGGCAGGGGCTCCGGGTACGGCCGGCCGAGCAGCCAGGCGACCTCGTACGAGCCGAAGGTGTAGACGAAGATGATGATGGCGCTCACGATGACGGCGGGGGTCGCGAGCGGGATGACGACGTGGCGCAGCCGGCGGGCGCGCGAAGCGCCGAGCAGGGCGGCGGTCTCGTCGTAGCGCGCGACGCGCGAGGCGAGCACGCCCGCGACGACGAGGGCGACGAACGCCGACTCCTTCCAGGTGTACTCGAGCACCACCGCGACCCACCAGGGCCCGCCGACGAGGTCGGGCCAGTCGGTGCCGTCGATGCCGAGCATCCGGGGCAGCACGCCCGCGTCGGAGATCAGGAGGCCGACGGCGGCGGCGCCGATGAGGTGCGGCACGGGGATCGTGAGGGCGCTGAGCGCGGCGACGAGCCGGCCGGTGATGCGCCCCTGCGTGATCACGACGGCCGCCGTGAGGCCGATGACGCACGAGAGCACGGTGGATGCGGTGGCGATGCCCAGCGACAGCCCGAGGCCCGTCAGCAGCTCGTCGCCGTTGGCGAGGTAGGCGTCGAGGCTGAGGCTCGGAACGCCGACGAGGGGCAGCAGCCCCAGGCTTTGCACGAGCGACATGCCGATGCCGCCCACGACGACGAAGGCGGCGATCGCGACGGCGGGGGCGACGAGCGCGACCGACACCCAGCGCCGGGAGCCCGCGGCGCGGGCCCCCGGCGTCAGGGAGTCGATGGCGACGATGGTGCTCGGCCCTACTGCGCGAGCACCAGCTGGCGCCAGCCCTCGTCGATCGGCGTGACCCATGCCGCCGCGAGCTCGGGGTTGGCGTTCTCGCTCAGCACGTCGTACGCGGGCACGACGGGCGAGGAGGGCAGGGCGTCGAACAGCGCACGCTGCTCGTCGCTCAGCTGGTCGAGGTCGAGCACCGTGAACTGGCCCCACACGTCGGGCTGGGCCTTGGCCGCCTGCTGCTCGGCCGAGAGCGAGAGGTTGGCGACGACCATCGCGCCGGCCTTGCTGCCCGAGGTCGAGGCGAGGCCGAGGAAGCTCGCGTTGCCGACCGTGCCCTCGTCGAGCGTGAGCACCTTCGTGCCGGCGGGGTAGGTGCCGTCGGCCACGAGCTGCGTGAGCGTCGCCGGGCCGTAGGTCATCGTGAAGTCGACCTCGCCGTCGGCGAAGAGCTGGTTGAGCTCGTTCGAGTCTTGCGGGTAGGTCTCGCCGCCGCGCCACAGGCTCGGCTCGAGATCCTGCAGCTCGGCGTAGAGCGCGGGTGTGAGCTCGTCGAAGGCCTCCTGGCTGAAGGCGAGCGGAACGTTCTCGTAGCCGCCGCTCACGCTGTAGAGCACTTCGCGCACGAACACCGAGCCCGTGAAGTCCGGCGGAGCCGGGTAGGTGAAGCGGCCGGGGTTGGCGCGGGCCCAGTCGAGCAGCTCCTCGAGCGAGCTCGGCACATCGGTGACGGTGTCGCTGTTGTACACGAACGTGAACTGCGCCTTGTGCCAGGGCACCTCGCAGCCGTCGACGGGCGTGCCGAAGTCGTCGAGCAGCAGCGGGTCGGCGGGGTCGGTGAGCGCCATATTGGGCAGCATGTCCGTCCACCCGCACTCCCAGGCCCCGGCCTCCTTGCCCGTGCCGAAGTTGTTGCCGTTGACCCACACGAGGTCGACCTCGCCGTCGGTCTCGCCGGCCTGCACCTCGCTGAGGATGCGGTTGAGGGCATCGGGCGTGTCGGCGATCGGCACCTGCTCGAGCGTGACACCGAGCTCGGCCGCGGCGGGCACGAGCACATCGTTGACGTAGGCGTTGCCCTGCTCGTCTCCGCCGTACATCCAGAGCTTGACGGTCTGGCCCTGGGCTGCGGCGACCACCTCGTCCCAGGTCTCGTACTGCTGGTCGTCGCTCGCGGGCGCGGAGCACGCGGCGAGCGGGATGACGAGGCCGAGGGCGATCGTGGCGGCGAGGGCGGAGCGCCTCGCGGGGTGCTGCGGTGACATGGTTCTCCTTGGATTCCGGGGCGGGGTCGATCGTCTCGGGTGGTCGTCGCGATTCGGCTGGCTCTTAGACTTACCCACCATGACCGATGCGCCCGATTCCGACACGGGTGCATCCGCCACGGCGGCCGGTCGAACTCCGGCCAGCCGGTCGTCGATCGTCGCGCGCGCGATCGCTTTCGCGGTATTCGTCGCCGTCGCCGTTGCGGTTGGGCTGCTCGTGCCGTTGCCCTCCCTCGAGCAGGTGCGCGAGACCGTCGCGGGGCTCGGTTGGTCCGGCGCGATCGTCTTCGCGCTGCTGTACGCCGCCATCACGCTGACCCCCGCCCCGAAGAACGTGCTGTCGGTCGCGGCGGGGCTCGTCTTCGGCTTCGGGCTCGCGCTCGTGCTCGTCTACGCGGGCGCGCTGCTGGGCGCGGCGGCGGCCTTCGCCCTCGGTCGCTGGCTCGGCCGCGACGCGGTCGAGCGCTTCACGGGCTCACGGGTCGCCCGGCTCGACGGCTCGCGGCGGTCATCGGCGTGCGGCTGATCCCGGTCATCCCCTTCACCGCCATCAACTACGGCGCGGGCCTCACGGCCGTGCGCCGCCGCGACTACGCGCTCGGCACCGCGCTCGGCATCATCCCCGGCACGGTCGCCTACGTCGCCCTCGGCGCCTTCGGGCTCGACCTCGGCTGGCCCGCCTGGGTCGCGATCGGCGTGCTCGGCGCCCTCACGGTCGGCGGAGCGATCTGGGCCGAGCGGGGGCGACGAACACGTCGTGCGAGCGCCGCGGCCGCGGCCCCGGCGCCGGACGAGGAGGACTGATGCTCGACCGCCCGATGCGCGCCCTCATCGCCCGGCCCGTGGATGCTCTGGCTCGCGCCCTCGACCGCCCGGGCATCTCGCCCGACGGCCTGACGCTCGTCGGGCTCGCGATCGGGCTGGGCTCGGCGGTCGCGGCCGGCCTGCAGGCGTGGGCGCTCGCCCTCGTGCTCTGGCTGCTCTCGCGCGTGATCGACGGGCTCGACGGCGCTCTCGCACGCCGGCGCCGCGCCGCGCTGCCCGCCGACGCCCCGCACAGCGAGGCCGGCGGCTTCCTCGACGTCACGGCCGATTTCGTGGTCTACGGCGCGACGGTCGTGGGCGTCGCGGTGGGAGCGACGGCGGGTTTCGACGCACCCTGGTGGCCCTTCCTCGCGGTGCTACTCGCCTACTACATCAACGGCGCGGCCTTCCTCGCCTTTTCTTCCATCGCCGAGCGCACGGGCCGACAGCTCGACGACGGGCGGTCGCTCTCGTTCCTCGGCCGCATCGCCGAGGGCACCGAGACGATCGTCGTGCACGCGCTGTGGCTCATCCTGCCCTTCTGGGCCGCCCCCATCGCGATCGGCTGGGCCGCGCTCGTCGGCGTGAGCGCCGTGCAGCGCATGGTCGCCGGATACCGCGCCCTGCGCTGAGCGCCGCGTCCCCGCCGCCCCGCCCCCCTGCGCCCGGCCACGCCCCTCTGCGTTCCGCCCCGCCCCACACGCCGTCGCCGACCTGTCGTCGTCGAGCGGGCGGCCTGCCTGCTTCAGCGCCTTCAACGGATGCGGAAGAACGCGAGTCTGCGTCGGGATCTTCCGCATCCGTTGAAGCGTGACGTGGCACTCCCGGGGGCGCGGCGATGACGCGTGGATGAGAGAACCTGAGAACCCGAGAAGCCCAGAACCCCACCTCCCGAGCGCCGAGCCCGGGGTTCGCCCGCGCCTGTCGAGCCGGCCGCGGGCGGCAACCACGAGAGGTGCGCCTAGCGGGTGGTGAACTTCCTCCAGCGGGCGAGCATCCGGATGGCGCCGGCGACGGCGCCGCGCTCGAGCCGCACGCGCACGTCGGCGATGGCGGCGTTCCAGAGGGCGTCGCTGTAGGTCGGGTAGGGGTGCGTCGTGCTCGCGATCGCGCTCGTCGTGATGCCCTGGCGCACGGCGAGCGCGGCCTCGCCGATCGACTCGCCCGCGCGCGGGCCCACGATGACGGCGCCGCGCACGCGGCCCTTCGCATCGACGACGAGGCGCGTGAAGCCCTCGACCGATCCCTCCGCGATCGCGCGGTCGGTATGGGCGTGCTGCACCTCGCGCACGGCGCAGCCGGCGGCCGCGGCGTCGGTGGGCGCGAGCCCCACGGCGGCCACTTCGGGGTGCGTGAAGGTCACGCGCGGCACGGCATCGGCATCCACCGCCCGGCGCAGCCCGAGCACGGCGTTCGTGGCGGCGAGGCTGCCGTTCACGCCCGCGATGTGAGTGAACTGCGGCAGCCCGCTCACGTCGCCCGCCGACCAGATGCGGGGGTTGCTCGTGCGCAGCGATCGGTCGACCGCGACGTAGCCGCGCTCGTCGAGCCGCACGCCCGCGGCCTCGACGCCGAGACCCGCGATGCGCGGTGTGCGCCCGAGGGCGACGAGCAGGCGGTCGAAGGCGACGGCCGTGCCGTCGGAGAGGTGCAGGATGCCCGCGCGCCCGTCGGCCTCCGCCTCCACCCGCTCGACCGTCGTCGACACGCGCACATCGATGCCGTCGTGGGCCATCGCCGCGGCGACGAGGGTCGAGGCGTCGGGATCCTCCTTGGGCAGCACGCGCGCGTTGCGCTGCACGAGCGTCACCCGGGTGCCGAGGCGGGCGAAGGCCTGGCTGAGCTCCGAGCCGATCGCGCCCGCGCCGAGCACGGCGAGCCGTGCCGGCTGCTCGGTGAGATCCCACACGTCGTCGCTCGTGAGCACCTCGAGGGCGTCGATGCCGGGCAGGGCGGGCACCTCGGGGGCCGAGCCCGTCGCGATGATCGCCTGCCGGAAGCGCACGGTCACGGTCGCCGAGCCGTCGGCGGGCACCACCTCGGCCGAGCGCGGCCCGGTGAAGCGCGCGCGGCCCATGATGACCCGCGCCCCCGTCTCCTCGACGACCTCGGCCGAGTCGGCCGGCTCGATCTCGTGGATAGCCGCGTGCACGTGGCGCATGATGGCCGCGAAGTCGACGCGCACGCCGTCGACGTGCACGCCGAGGCGCTCGCCGTCGCGGGCCCGCGCGGCGAGATCGGCCGCGGCGATGAGCGACTTCGAGGGCACGCACCCCGTCCAGAGGCAGTCGCCGCCCATGCGGTGGCCCTCGACGAGCAGTGTGCTCGCTCCGAATCGCGCCGCGGTCTTCGCGGCCACGAGGCCGGCCGTGCCGCCTCCGATCACGAGCAGCTCGACCTCGAGCGGAGCAGTGGCGGCGGGGGAGGAGGCCTCGGTCGAGGGCGCGTCGGTCATGTGCCCGACACTAGCGGCGCTTGGCCTTGTTACCCTGATGCGGGCCGCTCCGGCCCCACCCCGCAGAAGAGGACACCCTCCGTGACCCACTCCGCCGCGCCTCTGCCCGAGGGCGTGACCTTGCGGCCGCTCCACGCCGCCGACGCCGAGTCGCTCGCCCGGCTCAACGACGCCGCTGCTCCGGCGGTGCCGATCACAGCGCCCGCCGACCTCGTGCGCCTCCTCGAGCTCGCGGGCCTCGCGCTCGGGCTCGAGCGCGACGGCCGACTCGTCGGCTTCGTCATCGCGATGCAGCCGGGTGCCGCCTACGACAGCGAGAACTACCGCTACTTCGAGTCGCGCGGCGTCGACCACCTGTACGTCGACCGCATCGTGATCGCCGCCGACGAGCGCGGCACGGGTCTCGGCGCCGTGCTCTACGCGGCGGTCTTCTCCGCGGCACGGGGGCAGGGGCGGCTCGAGGTCACCTGCGAGGTCAACCTCGACCCGCCGAACCCCGGCAGCCTGGCGTTCCACGAGCGGCTCGGCTTCCGCTCGGTCGGCACGCAGGCGACGAAAGGCGGTGCCGTGACCGTGAGCTTGCTCGCGGCGCCGGTCGAGGCGGGGCCGCGCGGGGCCGCGATCGGGGCCACCGCGTGAGCGCGCCCGGCCCGCTGCCAACGGTCTCGATCGTCGTGCCCGCGTACAACGAGGAGCAGACCATCCGGTCGTGCGTCGAGGCCGCCCTCGCGCAGACGGTGCCCGCCCACGAGATCATCGTCGTCGACAACCGATCGACCGACCGCACGGCCGAGATCGTCGCGGGCCTGCAGGCGGCGAACCCGGATGCCCCGCTGCGCAGGGGCTCGTGCCGACGCGCAATCTCGGCCTCGACAGCGCGACGGGCGAGGTCATCGGGCGCATCGATGCCGACTCGGTGCTCGAGCCCACGTGGGTCGCAGAGGTGCAGACGGCCTTCGCCGACCCCACCGTCGCCGCCGCGACGGGCCCCGTGCTCTACTACGACATGCCGCTGCGGCGCTTCGGGCTGCGCGCCGACGACACCCTGCGTCGCGCGATGCTGCGCCTGGCGCGCGAGTACCACTTCGTCTTCGGCAGCAACATGGCCCTGCGGGCGACGGCCTGGCAGGCCATCCGCGACGAGGTGTGCCGCGACGAGGAAGACCTCTTCCACGAGGACATCGACATCTCGGTGCACCTCTACGACGCGGGGCTCAAGGCCGTCTACGTGCCGACGATGGTCACGGGCATGTCGGCGCGGCGGGTGGAGGACAGCCCGCGCGACTACGTCTCGTACGTCGGCCGATTCGACCGCACGTACACGCACCACGACGTGCGCAACCGCGCGCTCCGCGCCCCGGCCTGGGTCTTCCTCGCCGTGTACCCGATCGCGAAGGGGCTGCGCTGGGGGCACCAGGAGATCACCGCGCGCCGCGGTGCGGGGGCGACGACCCCGCCGAGCGCCGACTAGCCGCGCGAGGTGCCGCGGGGCATCCACTCGGTCGCGAGCACGGCGGCCTGCGTGCGCCGCTGCATGCCGAGCTTCGAGAGGATGCCGCTGACGTAGTTCTTCACGGTCTTCTCGGCGAGGAAGAGTTTGGCCCCGATCTCGCGGTTCGAGAGGCCCTCGGCGATGAGGGCGAGAATCTCGGTCTCGCGCGGCGTCAGGCCGTCGAGCGGCGACGCCGGGGTGGCGTCGGCGATGCGCGCGACGACGTTCTCGGCGAGCGCGGGGTCGAGCAGCATCTCGCCCTCCGACACACGGCGGATCGCGTCGACGAGGCCCATCGCCCGCACCTCTTTGAGCAGGTAGCCGTTGGCGCCCGCGAGCACCGCCGCGAGCACGGCCTCGTCGTCGTCGTACGAGGTGAGGATCAGGCAGCCGAGCTCCGGGCGGGCCGACTTCACGTCGCGGCAGACATCGATGCCGCTGCCGTCGGGCAGGCGCGCATCGAGCACGGCGACGGTCGCGCCCGAGCCGAGGATGGCGCCGGCGGCGCCGGTCGCGGCCCCGGCCTCGCCGACGACCGTGATGCCGTCCTCCTGCTCGAGGAGGTCGGCGATGCCTCGACGCACGATCTCGTGATCGTCGAGGAGGAAGACGCGGACGGGAGTGGTCATCGTGACTCCCAGGGTACGCTCCATCGCACCTCTGTGCCGTGCGGCTGAACATCGTCGATCGT
>LNFM01008500.1_pt1 | contig 15475 bp, 17 predicted proteins | sample 596031 | NCBI WGS metagenome assembly LNFM01 (sample SAMN04254537, study PRJNA301005) | activated carbon metagenome | isolation source: dual media filters at the Ann Arbor, Michigan drinking water treatment plant | place: USA: Ann Arbor | reverse complement strand
GAAGGCGGCTGGATTGCCGTGGGTGCAGAGTTAAGGATATTCTGAACGGCCTGAATCAAATCCAGAAGCGCCGGATCCTCGACAGGCACAAGGATCCGGACACTGTGTTGACGATCGTTATCTGAAATGGCCAAGGTGTAAAATTGATAATCTGCCATCCCCTTTACTGGCAAACCAATTGCGGCAGGCAGATCGAAGAAATGACTCGCATTAACTAATCGTTTAAGGAGCCTCTGATAATTGTCATTTCGAGCGGAGCGAGAAATCTATATTGTTGATTCAGAAAGATTCCTCACTACGTTCGGAATGACAAAGATGGATTATTCAGAGACTCCTATAGTATTTGCCATCAATTGCAATGGCCCCTCCTTCAGTCAGACTGGCTAAGTCAGGCATCCAGTTGGAAACACACGCTAAGCCCGATTGCCCTGGGGGAACTGGATGTCTAAAGCTGAGTAATGATCAGAATATTATCGCTGGAACAAACTTTACCTACCATGAAAAAATTGAATGTCATCGTAAGCAAAATTCTTTCCGCTGTAGTTGCAGCTGGTTTGATATTAATTTTGGTTGCTTGTCAGCCTGCAGAAAATCGGGAGCCACAACAGACTGCTCAAGACTCAACCAACGAACAGCTTATCTCTATGGATGTATTAAAAAACAGTTTTTCTCCCAACAAATTTACATTGCGTAAGGGTGTGCCCGTGAAATGGACAATTAATGTCAAGGAATTGGATGACTGCAATGAGGTCATTGTTATTCCAGAGTACGGCCTCGACATCAAGTTACAGGCGGGTGTGCAAGTTATCGAATTTACACCTCCTGAAAGTGGCGTGATTCCCTGGAGCTGCTGGATGGGGATGATTCCGGGAACATTTGTTGTTGTTGATAATGAGTTAGTTCCCTAAATCATAGGTGCGACAATTTGTCGCATTGCAACTTCACTTCTTACAAGAGACAATTAAAAATATAATATTTTAATTATTCGTAATTTGATGTAAGTAAGGGGTGGAAAAAATGAGAAACTCCTCAGTATTTTTCTTTGGCTTAGTCATTGAAATATCGTTGCTGGGTTTATTATTAATCCATGCTTCAGTCAGCGAAACAGCCCAGCAACCTATTCTTGAGCAAAAAGCAGAACTGGTTAGGACCTTGCAGCTAACCGATTTATGTCTTTTTACTGAAGCCCGCTATACCCGCCATTTATCACAAGCCGATTTGAACACGGCTTTTCAGGATCACCCCTTATCTCTGGAGCATTTTCCTTCAGGATCTTTTACACAGCCCACTATTAGAATCGGAATGCCATGAACGTCTGGATAGAAAAACAACGCTATCTCATTGATTTTACAATTTCTGCATTGTTACGCAGAAAGGTGAAAAACATCGGATTGTTGACATTGTACACATTGATTGTGTTTATTCTGGCCTCAACCATGTTTTTTACCCATTCGATAAAAAAAGAGGCAGCCCTAATTCTAAAGGGCTCGCCGGAAATTATCGTGCAAAAAATCGTAGCGGGTCGCCATGATTTGTTTCCGGTCAATTATTTAAATGAAATCAAAGCTATTCGAGGTGTGGCGCATGTCGAGAGCCGTCTGTGGGGTTATTATTATGACAGTCTGGTTGGCGCCAATTACACATTGCTGGTTCCTCCTGATAGCCAAGCGCATACCGAATCCACTGGAAGAACTGCTGAGGTTGAATTAGATGTTGATGATCCGGATGCAATGAATGCGACTAAACCGTTGTTTACCTACGATGGTGCAACCTTGGAGCCAGGTGCATTGATTATTGGAAATGGCGTTGCGCGGATGCGCAATATCGGCGTCGGTGACTACATGCCATTCATGGCGTTTGACGGAAAAATCATGAATCTTAAAATAGTCGGCACGCTTTCTTCTTCCTCTGAGCTGGTTTCTTCTGATTTGCTGTTGATCAGCAGCGATGATTTCAGAAAACTGTTTGGCATTCACCAGGAGTTTGTTACCGATGCGGTGGTGACTGTTAAGAATCCAAAAGAAATCAGTATGGTAGCTTCTAAAATTAAGAAGCGTCTGAATGATTCACGTCCTATCGTCCGTGACGAAATTCTCAGAACCTACGATTCTATTTTCAATTGGCGCGGTGGCATGATGATTGTTATTTTCTCGGCAGCAGTGTTGGCTTTTGTTATTTTTGCCTGGGATAAAGCTTCAGGATTGAGTGCTGGTGAACGGCGGGAGATTGGCATTCTAAAAGCTGTAGGATGGGAAACATCGGATATCATTCAGATGAAATTTTGGGAAGGAGCGATGATATCGCTCACTGCCTTTCTTACCGGTGTAATCCTGGCCTATATTCATGTATTTTTTGCGGGTTCTCCTGTGTTCGAACCGGCCTTGAAAGGGTGGTCTAATCTTTATCCCAATTTTGCATTAACACCATTCATCAATGCTGAACAAATTATTACGCTGTTTTTTCTTACTGTTTTGCCTTACACCGTTGCCACTATTGTTCCCATCTGGCGCGCGGCGACGATCGATCCTGATACCGCGATGCGGCATACCGGAGCATAGACTATGATCGAATTGCTCAATGTCAGAAAAGTTTTTAACGTCGGCAGTCCCAGTGAATACTCGGCGATCAATGGCATCAATCTGCATATAGGCGAAAACAAGGTAACGGTACTAAAAGGTCCGAGTGGTTGCGGTAAAACAACGTTGTTAAGCATTATTGCCTGTATGAGTCGTCCTACAGCCGGACGGGTCAAGTTGAACGATCGTGAAATCACCAGTCTGCCAGAGCGTTTTTTAACCGATATCCGCCGCAAGACATTCGGTTTTATTTTTCAGCAGCCCAATCTGATTTCAGGGATTTCGGTGCTGGAGAATGTCATGTTGCCAGCCTATCCGCTCGGGGAAAAGCGCGTGCATTTAAAAGCCAAGGCCCTAAACGGTCTGAACGAGCTCAATCTTGCTTCTAAAGCTGCGTCCAAAATCGAATGGCTCTCGGGTGGCGAGGCCCAGCGCGTATCGATTGTGCGGGCCTTGATTAACGACCCATCCATCATCATCGCGGATGAACCGACGGCCCATCTTGATACCAAACTATCGTACCGGTTTATGGAAATTATCGAGAAGTTCAAGGCCGAGGGAAAAACCATCATCATCACGAGCCATGATCCTCTAGTTTACGATTCAGCCATGGTCGATCAGGTGGTCAATCTGCGCGACGGCAAGATAGAAGAGTAGCCAACATGATACTGCATCCTACCGTTATCGCTAATCTGCTGGCTTCCTACATATGCAGTTTTATGCTGGTATATGCGTCTTATTATGGCGCACAGATTCTCAGACATTGGAATATTGCAAGTGGTGATGAGTTGCAATTGGTTCTGGAGCGCAAAACTTATCTGATTTCCACATTGCTTATCTACGCATTTGCTTTGCAACTGCTGTCGCTATTTTTGTATATCTTTACCGCTGATACCCTGTGTCCTTTATTTGTTGGCGCGATGTGCGCTGCGGGTACATTGAATGTCAATGCCTTTGGTTATCCGACCTTGGTGCTGAAGATAATGAATTTCCTCCTGGCCGGACTGTGGCTGGTGCTGAATTATGCTGACAATAAAGGGTACGATTACCCGCTGATTAAAAAGAAGTATCTGCTGCTCGCTTTGATTACACCATTCATCGTTCTGGAAACCATTCTGGAAAGTGCCTACTTTTTCGATATGCAGGCGGATGTGATTGTGTCCTGTTGTGGCAGCTTGTTCAGCGATGAGCATGCCGCCGGCCTGGGCTCGGAAATCGCTTCATTGCCCGAAAAACCGATGATGTGGGTGTTTTATCTTGCGATGTTGATTACGCTGAGCAGTGGACTGTTCTTTTATTTCAGCGGGAAAGGCGGGTATCTATTTGCTGGCCTAAGCGTATTGATGTTTATCGTCTCGCTGGTTTCGATCGTTTCGTTCATCTCATTGTATATCTACGAATTGCCAACCCACCATTGCCCCTTCTGCATCATCATGGAAGAGTATGGCTATATCGGATATCTGCTCTATATCCCGCTGTTTGGCGCAGTTGTTGCAGGTATGAGCGTAGGCACGCTGATTCCATTCCGCAAAGTGGAGAGTCTTAAACAGGTACTCGATGGCCTTATCGGTAAACTGGCGTTGAGTTCTGTCGTGCTGTTTAGCGTGTTTGCGCTGGTAGCGACTTATCAAATCATTTTTTCCAATCTGATCATGTAATGTTGAAAGTTCATCGTTATTTTTATCTCATTTGTTGTTTATGGATGCTGATTCTGCTGTTGGTGCTCAATAGCAGTTTTGCCGGTCAACGTACTACGATACAAAAGAAAGACCGATGCCCGGTGTGCGGCATGTTTGTTTACAAATATCCAAAATGGGTGGCGCAGATCTATTTCCAGGATGACAGCACCTACTTCTACGATGGTGCCAAGGATATGTTCAAACACATTTTTGACACAGGGAAATATTCGCCGGGTAAAACTGCCGGCATGATTACGGAAATTTATGTAACTGATTACTACGAGGTGGAATTGATTGATGCCAAATCAGCTTTTTATGTGATTGGTTCGGATGTGCTGGGGCCGATGGGACATGAATTATTGCCATTCAAAGATCAGGAGGCAGCACAGGAATTTATGGAGGATCACAAAGGCAAATCCATTATACGTTTCGATGAGGTCACGCCCGAATTAATTGAGTCATTGGATCGCCGCTCATGAAAATGCCACGTCGTTTGATTGGGATCATTTTGCTGCTGATACTTCCTTTTAGTGTTTTCGCAGGGCATAGCGGGCCAAAAAATGGTGAGGCGATGCCGGATGTGACCCTCACCGATTTTCACGGTAAGCCGGTGGCATTGTCCCAAGACTTTAAAGGAAAAGTGGTGCTCGTGCGATTCTGGTCGTTGGATTGCAGCTATTGCGATAAGGCCATGCTGGTTTCACTCGAGAATTTCTATCAGAAATACAAAGATAAAGGGTTTGTACCCGTGGCGATCAACACAAGCCGGGTAAGCGAAAATGATGAGCGCGTTAAAAAACTGGAGCAGCTCACCTATCCAATGCTGCTGGATGAATATGGATTGGTTGCTAAAAAATTTGGTGTGATCGGTTTGCCAACGACCTTCGTTTTTGATGAGGCAGGCATCTTGCGGGGAAAAATAACTGGTGAAGCTGGTGCCGATGGATTCGAGAAACTTTTTACAACGGTGCTTTACAAGGGTGGTTTTTATGAAAATAATTATTAATAGATTGTTCATATTGATTATTTGGCAGTTCTTATTAATATCATCTCAACTTTATGCTGAAGAGAAGCATGAGCATACGCACGAACGTGAAAGCTGTAGGGTTTGTGGCATGTGGATCGATCAGTACATCAAAAGTGCCGCCATACTGGTTCATAAAGATGGAAGCAAGGAATACAGTTGTGGGGTTGCCTGTATGCTGCGTATTGTAGAAGATGAAGGAGGGATTGATGCCTTTGAGTCAGTCCAGGTTCACGATTGGGTTTCCGGAAAATTGATCAATGCAGTGGATGCGACTTACGTGTTGGGTAGCAATATTATTCCCGATATGGTGCCTAACTATATCGCTTTTGCCAATCGGAGCGAGGCTGAAGCTTTTGTCAAAAAGGAAGGTGGCGTGGTCATCAACTTCAATATTGCCTTTGATGACATTTCACCCGTGGGAACTACCGCGCCATTTCGTATCCGCACGGCGGTCACGCCGGGCAAGGGTAATTTCAGTGTGGGTGTGATGTATGGTTATACGCAAAGAGACAACGTATTTATTGGCTCCAATAGCATGGATCCAGGTAATTTTATCGAAGGTAACGCCGCACAGCCCCGTACACCGAGTGAATTCATCGGCCATCAGCAATCTTTGATCATGAATTACTCACCAACGAATAACCTTGCGCTGTTCCTGAATATCCCCTGGTTTGAGAGAGCAACCGAAACACTCAGTCAGACATCTCCTGGCAAGATCTCGGAAACACGAGGAGAAGGAAACAGTCTGGGGGATATTGCACTTGAAGGACGTTATAACCTATGGCGCACTACTCATTGGGATAAATTTGTCAGTGTTTTGCTTGGAGTAACCCTTCCGACAGGACGGTTTAATGGCGCACGCAGCCCGACTATTGATCCTGTGAGCAGAACAAACTTAATCTCCACCTCTCCGGCACTGCAATTTGGTAAGGATGTACCAACGTTTACAGGTGGATTGCTTTATTCGCAACGTTGGAAGAAATTTTGGTTGCATGCTTCGGGGCTCTATAACGTTAATCCGGAGAATGATAAGGATTTTGCGTTTGGTGATGTCGCGACCGGTGGCCTAGCGTTTCACTACACGCCCAACTATGATTTAATGCTGGGTGTTGAGGTAGATGTTAACCATGCACTAAAAAATGAAGATCGAGGTTATAAAGTGGGTAACAGCGGTGGAACCGTGACTAATCTGGCTTTCGTTGGCGATTGGCGTTTCCTGAACGCTTTGGGAGGTAATTTCAAGTTGCGCGGCTCGATTGGATTGCCCATTCAGCACGATCTGAACTCCACACACGTAGTTCTTCCTGGAAGGCAATTTAATCAGGTCCAACTGGGAGGAGGATTTTTTGCTAACATGGCTATTCAATGGACATGGCGGGCTGCGCCTTACTAATGATTCAAACAACTAGATTTTAAATGAGACATCAAATTAGACAAGAAAAGGTAGTTATGGATAGCAAAAAACCACAGTTCAACGTGGTGGACCTAAATAAGGGTCAGAATAACTGGTTGCCATGTAGCACATTAGTTTTGGCTACTGCAATTGCCTCTTCAAGTTGCGGCATCAGGTTCTCGCATACCCAAAGCTTAATCCCTTGAAAAGTATCACTACCTTTTCCAGCGACGGGGTTTATGGTCGAGTTCCTCATTGGCGCCTATGCCTCTTGCCTCCGTCATTACCAGAATGTTGCAGGCATCGCTGAAAAGCCAGTAAATGACGTTCCTTGGATGCTTCCTGGAGATTGCGTAACACCCTGATAATGTCAGGATGCTGCGCTGCGATAAGCAGCCGGTCGTACATTGCTCCATTAGCAATTTCAGCAGCGACAGCCGCTTCGCAGGCTGCTTGCAGACTGGCATATCGCTCCACTTTGCCTGGCCAGGAATTTTTAGGCATCGGTAGTTCATAGCGCACGAATAATGTGCGTAGCGCCTCAATATGACGCGCTTCCGCTTCACGAATATTGCCGAATGGCTGAATCTGACCGAAATCAGCAATAACCTGATCATAAGTTGCCCAGGAATGATATTCATCGTCGAGCGCTTCATTTAGTGCGCGGATTTCTAGCTCAGTCAAGTTGTTCATTGTGATTAACCTCCGAGGTGAAAAATTGCAATGGTTCCGATTCCTGCGAGCAGCAATATGAGTTGACTCATGGCGGCGGCAAAAGTTATCTGTCGATGCAGTCCTGGAATGAGATCTGCTACTGCGATATAGATGAAGCTCGCCGCTGAGAGTGCCAGTATGTAGGGTGTTGCTACGTGTATTTCTCCAAGCCAAAAATAAGCCGCCAAGGCGCCAGGCAGTGTGGCTGCAGCGGATAAGCTATTGAGAATTAATGCCTTCGTGCGGCCATACCCATTATCAAGCAAGATAGCAAAATCACCAATTTCCTGCGGAACTTCATGTGCAATCACCGCAAGTGCGGTCGCAATCCCGAGCGGTATAGAAGTAAGAAATGCAGCAGCGATCACGATGCCATCTACGAAATTGTGAAAAGCATCGCCGATCAGAATCAGCGGACCGGCGCGCCCATGGGCCTCACATTGGTCTTCATGGCAATGACGCCAGAGAACGAATTTCTCAAGCACGAAAAAAAGTACCATGCCAGCTAATACTGTCGCCATCACCGTGATGGCCGGTGCTTGTTCCAGACTAGCTGGAATCATACCGAGGAACGCAGCACCCAGCAGCGTTCCAGTGGCATAACTGATCAACCAAGGGACAAGAAGTTTGCGTATGCCTTCCGGAAAAAGCAGAAATAAGGCAGCACCCGCCACCGCACCGATACTGCCCAAAATACTGAATATGATTATCCACGATAGCATCTAAAGCCTTGGATACCTATTTCTATCTAATCCGCCGGAAGCGAGTCAGATCAGATGTTAACAACTTATCTTCTGCTTTTTTCTGACCTACTCTAATTCTTGAAGCCGCAGTTTGATCTTGTCATCAGTTTATACTGAAGCATTCAAGAAATTAGTGTCCACCGTGCCCGCCGTGCCCATCCTGTTTATCGCCATGCGAATCATGATCCATTTTCATAGCATGAAGTTGTTTTTTCTGATCTTCCGATAAAACTGAGTGGATTGCTTGCCGCTCTTTGATGTGGTACTCGACCATTGCATTGAAAGCATCCGTATGATCCTTCCCAAGTTTATTTAAATGGGCATCACTCGAGCCGGGCTTCATACTTTCTTTTTTGAAATTTTGCATACTTTCTTTCAGTTTTTCCTTGAGCTGCTCATGCTCTTTTTCATTCTTCAAGTGCAAACGAACAATTTTTCCCAGTTGCTCATCACTCAGCTTCAATGCGCCTGTATGAGATAGGACCATATGGGCATAATCATGCCCGCTCTTCTTTGTGTCGCCGTGTTTGTCGTTTTCTCCTTTATCCTTGCCGTGACCACCCCCTCCTTTATGACCTTGACCACCTTCTTTGTCCTGGCCATGGCGGTGTTTACTGCCTTCACTTTGCTCACTTCCTTTCTCTTGACCATGCTGATGGGCTTGGGCAAGTATGAAAGCTTTGTTGCCAAATTGAAGGCCGGTGGAGTCGTTATTCGCCAATGCGACAGAAGCAGCACCTAGCGTAATGGCAAAAACAGAACCAGAAACAATTGCTGTAGAAATGATGGATTTTCTGTTGATCATGACAATTTCTCCTAAAAGTTTGATTGAATATTACAGTGCTAAACTATGCAGATAATAGTTGCTGAAATTTTCCAAATAAAAGCAAAAAATTATGTCAGGAAAAGCACTGAAAGGCGCGTTAGCTGATAACACTTTTTTATTGCTTTCTCCAGCAATTCATCCTACCATCAAAGTCGAGTAAGTAATTTATCTTTTCTCATTTTTACTCAGTACTTAGCATGTTCAATTTATCAAAATTTAGGGGATTATTATGCGACGAATCTATTTTCTTGTTCCTGACATTGCTACTACAAAACGTATTGTCGATGATTTGCTAATGGCAAAAATTGAGGAGCGGCATCTCCATGTGCTTGCAAAACGGGGCACGCCGCTTGAAGATTTGCCTGAAGCCAATCTGCTGCAAAAAAGTGATTTTATTCCAGCAGTACAACAGGGGATGGCACTGGGAGGGACAACCGGTCTATTGGCCGGGCTGGTCGCAGTCGTACTTCCTCCCGCATCCACAGTTATTGCCGGCGGCATTTTGCTGGCAACTACGCTTGCAGGCGCGGGTGTCGGTGCATGGCTGAGTGGCATGGTGGGTATGAGTATTGGTAACAGGCGGACCAAAGAGTTTGAGGAGGCAATTGAAGCAGGCCATCTTTTGTTGCTGGCCGATGTGCCGACCGATCGAGTGCTTGAGATAGAGAGGCGCGTAAAACAACATCTACCTGAAGTGGAAATTGAGGGCACAGAACCGAATATACCAGCGTTTCCCTGATAAGCAATAGCGATCCTATATTAGTTTCCAAGGTGAGTAGTGAGGCCGATCTCCTCAATGGGTCCGTAGAGTGGAATTTTACCGAGGTTGGCACTGCCCGATCTTGGTGACAGTCTTAGACGAGTCAAATTTTTGGATTCTTCCACAAACCTCTATAACTTGCGACTTTCTTGTTTTGTAAAAAATCAGAACGTTGGCACTTTCAACATTATAACGATTCAAGAAATTTAATCAGCGCTTCTCGATCAGCAGAAGAAAGCATGCGAAAGTATTCTTTGGCAGATTCGGCCTCACCGCCATGCCAAAGAATTGCTTCCATCAAATCACGTGCACGTCCATCATGCAGAAAAAAAGTATGTCCATTGACAACCTTAGTATAACCAATCCCCCAGAGTGGAGGGGTTCTCCATTCTTGTCCGTTAGCAAGAAAATCAGGACGGTCATCAGCAAGTCCTTCCCCCATGTCGTGAAGTAATAAATCAGTATAGGGATGGATAATCTGATTGGATACTTCTGGTATGTCATCAAGAACGCCAGTAGTTACTGTGGGAATATGACAGGAAGTACAACCAGCTTGATCAAATAACATTTGACCTTTTTTTACTATAGGATCATTCATGTTACGACGCGCGGGCACTGCCAATGTTTGTATATAAAATGCTACATCATTAAGAACGCCTCGCCTTAGTTCCGGATCATCACTCGAGCCATCATTTTGAGGTTGACCCGCCGTGCTTTCCACTGGAAACAATTCGTTGGTAATACCCATATCACTATGGTATGCACCAGCGGTTTGGACCAGTATTGAGGGGCTGTTGGCTTTTAGCCCAAAGCGGCCGATCACAGTTGTTTCACTAACTATGTCCCAAACCTGGTTAACACGACCGGATATCCCATCGTTATTCAAATCAAATTCATCGGCCCAGCCAAGTAAAGTTTCATCAGAAATGGCCTCAAGTAAACCACGCCCAAATACAGGCGGAGCAACGCGAGGCGATATTAAATACTCATCCGGTAAGTCAATGTAAGGATTAGTAATAGTAAAGATTGGTTTACGTAACCGATAAGGTGTGTTGTCGCCAAACTTCCCATTGATTTCGGTATGTGTCGTTTTAACAACAGCTTCTGGTTGAACACCAAATACCGCTCTATCAAAGAGCTGAGTGCCAAATCCAGGCATTGCTAACGACCCCCCGGTTTTTGGATCAGTCCCAGGGATACTAATACGAAGGAAAAATGAATTGGATGTTCCGCCCTCTTCAGAAGGTCGTCCTCGACCGTCTTTAGGATGACAAGCAATACAACTATTATTGTTAAATGCCGGTCCCAACCCGCCGTTAATCAGTGCAGGGGCTGTAACAAAGCTTTGTTCGAATTCAGAATCCCCTAATAAATGTCGCGCCACTCCTTCGGGGCTAAGATTTGGTGCCGGGTTGCCAAAAGCAGAACTGCTTTGGACGAAAACAGTTGTATCACCCCCAGAAAATTCATTATTAATCGCAATCACTTCGATATTCGAAAAAGCGCTCTCGCCATCATGGTTATAAGCAGTAATGGCAACATAAAACATGGCGCCATCGTCCAATACAGCCGATACTTTTGTTTCAACTCCTAGATCAATACTGTTGATTAACTCACTAGGATTAGGCATCGGGTAGGAAAGCCAATGCAGCCTATATCCATTCGAATCGTTCACCGGTAGCCAACTAGCAGTAGCGCGTTTACCTTCCACAGAATAGGTAACAACAGGAGCGACCGGAGGAGCGGCCTGTGCATTTGAGCAGAGTATTAATAGAGTAAAAATAAGTAAAATACGGAACTTCATAATTTTATAAAAAATACAGCGATTTTATTAGACCGAAGGAACTAGTGGTAGCAATTGATCTATCACTAATGCTAGTAGTGATTTCACTTCGTCAATGGCTTCTTGTACTAGGGCAGCATTACTAACAATAGATTCAGTAAAGGGTTGAGGGATAGCTTGAATTGCAGCAAGGGCTTTCTCAATCTGACTATTAATTGCTTCGTCTAATGCTGGATTAACCGATTTGACCAATGCGTTCAAACCTGGACCTTCAGACAACAAGTAGTTTCCGGTATATACGTTTCGGAGACCTCTAATATTATTCATGAAATCGGATCGTGAATTAGAGCTAAATTGAGATTCAACCAAGGTGGTATCCCGTTCCATAAGTGGCTTACTAAGCTTGCCATTAGCTACTTCATCAGCAATTACAATCATACCTTCAACCATTTCCTGTAAAGCACTGGCCAGACTAGGATAAGTCGTACTACCTGCGCCAGCTTGAGAAAATACCGAAAGAAAATTCTTGTCATTAGGATTCCATGCCTTAGCTAACACTTGCGCATCATTAGAAAGCACAGTGGCAGCCGCGATCAGATACGCCAATTCTCTAGTTGTTAATTCCGAAGCAGTTTTGCTGTTGTCATTGCCAAATAGTAAATATTCGATGACATGGAAGCCTTTTAATGTAGGCTCAAATGCACTAACAGTCTCTGCTGTCAGTGGAGTGTCGCTACTCATTACATTTTGTATGTCAGTACCATTTATTGGCCAACTGTCCAAAGCAGGATCCAGCCCTTCAGTGTCCACTGGACCAAACAGGAATGCCTCCGATTGCTCCCAGGGACGGCGTGCATTGCGCCATGCGTTCTGAGCCTGATGGAGACTTTTATCCGTCGTGTCAAACTGCAACTCGATAACGGCTGCACGCAATATTTTTGTCTGCTCGGCCAGATCGGTATAGGTATTAAATACCACATTACGCGCGTAATTCTGAATTACCTGTTCCACTGAGGGTACTACTGTAGAAACTGTCGGCACTGCCAGTAAGTTTGGTAGAGAAAAGTTGCTACTCCCAGCTGCATTTTCCGCGCGAACTGAAACAAAGAAACCCGATCCCTCAGGCAAAGATGTACTCACTTGTGTATTGGCGCCTACATCAAATTGACCAAAGAGCGACCCGTCATTTAAATTAGAAGCGATTAAAGTATAGTTGTTAGCTCCGGAAACTTCGTCCCAGTACAAGCTAACCTGTGGGCCATTTGTGGTGATATACAGCTTTGGTGTTTCTGGCAGTTCCGCATGGGATGCGTCGGCAAACACTATAATTGCCACCCCGGCTAGAATTGGTTTTATCCAGTTTTTCATAAATTAATACCCTCTATTGTTGTTACACGGCATTGTTATTGCAAATGATAATTATTATTATACATGAGGTAATAATAATAGTAATGCGAATGATTTGCAATCACTAATTTGATTTCAACCTGATTTTCTGGTGGAGACACAATGTGGAACACTGGCGGTTTTGCGTGCATACGGCAATGCAAAGTAGCGCATCCTCGAGCCTTCATGCAATGTTGCGCTTCTCTATAGCCGGTAATAGTTATTGAATCATTAACGGTGGCAGTTGGTTCTTGGATCCACTCGGTTTTATTGGGCCACAATAAGCCAATTATTTAGCAACCACCGCGCACTATCTTGGACAGTGCGCTGGTCAACTAAAAATCGATTGGAAAGCTGCAGGAATTCATAAAAACCCAGTACACCAAAGGAGAAAGAGAGAGTAATGATGCACTGGGCAACTGATGCTTAACTTGAACTGCTCCAACCATCCGGCTACGCATACTACTATGCGCTGATTGGTGCGGTATATCCATCCTTAGGGCGCGATGGATGTTTGGCATTCTACAGGACATTATCTGCATTTGTAAATGAGTATTATTCTCATTAGAAGAATAAATTCTGCACTTTTTTATTTTAAACCTGAATAATCCCATAGAACACCAACAAGTTAGGAATTTAGCGTAGCGCTGGTAAAACTATTTGTATTTGTTAAAAGTGATAGATTTTGGGCGCCGAATAACAGTGAAAAGAAAATTAGAAGCAGTAATTATCGTTGGTATGGAGGATTTGCAATTCCTCCGCACCCTATCCCCGTGACAGGTTTTTGCGTAGCTATATCTATGATCCAAAAATCGCAATATGTATTTGCTCCTGCAAATTGCACATCGGTAGAGAACTGGATTTGATAATTACCGCCAGCTACTGCCTGCAATTGCAAGTCAGTTTGAGTATTAAATGTTCCGCTGTGAAATGCGACAGTAACATTCCGCAATCCTGGCTCTATTGGAAGCCGTGTATTCCAGCCTTGAACACCCGACATCACACGCTTCCCGTCAACAGATAAGACATAGACGATAAGTTCGTCATGTAGCATGTTTTTATCTTTGAATCCGATCAATGTTGCGAGTGAATTCTCTTGACCAGTTGGCGGAATGTATTGGAGCTCAGACGGAATTGGGCGTGGTGAAGCGGCGCAACCACTTAGAAGAATAATTGTTATCAGAAAGAGTCTTAGCATATTTCAATGTAATCCTATTGTTATGATATAGATATCACTAATCTATAGATGGCGAGTATTGGATGCTGAATATGAGATTTCCTCTTTTGACTCCAGTCACGGGTTTTTGTGTTGCTAGATCGATAATCCAAAAATCACAGTATGTGCTTGTTCCAAAAAATCGCGCATCAGTTGAGAACTGGATTTGATAGTTACTCCCAGCCACTGCGTGCAATTGCAAGTCGACTTGCGTGTTCAATGTAGCACTCAAAAATGCAACTGTTAGGTTGCGCGTCCCCGGCTCTATTGTAAGGGTTTTGTTCCAGTTTTCAGGGCCCGTCATTACACGTTTGCCGTCAACAGCTAAAGTATATACCGTAAAATTTCCAAATAATGTACGCTTTTCTTGAGAGCCTACGAGGGATACTAGTGAATTCTCATGGCCAGTTGGAGATTTATATTGAAGCTCCAGTGGAATGGTCGGCGACATGGCAACACAACCAATAAGAAGCAGAATTGTTATTAGCAACAGCACAAATCTCATTTTAAGTTTTCCTGGTTATGTGCAGATGTTCTCAAGCATAGAATTTTTATCACTTTTTTAATATCCCTAAGAGTCTTTCGGACTTAAGCAATCGTGGCGAGAAAAGTGGGAAAAAGAGTACGGATTTGCACAGTTTTTAGGCGCATCGCGAGACTATGCAACAAGAAATTGAGAAAAATGTGCCGTTATCCCATTGGGGACGTAGATTAGCCTTTAGTCAGACAGACTCCTGGAATATATTCATATTTAATAAAAAATTGGTTCTACAATATCCCCATTCGGTAGGAAAAAGTCTTATACCCAAGTCTCATTGGAACGCCATTTACTTCACAGCTTCATTTAATGGAATATCCAGTTCCTTTGCAATCCCGGCACCATAGGCAGGATCAGCTTTGAGGCAGTTGCCAATATGGCGAATCTGAATTTCTCGCGGCACATCAGCCATGGAGCGCGCGGTATTCTCAAATAAAATCTGCTGTTGCGCTGGTGTCATTAAGCGGAACAGTGCGCCCGGCTGAGAGTAATAATCCGTGTCTTCACGATGATTCCAGTGATCGGCGGCATGTTCCAGGCTCAGCGGAGGTTCGGCAAAATCTGGTTGATCTCGCCATTCGCCATTGCTATTCGGCTCATAGCCAAGCGTGCTGCCAAAGTTGCCATCCACACGCATCGCACCGTCGCGATGATAACTGTGCACTGGACAGCGTGGTGCGTTGACCGGGATCAGGTGATGATTTACACCCAAGCGATAGCGCTGGGCATCGCCGTATGCGAACAGCCGCCCCTGTAGCATCTTGTCGGGAGAAAAACCGATTCCGGGCACAATATTGGCGGGATTAAAGGCTGATTGCTCCACTTCAGCGTAAA
>LNFM01008901.1_pt1 | contig 15477 bp, 7 predicted proteins | sample 596031 | NCBI WGS metagenome assembly LNFM01 (sample SAMN04254537, study PRJNA301005) | activated carbon metagenome | isolation source: dual media filters at the Ann Arbor, Michigan drinking water treatment plant | place: USA: Ann Arbor | reverse complement strand
TTCCATGTATGCCTATGTGACCTCCTAACGGTGTATTCTGAGGCGGCGTCTTGCCCATACTTTTTGCTTCCAATATCGAAAGCCAGGTTTCTTCATTGATCCTATTTTCATCCAGCGCACGTTTTGCTGTATCAAGATTTGGATAGTTCAGACCAAAAAAACGATAATAGCGGCTTTTCTCATTGATCCACCCCACCCTGAATCTCCCCAACGGGGTTTTGTCGTCTTTTGTCATCTTGGACCAAGTTGTGCCATAGCGTCCAATAGCTACATTCTTAAACACCGTTTGAATGGAATCACCCTGCATCACCGACAAAGTATGCGTAGATGTATCCACATCAATCCATATTCCATTATCTGCCCGAACAGAATTTGGTATTACCGACAAGCCCAGCAATCCAATCAGCAAGATCACTAAGTAAAGGATAAAAGAATTTTGTTTGATCACTTTCTAGGCTATCAATAATTGAGATAGTTAATTATGTCATAATTTAAGCATTAAGAAACTTACATAAAATGCTTATGTGCCTTGCTATTCAGCTTGTGTCAAACAATTGGCTAATGAAAATTATGCAATCGTCAATCTTGGTGGTATGCGCAAGGAAATTTCGTTGACATTAGCTGAGGAGATGCTGTCCCTGGGGATAATGCCATCGTACACGTTAGTTTCGCGCAACAGAAACTGGATCCAACGGAAGCAGAACGCACACTAGCGATGTTTGCAGAAATTCTACTCTCACCGAAAAATAGGCTCTGTAGCAATTAAGGAAACTCTGATTTCTCGCACTACTTCAGTGAAAGTGCAGAAACACGTCAAGTAAACGAACAGCAAAAATCCTTGAAAAGTTATTGAAACGAAAACTCCGTCACGTGCAACTTAATCTGTAGGGTTTTGATCCCACTGACCATGCTGCACTACCATCTCGTACATCGTTTCATTACCGCTGCCCTGCCACTGCATCCCCCTTCAATGTTTCTACCAGGTTTGGATCAAATTCAGGAGGTTTCTCGGCTGGTGGAATTACACCCGGACATTGTTTGATAATTGCCCATTGTTGTATCGCATCATACTCATTTTTTAATTGCTCATACTCAGCTTCTTGTTCTTTTGTTCCCCCCAATGCAAATAATGCCGGCCATGAAAGCGATAAATCCGCACCGAGCACCCATTTGTCTTTGGTCGGGTTTTTGTCCTCCAAATTGCCTGTTAATTGACTGACTCTGGTTTGAATTCGTTCAATCTCAGCCAATAATTCATTGCAATTATAAGTTTGAAATTGCCCTGGGGAAATATAAGGCACATGATTATTTTCTGGTGATGCCGCGCAACCCGATATTAAAATTGTAGCAGCAAAAAAAACAGTAGCCATTGATCTTTTCATAACACCAACTTCCTTCTTGGGATCTTACACAGACACACGATGTTTACACACACCTATTTTAGTGAATTAATTGTACACCGATATTAGCACTTCCAGTCCCACATCATGAAATTGACTAAAGAAAGAGATTCCTGAGAATCATGCACGCTGATCTTTCGCGGCAACTGACCTAGCATATTGGATGCAACCTGCTGCCCCTCTGGTTTGCCGGGTTGGCCATAGACGATCCGGTATAGAATCACAACACTTTTACCATAAAAAACCACTGGAACCAAATTGCATTCCAGTGGTGTTAATCTGCAAGATTACATTTTTTGCAGCAACAAATTAAACTGACTTGTCATGCGAAATAGTAGCTGCTAGGTAGGCTGTCCCTCATAAGTATGGATAGCTTTAGGATCGAGATGGTTGATGGTAGCCATGATCTGATGCGGTTCGGCCAGAGCAGGTGCCATACTCCATCGTTTCAGTGCATCGTTACCGATGCGTACCATACCGGTGTGATTTTCTTTCACTTTATCAAGATCGATTTCACGATCAAAAAAACCCAGTCGGAAGCGGAGTAATTCGATATCTTCCGGCGCGCCGGTCAGAAACTTCCAATTATCCTTGATGCCATAGCGATCGGCATACTGTTTGAGCCCTTTGGGAGTATCCTGTTCCGGCTGCAAGGTGATTGAGTACATAAAGACATCGCGTCCCGCACGTTCTCCCAGCATGTTTTGCACCTGGAGCAGATTGGCCGTCGCCAACGGACAAATGCCAGCACATTGGGCATACATCATATTGATGGCGACCACTTTGTCGCGAATCAGGTCGTCGTAAAATCTGACCGTTTCTCCCTCATGCGTATAGAGCGTTACGTTTGGAAACGGCGTGCCGCTCAATGTATCCCGATTGTCCCATTTAGCAGGGGTGCTCGGCATTTTGCCGCTAAGCCCTTGCCAAGCGGCATTCAGACCGATTAGTCCCAATGCGGCGACCCCCATGCCAGCTAAAATTTCTCTGCGTGTATTCATGATAGTTTCCTCTTTGTTCATGGTATGTTCCTATTGTGGCTCGATATCCCAACGTACCATCATGGCATGGTCTTCGTGGATCATATTATGGCAATGCATCACATATTTTCCTGGGAAATCCCGGAAACGCATGAATAGTCTGATGCGTTCGTTTGGCCCTAGCACGTAGACATCCTTGCGGCCTCTCTCGTGTTGAGGTACGGCCACTTGAACACCATTCCTGAATCGTTGAAGAATATGCCCTTCTTCGAAGTGGATATGGATCGGATGAGACCAACCGCCGTTTGGATTGCTCAAATCCCATATTTCTGCGCTGCCCGCCTCGATGTGAGCCCCGGCAGATTTGACGTTGACTAACTTACCATTGATACTCCACAAGCCGCGCGTACGATTGAAGGCCCACGTCCTAACTGGCGCTTCTGCGATTTCGTCCGCTGTGGGTCTACGTATCGGGCGTAAGGCATTCGGTACGCGGCTGTTATCTACCGCAGCACGATTGATAATCATCTTGAGCACGCGCTCACCGGGAGCCACAACAGCACCTGGCCCACGCGTGTTTGTTTGTACCAGCCGATTGACAAGATACAGTTCCGTGTTTAGTGGATAGCGGGAGAAATCCACCACGATGTCCCCGCGCTCAGCGACACCCAATCTGACTCGGGTTTGATTGCGCAACGTATTGGGCAAGAGATTGCCGTCATTGGCAATGTAATCGAATGTCTGCACGACGCCTGCGGCGTTCACCAGATAAAACTCGTAAAAGCGGGATGGCCCTGCATTAAGCAAGCGTAGACGATATTTGCGTCTAGCGACATTCAGTAGCGGCTCGATCTTGCCATTCACCGTAATCTTGTCGCCAAATGTACCTTCCGGATCGATTTGATCGAATATTTGGATACCCGATGCGTCGAAGCGCTTATCTTGGAAAGCCAGCGGATAGTCGTAGGGATAGCTCGGCAGCCTTAAAGCGGCCGGATTGGGGTCATTCTCGTCGCCTGAGTCGAGGGCGTCGTACAACAGGTAGAAACCTGCCAGACCACGACTCGCATTGGCAGCAGTGAAATCCAAGGTATGGTCGTGGTACCACAACGTACCCAGCGCTTCACGGCTGTCTCCACCGACAGGATTGCCGGGGCCTTTAGGAAACTCATCAAAACCGGCATAGATATTGGGGTAGAACTGATCTTTGAATTTTCCCGGTTTGTTAAGCGTAGGGCCGGCCTTGACCGGGCTAAAATAATCGCCGGGGAAACCATCGCTCTCAGACGGTGTATGCAAATTGTGCAAATGCATACTGATCTCAGGCGTGCCGAAGCCGACATGATTTTGTGGCAATTCATTATGCAAACGCACAATGATTGGACGCCCGTAGCGTGCCACAAATGTCGGATTATAATAATCCTGGCCATTTACATTCTTGCCTACGTAGTTCCAAACCGGCTGCGCAGGATAGGCTGGATTGAATACGTGACTAACCGCTTTGACCTTTAATTCATACAGATCTACTTGGTCGACCGGCCCCGCCAGCGGATCATTGTTCAGAACCGGGCCGTAGAAAAATTCATTCCAACGTTGGTGATCATTGCGTCCACATTCGTCGTAATCGTCATTCGCTTCTCCCTGCGGTATCCGATTCGGATCGGTAAAAAGATCCGCCTTTTGCATGAGCTCAAACGCATCCGGTAAAGATTCTGCCCAAGGCGTGGTCGCTGGGCTAGGCCCAATCGGTGGCGGCACGACTTGTGCCTCACTTTTACCGGAAGTTAACATTACCGGTGCTGCAATCACCGCAGCGCCCGCTGTCTTAAAGAATGTGCGTCTCGATCCGCTGGGTGGGCCATCAGCTAGGCTAGCTTGGCTCACATCGCGTTCATTGTCCTTCATGATATTCTCCTCTATCAGTAACTTATTTCTACATGCCAATTACTAATAACATACAGTCATCGCGTGATTGGCTTTTATGGATAATCCTTCCAAGCATGCTACTGACCCCTATCGCACTCAAAATCAATTGGATAGAAGTCAGTATTCCTGGTCGTTTTATAAAATAAAATCCGTCACGAAAAGTGCCGGAACTGCTGTTAATTGGATCTCAAAATCAGCGCCAAGATCCGCATTCACGTTGGCCTGCAACCTACCCGTCACAGAATCATAACGCACCTGCGCTGAGCCACCGAAAGCGACATCAGTGCCGACAAAGACAAAATTCTGATTTCCACCAGCACCCGTGTTAGCATCAATGGCATTCAGATTGATTTTGTCGGTTCCGCTTAAGAAATCGGTAATGGTGTCTCGAACCGCGGCAGTTGATTCGCTGGTAAGGTTGTAAGTAAACGTATCGGCGCCGTTTCCTCCCGTCAACGTATCGGCCTGGGCTCCGCCGATCAATGTATCATCCCCATCATCGCCAATCAGTGTATCCCCACCCCCCAAACCTGACAGGGTGTTGTTGTTACTGTTACCCGTTAATACATTGATTTGCGAATTACCGGTGCCATTAATAGCATCCCCCCCGGTGAGGCTAAGTCTCTCCACGTTGGCAAGTAGCGTAAATGTCACCGAACTTTGCACCGTGTCGGTGCCTTGACCTGAGGCTTCGGTAATGGTATCGGTAATAGTATCTACCACATACGTGTCGTTACCCGTACCTCCGATCAATGTATCCACACCTCCTAGACCGTTCAGCGTGTCGTTACCGGCCAGGCCAGTGAGCGTGTTGTTGTTACCGTTACCTGTGATGATATTGTTGCCAGCATTGCCGGTACCATTCAGTGCAGCGCCCAGGAGGGTGAGATTCTCCACGTTGTTCGCCAATGTGAGTGTGATGGTACTTTCCACCTTGTCGGCAGTACCGCCACTGGCCAGTTCAGTAATCGTGACCGCATTATTCACCACATAGGTGTCGTTGCCGGTGCCGCCAATCAGATTATCCGCACCTCCTGCGCCATTCAGCGTGTCGTCGCCAGCGAAACCGTAAAGTGTATCGACTGCGGCTGTGCCCACTAAACTATCGACACCGGAGGTTCCGAGAAACGCAACTCGATCCAGAAACTGCAAACGTTCGATATTACGCAGTGTATCGCTGCCATCGTCGCCCCCTGCACCGCCACCGCCGCCGCCACCACCACCAGGATTAGGGTTAACATGATCGACAAACACCGTGCCGTTAGGACCGCCAGCGCTACTGCCCGTAACGATATAATCGACCCAGTTGCCTTGATACAGGGCAACATCGCCCACACTGGCAGTGGTTTTAATTTCTCGGACGATACTGAGCTGATCCGGGGAATAGACACCATTCTGCATCGCGGTCCTCAGCGCGCTGGTCATGTTTTCGTAGAATACCGGTGGATTGACTCCATTGTCGGCTTTAATCCGAATATCCAGCCAGGCATCGCCATCGAGGATATCATCGCCAGCACGTCCTTCGAAAGTATCGCTGCCGCCACCGCCCAACAAAATATTACCGGCGCTGAATGCGTTAGCGCCACCCAGCACAGCACTCAGCCCAGTGATCTGGGCAATTCTGTCAGCAGCACTGTGGCCTACTTGACCAATACCATTGGCATCATCCAACGCATTGTTCTGCCCTGTAATCGGGTCAATCAATTCCAATTCAAGGAAGGTTTTGTTGTCGCCACGAATGATGTCGTTGAAATTCCATCCCGATGCCGCTTCGACAAAATTATAACGATCCACAATCGGCACGAAAGGACCCGGCAAAACAAGCCTTGCCAAATCGATGTCGTTAGCGCTGGTACGACCATCGCTAATGGTCCAATCAAACCCGCTGTCGCCATCGCTTCTGTTCTGTCCACCCAATCCGCTCATGATGTCATCACCGCCTTCACCGGTGAAATCATCAATATTATTGCCCCCGTAAAAAACATCATTGCCGCGAATGGAGTCATTCCCCAAGGGGTCGGCATTATCACCTGTAGCACCGCCGGCACCATTCTGAATCCAGTCGTTACCGGCGTTCCCCAGCATGGCTAAATTGGCGTTATTGCCGAAAATGAAGTCGTTACCCGCACCCGCAAACACTTCTGAGGAATCGTTACCAGTGGTCACGAAATCACTGCCCGCACCGGCAAGAATCAGATTGAGACCCGGGCCGCCGTTAATCGTGTCATGGCCGTCACCACCCTTGATGTTGTCATCGCCAAAAGAATCGCTAATGATGTCATTGCCAGCACCACCATTCAGCGAATCATTGCCAGCGCCTCCTTCCAGACGATCATTGCCGCCATCCCCCCACAGCGTATCGTCACCGTCACCGGCACGCATTCTGTCGACACCTCCGGTGCCGCCCATCACTATGTGGTCTTCACCGTTGTAACGCACCGTATTGGCACCGATTGAAGTGTCACGAATGAGCAGCGTTGTTTCATCGTAAGACGTAGCTTGATCATCGATGATCGGACCACTCGGATTCTGAGCACTCATCTCAAAGGTATGCGTCGGTGTCGAGAAGCTGTCAAAAGGCAAATGCTTCACATCCGGCAAATTAAGCATGATCAGTTCGGAAAACGAATTCGCTTCCAGTTCGGTAAGGAAATCAAGACCGGCTGTACGGGATAGATAGTAGAGACGATCAGCGTCTTGCAAGCTCTCCATCTGTGTTTCGAACACAAAATTAAAAGTGGAGCCTAATAATCCGCCAAACGGCGCTTGATTCTCAGCCAAACCGCCAATCCAGAAGTCGACATCGTCCAACCCGGTAATGACTTCTCCCAACGGTGTGTTCGCCCAATCGCCAGTACTGTTCATAAAATCAGCGCGGTCGGCAGATGCTCCCGGCCCGCCGTTTACCAGCAATTCTGCTGCTGCGCGCTTATCAGCCAGCGTCGTTTCGGCAAGGATACTGGGGTGTGTGCCGTAGGCAGCAACAAAATTGGTCAGCGACTCGGGATGTCTGATGTTCGCCCCAAAGTCAGCCCAGCTCTCGTAAGGCAGCAGTGCACTGTTTTGTCCGGTATCTTCGTAGAACATGCGGCGCGCATCATTTAATCCAGGAATGCCGGTATCACGGCCACGGACGATGTTGATCGAAGCCAGATCCAGCGGCAAGCCCACTAGATTATTGCGCAAGGCTCCCGTGACAAACTCGTCAAGCTCGTTGCCGACTTGTGCCGTCATACCGTTCACCACTGCAGCGGCAGCTTCGGTATTGTTGTTATATGCATCGATGCCTTCACCTCGGAATGCCACCGGATTCAGAAACGCTTCAATCAAACCGATGTCATTGGCTGAGCCATCCACATTGGTTCTGGCTACTGTTTCTGTCAGCATTGAATGACCGAAGCGATAAACCACGTGAGCAAACTCGGCCATGATGGCAGGATCAATCGTGCTGTCATAGCCGATAAAGGCATCTACATTTGGCTGCACTTTGCGCGCAAACTCTTCGAACACTAAGTGCTGATATTGCATTTCAGTGGCAAAGCGAGCTGCTTGGAATAAGCGCTCACCGTTCCATGAACCATCCGGTAATTTCCATTGTGTAATCAGTGCTGTATCCCCAGCGGTAATCGCATCGTCAATCATGCCTTTGACAAATTCTACAGAGCGATTGTGCTCCGCATGGAAAACCGTATGCACCGTGGTCAAGCCGATGTTTTCGTTACCCCGACCATCACCGGTAATAAAATGAGCATCCAGCAGTTCGTCGTCATATTCGCCTGAAGCCACTGGTCCAGAATTAATGATATTGTCTGCATCTGGAGTTTTCATGGCTCCATTGGAGCCCCTTGGCGCCGCGTTATGTGCTATATCATCCAAAAAGGCATGGCCAGTGCGAACGACATCAAGCGGAACATCGATACCCAATCCGCCATTCGCTAACGGATCGCCTTCGACCAGACCGCCAGCTGTCACGATTTGTGCAAAACCATTAGCACCTGGAATAAATTTGCCATAAGTGTCTGTCGCGAGCAGCGGCAAGTTGGTCAAATCGACATCGGTCAAGTTGATACCGAGCATGCTATGCGCTTGCGCCTTGATATCCGCCCAGGTAGCCAGTCCGTCACCGGTAGCGCTGCCTTCCAGCAACTTGCCGGTTGCGACCGTTTGACCCGTTAGGCTGGTTTCATATTCACGCAGGAAGACCTGGTGCGAAGGATGCGAGGTATAGGTCTGATTCTGGTCGACAAAAGGAGTGGTTTGATTGACGTGATTGCGGTCATCATCGGAAGTGCCCATGATGTTATCTGGACCTGGGCCATTGGTCGCCCGTGTTACCGCCATGAACCGTAGATTCGAGGGCAAGTCATCGAGACCCTCATTAATAAAGGTAGCGGGATCATCACCGAAAAAGGCTTCTGCGCCAGAACTATCATCAAGACTCTCGTCAAAACCGACTGTACCGAGATCATCACCGAAAAAGGCCTCTGCGCCGGGACTATCATCCAGGCTCTCGTCAATAAATGTCAGGGGATCATCGCCGAGGATGCCGTCTGGCCCGGGAATCAGCGGATCATCAGCCTCCAGTGGTATGAATACCGTACCGCTCTGGCCCTTGTTCACCAGATCCAGTCCGTGGTCGAAGAACTGTCCAAACAACGTAAACCATGAGTTGTAAGGAGCAGACAGCCCCACATCGGGGGTTGCATTCGGGATGAAGAAGGTGCCCTTTCCATCCACATTAGAAACTGATCCATCGGTTTGAGCTGCAGCAGCAACTGCAGCAGGATTGCTGTCGGTCTGGTCAACGATCAGATTACTCACTGTACGGGGTTTTGAGTCGAATACAAAACCGCTCGTCTGCAAATAAGACGTAGGATCGCCAATAGTTAGGGTGCCCACATCGAATGTGGCTGGTCCGGCAGGTAGAAAATTGGGGGTCAATAAACGCGGAAAGAGCTGATCGGCTGCCCCATACAAGCTTTGTCCCGGAAATAAATTATTATATGATCCATTAACGTTCCGTAAGCCTTCCGGCAGCAAAGGACTACTAACAAGGGTCGGCAATATGTCGAATGTGCCTCCTTGCTGCGCTGCGGAATCGCCTTCGGCGATAAGAATTTGCTGAAATAGAAAATCTAGATCAGTTCTGCTGAAATTTGCCATTTTATTTTCCTCACTTAAATTATATTTCTAGAAGAGATACATCACCGCTTTAAGATATATCCATCTGAAATAAAAGTATTTATTTGCTTCCAATTTTCAATTTTAAGTTATGCACCTTCTACAGTGCATAGACTCACTACAATCAATCTATTAAATGACACTCTCTTTCACCTCTTCCGGGCTTAACGCGGAGCGCTTTATTACTCACACAGACTTTATCCTTGGCAACGTTGTTGCCTCCTATCAACCGGATAAAATGCTACTCTGTCAAAAAATAATTACTGATACTTCTAGGGATAAGCCTATCAGCCATTGAGAAAAGAGGACAATACAATCAGTTTTAAATGAGAAGCTAATGAATCAATCAGAGAAACCCAAGGCACTTAGTCACTGGCTATTTGAAACCTAAGAAATACAAATTTATTCTCAAAGGCCCGCACACTCTAAATACCTATTTATTATTGTTCTTAATCATTCAATCCACCTTTCCTTTTTGGCAGTAACATATTATTTCTTTGACCCTTTTAAAGTAAGTGACATTTAACCTTGATTTAAAGGTCATATGTCCTAGATTTGTCCTAATTTTTATAGGAATATTCCTGTTTTTACACAACCAAGCCACTTACACAGTCGACTCTGAAATATCAATAAAATATTGATATTTAAATAGTATCCATTAACTTATTCCGCTTGCTATCGGATAGATTTAATAATTTTTCAAGAACTCACTAGTCGAAGGATTAATGAACTTGAGTTTCGAAAAATAAAGCACCCAGCTCACAGAAAAAGTTACATAATCTCGGGATGCGCTGAAAAAGTAAAAACAAAAACTTCCGTTAGAAACAATTCTTATCAACGAGATAGAAACTCTTCAAGTAATTGATTACTCAACCAGTCATTGAATACAGCTCGGCGGTTTTCCTAAACACATTCACCTTTTGCGGCTGAAAGAAAATGAATTTTGTTTGAATTATCGCCATGATAATCTCTGTTATGCAATACTTGGATTACCTTTACCCGCCAACTCCTACGACTCTTAAAAATAACAACCAATGGTTAAATTAGAAGAACAAGCGATTGAATTAGCAAGTGAGCACGATACACAGACTGAACCGCTCAGAACTGTCCGCGTAAACAACTGTAACATCACTTTGCTGGGAACCGCGCACGTTTCAAAAGCCAGTGCTGATAAAGTTCAGGAACTGATTGCCACAGGAAGGTATGATGCCGTGGCTGTTGAATTATGCCCAAGCCGCCACAGAGTTATCGTTAATCCCGATGCCATGGCTCAAATGGATTTATTCCAAGTGATCAAGAATGGCCAGGCCAGCATGGTTACTGCCAGTCTTGCGTTAGGCGCTTTTCAGCAGCGCATGGCGGAACAGTTTAATATTGAACCAGGCGCCGAAATGCGCGTGGCCATTAAAGATGCGCAAGCCGCCAAATTACCGGTTCTGCTGATCGATCGAGAAATTGGCACGACACTGAAACGAATATATCGTAATGTTCCCTGGTGGAAGCGTTTTACTTTATTTGCCGGTCTGATAGAAAGTGTGATTAGCAAAGAAAAATTCAGTGCTGCCGAAATTGAAAAACTTAAAGAAGGCGATGTACTCGAAAGTTCTTTTGCACAGTTTGCTGAAAATGAAAAAGACTTATTCCGTCCACTGATCAGTGAGCGCGACGAATACATGTCAGCGCGCCTTATCAAAGAATGCAGTGAAAATAACTACCAGCATATCCTGGCAGTGATTGGCGCCGGACATCTGAATGGCATGGTTCAACAACTTGAGACTCAGAGCATTACCAATCCGGAGGAAAGAATTGCACAACTCGATACCATTCCGGCATCCTCTCAATGGTTTAAATTTATCCCCTGGATAATTGTTGCGCTTATTCTGGCAGGCTTCGTCATCGGCTTTACCCGTAGCCCGGAAATAGGCACCGCCATGGTCGTTGACTGGATAGTGATTAACGGCGGGCTTTCCGCATTGGGCGCAGCGATTGCTTTTGCTCACCCGCTTTCTATTCTGACCGCTTTTCTGGCTGCCCCGCTAACTTCTTTAAACCCAACCATTGGTGCCGGCATGGTTGTCGCTGCCGTCGAAACCTATTTACGCAAACCGAAAGTGGGGGACTTTAATCGGCTCAGAGCAGACACGACCAGTTTGAAAGGCTGGTGGCGTAATCGGGTAACGCGAATCTTGCTGATCTTTATTCTTTCGACACTGGGTTCGGCGATTGGCACTTATGTGGCAGGATTTAGAATAATCGAACAACTCAGCAGTAGCTAAATAGATATGTTCGACTACTTCGAACGCTTGATAAACCCTTACCCTCCGGAACATCCGGTTGAGCCTCCCCAGGGGTTGTATCAATTCTGCCGCCATTATATCCGTGGCATTGAGTTTTATCTGATTTTACTGGCGCTACTAACCACCTGCCTGGCAATCAGTGAAGCCATGTTGTATGGCGTGCTCGGACAAATGGTCGATTGGCTGGCAGAAAAAGAAACCGCACATTTTCTGGAAGATGAATGGCCGACTTTACTGGCCATGTCCGTATTTGTTTTGATAGGGATCCCGCTTTTGGTGCTGCTGCATTCCTTAGTGATCCACCAGACACTCATGGGTAATTTCCCTATGCGTGTCCGGTGGTTGTCACACCGGTATTTGCTCAATCAAAGTTACGCATTCTTTCAGCACGAATTCAGTGGCCGGATTGCCACCAAAGTCATGCAAACTGCGCTATCAGTGCGTGAAACAGTCATGAAACTGCTTGATGTCATTCTTTTCGTCACCGTTTACCTCACGACAACGTTACTGCTGGTGTTCCATGCAGACCCCCGCTTATGTTTGCCGTTACTGGCTTGGCTATTCCTCTACATCGGCATTCTGTCGCATATTGTCCCGCAATTAAAACGCATCTCTACCCTGCAAGCCGACGCACGGTCTCTCATGACCGGGCGTATTGTCGACAGTTATTCCAATATCCTGACACTCAAGCTATTTTCTCAGAGCCAGCGGGAATCCGCTTATGCCAAAGCAGGGATGGAAGAATTCATGGCTACGGTACACCCGCAAATGCGCCTATCAACACAACTCAATGCGTGTGTTTGGGTTATCAACATGCTGCTGGTATTCGTAACGGGGGGACTGGGTATTCATTTATGGTTGCAAGGTGCCATCGGCCCAGGCGCTATTGCAATTGTCATGAGTTTAGCCATCCGGCTGACCGGCATGTCACATTGGGTCATGTGGGAAGTCAACGCACTGTTTGAAAATATCGGGACCGTACAGGACGGCATCAACACACTATCTAAACCCCAGCATGTTACCGATGTTCCGGATGCGAAGGGGCTGCAAGTGCATCAGGGCGCGATTGATTTTAATCGTGTCTGTTTTTCCTATCACCCCGATCAGAACGATTCTTACCGTATCTTTAATGATCTTAATCTCCACATCGCAGCCGGCGAAAAAGTCGGCATTGTCGGTCGCTCAGGCGCAGGCAAATCGACATTCGTAAACCTGTTACTGCGTTTCTATGATGTGCAACAAGGCGCTATCACCATCGACGGACAAGCTATTCATACAGTCACTCAAGATAGTCTACGTGCCAGCATCGCCATGGTGACACAGGATACTTCGCTATTACATCGCTCGGTGCGTGACAATATTCTATTTGGCAAACCCGATGCCGACGATGCACAAATGATCGCAGTGGCCAAACAGGCCCAAGCGCATGAATTTATCCAGACACTCAGGGATATCAAAGGCCGGACCGGCTATGATGCTCATGTGGGCGAGCGCGGCGTCACGCTTTCCGGCGGGCAACGGCAACGCATCGCCATTGCCCGTGTGCTATTAAAGAATGCGCCCATTCTGGTATTGGATGAAGCGACATCGGCACTGGATTCCGAGGTGGAAGCCAGCATTCAACAAAGCCTGTATCAACTGATGGAAGGCAAAACGGTCATCGCCATCGCGCATCGCCTATCCACCATCGCGGCAATGGACCGGCTCATCGTATTTGATAAAGGTCATATCGTAGAACAAGGCAGCCACGCCAAACTCATCGCCAGTAATCAGCTCTACGCACAATTATGGAATCACCAGTCGGGCGGATTTCTAGGACTATTAGAGAATGAATAAACTTAATACTGAAACGGTCAGAGCTTCATAGCTTGTGCCGCTATTACAGTTACTATTCCAATCTTGAATTGAGGCAAGAACTGTTTATTGATTCTTAGCTAGTGCCGACCCGAGAACCTCATTTATTGCTAGCAGCCCGTAGCCCTTCTCCCCTCCCCCTTTATACAACACAAGACATCCAGCCCCCCCCCTCTCGAGCACTTAGACTATTAACGCCCCGGGCATTTTTAGTACATTTGTCTTATTAGTTTAATGACACCTCTCTCTATTGAATCGAAAACATTTCATGCATGATGGGCCTTGCTCCAGTTATTAAATTTTCGCACTATGACGACAACACCCAAATTATGCGCTCATCAATTTTGCAAGGTATTTTAGTCTAGAATGCCCTTCGCAAAATTATACCTGCTGCTCTTTTGTGTAATCTTGAGTTATTCGCCGCACGCACGCGCGGATGAACTGGATGAATACGCGCTAAAAGCAGCTTTCCTATATAACTTTGCAGTTTATACGACATGGCCTGATGGTGATGCCAGTACTTTTAACCTATGTATCTATGGAAGCGATCCTTTTGGCAAGAATCTCGATTTACTGATGCAGAAAAAAAGAATCCGTGATCGCACCATCACCATTCACAGAACGAACAACATTGACCGTCTCGATTCATGCCAGCTAGCTTTTATCTCCCGCTCATCAATTGACAACTTAAAAGACGTCATCAACATCCTGCAAGATAAACCTATACTCATCGTGGCAGACAGCCCGAATTCCGCTCAGCAAGGCGTTACACTCAATATGGAAGTCAAAAACGAAAAAGTCACATTTGAGGCTAATTTAATAGTAGCCAGAAAGGCCGGTCTGAACTTGAGTTCCCAGCTACTGCGCTTCGCCACTTCGGTGCTTCAGTAATAAAGTAAAGCTGAAATCCGCACACTGTTTTGTAGTAAAAATCTTATATTTTAAAATCCTCTTTCCTGAAGAAAATTACTATCCCTGATTTGATAAATTAAGGGTAATAAAAATCTCACTTCTCGGCTTTAATCGATGATTGAGTATGTTTAAATCATGAAACTAAAAATCAACCCAGTTCATTGTGTTCATTCCCAGAAAACTTGTTCACCCGGTCATCAATATCCCTGCAAAAATAAGCCTGCTGCTCGGTTTGCTTTTGATGCAGATATTTCCGGCCTATGCGGCAAAGAATTTGGAGCATCGGCGCTTCCAAATATGAGCAGAAACAACAGCAAGTCGCCGCAGCCGTCAGTGTCATTACCCGCGCAGATATCCGAACCTATGGCTGGCGCACGCTGAATCAAGCACTGGCTAGCCTTCCTGGTATTCATACTACGTATGATTATCAATATGAGAGTTTAGGTATACGGGGCTTTGGTCTGCCAGGAGATTTCAATTCGCGCGTACTGATTACGATCAATGGCAATCGGATCAACGATGCCACCTATGACCAAGGACCCACCGGGCGTGATTTTCCACTCGATATAGATTTGATCGAACGAATTGAGTATTTTCCAGGTCCGGGTAGCGCCGTGTATGGACAAAACGCCATGATGGGGGTTGTCAATATCGTTACGCGTACTGGCGCAAGTGTCAATGGTGCCGAGCTATCGACCTCGTACCAGACAGCGGAGACCATGCCGCAGGAACGTGCCACCTTCGGTAAAAAATTCAGCAACGGTACGGATGCGTTACTTTCCTTCTCGGGCCTTCAATCCCGTGGAACAGATCGTTTTTTTGATTATGGCGATTCCGGTATTTCCGGGGTGGCGCGCCGCTTGGAGGGGGAGAATGTTAAGCAATTATTTGCACAAGCCACGCATGGCCCGCTCGCATTTGACTTCA